>Ga0164296_1000282_pt1 | contig 63516 bp, 45 predicted proteins | sample GEODES057metaG_FD_113533 | JGI IMG/M metagenome (GOLD analysis project Ga0164296, IMG submission 113533) | Dystrophic lake water microbial communities from Trout Bog Lake, Wisconsin, USA - GEODES057 metaG | ecosystem: Environmental > Aquatic > Freshwater > Lake | place: USA: Trout Bog Lake...
CATGACTTCCAGCGTGACCAGTTGCCATTGGCGCCCGGTATCCTGGCAGGCGAGCACCCCGTCGCGACCCTTGAACGCCGGCTTTTTCAGCGCGACAAAGCGGTCCAGCCCGGATTCGAGCGCATTGTATTCGATCGACAGTTCGCGCGGGATCAGCTTGTAGCTCTTTTCCAGCGCCATCGCGGTCATCGCGCGAATGCCGAAGGGCTTGATGTCGAATTCGGCACCGGCAGCCATCAGCGTGTCGAAAATGTAGTTCTGCATTTCGATCGGGTGGTGGATTTCCCAGCCCAATTCGCCGATGAAATTGACCCGCAGCGCATCGACTTTGGCCGCGCCGATCGAAATCGACTGCCCGGTCAGCCACGGGAACGCCGCGTTCGACAGATCGGCGCGGGTCACTTTGGCAAGCACATCGCGCGAACGCGGCCCGGCCAGCACCAGCACGCCCATCGCGGTGGTCAGCCGTTCAAACCGCACCGACCCGTCGGTGGGCAGCGCCTTGATCAGATAGTCCTGATCGTGGCGTTCGAGCGCCCCGGCCGAGACCAGATAATAGGCCTGCGGGCCTTTCTTGTAGACGGTGAATTCGGCGCGCACCCCGCCCTTGTCGGTCAGCAGGTACGACAGCGACAGCTTGCCGATTTTCTTGGGCACCACGTTCGACAGCAGGCCATTGAGCCAGTCTTCGGCGCCGGGGCCGCTGATCAGGCACTTGGCAAATGCGCTCATGTCCTGAATGCCGACCTTTTCGCTGACGTGGCGGCATTCCTGCGCAACGAAGTCGAAATAGTTCGAGCGGCGGAACGACCAGCGTTCGCGGATCGCCTCGCCATCGACCACCGGATGGTTGTGATTGAGCAGGACATCGGCGCGATCGAGATCGGCATCGGTCAATTCATAGCCGGCCGGGGCAAACCAGTTCGGGCGTTCCCAGCCGAACACGCTGCCGAACACCGCGCCGAGCGCCTTCATCCGGTCGTAGCAGGGGGTGCGCCGCAGCGCGCGCGCCGCTTCGCGTTCTTCATCGGGATAATGGATCGAGAACACCTTGGCATAGGCTTCCTCGTTCTTTTCGATCAGGTAGCCCTCGCCGGCATAATCGCCGAACCGGCGCGGATCGACCCCCATCATGTCGATGGTCGGTTCGCCATTGACGATCCATTCGGCCAATTGCCAGCCGGCGCCGCCGGCGGCGGTGATCCCGAACGAATGGCCTTCGTTGAGCCACAGGTTCTTGCGATCCCACGCCGGGCCGACGATCGGCGAGCCATCGGGGGTATAGGCGATCGCGCCGTTGTAGACTTTCTTGACCCCGACTTCGCCAAACGCCGGCACCCGCGCCATCGCCGACAGAATGTGCGGCTCGAGCCGTTCGAGCGCATCGGGGAACAGTTCGTATTCGCTGTTGGCCGCCGGACCCTTCACATAGCAGGCCGGGGCGCCGACTTCATAAGGCCCGAGCAGCAGGCCGCCGGCTTCTTCGCGCATGTACCAGCTCGCATCGGATTCGCGCAGCACGCCCATTTCGGGCAGGCCCTGGCGGCGGCGCTCCATGATCGCGGGGTGCTGGTCGGTGACGATATACTGGTGCTCGACCGGGACCACCGGGATATCGAGCCCGACCATCGCGCCGGTCTGGCGGGCAAAGCTGCCGGTGGCAAACACCACGTGTTCGCAGGTGACATCGCCCTGATCGGTCGACACCACCCATTCGCCATTGGTCTTTTGCACCACCCCGGTCACGGTGGTGTTGCGGTGGATCGTCGCGCCGCGCTGGCGCGCGCCCTTGGCCAGCGCCTGGGTCAGATCGGCGGGCTGGATATAGCCATCGGCGGGGTGCTGGATCGCACCGATGATATTGTCGGTCACCGCCAGGGGCCAGACTTCGCGCACCTGTTCGGGGGTCAGCCAGTTGACCTCCACGCCGATGGTGCGTGCAACCCCGGCGTAATAGCGGTATTCGTCCATCCGGTCGGGGCTGGTGGCAAGGCGGATGTTGGTGACATTGGAAAACCCGACATTCAGCCCGGTTTCGGCCTCGAGCGTGGGGTAGAAATCGACCGAATATTGATGCAGCTTGCCCACCGAATAGCTCAGGTTGAACAGCGGCAGCAGCCCTGCGGCGTGCCAGGTCGAGCCCGAAGTCAGCTCCTTGCGTTCGATCAGCATGACATCGGACCAGCCGAGCCGGGCCAGATGGTACAGCGTGCTGACCCCGACGACCCCGCCACCAATCACCACCACACGCGCCGTTGTCTGCATTGCCAGGCCCCTTCAGGCTGTAAAATCGAACCGGATTCTTCGCATTGGTGCTATGCCAGCACTGCCCCCCTTGCGCCAAGCGCGGGCGGCCTTATCCAAAAATACTAATCTGCAATATCAGCGCAACTTAAAACGGCAACGAGCGTGATTGCCGGGGCAATCACGCTCGCACGCAAGTCCGGTCGGCCCCGGTCAATCAGAAGTGATAACGCACGTTCACACCCCAGGTGCGCGGTTTGGCATAGATCCCTTCGGTCGAACCGAAAAACAGCGAGCCGTCATAGGCATAGAGCCGATAGGCGCGGTTGAACAGATTGTTGACATAAAACGCCAGATCGACCGTGCTGCCCTTCGGCGTCAACGAAATCCGCGCGTTTTCGACATGATAGCCCGGTTCCTGTTCGACCGGCGCGCACATCACGGTAAAGCACATGTGCGACTGGTACAGGCTGTCGGCCTGCACCGCCGCCAGCCCCAGCGCGGTATCGAATTCATAGCGGATCAGCGCATTGCCCGACCAGTGCGGCGCCTGCGGCAGATCGTGCGTGACCACCGTCACCCCATCGGGCAGGAGCACATCGTGAACGTGGCTGGTTTCCCAAGATCCCGACAGGTTCAGCGTCAGCCCGGCGATCGGGTGCGAGGAAAATTCGGCCTCGATCCCGCCGGCAGTGGCGGGCAGATTGCGGATTTCCTGCGTATAGCCGACCTGCACAAACGCCTGATAATTGTGGTAATCATAGTAATAGGCGGCGACGTTCAGGCTGGAATGCCCGGGCAGGCTGGCCTTGATCCCCAGTTCGTAATCGTCGAGCACTTCGGGGCGGAAGGCGATGCCGTTGATGGTGTCATAGACCGCCTGGCCCAGCGTCGGCGTGCCGGTGGAGAAAGTGAACCCGCCCGATTTCGACCCGCGGTTGTAGCTGAGGTAGATCAGTGTGCCCACGGTGGGCTTGAAATCGACTTCGGCACGCGCGGTGACCCCGCGGAAAATCGGATCGGCCTGCGACGGTTGCGCGGTGATCGTGCCGCCGGTGGTGGTGCCGGTGGGGTCGTTGAACGCAATGCCATCGGGGCAATAGTGGATCGTGAAGCCCGACCAGTATTCCTGCCCGTTGTAGCAGCCCAGCTTGTGATCCTGCCAATAGCGCAGGCCGCCGATCAGTTTCCACTGATCATCGAGCTTGAATTCGTCCTGGGCAAAGGCGGCGAGGCTCGAGGTGTGCTGATAGAACGTCACCGTCGGATCATATTCGTCGAACGGCGTGGCATATTGCGCCGCAAAGTGGCTTTCGATCGCCATCGCATAGGCGCCGAACACCAGATAGTTGTGCCCGAAACTGGTCGCCGCGCGCAGTTCTTCGGAAATCTGGTTGGTGCGGTCCTTCTGATAGAACACCGTGCCCGGCGCATAGCAGGTCACCGAGGCCAGCCCGGGGCAAGGACCGGGAGTATATGTCGCGCCCTGCACGTAGGGGAATTCGGGCTGGCTGTCGTCGGCTTCGTTGTAGAACTTGTTGACGTACTGGTAATCGGTGATCGAGGTCAGGTCGAACAGCCCCAGCTTGCCATCCATCCGCCAGGTCGCGCCAAAGAACTGCCGATCGACCCCCGGCGAACCCAGCGCGGCAATCGCCCAGGGGTTGCCGCCCTGCCAGGCGATCACCGACTGGTTGTAATAGCCGGTCGCCATCGCCCCGGGGGTATTGCCGTTGTACGCGCTCCAATAGCCGCAGACCTGGTTGGCCGGCAGATTGACCCCCTGAAAATTGGCATTGGGGCACGACGGGCTGAGCGCATACATCGCCGCCTGCCGTTCATGATCGGCCTCGGTATAGCGCAGCGTCAGCTTGGCGCTGAAATCGGACGACGGGGTCCATTTGAAAATGCCGCGCAGCGCCCAGTGGTTGTTGGCGCCGCGATTGGGCTGGCCGGGCAGCACGTCCTTGATATAGCCATCGTCGCGATCATAGATGCCCGAAATGCGCGCATCGAGATCCTTGGCAATCTGCCCCTGCAAGGCGCCTTCGACGGTGGTCTGGTTGAAGCTGCCATAGGTCGCCGAAAGATAACCTTCGGTGGCATCGCGCGGCTGGACCGAAATGAACTGCACCGCGCCGCCGGTGGCATTGCGGCCAAACAGCGTGCCCTGCGGCCCGCGCAAGGCTTCGGTACGGGCAAGGTCAAAGATCGGAAAGCCCGCCGTCGCCATCGACGAGGCATAGCTGTCGTCCTGATAGACCGCGACCGGCGGTTCCTGTTCGTCGCCGTAGTCGTTCTGCGCCACGCCGCGCATGTTGAACACCACTTGCGACGAGGCATAGGCGTTGAAGCGCAAGTTGGGGATCGCCCGCACCACGTCGGTGGCGTTGGTGATGTTGAGGTTGTGAATGGTTTCCTTGTCGAGCACGGTGACCGCGATGCCGACATCTTTCAGCTTCTGTTCGCGGCGCTGCGCGGTGACGACGATATCGGGCGCGACCGCCGGTGCGGCAGCCGCCGCCGGTTGCGGCGCGGCGGTCTGCGCCAGCGCGGCGGGCGCCAGCGCGCCCAGCGCGGCACCGGCCAACAGAACGCGCATCGCGCAGGCGGCGCTGGATGTGGCTTTCATCGCAATCCCCTCGTTTGATCATTATCCGCGACGACCGTTTTGGGCGGTCCGTCTTGCCCGCACAGTTTGCCAGAGCCTGCCCTTTTGGGCAAGTCGGTGGCAAACCGAGGTTTTGCCGCCGGGCCGCCGCTGCCCGCGCAATTTGACACGAAAATGACTTATTTTCATGGGGTTGGATGGGGCCTGCGCGCTGCCGAATGATAACCCTTACTTATGTTGCGTATAATTCTGTCTGGTTTTCCGTCGCCTGCGTGCAAGCGCTGCACGGCGCCGGCGACGCCCCTCGTGCGATCACAATGGCTTGCAATGCGCCGCATAACGATGCCTTATGCCGGTGATAGGCGCTTGCCATCACCGGAATTCCAACCGAGACCTTGCAGCATGGCACACACGACTCTTCGCCGGCAGATGGTCGGCCTCGCCTGCACGCTGGCGCTGACCGGCGCGATGATTGCCCCCGCCTCGCTGGCCGGCGCCGCCGATCAGGGGCTTGCCGCGTTTCCGGTGGCGGGTGACCAGTGGCCGATGGTCGGCGGCGATCCCGCCGGCACCTGGTATTCGGGCTTAAGCGATATCAACGACAGCAATGCCGCCGGGCTGGGGTTTGCCTGGGCCTATGACATGGGCACCGAGCGCGGGCAGGAAGCCACCCCGCTGGTGATCGACGGGGTGATGTATACCTCGGGCGTGTGGGGCATCGTCTATGCGCTCGATGCCGTCACCGGCAAATTGCTGTGGCAGTTCGATCCCGGGATCGATCCGATGTCGGCGCGCAATGCCTGTTGCGACACGGTCAATCGCGGCGTGGCCTATCGCGACGGGGTGGTGTTCGTCGCCAGCGAAGATGGCCGCCTCCACGCGCTCGATGCCAAAACCGGCGCCGAAAAGTGGACCGCCGATACGATCATCAACCGCAAGCAGACGTATGCCTCGACCGGCGCAGTGGTGCTGACCGGCGATGCGGTGGTGATCGGCAATTCCGGGTCGGACCTTGGTGACGGATCGGCGCGCGGCTATATTTCGGCGTGGGACATCAGGACCGGCGCGTTCAAGTGGCGCTTTTTCACGGTGCCCCCGGCCCCCGGCCAGCCGTTCGAACATCCCGAACTGGCGATGGCCGCCAAATCGTGGGCGCCGGGCCGCGACGGCCGCTATCAGAACGGCGCTGCGGTGTGGGACGGGCTGTCGTATGACCCCGTCACCGACCAGATCGTGTTCGGCACCGCCAATGCCTCGCCCTATCTGCGGGTCAAGGATGGCAGCGAACGCCACGATGATCTGTTCAATGCCTCGATCGTCGCGGTTTCGGCCAGGACCGGGCGGATGACCTGGTATTATCAGGAAACCCCCGGCGATTCATGGGATTACGACGCGGTCCAGAAATTCGTCTTTGCCAACCTGCCGATCGGCGGGGCGACGCACCGGGTGGTGATGCAGGCTTCGAAAAACGGGTTTTACTACACGCTCGATCTCAAAACCGGCAAATTGCTCGCCGCCGATGCGTTTACTTATGTCAACTGGGCCTCGGGCGTCGATCTGGCCACCGGGCGGCCGCAATTCACCCAGGTTGCCGATTATACGCGCAAGCCCAAGAACGTTTATCCGTCGTGGGCGGGCGGGCACACCTGGAACCCGATGTCGTTCAGCCCGCAGACCGGGCTGGTCTACATCCCCTCGCTCGATGTGCCCAACGTGATCTTCAACATGGCCGGCAACGGCGGGGCGCTGGCGCATCTCGAAGGGTTTTTCAACGCCGACGGGATCATCCCCGACGATACGTATGATCCGGCCGGGACCAGACGGCTGTTCGGCGCCCTGCCCGACAAGGCGGATCTGCAAAAGGAACGCCCCGGGGTCAAGCTGGTGCGCGAAATCCTCAAGGCGTGGGACCCGGTCACGCGCAAGGTGGTGTGGAGCCAGGTCACGTCAGAGGGCAATCGCGGCTATGACGGCGGCGTGCTGTCGACCGCCGGCAATATCGTCGTGCAGGGGCGCGGCGACGGCACCTTGTGGGTCTACAACGCCAGGACCGGCGCGCCGATCACCCATATCCAGACCGGCAGCCACATCATGGCCGCGCCGATGACCTATAAAGTGGGCGGGGTGCAATATATCGCGGTGCAGGTCGGCTATGGCGGGTCGGGGATCAGCTTTCCGATCCCGCCGTCGAGCGCGGCGTACCTGAACCAGAACACCAACCGCATCCTGGTGTTCAAGCTGGGCGGCGGGCCGGTGCCGATGCCCGACAAGCGGGTCAATCCGTTCGATTATCCCGAACCGCCGGTATCGACCGCCAGCGCCGCGATGATCGCCCATGGCGAGGAAAAGTTTACCGAATACTGTTCGCGCTGCCACGGTTTCGGCCCCGGCGTCGCGCCCGATCTGTCGCGCCTGCCGCCCGAAGTGCACAGCATGTTCAACGACATCGTGCTCAAGGGTGCGCTGGCGCAACTGGGCATGGCGCCGCTCAACGATCTGGTCAGCAAGGACGATGTCGAGGCGATCCACGCCTACTTGATTGACCAGCAGCGGCAGGGCTATGCCGCGCAGCACAAGCAGACCGCCGCGAAATAGGCGGCGCGCACACCGGGGGACGTTTTTACTCGCATGGCACACGACACCAAGCTCGCGCATTCGCTCAAACCCCGCCACGTCACGATGATTTCGATCGGCGGGATTATCGGGGCGGGCATTTTCGTGGGGTCGAGCACCGCGATCCGCATTGCCGGGCCGGCGGTGCTGGGGACTTATTTCCTGTGCGGATTGCTGGTCTTTGTGATCATGCGCATGCTGGGTGAAATGGCGATGGCGCGGCCCGGGGTCGGCTCGTTTACCGGCTATACCTCGCTCGGGCTGGGGCCGTGGGCGGGCTTTACCAATGCCTGGCTCTATTACTATTTCTGGGTCACCACGATCGCGTTCGAGGCGCTGGCCGGCGCCGACATGCTGGCGACGCTGGTGCCCGTTCACCCCGCGTTTCTGGCGGCATTGCTGATCGCGGTGATGACCGGGGTCAACCTGCTGTCGGTCAAGACTTATGGCGAATTCGAGCTGTGGTTTGCCAGTTTCAAGGTGGTCACGATCATCGGCTTCATCGTGCTCGGGCTGGGCTACATCTTCGGCTTTGGCCCCGGGCCGGCGGCGATGGTGGCGCAGATGACCGCGCATGGCGGGTTTGCCCCGCTCGGCGCCGGGGCGATTTTCCTGGCGGTGCCGACGGTGATCTTTTCGATGATGGGCAGCGAAGTGGCCACCATCGCCGCGGTCGAAACCGAAGATCCCGCCTCCAATGTGGTGCGTTCGGCGCGCACGGTGGCGCTGCGCATCATGTTTTTCTACATCGGCTCGGTCGCGGTGATCCTGGCGATCCTGCCGTGGAACAGCGCGGTCGAAGGCCAATCGCCGTTCATCGCCACGCTGCGGCTGGTGCATGTGCCGTTTGCCGAAAACGTGATCACCGCGGTGGTGTTCACCGCGATCGTGTCGTGCCTCAATTCGGCGATCTATGTCACCTCGCGCATGCTGTTCGAAATGGGCCAGCGTGGCGATGGCCCGGCGTTTTTCGCGCATACGTCGGCGCGCAAGGTGCCCGATCGCGGCATTCTGGTCTCTTCGCTGCTCGGCTTTGTGGTGGTGATCACCGCGATCATTTCGCGCAAGGGCATCTATGCCTTTCTGCTGCAATCGGCCGGGGCGACGATCCTGTTTGTCTATCTGTTGATCATCCTGTCGCAGATCAGCCTGCGCCGCCGGCTTGAAGCGGCCGGGGAAACGCTGCCGGTCAAAGTCTGGGCGTTTCCGGCGGTCAGCCTGGCGGCGGCGGCGGGGATCGTCGCAGTGCTGGTGATGATGCTGGTGATGCCCGATCAGCGCACCGAGGTCGAACTGTCGGCCGGCGTGTTCATCTTGTGCGTCGCCGTCTACGCCGGGTTTGTTCAGCCCGGCCGCCGCGCGCTCGCCGCCGGCTGAAGCGCATCCGGTAAAACGATTGCACAAGCTGCATCCGCGCTTGGCAGCGGGCGGCGATCCGTGCCAGTGAGGGCGCGGACGACAAGCGGGAGCGGGCCATGCAAGCACCAACCGGGGGCCTGATCGGCGCGATCGAGGCCGGCGGCACCAAATTCATCTGCGCGCTGGCGCAAGTCGACGGCACCATCGTGGCGCGCGCGCGGATCGATACGCGCACGCCGGCGGAATGCTTTCCCGATCTCGCGGCATTCTTCCATCAGGCAAGCGCGGCGCACGGGCCGATCGCGGCGTTCGGGGTGGCCAGCTTTGGCCCGATCGACATCGACCCCTCCTCGCCCGATTATGGCACCTTTACCACCACGCCAAAGCCGGGCTGGCAGGGCGCGCGGTTCCACGATGTGCTGGGACCGTTTGGCGCGCCGATCGTGGTCGATACCGATGTCAACGGCGCGGCGATCGGCGAATGGCTGGCGGGCGCCGGCCAGGGCGCGCGCACGCTTGCCTATACCACCATCGGCACCGGGGTCGGCACCGGGGTCTTGCGCGACGGGCGCAGCCTGATGGGATTTTCGCATTACGAAATGGGGCATATCCACCCCGCGCACGATCGCACGCTCGATCCGTTTAACGGCGCCTGCCCTTATCACGGCGATTGTCTGGAGGGGCTGGTGGCCGGCCCGGCGGTGATCAAGCGCTGGGGCACCAGTCTTGACAAGCTGGCCGACGATCCCGCCAAGATCGACCTGATCGGCGGCTATATCGCCGATCTGGCCGCCAATCTGGTGCTGATGCACATGCCCGACCGGCTGATCTTTGGCGGCGGCGTGGTCAAGGCGCCTGGGCTGATCGAGGCGGTGCGGCGGCGCACCGAAGCGCGGCTGAACGGCTATGTCAGCCATCGCCTGCTCGATCCGGGCCTGATCAGCTATATCGTCACGCCGGGGCTGGGCGATGATGCCGGGATTACCGGGGCGATCGAACTGGGGCGGCAGGCGCTGATCGGCTAGGGAACCATCCGGACAAGTGGCGCAGCACAATCCGACGCGACCAATTAACCGAAAATAGAGCCCTCCCCCTCAGGGGGAGGGTTGGGTGGGGGTGTTCGGAGCTCGAGATAATTCACGCCATTTCAAGCGCATACACCCCTCCCCAACCCCTCCCCTGAGGGGAGGGGCTAAAAACGCCGCTTATGGTGGCAGGGTATCATGGCAACTTGATCAGATCTTCCCTGGCGCCGGGCACCACGTCGAACGCGATATTGAGCCGTTCGCCGCCGTCGATCGGGACGGTGCCGTGCCAGCAGTACGATGGAAACAGCACCAGTTGCCCGATCTGCGGCGCGATCACGCCCCTTGGCGGCAGATCGACCCCCAGTTCGGGCGGCGGCGCGCCCCAGTGGAAATGCCCCGCCGGGGCGGCGCCGATCACCGCCGGATCGGGCAGCGCGACATAGAACGCCGATGACAGCCAGCCGAGCGGATGGCTGTGCGTGACATTGAACCCGCCCGCGCCCAGCCGCACCGACCAGCTGCCCGCCACGACCAGCCCGTCGCGGTGCGGCGCCAGCAGCGGATGGCGCGGATCGGGCGGCGGCAGGCCGGCGACATGCTGCGCCACCGCCGCCATCAGCGCGGCGCGGGTGCGTTCGATCACCGGTTCGTGGCGCAACAGCACCGACCGGTCGGTCTGGGTGCCGGCGCGCACGGTCTGTTCGGCATAGGGCGCCTGCGCGGTGTGCAGCGCGCGCAACAGTTCGGCCAGTTCAGCCAGTTCATCCGCCGCCAGACCGACCTCGTAAACGCCGACAAACGCCGGATCGCCTTCCAGCCACTCGGCACGCGGATCACCAAGCAGCCGCCACGCGGTGCCGAGATAAGGCCATACCTGCCGCGCCGCCGGCCCGCCCAGCAGCGCCAGCCCGAGATCGCGTGCGCGCAGCGCATCGCCCTGGCGCAGCGCCAGCCGCAGCCGCGCCACGCGCAGAAAATCATCGGCGCGATCGCCCAGGCCATCGAGCAGCGCGGCGCATTGGTCCAATTGCCCGGTTTCGCCCGCCAGAAACACCCGCGCCGATACGATCCCGGGGGTTTCGCCGAGATGCCCGGCCGCTTCTGTCAGCACCGCCGCCGCGCGGTCCCATTGCCGCACTTGCGCCAGCGCGGCAAACCAGCCCAGCCACAGCGCGGCTTGGCGCGGCTGCGCGCGCGCCGCCGTGGCCCAGCCGCGATCGAACCCGGCAGCATCGCCCGCCACCCAGCGCAGCGAGGCCAGCACGCGCTGCCCATCGAGCCAATCGGGCCAATCGGCACAGGCACGCGCCAGCAGCTCGCGCGCGGCATCGCCCTGCCCCTCGGCCGCCAGCGCCAGCGCCCGGTTGCGCAAGGCATCGCGATTGGCCGGATCGAGCGCGACCGCACGCGCAAACAGCTCGGCAGCGGGCAGCCCGCGTTCAAACCGCAACTGCGCCAGCATCATCGCCGCCGCCGCATCGGCGGGATCGGCAGCCACCGCCTGCGTCGCCAGCGCATCGGCGCCGGCCATGTCCTGCCGCGCGCGGTGCGCACGCACCGTGGCCAGCAAGTCTGCGGTCATTTCACCAGATCGGCGATGAACCGGGCATGGTCGGGCGACCGATCGGCCTCCAGCGCAAAGGCATCGCGCAACTGGCGCAGCCACTGGCGCGCATCGATGCCGCGATAATCGAGCACCGGATCGACATCGAGCGGGATATTGCCCTGCCCGAGATGCACCGCCAGCCACGAATCGATCGCAAACAGATCAAACTGGCGCGGGATATGGCGGGCATGATTGCGGAACATCGCGATCGCCGCCGCCAGCGTATCGGGCACTTCCATCGCCGCGACATAGCGCCACAGTTCGGCATCTTCGCGCTGCATCAGCTTGTAGTGCAGGATGATGAAATCGCGGATGCGGTCGGTTTCGCCCAGCGCGATGGTGTTGAATTCGTCGATCACCTGCGGATCGAACCCGCGATCGGGAAACAGCCCCATCAGCTTGGAAATATTGGCCTGGATCAGGTGGATGCTGGTCGATTCGAGCGGTTCGAGAAACCCGCCCGACAGCCCCACCGCGACCACGTTCTTCACCCAGTGGCGCCGCCGCCGCCCGGCGGTAAAGCGGATGAAGCGCGGATCGGCCAGCGGTTTGCCATCGAGCCGACCGCGCAGCGCGTGGGCGGCGGCGTCATCGTCGATAAACTGGCTGCAATAGACATAGCCGTTGCCGATGCGGTGTTGCAGCGGGATGCGCCATTGCCAGCCCGCCTCTTGCGCGGTGCTGCGGGTATAGGGGGTGGGATTGGTCGCGCCCTCGGGATGCGCGCAGGGCATCGCCACCGCGCGGTCGCACGGCAGCCAGTGGCTCCAGTCTTCAAACGGTTCGCCCATCGCTCCGCCCAGCAACAGACTGCGAAACCCGCTGCAATCGATGAACAGGTCAGCCTCGATCCGCCGCCCGTCGTTCAGCCGCACCGCCTCGACAAACCCGGTCTCGCCGTGCTGTTCAACCCCGTCGATCACCCCTTCGATGCGCGCAACCCCCTTGGATTCGGCAAATTGGCGCAAGAACGCGGCATAACCGGCGGCATCGAAGTGATAGGCATATTCAAACGTCGACAAGACGCTGCGCGGATCACCCACCGGGCGCGCCATGCGCCCCTTTTGCGCCAGCGCCCAGGCCATGCAGTGTTCGTCAAACGGGGTGGTATCGCCCATCGCCCGCGCGCGCAGCCAGTAATGGTGCAGCGAGACCATGTCGAAATTGCGCCCATGGCTGCCGAACGGGTGGAAATAGCGTGAATCCTTCGCCCCCCAGCCGACAAATTCGATGCCCAGCTTGAATGTCGCCTGGGTGGCGCGGACAAAGTCGGCCTCGCTGATCCCCAACGTCTGGTTGAACGTCTTGATCGGCGGGATCGTCGCCTCGCCCACCCCGACGATGCCGATATCATCGGATTCGACCAGGCTGACGCTGCAATCACGGCGCAGGATATGGCCCAGCATCGCCGCCGCCATCCACCCGGCCGAACCGCCGCCCACCACCAAGACTTTGCGAATACGCCGATCCTGCACGCCCCGATTATCCTTTTTTTGACAGCCCAACCATCACGACGAACCCGGTTGGGTGGTGAAAGTGTGATCTCTTCGCTTGCTGCATTACGCTAGTGTGGTGGATCCGAAGTTCGCTTGATCAAACTTTGTCATGCTGAACTTGTTTCAGCATCCATCGCGCCCCGCAAAACGGCGGATTTTGGGGAGAAATGGACCCTGAAACAAGTTCAGGGTGACGGCAAGTCAATGATGCGAACTTCAGATTCAGGACACTAGCCCCGAGGGGAATTTGCAGCAATGCCCCCACCCCCTTCGCGTGTCACCAAAAAGGGCCGGGCAGGTTTCCCTGCCCGGCCCCCTGTACTGACCCGATTGAGGGAAACGGATCAGAACTTGAACTTGGCCGAGGCGGTAACCATGCGACCATTGGTGAACGAGGCGCTGCCGACGAACGCACCGTTGGTGACGCCGTTGGTGCCGCCTGCCCCGCCCAGCAGCGCAAAGCTGTTGAACAGGTTGTAGACGTTCAGACCCAGTTCGAAATTCGACACCGGGGTGTACTTGACGTTGGCGCTGACCACCGCCGAGCCGGGATAGACGATCCCGTCACCGCCGCGCACGCTGCTGGTGCCAACCAGGTCGAACCCGACCGAAGCCTGCGGCACGATCTTGTAATTCACCGCCAGCGAGTAATCGAGGTCGGGAATGTTGTTGGCGCGGCCATAGGCGCTGCCGCCAACCGGTTCTTCCTTGCCCTTGTTGTAGGTCAGGTTGGCGATCGCCGAGAGCCCGCCCAGCGTCAGGGTGCTGTAAGATTCCAGACCTGCAGTCTTGTATTTGTCGGATTCGATGCAGGTATAGGTCGTCGCGTTGCCGGTGATGATCGGGCAGATGATCTGGCTCAGCTCGTAGGTGGTGATGTTGAAGTGGCTGTAGAACACCGTCAATTCGGTGGTGTAGCGCGCCGCACCCAGCGAACCGCGGTTCTTCAGGCCGATTTCATACTGGTAGACGGTATCGGTAACCGCCGCCTGGCCAGCCGCATCGAGCGTACCCGCACCGGTGAAGTAGCCGTTGAAGGTCATGCGGTCGGCGTTGAAACGCACACCCTTTGACGCACGGACAAACAGGTTGGTGTTGGCAGCCGGCTTGTAGCTGAGGCCCACCGACCACGAGGTCGTCGGGGTGGTGTAGTTGATCACTTCCGAGGTGCCGTCGGGCAGGAAGTACGGGATGTTGACCGAAGTCGTGCCGCCGTGGAGCGGATCGGGCACGGTCTGCGCCAGAGTGTGCGCCACGCCGCTGCTGGGGGTACCGACGCCCTGGCCATGATTGATGTCATGGCGGATCGAGCCGTCGAATTCGAAGCCGGCGGCATCGAGGATCAGGTCGGCATAAGGCGCGTTGTCGGTAAAGGTGTAGTCATAGGTCCGTGCGCAGCACGCACCCCAATTGTTGTTGTAGCCGGCATAACCGTTGGCGGTCAGCAGGTTGCCCGCCGCGCTGTAGACGTCGATCGGCACGCCGGTGACGGTATCGCTGAACTCGCTGGGATGCCAATCCATCGCGATCTGCTGGTTCATGTAGAACCAGCCGGCGGTCAGGTTGGCGCGGATGTCACCGCCCAGCGAACCCTTCCAGTTCAGCTTCGTGTCGTTGACGAAGTTGTTGAGCGAGCGGATGTTGGTGAACACTTCGACGTTGTTGTTGTAGTAGGTGTCGGTCACCGCTTGGCCGACGTTGGGGCCGGCTGCGTAAATCGCCTTCTGCCCACCGGCGGTCAGCGACGAGACCAGCCCGTTGCCGAAGAAGTTCGAAGCAAAACCGCCGCTGATCTGGCTGTAGCGGGCGTTTTCGTCGAGCGTCAGGCCGTTGTCGAAATTGTAATGCAACTGCGCCTGGAGCGACTTCTGCTGGGTCGAGATGCCGTCCAGCGGATGCGAAGCCAGCCCACCGCTGTTGAAATCGACATATTGCACGTTGGCATTGTACAGCGAATAGATCGACTGCTTGCGACCGTCGAAGCCCGGGCAGGCGCCGATCGAGGTGACCACGCTGTTGGTGACATTGCCGCAGGCCAGGCCGCCAGTGTCATTGGGCTCGTGGGTGTCGGCGACCTTGAACAGCAGGCGGAAGAAGCCGCGGTTGTCGTCGAGATCATGGGTGATGTTGCCCTTGATCAGGTACGAATTCGACACGTTGTAATCGGCATGCTTCGGACCATGGCCGACGTCATAATAGCCGCCGACATTGTAATAGGTCGAATCGTTGATCACGCCCGAATCAAGGAACTTCAACTTGGTGTAGTTGTAGTTCACGCCTTCTTCGGCTTCGACATAGCCACCCTGGCTGCGGCTGGTCTTCGAAATGTAGTTGATCACCGCACCCGGGGCCTGCGAAGCAAACGTTGCGGTGGTGCCGCCACGGATCGCGTCTAGGCGCTCGTCGGTCGGGCTCGACTTGGTCCAGTAGTCGTTGTTGCCGAACTGCATGTCGCCATAGAGGATGAACGGCAGGCCGTCTTCCTGCAGCTGGACAAAGGTCGCGCCGCCGGTGGTCACCGGCAGGCCGCGCACGGCGAAGTTGCCGTTGCCGCCCGGGCCCGACACGTTGGGCTGAATCCCCGGCAGCAGGCGCAGCAGGTCGCCTTCTGACATCGGGTGGAAATCGTTGATGACATCAGCCGAGACCGACGAGATCGACACCGACGAATCAAGCTTCGACTTGGTGCCGGTCGACGCGGTGACGACGATTTCGGCCAGGGTATCGGCCGGGGCCGCGGTGGTGGCGGCGGCAGGCGCCTGATCGGCGGCGAACGCCGGCGTGGCAAGGCCGGCCACGGCAAGCGCCGCAACCGAGACACAGGTATTGAAAGCTGGGTGCTTCATCAGGAACTCCCCCGTTGAAATCGTCTCCTGCCTGTCGTGGAGGAGATCGAACACGATCGTCATAAATCTCTCTACAAACGTTTGCAAGAACGATTGCAAAGGATTGCAGATTTTTTACCGCGTCACGATCTGCTGTTGCAAAACGGCATCACCTGCCGCAAACCACGCGCAATCGAATGCATCCACATGACATTATCGGGGGCCATGACCGACATTCCTGCAACCGGGCTGCAATCCGCCGCCGACCCCGCGCAACCCCGCCGCCGCATCCGCAACATTACCGAACTGGCGCGGCTGGCCGGGGTTTCGGCGGGGACGGTCTCGCGCGCGCTAGCGGGCAAGAGCCTGGTCAATGCCGAAACGCGCGACCGCATCCAGGCGCTGGCGCGCGAACACGGGTTCCGGCTGAACCAGATGGCCAGCCGGCTGCGCACCCAGCGCACCGGGGTGATCGGGGTGGTGTTTCCGCTCGGCCATGAAAGCCGCCAGCACATTTCCGACCCGTTTTTCATGACGCTGTTCGGCTATCTGGCCGATGCGCTGACCGAAAGCGGGCACGATATCATGCTGTCGCGGGTGATTCCCGGCGATCCCGAATGGCTCGACCGGATTGTCGATTCGGGTATGCTCGATGGCGCGCTGGTGATCGGCCAATCCGATCAGACCGCCGCGATCGACGCGGTGGCCGAACGCTATCGGCCGATGGTGGTTTGGGGATCGCATCATCCCGGCCAGATCCATTGCACCGTCGGCAGCGACAACCGGCTGGGCGGGCGGCTCGCCGCCGAACGGCTGCTGACGATCGGCAAGCGCCGGCTGGCGTTCATGGGCGATCCGCGCGGGCCGGAAATTGCCGACCGCCTCGCCGGGGTGCGCGATGCGATCGCCGGGCGCGACGATGTCAGCCTGCGCGAAATCCCCGCCCCGCTGGCGCGCGAGGCACTGGGCGAAACGGTGGTCGCGCAATTGGCCGAACTGGGCGATCAGGTCGACGGGATTGTCGCCGCGTCGGACGTGATCGCGATGATGGTGCTGCGCGTGCTGCACGAACGCGGCGCGCGGGTGCCCGAACAGATCGCGGTGATCGGGTTCGACGACTTGCCGATCGCCACCAGCACGGTGCCGCAATTGACCACCGTGCGCCAGGATATTGCCGGCGGCGCCCGCGCGATGGTCGATGCCTTGATGCAACGCATGGCCGGCACCGATACCGCGCCGACAATCCTGCCGCCCGCACTGGTGATCCGCGAAAGCGCGTAAGCGCCATTTAAGCCCTCCCCCTCAGGGGGAGGGTTGGGTGGGGGTGTCCTGAGCCCGATGGAATTCACGCCATTTCGAGCGTCTACACCCCTCCCCAACCCCTCCCCCGAGGGGCGGGGCTTATCGCACCGCGCCGTTCAGACTGTCCGCTGCTTATGCGCCCGCGATGATGACGCGGTCGCCGTCATAAGCGAGGCGGAACACCGGCGCGGGGGTGCCGCCGAACTGGCTGCGCAGCAATTCGGGATGATCGGCCAGCGTGCGGCCGGCCATGCCCCAGTAATCGACAAAGCTCCACACTTCGTCTTCGCCGGTGACCCACCAGCTATAGCTTTGCAGCGGTTCGTGCAGCGGATTGGCGGCGACCAGGCCATTGCCGTTGACCGGGCGCCAGGGCCCGGTGATCGCTTCGGCAACCGCGCCGTACAGCCCGTTGGGACCGGCCACCGCAGCGGGGCCAAAGGTATGGCGCTGGGTTGACCAGAACAGGTAATAAAGCCCGCCGCGCCGGACCATGCAGGGCCGTTCAAGCTCGTTGTTCACGCCGATCGCCTCGATCAGCGGATCACCCACGACCCATTCATCACCCTTCAGCGTGGCGATCCCGATCAACCCGTTGTGCGGATCGGCCGACCATGCCGCGCTGGCGGTAAACAGCAAGTGCGCCGCGCCGGTAGCGGGGTCGCGAAACCACGCCGGATCGCGAAACGCCTTGATCGAACCGGGGGCAGGATGTTCGATTTCCTGGCGGTCGAGCAGATAGCGCCGGCCATCGGCCACCACCACTTCGCGCGGGACCTGCCAGTCGGTCATGCCATCGGCGACCAGCCGCCCGGTGGTGGCAAACAGTCGCTGTTCAAACGACGGCGGCCCGCCGCTCCGGCCCGACACGGTATAGTACAGCGTGACGGTCACCCCGTCGTCGGCGAGTACCGCGCTGCCCGCCCATTCGCGCAGGCCCGGGTTCAACCCGTCGGGCAGCGCCGGGCCGTGATCGCGCCAGCCATCGTCGCCGCGCGACAGCAGCCGGATGCGCGCGACCAGATGGCGATCGACCGGATCGGGCAACGACGGCGCCGACAGATAGAACCACCAGGTGCGCCCGCCATGGATCACGCTGCGGCCATCCTCGTGCGCCAGCGGCCAGCAATCCCACAGATCGATCCCGGGCAGGATCGGCTGCACATCGGCGGCGCCGAACGCCGGCAATTGCGGCGGATCGGCAAAGGCGACCGGCGCCCAGCGGCTGGCGCCAAACGGCGCCTTCGCATGATCATTCGGGGCAGACACGTGCGGCAGGGAAGACATCAATCGCGGGCTTTTTTGATCAGGAGTTGCGGGGAAACCGGGGCAGCGGGGCCATTGCCCCGGCCTGCGCGCCGGCAAGATGGAAAATCGCCACCGATTCCGCCTTCAACGGCGGCAGCGGCAGGCCGGCGCGGGCCAGCCAATCGGCGGAAAACACGGCGGGATCAGTACCCTGCCACAGCGGCGGCAGTGGCGCGGCATGGCCGGCCAGCCCGCCGGCAATCCCCAGCAGGCGCACCGCCAGATCGCCCTGCCCGGCCAGAAACGGCAGGCGCAACGGCTGCGGACGGCGGTCCTGCGGCGGATCGCAGCGCACCACCCACAGCAGCAGGCCCCGTGTCGGGCAGCCCTGTGCCTGCCATACCAGGCCATCGGCGCCTTCGCCCAGCCAGACCCCGCCGCCATGGGCGATCTGGCGCGCGGCGCGGGCAAAGCCGATCCATTGCGCCAGCTCGTCGCGATCGGCCGGGTTCAGCGCGTCGGGATCGAGTTCGACCCCGAAATGCCCCATGCTGGCAATCGCCGCGCGAAACGCCATTGACTGGGTGCGCCCGGTGGCATGCGCCGGGCTGGCGCCGACATGGCTGCCCATCACTTCGGGCGGCAGGAAGGCGACAAAGCCGCGCTGCATCGCCACCCGGCTGACCGCATCAATGGTATCGCTGGTCCAGAAGCGGTGGACATAGGGGATCATCCCGGCATCGCTGCGCCCGCCGCCGCCGGCGCAGGATTCGATTTCGACCAGCGGATGCGCGGCGCGCAACCGCGCCAGCAGATCATGGGTCCCGCGCACTTGCGCCGCGCCGCCGGGGGGCACCAGATCGCGGTTGTGATCCCATTTCAGATATCCGATCGGCGCGCTGCGCAGCACCGCATCGAGCACCGCAAACAGATGATCGCGCACATCGGCGTGCGCCATGTCGAGCACCAGTTGGTTGCGCGCGGTCAGCAGCGGATGGCCGTCGCAGTGCAGCGCCCAATCGGGATGCGCGCGGTACAGATCGCTGTCGGGGTTGATCATTTCGGGTTCGACCCACAGCCCGAATTCCATCCCCAGATCGCGCACCGCCTGCGCCAGCGGGGCCAGCCCGTGCGGATATTTGGCGGTATCGGGGTGCCAATCGCCCAGCCCGGCATGATCATCGTTGCGCCCGGCAAACCAGCCATCATCGAGCACGAAGCGTTCGATGCCGATCGCCGCCGCAGCCCGCGCCAGTTCGACGATGCGCGCGGCATCGTGGTCGAAATAGCACGCTTCCCAACTGTTGAGATGCACCTTGCGCGGCGCCATCGCCCCGCCCGGCCAGCGCAGCATCGCGCGCACCATCGCGTGCTGCACCGCCATCGCGCCATTGCGCCCGCGCGCGCTGAACGCCAGCAGCGCATCGGGCGCGGTCCAGCGCCGCCCCGTTGCCAGCGTGGCTTCGCCCGGTTGCAGCACCGCACCGGCTGTGAGCACGTGGAACCCTTCGTCATCGCGTTCGATCGCGATGCGGCTGTCGCCCGACCAGCACAATTGCAGCGCCAGCACATCGCCATGATCGCGCGTTGGCGCGGGCGCGCAAAGATAGACCCCCGGCGCGCCGCCATGGCCGGAAATCCCGCGCCGGCCTTCGCGCCGCCACGCCTGCTGCGGCAGCGCTTCATCGGCTTCGACCAGTTCGGCATTGTGCCGCCCGCGCCATGATACCACCCGCGCCAGCCCGGCGGGGACCGGCACGACCACACTGGCCAGCGCCTCGATGCTGACCGGCGCGCTGCCATGGTTGATCAGTTCGGCGCCAAACCGCCAGCCGCCGTGTTCGCAGGTAATCGTCTGGACCAGCGTCACCCCCGCCCGATCATCGCGCAGCGTGATGCACAGGCCATCGGCGGTCTCGGCATGATCGGCATGCGTCCACACCAGCGGCAGCGCCGCACCGTCGCGCCGCAATTCGACCACCGCCGGGCCGAACCAGCCGGTGCCGCCGACCGGCGCCAGCGTCAGCGGGCAATCCTGATCGAGCGAGAACGAGGCGGCGGTCCGCGTATCGGCCAATGCGGGCAGCGCGGCGCTGGCGCAGGCCGCGCCAAAATGACGCCACAGCGGCGCGCCGGTTGGCACCGCTTCGAGCACGATCGTGCCCTCGCCCGATGGCAGCGACAGGATCGTCATGCCGCCGCCGGTGCCATTGCTGCCGGGCGCACGCGCCCTTCTTCAACCCAGGCCACCGCCATCGCCGCGACGATCAGGCAGGCGCCGCACACGCGCAGCATGTTGCGCGGATCGCTGTCGAGCAGGCGGTGATAGACATCGAACCCGATCGACACCACGCCAAGATCTAGCCGGCTCATCACCACGGCAAAAAACAGCATCGGCAACACGATCATCATGTTGAAAATGCCCATATAGACCCCGGTCCGCGCGGGCGGGATCGAATTGGTGAGGATCGCATAAGGATTGCCCATGATGCTGCCCCAGGCCAGCCCGACGCCGATCGCCGGGACAAACAGCAGCGCCTTGTCATGCAGCAGGGGCAGCGCGATCATCCCCAGCCCGCCCAGCGCCAGCGCCAGCGCATGCAGCGGCCCCGGCCCGATCCGCCGCGCCAGCGGCACCATCGCAAAGGCACCGGCAAACGCCACCGCATTGTAGAACGCGGCGACTTCGCCATTGGTCAGCACCGCGCTGTGAAACGCCGGGGTCTGCGCATCGGCGGTGTGATAGATCGTCCGCCCGATCGAATAGGTGGCATAAGTCCAGTACCCCGACATGCCGAACCATTGAAACAGGCTCATCAGCCCGAGCTTGCGCATCGCCTGCGGCATGTCGCGGATCGCGTCGACAATTTCCATCAGCGTGGCGCCCATTCCGCCGGGGCGCGCCATGATTTCGGCCCGTTCGGCGCTGGTCAGCGGCAATTCGGGCACGCGCCACACCGACCACAGGATTGTAGTCAACGACAGCACCGCCCCCACCGAAAACACCACGCGCACGGTATAGGGGATATGATGCGGATCGACCCAATCCTTGTTCATGCCCAGGCCAACCAGGATTGACGGAGTCAGGAACGCCAGCATCTGCGCCAGCCCGGTAAACGCGCTTTGCGACAGAAACCCGAACTGGCGCTGCGCCGGATCGAGCCGGTCGGACACATAGGCGCGATAGGGCTCCATGGTGATGTTGTTGCCGGCATCGAGCAGCCACAGCAGCGACGCGGCCATCAGGATCGACGCCGACAGCGGCATCAGCAACAGCCCGGCGCAGCACAGCACCGCACCGACCAGGAAATAGGGGGTGCGCCGGCCCCAGCGCCCGGTGGTGCGGTCGCTCATCGCGCCGATCAGCGGCTGGATCAGCAGCCCGGTCAGCGGCCCGGCCAGTTGCAGCATCGGCAGCTGGCTTTCATTGGCACCCAGGTAGCTGTAAATCGGCGCCATATTGCCCTGTTGCAGCCCGAAACTGAACTGCAGGCCAAGGAACCCCAGGTTCATTTCGAGGATCCGGCTGAGCGGCAGGATCGGGCGATGGTCAGGCACGGCGAGTCTCTCCCCCGGGGTCTTGTCAACCCTCACCCCCGGGTGATGTCACAGATTTCGCGCGCTGGCAACAAACGATTGCAATCGGGCTTGTCAAAGGGTTGCGACAGGGGGATTTGCGCGCCTGGCAAGCAATCCCCCCGCCGCGATCAGCCGAGAATGCCGGGCAGATTCAGCCCCTTTTCGCGCGCGCAATCGAGCGCGATGTCGTATCCCGCATCGGCGTGGCGCATCACCCCGGTGGCGGGGTCGTTCCACAGCACGCGTTCGAGCCGGCGCGCCGCCGCTTCGGTGCCATCGGCAACGATCACCATGCCCGAATGCTGCGAATAGCCCATGCCGACCCCGCCGCCGTGGTGCAGCGAGACCCAGGTCGCGCCGCTGGCGCAATTGAGCAGCGCGTTGAGCAGCGGCCAGTCGCTGACCGCGTCGGACCCGTCGCGCATGGCCTCGGTCTCGCGGTTGGGGCTGGCGACCGAGCCCGAATCGAGGTGATCGCGCCCGATCACCACCGGCGCCTTCAATTCGCCGCGCGCGACCATTTCGTTGAACGCCAGCCCGAGCCGGTGGCGATCGCCCAGCCCGACCCAGCAGATCCGCGCCGGCAGCCCCTGAAACCGGATCTTTTCGCGCGCCATGTCGAGCCAGCGGTGCAGATGCGGGTTGTCGGGGATCAGCTCCTTGACCTTGGCATCGGTGCGATAGATGTCTTCGGGATCGCCCGACAGCGCCGCCCAGCGGAACGGGCCGATCCCCCGGCAAAACAGCGGACGGATATAGGCGGGGACAAAGCCGGGAAAGGCGAAGGCATTGATCACCCCTTCGTCGTGCGCGACCTGGCGGATATTGTTGCCGTAATCGGTGGTCGGCACCCCGCGTTGCTGGAATTCGAGCATCGCTTCGACATGGCGGGCCATGCTCGCCTTGGCCGCGCGTGCCACCGCTTCGGGATCGCGTTCGCGCTTGTCGATCCATTCGGCGACGGTCCAGCCGGCGGGCAGATAGCCGTTGACCGGGTCGTGCGCGCTGGTCTGATCGGTCAGCAGATCGGGCATGATCCCGGCTTCGAGCATCTGCGGCAGGATTTCGGCGGCATTGCCGAGCAGGCCGACCGACACCGGCGCATTGTCGGCGCAGGCCTGACGGATGATCGCCATCGCTTCATCGAGCGTATCGGCGCGGCGGTCGAGATAGCCGGTGCGCAGGCGCATGTCGATCCGGCTGGCCTGGCATTCGATCGCGAGGCACGAGGCGCCGGCCATCACCGCCGCCAGCGGCTGCGCACCACCCATCCCGCCGAGCCCGGCGGTGAGGATCCATTTGCCGGCGAGGCTGCCGCCAAAGTGGCGCCGGCCCATCTCGACAAAAGTTTCATAAGTGCCCTGCACGATGCCTTGTGTGCCGATGTAGATCCACGATCCCGCCGTCATCTGGCCGTACATCGCCAGCCCCTTGCGATCGAGTTCGTTGAAATGCTCCCACGTCGCCCATTTGGGGACGAGGTTGGAATTGGCGATCAGCACGCGCGGGGCATCGGCATGCGTCTTGAACACCCCGACCGGCTTGCCCGATTGCACCAGCAGCGTCTGGTCATCTTCAAGATTCCGCAGGCTGGCGGCGATCTTGTCAAACGCATCCCAGTCGCGCGCGGCGCGGCCGATCCCGCCATAGACCACCAGTTCTTCGGGCCGTTCGGCGACATCGGGGTGAAGGTTGTTCATCAGCATGCGCAGCGCCGCCTCGGTCTGCCACGATTTGGCGCTGCGTTCGGTCCCGGTTGCGGCGCGGATGACGCGGGTGTTGTCGAGGCGGTTGCTCATGCTTGGTCTCCGGCAAAATGCAGCGCGGCGTCGATCACGCGGCGCAAGGTGGGGATGATCACGGGAGCGGGGTCGATCGGCGTGGGCCAGTTGGCGGGCGTGATCGCCGCGGGTTCGGCCAGATAGCCGCGCAGCGCCAGTTCCATCTGTACGCCATGGACCCCGGCTTCGGGCCGGCCATAATGGCGCGTGGTCCAGCCGCCCTTGAACCGGCCATTGACGACATGGCCCAGCCCCGAATCCGCGCAAGGCGCGGCAATCGCGCGCTCCAGCGCAGGATCGCAGGACGCACCGCTGTTGGTGCCGATGTTGAATTGCGGCAGTTCGCCGTCAAACAGGCGCGGGATGCGGCTGCGGATCGAATGCGCATCATAGAGCACCACGCGCGGGTGCAGCGCGCGCAGGCGGGCGATTTCTGCCGCCAGCGCGGCGTGATAGGGATCGAACCAGCGCCGCCGCCGCCCGGCAATCTCTTCCGCATCGGGCAGCGCCCCGGCATAGAGCGGATCGCCGTCAAAAGTGGTGGTCGGCACCAGTTCGGTGGTGGCCTGGCCGGGATAAAGCGAGGCGCCCGAGGGATCGCGGTTGCAGTCGATCACGCTGCGGCTGATCGTGGTCGCCACCATGGTCGCGCCGCGATCGCGGGCAAAGGCATAAAGCTCGGCAATCCACCAGTCGGCATCGCGCCGCGCCAGCCAGGGCGAAACGAACCGCGCGTCAAGCCCGGCCAGATCGGTGCCGCCGTGGGGAAACGCGATCACCAGCGGCGCATTGCCCTGGTGGACCCGCAGCCAGTCCATCAGCACACCCCCGGCAGCGCCAGCCCCGCCGCCGCGACCAGCCGGCCATCGCTGACCAAGGCGGTCGCCGCCGCGATATCGGGGTGGAAATGGCGGTCTTCATCGAGCGCGGGCACTTCGGCGCGCAGCAAGGCGCGCGCGCCCTCCAGCGCGGCGGACGATTGCAGCGGGCGGTGGAATTCCAGCCCCTGCACCGCTGCCAGATATTCGATCGCGATCACGCTTTGCGCATTGGCGACCATCGCCGCCAGCCGGCGCGCGCCATGCGCGGCCATCGACACGTGGTCTTCCTGATTGGCGCTGGTCGGGATCGAATCGACGCTGGCCGGATAGGCCATCTGCTTGTTTTCCGAAACCAGCGCGGCGGCGGTCACTTGCGGGATCATGAACCCCGAATTGAGCCCGGGGCGCGGGGTAAGGAATGCGGGCAGCCCCGACAGCGCCGGATCGACCAGCATCGCCACCCGCCGTTCGGCGATCGAGCCGATTTCGCACACCGCCAGCGCGATCATGTCGGCGGCAAAGGCGACCGGCTCGGCATGGAAATTGCCGCCCGACAGCGCTTCGTCGGCTTCGGCAAAGATCAGCGGATTGTCCGACACGCCGTTGGCTTCGGCCTCGAGAGTGGCCGCGGCCTGACGCAGCACGGTCAGCGCGGCGCCCATCACTTGCGGCTGGCAGCGCAGGCAATAGGGGTCTTGCACGCGCGGATCATCATCGCGGTGGCTGGCGCGGATCGCGCTGCCGGCCATCAGCGTGCGCAGCGCGGCGGCGGTTTCGATCTGCCCGGCGTGGCGGCGCAGCGCATGGATGCGCGGGTCAAACGGAGTGTCCGATCCTTTGGCCGCCTCGGTCGACAGCGCGCCGCTGACCAGCGCGGCCTGAAACAGGTCTTCGGCGCCGAACAGCCCGGCGAGCGCATTGGCGGTTGAAAACTGCGTGCCGTTGAGCAGCGCCAGCCCTTCCTTCGGCCCCAGCACCAAGGGCGCCAGCCCGGCGCGGGCGAGCGCTTCGGCGGCCGGCAGGCGCTGCCCGGCATGGTCGATCTGGCCAACCCCGATCATCGCGGCGGTCATATGCGCCAAGGGGGCTAGATCGCCGCTGGCGCCGACCGAGCCTTGCGCCGGCACCACCGGGGTCAGCCCCTGTTCGAGCATCGCTTCGAGCAGTACGACGGTCGCCGGCTGCACGCCGCTCGCCCCTTGCGCAAGGCTTGCCAGCTTGAGCGCCATCATCAGCCGCACCACCGCCACCGGCGACGGCGCGCCGGTGCCGGCGGCGTGGCTGAGCACGATATTGCGTTGCAGCGTGGCCAGATCGGCATCGTCGATCCGCACGCTGGCCAATTTGCCAAAGCCGGTGTTGATGCCATAGACCGGCTGGCCTTTGGCGAGGATGCGCGCCACTGCCGCCGCGCTGGCGGCGATCACCGGGGCGCAGGCGGCATCGAGCCGCGCCGGGGCGCCCTGCCAGATGGCGCGCCAGTCATGCAGGGAAACGGCGCCGGGTACCAGCACGAGCGGGGTCATTGGCCTCTCCAGAAACGCGCATGGAGCGGCCGCGCCCCGATGCGATAGACAAGATCCGCCGGCTGCGCGACGTCCCACACGGCCAGATCGGCCCAGGTGCCGGGGGCGATGCGCCCGATATCGCTGCGGCCCAGCGCACGGGCGGCGTTGATCGTAACGCCAGCGAGGCATTCGGCGACGGTGAGCCGGAACAGCGTCGCGCCCATGTTCATCGCCAGCAGCAGCGAAGTCAGCGGGCTGGTGCCGGGGTTGCAATCGGTCGCCAGCGCGATCGGCACCCCGGCCGCGCGCAAGGCGGCGACCGGCGGCGGCACGGTTTCGCGGGTGAAATAATAGGCGCCGGGCAACAGCGTGGCGACAGTGCCGGCCTTGGCCATCGCGGCGATCCCTTCGCCATCGAGGTGTTCGAGATGATCGGCCGAGAGCGCGCCAAACCCCGCCGCCAGCGCCGCGCCGCCGAGATTGGACAGTTGTTCGGCGTGGATCTTGACCGGCAGGCCGAGCGCGCGCGCGGCGTGAAACACCCGCGCCACTTGCGCCGGGGTAAACGCTATCCCTTCGCAAAAGGCATCGACCGCATCGACCAGCCCTTCGGCGGCGAGCGCGGGCAGCATCGTTTCGACCACTTCGTCGATATAGGCATCGGCGCGCCCGGCAAATTCGGCCGGCAGCGCATGCGCGCCAAGGAACGTGGTGGTCACCCCCACCCCGTGCGCCGCGCCCAGCGCGCGCGCCACGCGCAGCATCGCGCGTTCGGCGGGCAGATTGAGGCCATAGCCCGATTTGATTTCGATCGTGGTCGCGCCGCAGGCGATCATCTCGCGCAGGCGCGGCGCGCTTTGCGCAAACAGTTCGTCTTCGCTGGCGGCGCGGGTGGCGCGGGTGGTGCTGGCAATGCCGCCCCCGGCGCGGGCGATGTCTTCGTAGCTGGCGCCGGCCAGCCGCGCCTCGAATTCACCGGCGCGATTGCCGCCATGGACCAGATGCGTGTGGCAATCGATCAGCCCGGGGGTAACCAGCCGGCCGTCGCAGGCGATCCGGCGCGGCGCATCGAACGCAGGCGCCGCGGCGGCCGGTCCGGCAAACACGATCCGCCCGTCATGCGCGGCGATCACCGCGTCGTCGATCACCGTGGCGGGCGCGGCCGGATCGGTCATCGGCAGCAGCCGCGCCCCGGTCCATATCGTATCGCATTGTTGCCGCGACGCCATGATCCGCTCCCGTTGCCGGCCATTGCCAGCGATCCTGAATATGTATAGACATAATTGCAGGGCTGGCAAGCGGGTTATACGCCGGCTAGAGGGGATTGCACGATGGCACCGATCACGCTCCACGCCGCCAGCGCGCTGCTGCCAAACGGGTGGCAGGCCGATGTGCGGCTGACGCTGCACGACGGGCGGATCGCCGCGATCGAACCCGGCGTGGCGCGGCAACCGGGTGATGAGACGCATGCGATCATGCTGCCGGGCCTGGGCAATCTGCACAGCCACGCGTTCCAGCGCGGCATGGCAGGGCTGGCCGAACGGCGCGGCAGCGGCGACGACAGTTTCTGGACCTGGCGCGAGGTGATGTACCGCTTTCTCGCGCGGATGGGGCCCGATGATCTGCTGGCGATCGCCGCCTTGGCCTATCTCGAAATGCTCGAAAGCGGGTTTACCCGCGTTGGCGAATTTCATTACCTGCACCACGATCCCGCCGGGCAGGCCTATGCCGACCCCGCCGAAATGAGCGTGGGCCTTGCCCGCGCCGCGCACGAAACCGGGATCGGGCTGACGCTGCTGCCGGTGTTCTATGCCCACGGCGGGTTTGGCGGCGCCGCGCCCACCCCCGGCCAGCGCCGCTTTGTTACCGATTTCGACCGCTTTGCGCGTTTGCGCGAGGGGGCGATGCAGGCGCTGGCGGCGCTGCCCGATGCGGTCTGCGGGCTGGCGCCGCATTCGTTGCGCGCGGCGACGCCCGATCAGATCACTGCGCTGGCCACGCTGGCCGGTGACCGCCCGATCCATCTGCATATTGCCGAACAGACCCGCGAAGTCGAAGATTGCCTGACGTGGAGCGGCCAGCGCCCGGTCGAATGGCTGCTCGATCATGCGCCGGTCGATGCGCGCTGGTGCCTGGTCCATGCCACGCACATGATCCCGGCCGAAACGCAGGCGCTCGCCGCCAGCGGCGCGACCGCCGGGCTCTGCCCGATTACCGAGGCCAATCTGGGCGACGGGCTGTTTCCGGCGCGCGACTATCGCGGCGCCTGGGGCATCGGCAGCGATTCGAACGTGATGATCGACGCTGCCGAAGAGCTGCGGCTCTATGAATATGGCCAGCGGCTGCACCATCGCGGGCGCAATCTCATGGCGCGCGGCGCGGGGGACAGCACCGGCGCGGCGCTGTTTGCCGGCGCGCTGCACGGCGGTGCGCTGGCGCTGGGGGTGGCGGGCGGCCTTGCCATCGGCGCCAGTGCCGATCTGGTCAGCCTCGATGCCGATCATCCCGGGCTGATCGGGCGCAGCGGCGATGCGCTGATCGATGGCTGGCTGTTTGCCGCCGGGCGCGGCGCGATCGATTGCGTGTGGCGCCATGGCGTCAGGGTGGTATCGCAAGGGCGCCACCATGCGCGCGCGGCGATCGTCGCGCGCTATCGCGCCACGCTGACCGGATTGCTTGCATGAAGCCTGCCCCGCTGCACGAACGCATCCGCGCCGAAATCGAGGCAGCGATCATGGGCGGCACTCTGCGCCCGGGCGACCGCATCCCGCGCGAAACCGATCTGATGATGCAATATGGCTGCGCACGGATGACGGTGAACAAGGCGCTGTCGGCGCTGGCGGGCGCGGGCATGCTCGAGCGCCGCAAGCGCGCCGGCTCGTTCGTGGCGCGGCCGCGCGCGCAGGCGATGGTGCTCGATGTGCCCGATCTGGCCGCCGCGATCGCCGCGCGCGGCCAGCGCTATCGCTGGGTGCTGACCAGCCGCAGCGTGGCGCGGGCCGATCCGGCCGATCTGGCCTCGTTCGGCAGACAGGTGCGCGTGCTGCGCGTGACCGGGGTGCATTATGCCGATGACCTGCCGCTGGCGTTTGAAGAACGCCAGATCAATCTGGCGCTGGTCCCGGCGATTGCCGAGGCCGATCTGGCCGCCAATCCGCCCGGATCATGGCTGATCGCGCATGTGCCGTGGACCGAGGCGGAAAACCGCATCACCGCCGCCGTGGCCCCGCCGGCGATTGCCCAGGCGCTGGGGCTGGCGCGCCACGATGCCTGCCTGGTGGTCGAACGGCGCACCTGGCGTGGCGCCGATACGGTGACCCGCGTGCGCCAGTTTTTTGTCGCCGATCGCTATGAACTGGTCGCGCGGTTCGGCCCGGCCGGCGGCTGACCGCGCCACGGGTGGGCGCCGCTGCCCGCCACGGTGGTGATCCGCCCGCGCGCCAGATCGATCGTCATCCCGCCGTTGCGCGCCAGCACCGCGCCATCGACCAGCAGCCGGCGCGGGCGACATGCCGCCGGCATCACCCGCGCGGCAATCACGATATCGGCCTGCGCACAAGCCGGCGCCAGCACGTCGTCCGCCACTCGCCGCCGGCTGCGTTCGATCATCAGCACGCTGCGCACGCCGCCGCGATCGAGCGCCAGCGCGCAAAAATCGCTGCCGCAGCGCGCCCCCGGCCAGGATTCGAGCGGCCGTGCCTGCCCCGCCATCCCCGCCATTTCGAGCAGGCTGTCGCTGGCAAACCCGCCCTGCCCGGTGCCGATCACCACCAGATCAGGCCCCAGTCCGGTAATCCCGATATGGCGGCCATCGCCGGCAATCAGCACATCGGGCACCGGGGTCATCAGCCACAGCACCAGCGCCAGCCCGACCGGCGCCAGCCCCCACAGCCGCAGGCGCCCGCTCCACAGCCCCAGCCACAGCGCGCCGGCCAGCCACAGGCCATAAGTCCACGGCGCCATCGCCGGCAGCATGGTCACCGCGCCGGGCAGCGCGGCGGTGGCATGGGCAATCGCCAGCACCAGTTCGATCGAGCGCGCGCACAGCCACCAGGCCGGCGCCCCCAGCCCCACCCCATCGAGCAGCAGCGCCGCGCCCAGCGCGGGCATCGTGATCAGCGTGACCAGCGGGATCGCCGCCATATTGGCCAGCGCGCCATAGACCCCGGCGCGGTGAAAATGGAACAGCGCCACCGGCAGCAGCGCAAACTGGATCAGCAAGCCGCCCACAGCCAAGAGCAGCGCGCGCCGCCCCAGCCGCGCTGCCCAGCCGCGATCGGGCCGGTGCGCCACCAGGTCGCGCGCCCAGCGCGCCTGATGCAGCGCGATCACCGCGATCACCGCGCCAAAGCTCATCTGGAATGCCGCCCCGCCCAGCGCCTCGGGCCAGAACAGCAGGATGATCAGCGCCGCCAGCGCGAGCAGCCGCATCGACAACGGATCACGCCCCAAGGCCAGCGCGCCCAGCACCAGCAGCGCGCCCGCCGCCGCGCGCACCGTCGGCACTTGCGACCCGGTAATCAGGCAATAGACCAGCCCGGCACCCGCCCCGCATAGCGAAGCCACCAGCGGCAGCCGCACCCGCAGCGCGATCGCCGGCACCAGCCCCAGCCCATAGAACACCACGCACCACACCGCGCCGATCACCGCGCTGACATGCAGCCCGCTGATCGACAGCAGATGGGCAAACCCGGCATCGCGCATCGCCTGCGCATCGCCCGGTGCAATCGCCCCGCGATCGCCGCTGGCCAGCGTCGCGGCAATCGCCCCGGCCGACCCGTGCAAGCGCGCCAGCACATGGTCGCGCAAGCCAGCATGCAGCCGCGCCCAGACCCCCGCCCCGGCCCCGGCGCGCTGCACCGCAACGGGCGAGGCAATCGCGCCGGTCGCGGTGATCCCGGCAAACCAGGCATCGGCGGCAAAATCGTGGCTGCCGGGCAGCAGCGGCGGCGCCGGCGGCTGCAACCGCACCCTTGCGGTGATCACCGCGCCGGGCACCAGATCAGCGCGATCGAGCGGCGCGGGCAGCAGCACGCGCAGCCGCACCGGCGCCGCCTGCCCGGCCAGCCGCGCCGCCAGCACCAGCCGCGCCGCCCCGCCATCGGGCGGATCTTCGCGCGCAACAATCGTGCCCGCGATCAGCGTGGTCAGCGGCGCAGGGAGCGGCGGCGCGCCGACCAGCGCCGATTTCGCCCAGATCGTGCCGCACCCGGCCGCCACCATCAGCGCCATCGCGATCCACGCCTGGTGCAGATGGCCAAACCGGTCGGGCGGGGCGACCAGCGGCGCCACCGCCACGGCCGCAGCGCACAACGCGATGACCGCGCCCCATTGCCACGGCCCGGGCAGCAGCCACCACGCGCCAATTCCCGCGCCAAACCCCACCGCCAGCCACGCCCCGCGTTCAAACGGGCGGTCACTCAGCAATTGGTCGATGGTGCGCTGCACACTGGACAATCGCCCCGCTTTGTCCCAATGCCCGACGGTCATCGGCACCGGGCCAGCGGCGTGATTCCCCGCGCCATCGCCCGAGGGTGATGGCAGCCCCATGGGCGCGCAGGGTTGCACCGGTTCGGCCATGACCAGAGATCAAAAGGATAGCGCCAGCAATGGCAAGCACGAGTGCCACCGATTCTGCCGCTTTGCACCGCACCGGCGCGGTGGTGACCCGGTTTGCCCCCTCGCCCACCGGCTATCTGCATATCGGCGGCGCGCGCACCGCGCTGTTCAACTGGCTGTTTGCCCGCCACCACGGCGGCACGTATCGCCTGCGCATCGAAGATACCGACCGCGCGCGGTCAACCGACGCGGCGATCGCGGCAATCTTTGACGGGCTCAACTGGCTGGGCCTCGGCGGCGACGGCGAACCGGTGTTCCAGTTCGCCCGGTCGGACCGCCATGCCGAAGTCGCGCATCGCCTGCTCGACGCCGGCCATGCCTATCGCTGCTATCTGACCAGCGAAGAACTCGCCGAACGCCGCGCTGCGGCGCAGGCCGAACGCCGCCCGTTCCGCATCGACAGCGAATGGCGCGAGGCCGACCCGGCGACCTGGCCGACCGATCGCGGCTATGTCATCCGCATCAAGGCCCCGCGCGAGGGCGATACGGTGATCGATGATCTGGTCCAGGGCCGGATCACCGTCGCCAACCGCGAAATCGATGATTTCGTCATCCTGCGCAGCGACGGCACCCCGACGTATATGCTCGCGGTGGTGGTCGATGATCACGACATGGGCGTAACCCACGTCATTCGCGGCGATGATCATATCAACAACGCGTTTCGCCAACTGGTTGTGATCCGCGCGATGGACGCGATCGAGCGCGCCGCCGGCACCGGCGCCTGGCCCGATCCGATCTATGCGCATATCCCGCTGATCCACGGCGCCGACGGGGCCAAGCTGTCAAAGCGCCACGGCGCGCTCGGCGTCGATGCCTATCGCGACGAAATGGGGCTGCTGCCCGAAGCGGTGGTCAATTATCTGATGCGGCTCGGCTGGGGCCATGGCGATGACGAACTGATCAGCCGCGAACAGGCGATCGCATGGTTCGACATTGCCGATGTCAACAAGGGCGCGGCGCGGTTCGATCTGAAAAAGCTGCTCAATGTCAACGGCCACTATCTGCGCCAGGCCGATGATGCGCGGCTGGCCGATGAAGTGGCCAAACGGCTCGGCCTGACCGATCCGGCGGCGATCGCGCTGCTGGCCGGCGCGATGCCGGTGCTCAAGCCGCGCGCAGCCGATCTCAACGAACTCGCCGCCGGGGCGCGGTTCCTGTTCGCAACGCGGCCGATCGCCCCCGATGACAAGGCCGCGGCGCTGTTGACCGACGATGCCCGCGCGCTGCTGGCCAAGGCGCATGCCCGGCTCGGCGCGCTTGAGGACTGGACGCTCGAAGCGACCGAAACCGCGCTCAAGGCGCTGGCCGAAGAATTGGGGCTGGGCCTCGGCAAGCTGGCGCAGCCGTTGCGCGCGGCGCTGACCGGGCAGACCACTTCGCCGGGGATTTACGACGTGCTGGTGCTGCTCGGCCGCGACGAAGCGCTTGGCCGGATCAGCGACCAACTGGTGCCGGCAGCCGCCGGCTGATTTTACCGCATAGCAGATACCGGGACCACCCGGCCATGACACAGGAGGACCGTCACGTGAGCAATTCCAATGCAACGCTGCAAACCGGTGGCAAGACGCTGGACCTGCCGGTAACCAGCGGCACGATCGGTCCCGACGTGATCGATATCCGCAAGCTCTATGGCCAAACCGGGATGTTCACGTATGACCCCGGCTTCACCAGCACCGCCAGTTGCGACAGCGCGATCACCTATATCGACGGCGATGAAGGCGTGCTGCTCCATCGCGGCTATCCGATCGGGCAGCTGGCCGAACATTCCAGCTTCATGGAAGTGAGCTATCTGCTGCTCAACGGCGAGCTGCCGAGCGCCAGCGAACTGGCCGATTTTTCGCGCACGATCACCCGCCACACGATGGTCCACGAACAGCTGAGCACGTTCTATCGCGGGTTCCGTCGCGATGCGCACCCGATGGCGGTGATGTGCGGCGTGGTCGGCGCGCTGTCGGCGTTCTATCACGATTCGACCGACATTGCCGATCCGGAAATGCGCAAGATCAGCTCGCACCGGCTGATCGCCAAGATCCCGACGATCGCCGCGATGGCCTACAAGTATTCGGTCGGCCAGCCCTTCGTCTATCCCGACAACCGCTTGAGCTATACCGGCAATTTCCTGCGGATGACCTTCGCGGTGCCCGCCGAGGAATACCACGTGGTGCCCGAAGTCGAACGCGCGCTCGATCGCATTTTCATCCTCCATGCCGATCACGAACAGAATGCCTCGACCTCGACGGTGCGGCTGGCGGGGTCGTCGGGGGCCAATCCGTTTGCCTGCATGGCGGCGGGGATCGCCTGTCTGTGGGGCCCGGCGCATGGCGGCGCCAACGAAGCCGCGCTCAACATGCTGCGCGAAATCGGCACCCCCGACCGCATCCAGCACTATATCGACCGTGCCAAGGACAAGAACGATCCGTTCCGTCTGATGGGCTTTGGCCACCGCGTCTACAAGAACTATGACCCGCGCGCGACGGTAATGCAAAAGACCGTGCGCGAAGTGTTCAAGGCGCTCAACGTTACCGACCCGCTGTTCGAAACCGCGCTGCGGCTCGAAGAGATCGCGCTGAGCGATCCCTATTTCATCGAAAAGAAGCTGTTCCCCAACGTCGATTTCTATTCGGGGATCATCCTTTCGGCGATCGGCTTCCCGACCACGATGTTCACCGTGCTCTTCGCGCTGGCGCGTACCGTCGGCTGGGTGGCGCAGTGGAACGAAATGATTTCCGATCCCGGCCAGAAGATCGGCCGGCCGCGCCAGCTCTACACCGGCCCGACCCAGCGCGATTACGTGCCGCTCAGCCAGCGCTGATCCGGCCCGCCTGCCCGCGCCCCGCTTTTGCAAGCCGGGGCGCGGCATGGTATGCTGCGCGCATCGCGACAAGAGGATGCGGGCGTGCTGGGCGACTATCTGACCCACGAAGAACTGGTGGCGGTGAACCGTCGCTCCGACACGCAGGCGTGGTGGGCGTTTGCGGTCAACTGGGGGCTGATCGCGGCGGCCTTTGCCATGGCGATCCGCTGGCCGCTGACGATCCCGCTCGCGCTGCTGGTGATTGGCGGGCGGCAGATGGGGCTCGGCATCCTGGTGCACGATTGCGCGCATCATGCGCTGTTTCGCACGACCGCGATGAACGAGCGGATCGGGCAGTGGCTGGCGGGGCACCCGATGGGGATCTCGCTCGCCGCCTATCGCACCTATCATCTGGCGCATCATCGCCATGCCGGCACCCCGCGCGATCCCGATCTGGGGTTTGTTGCCGCCTATCCGGTCAGCCCGGCCTCGTTGCGGCGCAAGCTGTGGCGCGATCTGTCGGGCCGGACCGGCCTGCGCGATCTGGTCGCCACGCTGCGCCGGTTTTCCTGGCGTGCGCAGTGGCCGTGGGTGGCGTTCAACCTTGGCTTGCTGGCCGTGCTCACGCTGTGCGGGGCGTGGTGGGCTTATGGCTTGTGGTGGGCCGCCTATCTGTTTGTCTATCCGGTGGTGATGCGGCTGCGCCAGATCGGCGAACACGGCGTGGTGGCCGATCGCGGGCAGACCGATCCGCGGCTCAACACCGCGACCACGCTGGTCAGCTGGTGGGAACGGCTGCTGGTCGCACCCAACCATGTCAATTATCACCTTGAACATCATCTTGCCGGCGGAGTTCCGCCCTATCGGCTGGCGCGGCTGCACCGCATGCTCGCGGCGCGCGGGTTCCACGACGGGTTTGACGCGATTTCGCACGGCTATGCCGATGTGCTGCGCCGCGCGGTTACGCAACAATCCTGATCAGGGCGCAGGCAGATTGCCAACCACATCGCTTTACACTTTCCCCCCGAAACACCGGCACACGGGGCAAGTATGAGCGACCTTCTGATCCATTCGATGGCCGAATTCGGCGATCTTATCCTGCACCTGCTCGATCTGGCGGATGCGCGCCGGGTGGTTGAAATCGGCGCCGAATTCGGCAGCATGACACAACCGCTGGGCGATTACTGCCTGCGCCATGAGGGGCATCTGATCGCGATCGATCCGGCACCGTCAGCCGCCTTTCTTGACTGGGCGGCGGGGCAGGATCATGTCGAACATATTGCCGGCACCAGCCTTGGAGAGATTGACCGGCTCAGCGCGATCGATGCCTGGCTGATCGATGGCGACCACAATTATTACACGGTGATCAACGAATTGCGCGCGATCGATGCGCTGGGCCGGCGCGAAGGTCGCCCGCTGCTGGCGATCATGCACGATGTCGGCTGGCCGTGGTCACGCCGCGATCTCTATTACGCGCCCGACCGCATCCCCGCCGAATTCCGCCATCCGCACAGTTTTGATGCCGGGGTCATGCTCGACAATCCGGTGGCGCAGCTCAATCGCGGGTTTCGCGGCATGGGCCAGTTTGCCGTGGCGATCCAGGCCGGCGGCCCGCGCAACGGGGTGCTGACCGCAGTCGAGGATTTCTGCCGCGAGGCGGAAGGCGACGGGCGCCGGCTGCTCTATGCGCATATTCCGGCGGTGTTCGGGCTGGGCGTGCTGTTCGACGCCGCCGCGCCCTGGGCGCAAAGCGTGGCCGACGCGGTGATCCCCTATCACGACAACCCCCTGATGGCGCGGCTCGAACGCAACCGCCTTGCCAATTACCTCGCCGTGCTCGACTGGCAGGACGGCTATATCGAGCGCCCCGCCGCCTGAATCTTTGTTATCGCTGCTAAAAAAATGCGCCGAAGACCATTGGTCTTCGGCGCATTCGGTTGACCGGCCCGTTGACGGGCCGGTTTCCCCCCGAACTGTGATCAGAACTTGATCCCCGCGGCAATGCCATAGCGGCGCGGATCGAGCGTGAAGATATTGGTGAACAGCCCCGACGACTGGTCGGTGACATATTCGCCGGTGATCGAATTGCTGTTGGTCAGGTTTTCGACGAACGCACGCAGGTACCATTTGTGTCCGGGTCCATCGAGCTGAACCTGGGCATTGACCTGGATATACGACGGCACGGCATTGACCGGTCCGTTGAAGATGCTGCCGGTCGATTCCCCGGTATAGTGCAGGTCAACCCGCGGGGTGAGCGACACCTGATCGAGCGGGATTTCATACTGCGCGCCGATCGACACCTTGTAATTGGGCGCGCCGGGCAGCGAGTTGCCCTTGATGTTGACCGGAATGCCCGAGGTATAGACGGTGATCCCGTTGGGATCGAACGCCTTGCCCGACGATGCTGCAATCGCCTGCAACACCGAACAGACCGAATAGGCACCGGTTGAGGCAACGCCGCTGCCGGCCGGGAACGCGGTCGTGCCCTGCAGCCCGGCACCCGGATCGAGCAGGTACTGCGGTTTGCCATTGGTCGGGGTATAGGCCGGGTTGGGAATGCCGGCGTTGATGGCGTTGTTGACGACATCGACAAAGGCATTGGCCCCGGCAGCATTGCCCGGTGTATTGGGCGCAACCGCGCAGTTCGAGGCGTTGGTCAGATCCTTGATGATCACCGCGTCCGACCGGCCACCGCCGAAATCCCGCGGATTGGCAAAGTACTGATCGCCGGCGACTTCGGTGTGCAGCCAGCTCGCCGAAATGTTGACGGTGAACTGACGGATCGGACGGATCACCGCTTCGGCTTCGACCCCATAGACATGGGCATTGACGTTTTCGTCAACCGAGGTGCGGGCGATGATGCTCGACAACTGCAGGTTCTTGTAATTGTAGTAGAACCCGGTCAGGTTCAGCTGCAATTTGCCATTGGCAAAAGTGTTTTTCGAACCCACTTCGAACGCGTCGATGTTTTCCGGCAGGAAGGTCGTCGGCACGTTGATCCCGGCATCGGCGGCCGACAGCGGCGGGTTGAAGCCGCCCGCCTTGTAGCCGCGCGAGTACGAGGCATAGATCAGGTTGTTTGGCGTGATCTGCCAGTCGAGCACGGCGCGGCCGGTAAAGGCATGGAAATTGCCCGACTGAACCGCATCGGGCACCGCCGCCAGCAAGGCCGCGGTGGCATCGCTGGTGCCGAATGCCACCGGCAGGTTGAAGGTGGTGGTATGCGCCGCGACCAGTTTCTGGTCATTGTTGTAGCGCAGGCCGGCGGTGAACTTCAACTGATCGTTGAGCTTGTAATAGGCTTCACCGAACAGGCCGTACGAATTGGTCCGGTAATAATTGGTATTGTTGTCATAATATGGCGTCGCGAGATAGCCATAGCCACCGCTGGCCAGCGAACCGACCACGCCGGCAAAATAGTCAAGTTCCAACTCGTTGACGAAGTAATCGTTATAGCTGATCTTGTAGTGAGAATAGATCCCACCCAGCAGGAAATTGAACGGCCCGCTGAATTTCGAGGTGAAGATCGCTTCGGCAGAGATCGAGTTGCTGACTTCATCCGAACGGTCAAACTGCAACGGCACATTCGAGCAGATCGCATTGCCGCCATAGACCCCGGTGCCCAGCGACGTCGGCGCCGAAGTGCACAGTTGCCCTCCCGGCCCCTGCGGCATCAGCGCCTTGGCCACCGGCCCCAGTTCGGCAGCGAGCGCGGCACCGGTCGGGTTGGGAATGTTGGCCGCATTGTTGGCCACTGCATAGAGCGTGGTCAACCCGGGCTGGATGACCGCGCGATTCTGGACCTGGTTGTTGTAGTCCTGCATCGAATCGACATTGGTATATTCGTAGTTGGCGGCCAGATGCAGGTCGAAGCTGTCGCCGATTTCCTGCTTCAGGCTGCCCTGGATGATGGTGTCGATCGAATAATAGCGCGGGTCCATCCCGGTATAGACCTGACGCGGGTCCGACGGATTGACCGCGCCGCCATAGACATTGGGCCCATAGACGCTGCCCAGCGACAGGAATGCCGGCAGCCCTTGCGTGGCAAAGAATTCCTTTGACGTCAAAATCGCGCCGAGCGTCGAATTGGCGTTGGTCACGCCATTGCCCAGCTTGTCGGGCAAGCAGCCCAGGATACCGGTCGGATCGGTATCGCATTCCTGCTTCTGGACCCGCATGCGCGAATCCTTTTCGTGGAAATATTGCGCCACGAGGTCGAACGTGGTGCGCGAACTGGGCTGCCAGCGCAGCGAACCGCGCACGCCGTATTCATCGCGGCCGTCGATCTTGCTGCCATCGTAGAGGTTGGTGGTATAGCCGTCGCGGCGCAGGTAATAGCCCGCCGCGCGCACCGCCAGATCCTGGCCGATCGGCACGTTGACCATGCCTTTGACCTTGATCGCGTTGTAATTGCCGTATTCGATATCGGCCGAAGCCTCGGTCTTGCCGAGCGCGGCCGGCGCCGAGCGGATATTGACCACGCCACCGGTCGCGTTCTTGCCGAACAGCGTGCCCTGCGGCCCGCGCAGCACTTCGATCTGCGCCAGATCGTAGAATTCGCCTTCAAACAGGCGGGTCGATGCCGACAGCGGCGCATCGTTGAGGTGGATCGCGGTCGACGGTTCGCACGATTCCCCCACGCACAGGCTGCCGACGCCGCGGATGGTAAAGCTGGAACTGGTGAAATTGGTCTTGGTAAAGGTCACGTTGGGCAGCGACAGCTGCAGATCGCTGGTAGTCTTGATCTGCTGCTTTTCCAGCGCGCTGGCGTTGAACGCGCTGACCGCAATCGGCACGTCCTGCAGCCGCTGCGACTGGCGCTGTGCGGTAACGATGATTTCCTGAACGCCGTTATCGGCTTTTGCATCCGGACCGGCACTTTGTGCAAAAACCGGTTGCGAAACTGCGGCGGCGCACACACCGACCAACAGGCAAAGCTTGCCCCTCATAGCGTAAGACCTCTCTCTCCAGCGGGCCCATCGTTGGTTTCGTGGGCCCATGCACAGGACATAACGAGACCGGGTGTTTGTCAACCGGTTATTTAAATTCGTCCCCATTGGGGAAAAATTGGCGGAATTGTGTGCCTTTCGGGTTGCGACGAACCCTTACGTCAAATCCGGCATGACGTAGCGGAAGCACATTTAAATGTGCGGCCACCCCTTGTCATACACATCGCAGTGTCGTAACCCAAACCCATGTCCAGTGACCTGATCGAACGCGTCCGCCGAATCATCACCGATGGTGGCATGTCACGCGCCAGCCTGGCCCGCGCTGCGGGTCTCCATGCCAATACCTTGCGCGATGTCACGCTGCCGGGGTGGAACCCCACCGCCGACACGTTGGCCAAGCTCGAGCGCGTGCTGTCTGACAGCGACGATGCTCCGGCGCTGGTGCCGATCGAGGAGATCATCGACGAAGCGCGCAACGGCCGGATGTTCGTGCTGGTCGATGACGAAGACCGCGAAAACGAGGGCGACCTGGTAATCCCGGCGCAGATGGCCACCCCCGATGCGATCAATTTCATGGCCACCCATGGCCGCGGGCTGATCTGCCTGACGCTGACGCGCACGCGCTGCGAACAGTTGGGGCTCGAACTGATGAGCCGCAACAACGGCACCCGCCACGAAACCGCGTTCACCGTGTCGATCGAGGCGCGCGAAGGGGTGACCACCGGGATTTCCGCCGCCGACCGCGCGCGCACCGTGGCGGTGGCGATCGATGCGTCGAAATCGCGCGACGATATCGTCACCCCCGGCCATGTATTTCCGCTGATCGCGCGCGATGGCGGCACGCTGGTCCGCGCCGGCCACACCGAGGCGGCGGTCGATATTGCGCGGCTGGCCGGGCTCAACCCCTCGGGCGTGATCTGCGAGATCATGCGCGATGACGGGACGATGGCGCGGATGGACGATCTGGTGCCGTTTGCCCGCCGCCACGGGCTGAAAATCGGCACGATCCGCGATCTGATCGAATATCGCCGGCGCCATGACAATCTGGTTGAATGCACCGGCACCGCGCCGTTCCAATCGGACTATGGCGGCGACTGGACCATCCGCACTTATCGCAACCGCATCGACGGTTCGGTCCATCTGGTGCTGCAAAAAGGTGCGATCAGCGCCGACACGCCGACGCTGGTGCGCGTCCATGCGATTTCGGTGCTGTCCGACGTGCTCGGCCAGCCCGGCCCGCGCAAGCGCGTGCTGCAACGCGCGATGCAGGCGATCGGCGAGGCCGGCGCCGGGGTGATCGTGCTGCTGATGCCGACCGATTCGACGCAACTGGCCGCCGAAGTCAGCGGCAAGGGGGCGATGGACATGGATTTGCGCAGCTATGGCATCGGCGCGCAGATCCTGGCTGATCTGGGCGTGCACGACATGGTGCTGCTGACCAATTCGCACCGCCATGTCATCGCCATCGAGGGCTATGGCCTGAACATCGTCGGCGAACAGCCGATCGGCACGGAGTAATTCACCATGGGCACGATCCTGATTGTCGAAGCACGGTTCTATGACCACCTCAACGACCTGCTGATCAAGGGCGCGCGCGCCGCAATCAAGGCCGCCGGGCACAAGGCCGAAGTGATCACCGTGCCGGGCGCGCTGGAAATTCCCGCCGCGATCGCGCTGGCCGACCAGTCGGGCGACTATGCCGGCTATGTCGCGATCGGCGTGGTGATCCGCGGCGAAACCTATCACTTTGAAATCGTCGCGGGCGAAAGCGCGCGCGGGATCATGGCGCTGACCATCGACGGGCTGGCGATCGGCAACGGCATCCTCACTGTCGAAGACGAAGCGCAGGCGCTGGTCCGCGCCGACCCCGCGCAAAAGGACAAGGGCGGCGAAGCGGCCAAGGCGGCGCTGGCGCTGCTGGCGCTCAAGGACCGCTTCGGCTGATACCGCTCGCGCCCGCAACGCTGGCGGGGGCGATGATCATCGCCTCTGGCCTGGCGCATGCCACGGTCAATGCGATCTTCAAGGCCGGCGGTGCCGACAAGATGTCGGGCCGGGCGATGATCGACGGGTCGAGCGCGCTGCTGATGCTGCCGCTGGCGCCGCTGGTGCCGCTGCCGACCGGCGCCTGGGTCTGGCTGGGGGCATCGTTGCTGGTGCATCTGGTCTATCTGTCGTGCCTGGTGCGCGCGTTTTCGCTGGCCGACATGAGCGCGGTCTATCCGGTGATGCGCGGCAGCGCGCCGGTGATCGCGGCAATTGCGGCGGTGCTGGTGCTGGGCGATGCGATCACCCCGGCGATCGCGCTGGGGGTGGCGCTGGTCAGCCTGGGCACGGTGCTGGTGGCCGCGCGCAATGCCCCGCCGCTGCCCGCGCTGGGCTGGGCGCTGGTCACCGGCGCGGCGATTGCCGGCTATACCGTGATCGACGCACGCGGGGTGCGCGCCGCGCCCGCTGCGACCAGCTATATCGTGTGGAATTTCATCATCACCGGCCTTGGCATCGGCGGTTTTTTCGCGCTGCGGCGCGGGCATGACTTTGTCGTCGCCGCGCGCCGGCAATGGCGCGCCGGGCTGACCGCCGGAGCGATCTCGATCGTCAGCTACAGCCTTGCGCTGGGGTCCTATCGGCTCGGCAATGTCGCGCGGCTCTCGGCGATGCGCGAAACCTCGATCGTGTTCGGGGTGATCATCGCGGTGGTATTCCTGCACGAACGCGTCAACCGTGCCCGCGCGCTCGGCGCCGGCGTGATCGCCGCCGGGGCGATGGTGCTGATCGTGCTGGGCTAGCGCCTGCTGACGTGATGGGCGCGGTCTGAACAAGCCCCTACCTTCAGGGGCTACGACATTCACACAAGTGGTTCAGGAACACCAAAAAACCCACATCCGCTCATCCTGAGCCTGTCGAAGGATGCGCGCAAACGTTTGAGTATGCGCGCTTTTTTTGCGCGTGGGGCAGGTTTCGGCGCGCATCCTTCGACAAGCTCAGGATGAGCGGACTTGTATTAAATCATATACTTGGTTGATTGCGGTAATCCTCCATCGCTGAGGGCGTGCTTTATTGGCAGTGCCCAGCCCGCACCAACAGGTGCAACACTCGCGCGCTCCAAAAGTCGCTACAGCGGCGCGCAACGATCCGCCCGGCGTGCAGCATCAGCCGCAGCAAACGCCGCCGCATCAGGCGCCAGACGGCGGTCGAGGATGATCCCGCGCGTGCTGGTTGCGCGCACCACCGGCAGGCCCGCCGGCACCGCCTGCCCCGGCAATGCCAGCGCAAAGCTGATCCCTTGTGGCTGCGCCTGGGTGTCGAGCACCGCGATATTGTCGGTATTGGCGGCAAACACCGACAGCGAGAGATAGCCATGATCGGCCCCCGGCAGCGCGCGCACCGCGATCGGCCCATGCGCCAGATCATAGACGCAACTGGCATAAGCGAGATCGGGCGACGGGCGCACCACCCAGCGGGCATGGGCATCGACGCGCGGCGAAAAGCGGAAGGCATTGATCAGCTGCCCATTGTCCGACAGCCGGTGCATCGCGATCTGCATGATCACCCGCGGTGCGGCGATCACCGTGCCGACATGGCCGACCACCACCGCGCCGACAAAGGCCAGCGCCAGCCCCCAGCCGCGTCTCATGCCCCTGCCCCAGGCACGCAATCGATGCGCTGAATCTGCGGAAACGGAATCGTGCCAAAATCGGCCTGCGCCGCCGGGGTCGGGTTGTAGATGCGCAAAGTCAGATCGAAATTGCCGGCCTTGCGGGTGGATATCCACGAGGCCCCGGGCGGGCGCTGCGCGGCGGCGATTGCCTGCCACCGGCCACCGGCATCGCGCTGCACCCTTGTCGCATCGACCGACAGCGCGCCTTCATCGTTGACGGGAAGAAAATTGTCGGCGGCATAGGCGGTTACCGACCACCAGCGCCCCGGCAGCGCGCCGCCCGACACGCGATAGCGGCAGCGTTCGGTCAGCGGCCGCCCCGCCTCGTCCACTTTGCGCACGAAATAGATCGCCTGGCTGCGGTTGAGCGCGAGCAGGCCCGACAGCGCCACGCGGGCGCGGGTCCATGCATCGGCATCGACCGATCCGGTGACCCGGCTGCCCAGCCAGCCCTGCCCGACCGGCGCCATGCCCTGGCGCATCCATGCCAGCGCCGATCCCGATCCGGCGAGCAGCCCCATCGCAATCACCACGGCATAGACCCGCTTAGCCATGATCGAGATACTCCTTCAGCCCGAGCGGAGCATAAGGGCCGATGATCAGCTGTTCAAACACCCCGGTGCCGGTTTCGCCCGCGCTGGTGGTGACCCGCGACACGATCTGCACGTGCAGGTTGTCCATCGTCGGCGCCAGCGGATCGAGGCGATCGAGCACCAGATCCTCGCGCTCCACCGCCATCGGCGCATGATACAGCCCGTGGCCCCATTTGGGCGAAACATAGCCCAGCCCGCGCATCTGGAAGCGCACCAGCGGCTCGATCGTCAGCACCAGCGGCCCATCGGGTGCGGCGATCTGCAAGGTGCCCCCGGCCGGCCAGCGCGTGCCCGGTTGCAGCGGGGCGGTCAGGCTGGCCGAGGGGGTTTCAAACGCATCGGCATGGCCGCCGCCATCGGTCATGATCACCGCGCGGGTGTTCCACGGCGCCCCGTGGCGATCGGCATTGATGTGGAAATAGACCGATCGCTGCGGCAGGTTGATCGGCGTCCATTGCCAGAAAAAGCTGTGCACCACGCTCGATCCATGCGGCTGCGCATCGGCGGCGCCGACCGGGCGCACCCCCCACGAGCGGTCGCGCGTGCCCATCGTTGCCGGGTGCAGCATGTGGCGCACGCCATCGACCTCGATCCAGCCCGAATAGTGCCCGTTCTGCGTCAGCCGGGTATAATCCATGAAGGTGCGCGGGCCGATGCGATAGGTAAAGCGCGGTTCCTCGATCGGGAACGAGCGCCCGGTAAAGTGCAGTTCGGCGGCAATCCCTTCGCCCTTCACCCGCACGGTCAGCCGCGCCAGCGGTTCGACCACTTCGATGCTGATCGGTCCGACGTGCAGGTCCATCCGCTCCATGCCGAGTTCGCGGCTGGCGTGGAGGCAATGCTGCACTCCGTCGCGGATCACCGTGAAATGGGCATCGGCCACGTTGAGATGCGGATAGACCCCGAACGCCACCGCGAAAAACCCGCTGCCATCGGGGGCATAACCGTTGAAGAAATAGCGATCATAGAAATTGCGGTCGGTGCCGGCATAGGCGACCGGTTCGGGGGTCTGGTGCAGCGGATAATCATCGCCTTTGGTCAACATCACGCCAGCTCCATCATGCTGTCGAGCGCACCGATGCTGTCGTGCTGCAGCGCCAGATCGCAGGCGCCGCGCGCCATCGACAGGAAATTGGCATCGCCGCGATCGGTGCGCACGACAAAGGCGCTGCTGAACACCGCAGTGGCCACCCCGTGCAGCGCGCCCAGCCGATAGCGGTCCCAGATCGCCGCGCGGGTCAACGGCACGCCATGCCCGGCCATCGTGTCGCAATAGAGCGCGATCAGCTCATCCTCGTGCGCCCGCCGCAAGTCGGCGCCGATGCCGCAGCCGAGGAAATAGGCGAGATCCTTGATCGGACAATCCCACGCGGTGGTCTGCCAATCGACCACCGCGATCGGATCGCGCCCGCCGCAGACATCGAACAGCATGTTGTCGAGCCGGAAATCGCCGTGGCACACCGCGCGCTGGCGCGGATCGCGCCGGTAATAGCGATCGGCGCGGTCATTGAGCGCCTCGCACACCGCCATTGCCTCGGGCGCGAGCACCCCGGCATAGCGGTCGCGAAACACCGCATGCGCCTGCGGATAGAGCGCGCCGATCCGTTCGGCGAGGCCGGGGATCGGTTGCAGCCAAGCCGCCTGCGCCAAATCGGCGCGATCCAGCGTCGGCGCGTGCAGCGCGGCGGCCTGGACCACCGCCGCCCGCGCCTGCGCAAGCGTGCATCCGGCCAGCTGATTGCCGCCCAGCGCCGGACCAAGATCTTCGAACAGCAGGACAAAGCTGGCGCCATCGTCGGCGAGTTCGGCCGTATGGACGCGCGGGGTGCGCACGCCGATCTGCCCGGCAAGCTGGCGATAGAACTGCACTTCGCGGGCATAGAGCCCGAACATCGCCGCGGTCGAACGGCTGGTCGGATCGGCGGCAGCAAATTTGGCGGCCAGCGTCGCCGGCCCAGCGCCGGGTGGATCGTAGGTCAGCGTCAGCCGCGCGGTATCACCCACCTGCCCGGTTCCGATCGGCACGTGCGCCACCGCCACGACCTGCCCCGCCGCCAGCGCGCCCGATCCGCGCAACTGCGTGGTCAGCCAGCCGGGGGTAACCTCGGCCGCAGTGGTGGGGAATGACGCCATTCGCCGCTGTCCTCTCTCCACCGCCAAGGCTGGCACATTGCCCAACGCTTGTGAAGCAGCAACTTAACCGGCCATTTAAAATGTGTTTGTCTATTTTTTGAGTTGACTTGCCCACCGGGTTCACGCGATTTTGCCGCCAAGCCTGAAGGATCGCCCGCGCCATGACCGATTCCGCCCTGCCCGCCCGCTGGAAACGCCGCCATGTGATCGGCGGCCTCGCCGCGCTGGCCGGATCACCCGCGCTGGCGCAGACCGTGACGCTGCCCTTTGCCAATGGCGAACGGCCGCTGGTGCGGTTGCAGCAGAAACGCCCGCTGATCGCGCTGACCACCCGCCCGCCGCAAGTCGAAACCCCGTTCGAGGTGTTCAACCACGGTGTGATCACCCCCAACGATGCGTTCTTTGTGCGCTATCACTTGTCGGGGCTGCCCGATGCGATCGATCCGCAGACATTCCGGCTGACGCTGGGCGGGCTGGTCGAACGGCCGCTGTCGCTGTCGCTGGCCGATCTGCGCCACGGGTTTGACGGGCAGGAACTGGTCGCGGTCAACCAGTGCAGCGGCAACAGCCGGGGGTTTGTCACCCCGCGCGTGCCCGGCGGACAACTCGGCAACGGGGCGATGGGCAATGCCCGCTGGCGCGGGGTAGCGCTGCGGCGCCTGCTCGATCGCGCCGGGGTGCGTGCCGGCGCGCGGATGGTCACTTTCAACGGGCTCGACACCCCGCCGCAGCCGGGGGTGCCCGATTTCGTCAAGGCGCTCGATATCGACCATGCCGGCGATGGCGAAGTCATGGTCGCCTGGGCGATGAACGGCGAGGATCTGCCGCTGCTCAACGGCTATCCGCTGCGGTTGGTGGTGCCGGGCTGGTACGGCACCTATTGGGTCAAGCACCTCAACGAAATCACCGTGATCGACGGCGTCTACGACGGGTACTGGATGAAAACCGCCTATCGCATTCCCGATACTGCCGATGCCAGCGTGCCGCCGGGCACCAAGCCCGCCGCGACCCGCCCGATCAGCCGGTTCAACGTGCGCTCGTTCCTGACCAGCCACGCCGATGGCGCGCGGATCGCCGCCGGCCGCGCGGTCGGCTTGCGCGGAATCGCCTTCAGCGGCGGCGACGGGGTGGCCAGTGTCGGCGTCTCGCTCGACGGCGGGGCCAGCTGGACCCCGGCGCGGCTGGGCGAGGATGCCGGGCGCTATTCGTTTCGCGAATGGCGGCTTGCCGTCACGCTGCCGCCCGGGCGCCATGCGATCATGGTGCGCGCGACCAGCCGCGCCGGCGAAACCCAGCCGCTGCAACCGCGCTGGAACCCCGGCGGATATATGCGCAATGTCGTCGAAACGACCACGGTGGAGGCGGTATGACCACACGCACGCTGCTCACCCTCGCTGCCATGGCGCTCGCTGTCGGTGCGGCCAGCGCCCGGCCGGTGACCTATCAACCGCATGACGAAACGATCCCCGCTGCGCTGGCCGATGCCGGCGGCGGCGTGGTGGTGGCGCATTGCGCGACCTGCCATTCGCTCGATTACATCACCACCCAGCCGCGCGGCAAAGGCGCGCAGTTCTGGCGTGATGAAGTGACCAAGATGGTCAATGTCTATCATGCCCCGGTTGCGCCGGACGATGCTGCGGCGGTGGCCGATACTCTGGCGCAGCGGTTCGGCACCGGCTGAGCGGTGCGGCGATCGGGGCTTGCCAGCCCGATCATTCCGGCCGATCATCCGCGCGAGTCAAAAGGATTGACCGGCCATGACCATCGCGATTGCGCGCCCCTCTGATCTGGAACTGGCGGTCACCCGCCGGTTCGACGCACCGCCCGCGCATGTGTTCGCCGCCTGGACCACCCCGGCGCAGATGATGCAGTGGTGGACTCCCGCCTCGTTCCCGATCAGCTTTGTCTCGTGCGCGATCGATGCGCGCAGCGGCGGCAGCTATCGCTTTGTCATGCGCCATGCCGACATGCCCGAACCCCTGGCGTTTCATGGCCACTATCTTGACGTCGTGCCCGACGCCCGGCTGGTGTGGACCAATGAAGAAGCCGGCGAAGCGGGCCAGCTGACCACGGTGACGTTTGTCGCTGACGGCGCCGCCACGCTGCTGACGCTGACCGAACGCTATCCCGATGCCGCCGCGCGGGCAGAGGCCGAAGCGAACAGCAGCGTCGCCTGTTTTGGCGAAATGTTCGATCAATTGGACGCGCTGCTGCACGCCTGATCGCAGCATTCTTGGCACTGTCACACGATCCCGCTAGAGCGCGGACACCCCCACTGGCAGGAGCCGGACGATGATCGCGCACCGCCTGACCTTGCTTGCCGCCGCGCTGGCCCCTGCGCCTGCGCTGGCTCACCGTGCCCAGCCGGCGGGAATCGAACATGCCCATCTGCTCGATACCATCGCGCTCGATGCGCGGCTGTACCATGTCCAGGGGGTGGACATGGACGCGACGCATATCTGGGTCACTTCGGTCGATGGCAAGCATCAGCGCGGCTGGCTGCACGAATTCGACCGCGCCAGCGGCCGCCTGCTGCGCCAGCTTGATCTGACCGACGGCCCGCGCTTTCATCCCGGCGGGCTGTCGATATCGGGCCATTCGCTGTGGGTGCCGGTCGCCGAATACCGCAAGGACAGCAGCGCGGTGATCGAACAGATCGATCTGACCAGCCTGACCGTGCAGCGGCGGATCATGGTGCCCGATCACCTCGGCTGCGTCGCGGCGAGCGCCCACACGCTGGTGGCGGGCAACTGGGACAGCCGGCGGCTCTACCTGATCGATCTCGATCACACCGCGCCGATGCAGGTGGTGCCCAATCCGTTTCGCACCCGCTATCAGGACATGAAATTCATCGACGGCGAACTCGTCGCCGGCGGCTATGTCAATCGCCACGGCGGCACGATCGACTGGATCGATTTCCCCTCGCTGCGCCTGCTGCGCACGCTGCACACCGGATCGGCCGGGCACGGCGCGCCGTTCAGCCACGCCCAGGTGTTTACCGGCGAAGGCATGACCTTGCAGGGCCGCGATCTCTATGTGCTGCCCGACAGCCGCCACCGCCGGCTGTTCCATTTTCAGCTCGACGAGACGGTCGAACCGGCCACCGCGCTGCGCTGATCGCGTCAGTTCGGCTTGGCCGGTATCGCCACGGTCGGTGCCTTGGGTGGCGGGGGAACCACGACCACCGGCGCCTTTTTCGCGGCCTCATCGGCAGCGACGGTGTCCTTGGCGGCCAGATCGGCCTTGCCCAGCCGGCGATAGGCCTCGGCGCGCTTGCGCAGCAGGTACACGCTGTTGGGCGCCGCCGCGATCATCGTGTTGAGCAGCGTGACCAGATCATCATCACGGCCGAGCTTTTCGAGCAGGCTGATCCGCAAATAGCGCGTCGCCGGCGTTTCCGGCGAGAGCTTGGCCAGCCGGTCGAAATAGTCGAGCGACTTGGCATAGTGGCCCAGCCGATATTCGCCGGTCGCCAGCCGCGACAGGGTGAACCCGTCGTCGTGATCAAGCGACAGCGCCTGTTCAAACGCTGCCACCGCCGCCGCCAGATTGTTGTCGTTCATCGCCAGTTCGCCGCGCACGCGAAAATTCATCGACAGGTTGGGGCTGATCGCTTCGGCCCGCGCCAGATCGGCGCGCGCCCCGGCCAGATCGTGCAGCCGCAGTTTGAGCATGGCGAGGTCCGAGCGCGCATAGGCATTGTTGGGATCGAGTTCGAGCGCGCGGTTGAGATCGGCCAGCGCTTCGGTGGTCAGGTTCTTTTTGAGATAGATCACCGCGCGATTGACATAGTCGGCGGCGGTGGTCGGGGTATCGGCCTTGGCCGCGGCGACATCGGCGGTGGTGGACTGATAGGCGAGCGGCATGTGCAGCAGCGGGGTTTTCAGCGCCAGCGCATGCATCTGCGCCTCGGCCGCCTTGGCCTGCGCGGCGGGAAATTCGCTTTGCAGGCTCACTTCGCTTTTGGTGATGGTGAACACGTTGTCCCTGATCGTTGCCGACCGCAGGAAATCAAAGCCGGCGATCACCGCATGCACGTCCATGTCGGTACCGATGCGAAACGCGCCGCTGGCTTTGGGCAATGTCATGGTTTCGGTGGTGACGCGAAACACCGGATACGTCACCGCAAACGGCGCATCGGCATCGGGCCCGGCGGTGCGGCTGTAATCGATCTTTGACAGCGGAAAATCCACCCGATCGAGCCGGTATTCGCCATTGGCCCAGGTCATGTGCAACGTTCCGGTCATCGTCACGTGCAGCACTTCGCGGGTATCGTCGTAATGGAAATCGGTGGTGGCGACATCGACCTGGCCCAGCCGGTCTTTCCAGAACCGGCGCAGGGCTTCGGCGCGCGCCTCTGCGCTCATCGTTACCAGCGAGCTGTTGGTGCCGGCGCCCTTGTCGTCATCGAGTTCCAGATCGGCGGTAACCGGCGCGGGCGCGTTGACCCCGGCCGTGGCATCGACATGCACGGCCATGCGTTCGTCGGGCGTTGTCAGCGGCGGGGGCACCATCTTGACCAATGTGCTGTGGTCATCGACCAGCGGCAGGCCCCAGTGGAAATCGGGCACGTGCTCGACCTTGAGCAAATGGCGCCCGGTGCGCGTGCCATCGAGCCAATAGGTCTCGCCCGCGATGCTCGCGCGCACCAGCACATGGTTGAACATGCGCAACAGCGGCAGGCGCTGGTCGAGCCCGTCGCCGGCAGCGGTGTGCACCACCACCGGCACGGCGGGAATGTTCAACGCCTGCAACAGCCCCAGCAGCAGCGCGGTCTTGGCCTTGCAATCGCCAAACCGCCGCGCCCAGGTGGTGGCGGCATCGGTCGGCACATAGCCGCCGGTGCCCATTTCCAGCGCGACATAGCGCACGCGGTCCTGCACCAGTTTCAGCGCGGCGGTCACCCGCACCATGTCCGGCCCGGGCAGCGCGCGGATCTTTTCCAGTTCATCATGCAGCGGCCCGGTGGCGGGCAATTGCGCCGCCTTGGCATACAACGGCGCCATGATCCGCGCGATATCGCCCCATGCGGCATAATCGGTCAGCTCGATCGTCCGGCCCATGTGATAACGCGCCGGCGACAGCCGAGGCGGGATCACCGGTTTCAGATCATCGATCGCCAATTCGGCGACCATTTCGCCGCCCTGCCGTTGCGGCTTGATCGCGGGCAAGGCCCCGGCGGTGCGCCAATGCACCGGCATCGCCACCGGCCACGACGCGCGGTAATGCACAGAACCGATCGGCAGCCCGTTCCAGTTCGCTTCCATATCCTCGACATGGCCCTGCAACACCGGGTCGTGCGAGGTGATCGTGAACGAAAATTCCAGCACATCGCCAACCTGCAACCCTTCGGGCTGCAAATTCGCGGTCAGCATGCCGTCGAGCATCGCGCTTTCAAGGTTCTGTTCGCGGCGCACGACGGTAAACGTCTGGCCCGATTTCAGCACATCGATGACATCATTGCCGCGATGGATCAGCACCGAATGCACCGCCAGCGTTTGCAGATCGGGGCTCCACACCAGCGACAGATTGCCGGCGGCCAGCCCCTCCGGGCTGCCGATGCGCAGGACGGTATGGGCAAACCGGCGCGATTCCCCGGCGACCAGTTTGACCTGCACATCGGATGCCAGCACTTGCACCGGGGCATTGGCATCGCCCACCTGCGTGGTGCGCCAGGTGAACGGCCGCACCCAGTCGGGCACCGGGGTCAGCGCCGGCTGCGGCACCGTCTGTGCGGGCGTTCCCGGCTGTGCGGTCTGGGCCGCCTGCGCCAGCGCGGTGCCGGCTCCGTCAACCATCGCCAGCAGCGGCACCATCGCCGCAATCATGCTTATCCGGCGCATTCAGGCTCCATCATCGCGGGGCAGCAATCCCGCGATTGCCAATTGCGCCAACGATACCAAGCCATGACGTGGTGACAACCCGGCTGACCCGCTTAATTTGATCGGGCGCTTGTCTGGCCTTGTGCTTTGCCGCACAGAGCATGCGGGCTGTTTGACATCGGGTGCTGACTTGCGAATTCACGGGTGGGTGTGGTTGTGCATGCTGGCGATTGGTGGATGCCGCGCGCATCACCCTGCCCCGGTGATGACCGCCGACACCGGGGTGGTGGCGGTGTCCGACAGCGCGGTGGCGCAGTTCGTGCCCGATCAGGCGCTGGGCGCGGCGGTGGACGGCTTGCCCGCCGGGCAGATCGACGAATTGTACACCCCGCACAATCTGGCGATGATGGCGCGCACCGGGCTGCGCCCGATCAGCTACAGCCTGCGCACAGAATTGGGCATCGATGCCTGGCACTGGGGCGAAGAAGGCACGTGGAGCGATCCCGCGCAGAACCAGGGCTATTGGACCACCAGCGACAACCCCCGCCAACCGGTGCTGCGCGGCTGGGGCTATTCGCTGCCGCGCCGGGGGGATTCGGTCGATCAGGCCGAAGACGACGGCTATTCGCGCATCGACGACGGCGATCCGGCAACATTCTGGAAATCGAACCCCTATCTCGACCCCGCCTATGGCCACGGCCCCGACCGCGCGCAGTGGGTGGTGGTCATGCTGCCCGACAGCGCGCCGGTCGATGCTGTGCGGATCACCTGGGCCACCCCGCATGCGCTGCGCTATCGCGTGCAGTACTGGACCGGCACCGACCCTTATGACGAATTCCAGCACTGGCGCGATTTTCCCGCCGGGCGCGTCGATCACGGCATGGGCGGCACGGTCACGTTGCGGCTGGCCCAGCGCCCGATCGCAGTGCGGCTGGTGCGCATTGTGCTCGAACAGTCCTCGCACCGGGCGCCGCCGGGATCGCGCGATCCGCGCGATGCCATGGGCTATGCGATCGGCGAACTGGCGCTGGGCACCTTGGCGGCGGACGGGCATCTGAGCGATGTGATGGTCCATGCCCGGTCGGGCAGCGACCAGACCCAGATCACCGTATCATCAACCGACCCGTGGCACCGCGCCAGCGACCGCGACAACGATGCCGAACAGCCGGGGTTTGACCGGCTCTATCGCAACGGCGTGACCAATGGCCTGCCGATGATCGTGCCCGCCGGGGTGCTCTATGACACCCCCGAAAATGCTGCGGCGGCCTTGCGCTTTCTGCGCCGGCGCCATTACCCGGTCACCCAATTCGAATTGGGCGAAGAACCCGACGGGCAGAACGTCTCGCCCGAAGATTTCGCCGAACTCTACCGCCAGTTCGGCGCGGCGTTGAAAGCGGTGGACCCCGCCATCGCCGTCGGCGGGCCCAACCTGCAGGACGCGGTATCCGACGTCTGGGCCGACGATGCTCGCGACAAATCGTGGACGCGGCGATTTTTCACCGCCGTGCGCACGCCGGGGCGCAGCGCGCCGGTCGATTTCTTCAGCTTTGAACACTACCCCTATGACACGCTGTGCCAGGCGATCGACCAGAAACTGCGCGATGCCACCGGCCGGCTCGATGCGGCGATGGCGCGGCTGCGCGATGACGGGGTGCCGGCGCAGATCCCCTGGGTGATCACCGAATATGGCCTTTCGGCCTTTTCGGGCGAAGCCGAAGTGACCATGCCCGGCGCGCTGTTCGATGCCGACATGCTGGCGCATTACCTCGCGGTGGGCGGACATTCGGCCTATCTGCTCGGCTATGGCCCCGACCGGCTCTATGAACCGACCGAACAGTGCACCGGCTATGGCGAACTGATGCTGTTCGGCAGCGACGCGCAGCACCAGGCGAGCTGGCCGACCCCGGCGTTCTGGGCGCTGGCGATGCTGACGCACGACTGGACCATTCCCGGCGGCGGCACGCACCGGCTCTATACCGGCACCGTCACCCTGCCCGGCCGCACTCCGCCGCGCACGGTGGTCGCCTATCCGCTGCAACGCCCCGATGGTTCATGGTCGGTGCTGCTGCTCAACCGCGACGCCACAGCCGCGCACCGCGTCGCGCTGGGGCTCGAGCCCGGCCACGCCCCGTGGCAGGTGGTGCAATATGCCGCGCACGATTACGCCTGGGTCGCCGACGGCGCGCAAAGCCACCCCTCGCGCGATGATCCGCCGCACCGCTTTGCCATGGCGCCGGGTCCGGTGGACCTGCCGGCGTGGTCGATCACGGTGGTGACGATCGGGCGGTAACAAGGCCCCGCCCGATCAACCAAGTCTCTGTTTTAAAACAAACTGGTTCGTTCTGAGCCTGTCGAAGGACGCGCGCTGACGGCTGCGTATGCGCGCTTATCTGGCGCGCGGGGCGGGCGTGGGCGCGCGTCCTTCGACGGGCTCAGGACGAACCGGGGTAGTTGGATTTTTGTCACCGTTTGGTTCGCCCGCCGCCGCCCAGCCTTCACCAAACAGGCTGGGCGGCAGGCTGGACGATCAGACCTTGATCCGCCCGAACGCGCCGCGCCCGGCATAGCGCGCCGACTGGCCCAATTCTTCCTCGATGCGGATCAGCTGGTTGTACTTGGCCAGCCGGTCGCTGCGGGCGAGGCTGCCGGTCTTGATCTGGCCGCAATTCGTGGCCACCGCCAGATCGGCGATGGTGGAATCTTCGGTTTCGCCCGAACGGTGCGACATTACCGCAGTATAGCCGGCGCGCTGCGCCATGTGCACCGCCTCCAGCGTTTCGGTCAGCGTGCCGATCTGGTTGACTTTGACCAGCAGCGAATTGGCGAGGCCCTGTTCGATGCCCATGGCCAGCCGGCGCGGGTTGGTCACGAACACGTCGTCACCGACAAGCTGCACTGTGTCGCCGATCCGCGCGGTGAGCGCTGCCCAGCCAGCGAAATCGTCTTCGCTCATGCCGTCTTCGATCGATACGATCGGATAGCTTTCGGTCAGCGCCGCCAGATAGTCGGCAAACTGTTCGGAACTCAGCGACAGCCCTTCGCCGCTGATTTCGTACTTGCCGTCGCGGAAAAATTCGGTCGCCGCGCAATCCAGCCCCAGCGCGATATCGACCCCGGGGCGGAAACCGGCCTTTTCGACCGAGGCAAGGATGAAATCGAGCGCATCGCGGGTGCTCGACAGATTGGGGGCAAAGCCGCCTTCATCGCCCACCGCAGTGGCCAGCCCTTTGTCGTGCAGGCCTTTTTTCAGCGTGTGGAACACTTCCGAACCCCACCGCACCGCTTCGGCAAGGCTGGGCGCGCCCACCGGCAGGATCATGAATTCCTGAAAATCGATCGGGTTGTCGGCATGTTCGCCGCCGTTGATGATGTTCATCATCGGCACCGGCAGCACATGCGCCGAAACCCCGCCGACATAGCTGTAAAGCGGCAGCCCGCGCGCATCGGCGGCGGCCTTGGCCACCGCAAGGCTGGTGCCGAGGATCGCATTGGCGCCCAGCCGCGCCTTGTTGTCGGTGCCGTCGAGCGCGATCATCGCGAGGTCGATATCGCGCTGGTCTTCGGCATCGACGCCGGTGATCGCTTCGGCAATCTCGCTGTTGACCGCGGTCACCGCCTTCATCACGCCTTTGCCCAGATAGCGCGCCTTGTCGCCATCGCGCAGTTCGACCGCTTCGTGCGCGCCGGTCGAGGCGCCCGAGGGCACCGCCGCGCGGCCGAACGAGCCGTCTTCGAGCAGCACGTCAACTTCGACGGTCGGGTTGCCACGGCTGTCGAGAATTTCGCGCGCGTGAATGTCGATGATCGCGGTCATGGGTCGCATCCTTTCAAGGGACTGGCGAAGGGGGCCGGACAAAGCGGTCGCTGCCGGCGCTGGATTGCCGTTCGCGTCTATCGGCAAGGCCGGATGCAGGCAAGCGCACGAATGCCGCCAATCCGGCCCCCGCAGACGAATTTTCTGGCGCATTTGCCGGCTGCTTTCGCTACAACGGGCTTGCCCTGCGCGCCCGGGCACCCCATCTCGGGCTCAACGAGGAGACCGCCATGACCCAGACCAGCCCTGCCGCCGATCCCGCCCCGGCCGAAGCCGAGCCGGCCCCGGCCGTCGAAACCGCCGCCAGCGATGGCGAAGCGATCAAGTCGCGGTTTACCCGCGCGATCGAGGATGCCCGCGCCAGCGCCGATGCATTGCGCAACGAGGCCGCCGAACTGACCAGCGCCGCCCGCGAACGCGCCACCGCCGCCGCCAGCGAATGGACCGAACAGGCCGGTACTTATGCCAACCAGGCGCGCGAACGCGGCATCGATCTGGCCAATCAGGGCAAGGCGCGCACCAGCGAAGCGATCGCCGCAGTCGGCCGCGCGATTTCCGACACCGCGCCGGTGATCGATGAAAAGCTCGGCGTGACTTATGGCGATTATGCACGCCAGGCCGCCACCGCGATCGACAGCACCGCCGAACGGCTGGCCAATCGCGACTTTGCCGAGCTGGGCGAAGACGTGAAGGCGTTTGTGCGCAAGAGCCCGGCCACCGCGCTGGGGATTGCCGCGGTCACCGGGTTCCTGTTCGCACGCCTGTTCAGCCGATCGGGCGACCGCGAGGCGTGAGCCCAGGCGGCCCCGACCCCGATCGACCGGCGGACGAGCCACCTTCGCTGGTGGCGCTGCTGACCGCGCTGATCGAGGATGCGCAGACGCTCTATGCCGCCGAAACCGGCTATTGGCGGCGCGCGCTTGCCTTTGCGCTGGCGCGCGCGCGCACCGTCGCGCTGCTGCTGGTGCTCGGGCTGTTCCTGCTGTTCTTTACGCTGATGGCGCTGGTGGTCGGGCTGTTGCTCGCGCTGGCGCCGCTGATCGGGCCGTGGGGCGCGCTGGTGCTGGTGGTGCTGGCGCTCGGCGGCGGCGCTTATTGGGCGGTGCGCCGCGCGCTGCGCGTGGCGCGGCGGGCCTGGGCCATGCTCAGCGGCAACGCGCCATGACCCCCGATCGCGACGAAGCCGAACTGATCGAGGCGCGCCAGTTGCGCGATATGGCGCGGGCGATCGTGCGCGACAATCTGACCACGCTGCAAGTGGGGCTGGCGGCGCGGCCGATCCGCCAGCGGCTGCGCGACCGCGCGGTCAATCTCGCCGCCGACGGGGTCGAACAGGCGGTCGATCTGGCGCGCAACAGCAAGACGGTGATCGCGCTGACCCTTGCCGCGCTAGCCGCGTGGTTCGCGCGCCGGTCCTTGCTTGCGCTGCTGCGCCGGGGCTATCGTTATCTCGCCGCGCAAATGGCGGCACGCCACCACGATACGGGAACCGATTGACCATGACCGACCCCGCCACCCCGCCGGAAACCCCGCTTGCCCGCCGGATCGAGGCCGCTCGCGCGCGCAGCGAGGATCTCGCCAGCCGCACCCGCGAATTCGTCGGCGAACACCCGGTGGCCACGGTCGCCGGGGGCATTGTCGTCGGCGCGCTGATCGCCGGCCTGCTCAGCCGCCGCCGCCCGGTCGCCCGCGCCCGCGCCGAAGCGACCGCCGCGCGGATGTCGCGGCTGGCCACGCTGGGCAGCGAACTGGCGCTGGCCTGGCTGGCGCGCGCCGCCAGCGCCGGGCGCGATCAGGTTGATCATCTGGGCGAACGCGGCGCCGAAGCCGGGCACAAAGTTGCCGACCTCGCCGAGATCGCGCTGAGCACGCTGCGCCAGGCTTCGGAAGCGGCGGTCAAGCGGCTGACCCGGGACGACAAGGCCGATTGAACCGGGACAAACCCTGACAAAGGTGTTCATCGGCCTTGAATTGGCCGGGTGCATTTGCGAGGGCGGCGGTGAATCATCTCACCCCATAGGGAAAGCACAGCCATGCAAAAACTGCACCTGGTCATGGGCGGACGGGTCAAAGACCCGCAGGGCCTCGAATTCGTCGATCTCAACGCGATCGATCTGGTCGGCATCTACCCCAATTACGCCGCCGCCGAAGAAGCCTGGCGCAGCGCGGCGCAGCGCACCGTCGATGATGCCGAAATGCGCTATGTCGTGGTGCATCTGCACCGCCTGCTCGATCCGGGCCAGCCCGAAGCCTGATCGGCCGCCGCCACCTGCTCTCCCGCCCCCGATCGGGAAGAGCATCCTCTTTAATCAAAGATTTAATTGAAAGGGCTGTCCGGCAGCGGCGGGATGTCGAAGGTGCCCGCGCCGCCGGCACGGTTGAGCGCGGCGCGCACATCGGCGCGCTGCGCCAGCCGCGCCAGATCGCGCTGCGCCCGGGTGCCGCGATAGGCGCCGGGCCAGGGGGCAAAATGGCTGAGTTGCAGCCGCAGTTCGGTATTGCCGGGGACCAGACTGACGATCAGCGTGGCGGCTGCGGCATCGTCGTTGCCGGTACAGGCGGCGGTGGCCATCGCCAGCATCGGCGGCGCCGCCTGATCATCGCGCACTGCGGAATAATCGGCCTGCGCCGCGGGGCGGCGGCCTGCCCCGGCTTCGGCACAGGCGCGCATCGAGCGGATCAGCGCCTTGCCATAGGCGGTCCATCCCCGGCCGGGTGACGATGCCTTGTCGAGCGTGGTCAGGGCATCGGCCGGATGGCCACCATCGATCTGCAATTGCGCCAGTTCCAGCAGCGCCTGATCGCGGTGCTGGTTGATCCCGTCATTGACCATGCTGCGGCCAAACTGATGGATCGCTTCGTCATCCTGCCCGATCAGGCGATAGGCTTGCGCCAGTTGCAGCCACCATTGCGCCTGTTCGGCATCGCTGAACGCCATGAACGGGTGATCGCCGCCCGGCTTGTGCGCGCGCAGCACATCGATCGCGGCCTGCCCGTCGCCCAGCATCGCGTGCAGCTGTGCCAGCCGCAGCACCGGGCCAAGCGAGGCCGGCTGGCTGCCGATCGCGCTTTGCAGCCGCGCGATCGCCGCCTTGATCGTGGCCCCGGCGGCGAACCCCGGCGGCAGCAGCGATGCGCGCGCCGGATCGAGGCTGGCCTCAAGCAGCATCTGCGGATCTTCGATCTGCGCCATGGTCGCCGCCGCACCGGCGCGGTCGTGCTGAAACAATTGCACCCCGGCAAGCTGATAGCGATAGCCATCGCGGGGAAAATCGGGATTGCCCGGCTGAAACCCCGGGGTCACCAGCAGGACCAGCAGACGGCGAAACAGCTCGATATCGCGCTGTTGCTTCAGTGTCTGCTCCGCTGCCGTGATCCAATCGGGTGTCAGCGCGTTCAACGCCTGCGGCTGGGCCTTGACCAGCGTTTCCAGCGCGCCGATCGCCCCGGCATGATCGCCGCGCGCCCACTGCGCCAGCGCCGCCGTGGTCTGCGCCCCCAGCCCGCAATCATCGATCGTCCACCAGCGCAAATGCAGCAGCCCGGTATGGATCGTTACGCAGGCGGCATCGCCGACGTGCAGCGCATTGTACTGCTTCCACGCCAGCTTGAATTCACCATCGGTGCCGGTGGAATTGAACGCCGCCGCCGGCCCGGAAAACTGCACATAGGGCGCCGCGCCCTTGCCGTGGGTTTCGTACAAGCGCACCACCGTCCCGCGCGCCACCAGTGCCGGCAGCGCATCGCCCCGGGCATTGATCAGCAGCACCAGCGGCTGGAAAAAACCGATCCCCGAAAGGAAGAACACGATACCGGCGATCATCATCTTTTCCGCCCGCACCGGCCCCGAAACGCCGCGCAACCCGGTCATCAGCCAGGTTGCCGTCAGGCCGAGGGCAAAACTGGCGAGCACAACCCCCGCCGCGTTGAAAAACGGCGACAGCGGCGGATGCCGGGTGGTGACGGCGTCCAGCAGCGTAATCCCGATCGGCATCAGCGGACACAGCAGCAAGCCCGCGCCCTGCCCTGCCTTGGGAATGAACGGCGCACCGATTGCCACCCAGCCGAGCACCAGCAGACACGGGATTGCCGCCAGTTGCAGCAGGACGCGATCGGGCGGCGTCACCGGGAACAGCCAGGCAATCACCCCGAACACCAGCAGCATCCCGGCGATGCCGCCAAACCCGAACGCCAACGCCATTACATTCTTCATGCTGCCCCGCTGGTCGTCAGCCCGGTGCATAGCTGTGCCGCAACCCGGCCCCGCCCGCAAGCGGCCCCTTGCCAAGCCGCGCCGCACCCCCGATGGGTGGCACGATGTCGGCAAGTACCCATCCCGATCGGCCGCTGACGCGGGGCGCCGTGCTGGCGCAGGCCTGGCCGATCATGGTCGGGCAGGCGTCGGTGCCGCTGGTCGGCATGGTCGATACGCTGGTGATCGGGCGCGGCGGATCGGCCGCGGCGCTGGCCGGGGTGGCGCTGGGCGCGGCGATCATCGATCTGGTGTTCTGGACCTTCGGCTTTTTGCGGATGGGTCTGTCGGGGCTGGTGGCGCAGGCGAGCGGCGCCGGCGATGCCGATGAATGCGATGCCCTGGTGCTGCGCGGGGTGGTACTGGGGCTGCTGATCGGCGCCATGATCACCGCGCTGTCGGCGCCGATCATGGCGCTGGCGCTGTTTGCGCTGCCCCCCGGCGGCGGGGTGATGGCGCCGGCGCGGGCGTTTGTCGGGGCGCGGCTGCTGGGGGCGCCGGCGGCGCTGGCGGGGTTTGCGATTACCGGGTGGATGATCGGGCGGCGCCAGACCCGGCTGGTGCTGGTGCTGCAACTGGCGATGAACGCGGCCAATATCGCGCTCGATGTCGCGTTTGTCCGGCATTTCGGGATGGGCGCGCGCGGGGTGGGGCTGGGCACGGCGCTGGCCGAATGGATCGCGCTGGCGATCGCGCTGGCGCTGGCGATCGGCCCGGGCGGCGCGCGGCCGCTGGCGCTGGTGCGGCGCACCGGCATGGCGGTGGTGCTGGCGCGGGCGCGGCTGGCGCGGCTGTTCGTGGTCAACCGGGACGTGATGGTGCGCACCGTCGCGCTGCTGGTGCTGTTCACCTGGTTTGCCAATGCCGGGGCGCGGCTGGGCGCGGTCACCTTGGCGGCCAATCATGTGCTGATGCAATTTGTCGCGATTGCCGCCTTTGTGCTCGATGCCTTTGCGCTGACCGCAGAAGAACGCGTCGGCCATGCGCTGGGCGCGCAATCGCCGCAGGGGTTTGCCCGCGCGCTGCGGCTGACCGGCGAACTGGCGCTGGGCGGCGGCGCGCTGCTGATGGTGCTGTTCCTGGCTTGCGGCCACTGGCTGATCGCCGCAATCGCCACCGATCCGCAAGTGCGCGCCACGGCGATGACCTGGCTGCCGCTCGCCGCGCTGGCGCCGCTGCTGGGGGCACCGGCCTGGCTGCTCGACGGGGTGTTCATCGGCGCGACCGAGGGGCGCACTTTGCGCAATGCAGCGCTGATCGCCACGCTCGGTTATCTCGCCTGCGATACCGTGCTGCGCCCGCTCGGCGATGGCGGGGTGTGGCTGGCGCTGATGGGCGGCTATGTGCTGCGCAGCGCGACGCTGGCGGTGCGCCTGCCGGCGCTGCGTGCGCGCGCGGCGGGCATCGCGGCGGTTGCACAGCGCCCCCCTGCCTGATAGGCGCCCGCGCAAACGCCATTCGCCCCATCCCGAAAGGTTTGCCCGATGTCCGATATCAAGCGCGTTGTCCTGGCCTATTCCGGCGGGCTCGACACGTCCGTCATCCTCAAATGGCTGCAAGTCACCTACAACTGCGAAGTGGTCACCTTCACCGCCGATCTGGGCCAGGGCGAAGAGCTGGAGCCGGCCCGGGCCAAGGCGCAATTGATGGGGATCCGCCCCGAACACATCTATATCGACGATCTGCGCGAAGAATTCGTGCGCGATTTCGTGTTTCCGATGATGCGCGCCAATGCCCGCTATGAAGGCGACTATCTGCTCGGCACCTCGATCGCGCGGCCGCTGATTTCCAAGCGGCTGATCGAAATCGCCCGCGAAACCGGCGCCGATGCGGTCGCTCATGGCGCCACCGGCAAAGGCAATGACCAGGTCCGCTTCGAACTGTCGGCCTATGCGCTCGATCCCAATATCAAGGTGATCGCCCCGTGGCGCGAATGGGATCTGACCAGCCGCACCGCGCTGATCGACTGGGCCGAAGCGCACCAGGTGCCGGTGCCCAAGGACAAGCGCGGCGAAAGCCCGTTTTCAACCGACGCCAACCTGCTGCACACTTCGTCCGAAGGCAAAGTGCTGGAGGACCCCTGGGCCGAAGTGCCCGACTATGTCTATTCGCGCACGGTCAATCCCGAAGACGCCCCCGACAGCCCCGAATATATCACCATCGATTTCGCGCGCGGCGACGGCATTGCGCTCAATGGCACGGCGATGAGCCCGGCCACGCTGCTGACCGCGCTCAATGAACTGGGCCGCAAGCACGGCATCGGCCGGCTTGATCTGGTGGAAAACCGCTTTGTCGGGATGAAGAGCCGCGGGATGTATGAAACCCCGGGCGGCACGATCTATGCCGTGGCGCATCGCGGGATTGAATCGATCACGCTCGATCGCGGCGCGGCGCATCTCAAAGACGAACTGATGCCGAAATATGCCGAACTGATCTACAACGGGTTCTGGTTCGCCCCCGAACGCGAAATGCTCCAGGCGGCGATCGACCACAGCCAGGCGCGCGTCAACGGCACGGTGCGGCTGAAGCTGTACAAGGGCCAGGCCAGCGTGGTCGGGCGCCAGTCGCCCGACAGCCTCTATTCCGAACGCCATGTCACCTTTGAAGACGATGCCGGCGCCTATGACCAGAAAGATGCTGCCGGGTTCATCAAGCTGAACGCGCTGCGGCTGCGGCTGCTGGCCCAGCGCGACCGCTGATTCGCCACTCCGATTCGGCCATGACGGCGGCGCGAAAATATTTTTTTCGCCGCCGTCATGGACTTGCAAAGTTGTCCACCGGCAAGATCGCCGCCTGTGGATAACTCTGCCGCGCAATGCTTGCACGACTCGCCGATCAGGCGCAGCTTCAAGCCATCGAGGACGCAGCAAAGACCTTGAAAAACCCGGGCGAAAGCACGGATTTCAAAGGAAAAACTGCAAGTCGATCCGACCATCAAAACGCTGTTCCGATCAACCCGACCGGCACGTGGCCTGACCGCTGCGGGCAGACGGAAAGGGGCGTCCGCAGCCGGCGATGGACGGACCAGGACAGCATGCGAATGCCAATCGGCCGGCACTACACCCCGCCGCACCCGCGCGAGCAATCGGGCGGCTGAGAATCGGGTGCGCCGAGCGAAGGACACGAAGAATGCTGCCCGCCCCCGGCTTTGCCGCGCAGGAACGGGATTTCGTCCGATCACCGGTGCCACCCGGCACCCTGACCGGGAGCGATGCCGAACCGGCGCAAACAAACCGGGACACATTCGCCGGCGCCTGCGGCCACGCAGACCACCCACCCATGCGCGAGCATCGGCAGGGGGAACCCATGGCCCGGAATGACCGGCCCGGTGCACCGGACCACATCCGAACGGGGTGGCGCCGATGCCGGCCACAACCGCCAGACCCCACCGGGGCGCTGGCTCCCTGCATCAGTAGGGCCTGCGGCACGCGCAAGCACGCCACAGGGGCACATGGCAACCGGGCAAGGTGACCGGCAAAGGCGAGTGACAGTGGGGGCCGGCGGCAACGCCGGCCCCCATTTCGCTTTGGGGTGAGGCGACGGTGGAGGGGGGCTTGGTCTGGGTCTTGAACTCGCCCTGCCCCGCTCCCACTCCCACTCCCACTCCCACTCCCACTCCCACTCCCGCTCCTACTGCCACTCCCACCCCATTCCGGTTCGTCCTGAGCCTGTCGAAGGACGCGCGCGAACCTGTGGCTGGGGCGCATTTTTTCAGTGCGTGGGGCGGGCCTATGCGCGCGTCCTTCGACAGCGATTGTGTTTCGGTCAAGCGGCCATGATGGTTTCGCGTGCGACGGCGTTGAGGATGACGAGGAGCTTTCTGGCGACGGCGATAAGGGCGGATTTTGGCGCTTTTCC
>Ga0164296_1000285_pt1 | contig 63112 bp, 57 predicted proteins | sample GEODES057metaG_FD_113533 | JGI IMG/M metagenome (GOLD analysis project Ga0164296, IMG submission 113533) | Dystrophic lake water microbial communities from Trout Bog Lake, Wisconsin, USA - GEODES057 metaG | ecosystem: Environmental > Aquatic > Freshwater > Lake | place: USA: Trout Bog Lake...
CTCAAGCCCAACTTTCGCTTTGAAATCAGACGTATGGCTAACCCGTTTTTTTCTTTCGCTCATATCTTTCCTTTAGATAGAGCATAGCTTAAACTACTGTACAGAAAACCGGGTCCACTTCAGATATTCCCGTATTGTCGGCCAACCAATTTTGATCAGCAATTTATTAAATGTATCACTAAACTAAGATATCATCTTAAATTAGCTATTTATAGCTTTTAAAGTAATTTTCAACGCATTAAAAAGATATTTAACCTTAAAGATCAATTGGCACAGAAATGACTGAATTAAAAAATAAATCGTCTGATTTACAGAGTACAAATCGAGATCAATTGGTCTCAAAGATGAAAGAAAACAAGAAATATATTTTGATTCTTGTAGGAGTCTTAATCCTAGCGGCAATCTTCTTGTTTACAGATTTTAAAAAGAATGATGTTATTGAAGTGCCTGTTGCCTCTCCTGAAAATACCTTGAAAATTTCTGAAGAGCAAGCGAAGCAAATTAAGTGGGGTCCAGTCAAAACATACGATTTTCAAGAAAGAAAAGAAGCGGTTGGAATTATTGACTTCGATAGAAATAAGACTGCTGAAATTTACTCACCTTACCAAGGTCGGATCAATCGTGTATTGGTCAATGCCAGTGAAGATGTTAAAAAAGGCCAAGTCTTGTACACTGTTGTTTCTCCCGATGCCGCGCAAGCATCAGCCAGCCTCCTTTCAACTGCTGGAGTTCTCAGAACTTCGAATGAAACACTGAAAAGAGCAAAAGAGTTATATGAATTTAAAAGTATTTCTCTAAAAGAGTTAGAACTCAATGTGTCAGATCAACAAACTGCTGAGGCAAATTTTATTGCCGCAAAAAAAACTATGTATTTATTTGGTTTCACTGATACAGAAATTGAAGAAATTGTGAAAGGTCGTAAGGTTGATGTTGAACTGAATATTCGTAGCCCTATCAACGGTAGAGTCATTACTAAAAACGCAGCTCCTGGTCAATTAGTTCAACCAGGCGTGGCACCAGCTCCTTTTGTCATATCAGATATCAATAAACTCTGGATGGTAGCAAATGTCCCAGAGTCAGAGGTGCCATATTATCGAATTGGTCAAAATGTCATTGTGAATGTACAAGCTTACAAGGATCGCCTATTTCCCGGAAAAATTGTATATGTTGCAGACTCCGTAGATCCCGTTACCCGAAGACTTACAATTTACGCAGCTCTGGATGATAAAGACCATGAGTTAAAACCCCAAATGCTGGCTGGATTTACAATTGAATTAACCAAACCTGAAACTTGGCCAGCTGTTCCACTGGAGGCCTTAGTGAGAGAAAGCAATGGTCTTCGTTCAGTCTGGGTTACGAACAACGGCACAGACTTCAAAAGAAGGTTAGTGCGAATTGGTATTTTACAAGCGGACTTAGTGCAAATACTCGATGGTTTAGAACCAGGTGAAACGATAGCTTTAAATAAAGCTTTGTTTTTAAGCAATTTATATAGCGTGACACACTAAACTTACTAAGAAATCACGAAATGTTTAAACCAATACTTTACTTTGTCCTAACGCGTCGCCCGATTGTCCTATTGTGTTTGATGGCTTTCATTGTGGCAGGACTGATTGCCTTCATGAAACTCAATGTGGAGGCATATCCAAACCCTGCACCCGTCATTATTGAAATTACTGCGCAGTCACCTGGCTCATCTTCAGAGGAGATGGAACGGTATTACACAAGACCTATAGAAATTGGCCTTGCTACTACTCCAGGGGTAGACATAATTCGTTCTACCTCTTTCGCTGGATTGTCTTTCGTGAGGGTTACTTTTAATTACGGCGTAGATTATTTCTTTGCTTTGACTCAAGTTGCTAATGGTTTATCTCAAAATGTAAATTTACCGAATGGGGTCCAACCTCAGATTCAAGCGTCGAGTTTAGTTGGTGAGATTTTTAGATATCAACTCAAAGGACCGCCAACTTATAGCCTTACTGATTTAAGAACAATTCAAGATTGGGTTGTTATCAAGCGACTTTTGACAACCCCTGGAATTGTTCAAGTTGTTGCTTGGGGAGGAACAACCAAGGAATACCATGTAGAAGTTCATCCCAAAAGACTTGAGGGGTATGGCATTACACTGCAACAACTACTCTCGACAATTGGTAATTCCAACTCGAATGTGGGTGGTCGAACCGTTAGTGTAGGTGATCAGTCCATTAATATTCGTGGAGTTGGTCTGGTACAAAATATTGAAGATATCGAACAAATAGTTTTAACTCAACAAAATGGTCTCGCCATTAGAGTGAAAGATGTTGCTGATGTTACAGAAGGTTTCGTACCAAGGCTTGGAGAAGCAGGTAGAGATGCCCAAAATGATGTAGTAACAGGCGTCATCATCATGAACCGAACTCTCCAAACTAAACAAGTTATTGAACGAGCCGAAGAGGCGATTAAAAAGATCAACTCTGATGGTTCCTTGCCACATGGTGTAAAAGTGGAGCCTTACTACGATCGATCAACCTTGATTGGTGTAACCACTCATACAGTTATTCATAACTTAATTTTTGGTTGTCTCTTAGTATTTTTTATCCAATGGGTATTCTTGGGCGATTTAAGAAGTGCTGTGATCGTCAGTATGAATATTCCATTCGCATTATTTTTCAGCATTATTATCCTCACAATGACGGGGGAATCTGCCAACCTCTTATCCCTAGGGGCGGTCGATTTCGGCATCATTGTCGATTCGGCAGTTATTTTAGTTGAAAATATTTTCAGAAATTTTCAGCAGTCACCTGAAGATCGAGCTCGAACATTACGAAAAATGGCTTTCGGACCCGATGGGCTATTAACTGATCCTTCTAAAGGCTGGACTGCAAGATTAAGATTAATTTTCTTAAGTTCAACTCAGGTAGATACATCTGTTTTATTTTCAACTGCCATTACGATTGCAGCGTTTTTACCGCTATTCACGATGCAGGGTGTTGAGGGGCAAATTTTTGGTCCGATGGCAAGAACCTATGGTTACGCTTTGGCTGGAGCATTGATTGCAACATTCACGATTACCCCAGTTCTCGCATCACTGTTATTACCTCGTAGGGTAAAGGAAACCGAGACCTTTATTGTTGAAGCAATCCGAAAATTCTACACCCCTAAGTTAAATTGGGCTTTAGAAAATACTAAAGTTGTGATAATAAGTTCAATTGTTTGCTTATTTTTAGGTTTCTTAATGCTTTCTCGTTTGGGTAGTGAGTTTTTACCTGCCTTGGAAGAAGGGAATTTATGGATACGAGCATCATTGCCCCCAACTATTTCGCTTGAAGCAGGAACTGCGAGCGTCAATCGAATGAGGGAACTGATCAAAAGTCATCCTGAGGTAGTAACAGTCGTTTCGCAACATGGTCGACCTGATGATGGCAGTGACGCTGCAGGTTTTAATAACATTGAGCTCTTTGCACCACTCAAACCATTTGATGAATGGAAAGATGGAATGACTAAGGAAAAGTTAGTCGCAGGCTTGCAAAAAGATTTTGAAAACGAATTTCCTGGTGTGACTACTAATTTTTCTCAGTATATTCAGGATAACGTTCAAGAGGGTTTATCCGGGGTTAAAGGGGCAAACTCGGTTAAGATTATTGGTCCTGATCTTGTGAAACTAGAAGAGCTTGCAAATCAAGTGAAGCATGTCATGGAGGGAATTCCAGGGGTTAGTGATTTAGGCATTTTCTACATTCTTGGACAACCCAATTTGAATATCATCATTGATCGTGAAAAGGCTGCACGCTATGGCTTAAACACTGGCGATGTTAATACAGTTATTCAAGCGGCCTTTGCTGGCACTGTAGCAACAACAGTGCTTGAAGGTGACAAGAAGTTTGATTTGACTGTTCGTTTAAAGAAAGAAGGCCGGGATAGTATTGAGGATGTGAGAAGACTTAGAATTGGCTATACCACTTCAAGCGGTACTGTGGCTTACATTCCACTAGAAGATATTTCAAATATAACTTTGGATACCGGAGCTAGCTACATTTACCATGAAAAGAACGAGCGTTATATACCTGTCAAGTTCAGTACTAGAGGGCGTGATTTAGGTTCTACAGTATTAGAAATTCAAGAAAAAATTGGTTCTCAAATTATCTTACCTGAGGGCTACCGAATTTCTTATGCAGGTGAATTTGAGGAGTTACAAGCTGCCCAGGAACGACTTGCAATCATTGTGCCACTCGCATTGTTATTGATCTTTGCTCTTCTTTATGCCCTGTTTAATAACGTCTTGGATTGCTTATTGACAGTCTCAGGAGTGCCTTTTGCAATGTTGGGCGGTGTAATAGCTTTATATCTCTCAGGTCAAACCGCTAGTATCTCTGCAATTATTGGATTCATTTCCTTGCTTGGGGTATCGGTAATGAACGGAATTTTAGTTCAAACCTACTATCGGGAATTAATCCATTCAGGTAGAACCATTTCGCAAGCAATTTTAGAAGCTCATGAACACCGGATGAGGCCATTATTAATGACTGCGCTATCCGCTGCAATTGGGTTATTTCCTGCTGCTGTTTCTAATGGTATTGGTAGTCAAGTTCAAAAGCCTTTAGCCACCGTCGTAGTGGGGGGGATGATTATTGGTCCAATTTTCTTATTGATTGTGGTTCCAGCTATTTATACAGAGGTATTAAAACGAGTTAAGCCAAAGAAACGTCGTAAAGGTTTGGGAGGATAAGATGAAAAAAACAATATTCCCTCTTCAGAAAACCTCCACTATTTGCTTACTCTTAGGTATAGCTGGCTTTTATTCTGGTTGCTCGATTGGGCCAGATTTTGTGCAACCCAAAATAGGTAGCCCCAATAGTTTTACAAGGCAAACACTGTCTCCTCAAGAAACGATCAGGCAGGTTTCGCAAAAAATTCAAGATGATTGGTGGAGGGCGTATGGTTCTCCGGAGTTGAATGCATTAGTTGAACTTGCATTAAAAAATAATTTTGATATTGAAGCAGCTTCAGCTAACTTAAAAGTTGCGCAAGCAAATGTGCGGGCCCAACAAGGGTATTTTTTCCCAACGGTAGGCCTTGGCTATAACGCGCTTCGACAAAATACAGGTTCTGCTATTCAACCTGCAGTCTATGGCCCTGATCAAAATAATTCCATTTATACCTTAAAAACTTCAGGAATTTCAGTGGGCTTTGTGCCTGATATTTGGGGTGGTAATCGCAGGCAGGTTGAATCTTTAAAAGCGCTTGGTAATGCTGCAAGTTATCAACTGGACGCTCTGCGTATTACAGTCGCGAATAATGTGTTGGCAGCGGCTATTCAGGAAGCTTCCCTCAGAGAGCAACTTGCAACTGTCAAGCAGTTAGCCTCTTCTGCAAAGGCACAGCTTGAACATGCACGAAGACTCAGAGATGCTGGATATGCTAGTAGTGTAGACCTTGCATTGCAGGAAAGCCTTTATGCACAAGCGATTGCACAAGCACCTGTGATTGAAAAAAGTAGGGAGCAGACGCTGAATTTGCTCAATGTTTTGTGCGGTCAAATGCCAAGTGAGAAATTGTTATTACCCAAATTAGAGCAAATCCAAGTTCCCGCTAATTTACCTAACCTCTTGCCTGCAGATTTATTGACTCAACGCCCAGACATCAAAATTGCTGAAGAGTATGTGCGCTCAGCGAATGCTCAAATTGGAGTGGCATTGGCTAATATGTTGCCGCAATTTAATGTCCTAGCCTCAGCAGGAAGTGCAACTGCTGTTGTGGCTGATATTGCTGATCAAGTCAGTAAAATTTGGAGTATTAGTGGCGGTGTAAGTCAAACTTTGTTTGCTGGAGGGACTTTATTTTCAAGAAAGCAAGCTGCTGATGCGGCTACAGACGTTGCAGTAGCCCAATACAAATCAACAGTACTTTTTGCATACCAAAACGTGGCTGATACTCTGTATGCGATTCAATCCGATAAAACTTATCTAGATGCGGCGATTCAAAATGAAGCAGCTAGTAAAGTGATTTTTGACCAAGCCAATAACCAATTTAAGGTAGGTTATATTTCAGAGCCTGTTAAGTTACAAACTGAACAAACCTATCTTCAAGCTAAGATCAACAGGCTTCAAGCAACAGCTACCTATTTAGGTGACACAACTTCCCTCTATCAATCATTAGGGGGCGGTTGGAGCAAGGAAAAAAGTCAAATATATTGAAAGTCAAACGATTAGGGTCAAGTTACTGTCCCAATCGTTTGAGCAATAATCCATCGATGACTATTAATCTGAGTTTTTTAGACCCAGAGAATCCCTCTAGGTCGATCTTTATTTCACAATCTTATTGAATAAATGATCGGAACCATCATTTTTTTCAGGTTTGATATTCAAAAGTTGAGCCATCAATGGGTAAACATCGACATTTTCAAAGTAATCTAATTGTGCTTTTTTAATCTTGTAACCTGAAGCAATAAATAAGCCATGCATCTCTTGGACTTGCGGATCAAAGCCATGATGTCCTGGGTAGGTAATGAGAGGTTTTTTATCAGTGATGACATAATGATTTTCGGCCAAACAGACAATTTTAGGGACTCGACGGTGGGTACCGAAGTGGTATTTTGCTGGGATTTCAGATTTTTTCCAACATTCCATATGCTTGATTTTATTTAGACTTTGTAAAGCTTGAGCAACATCTTGGTCTGCAAGGTTAATTCCTGCAACAGGTCCCGTCCATTCGTACTTAACTCCTGGAATATCTTTTAAAACCGTAGATACTTCAAGCCAGTTTTCTTTTGGGACTTCTGACATACCATGGTCAGCGACGATGATAAAGGTAGTTTTTTGATCAAGGCCAATGTTTTTTAAACCCGTTACAAACCTACCAATGGCGATATCAACATTACTCACTGCTTGGTTCACTTCTTTACTATTTGGGCCAAATGAGTGTCCAGCAGAATCTACCTCTGAAAAGTAGAGGGTCGCAAAGTCAGCCCTTGAACTATTGGGTCTATTGAGCCAGGTTAATAATTGGTCAACTCTCGCCGTCGAACTCATGTTGTGGTCGTAATTCAACCAATCATTGGGTTGAATTTGATTGATTTTAGTTTCAGTGCCAGGCCAGAAAAGAGTAGAGGCCTTTTTATCTTGTTCGATAACGCTCACCCAAATAGGTTTTGCATCCGACCACCAAGCTGGATTTGTGACCGCATCTCGCGAAGATAGTTTAAAAACTTCGTTAATGTGGGGGTCATACATGGTGTTATTCACAATACCGTGATGATCAGGATAGAGGCCAGTAACAATGCTGTAGTGATTGGGGAAGGTAACTGAGGGAAAGCTTGAAATTAAACCTTTAGCAATGGCACCATTTTCTGCGAGTTGATTTAAATTTGGCGAGGCATTACGCTGAAGGTATTCTGGTTTAAAGCCATCAATAGAGATTAAAACAGTTAAAGGTTTAGGGTCACTTTGATGAATAGGTCCTTCTGGCTTGTCAGATGAGCACGAAGTTAATGTTAAAAAAATCAACGCAAAAGTCACACTGAGAAGATGTTTTAAATGATAGGATTTTTGAAGCATTTTTTACCTTTTTTAATTGGGTCTGGATAGAAAAATAAGCTTATTTTTAAATAAAGTCATTGCTTCTGCAAATTGTCATTTTCATCATTTATTATGAAAATTCTAACCTTGGAGAATAATTAATGAAAAAAACTTTTCAGTTTGGCCGCTTAACCAAACTTTTAATCATGGCTAGCCTTTTGGGCAATATTGTGCAGTCAGAGGCAGTTTCTATTTATCCAATTAACCAAGCTGAAATTCTTGTTGGCAGCAAATTTGACTTGAAAGTTGAGTTTGATAAAGTTTTAGAACCTAATGAGGCGATGATTACTTTAAATGATCAAGATATGGCTTCCGTTCTGAAAGCACGTCCGGAGTATATTCGTAACGAAAATGGTAAAGGTTCCTCTTTTGTTTGGCGTAATGTCTCCTTAGATAATCCAGGCTCGGTCAAAATAACAGCCAGAACTGCTGATGTGAAAGAGCAATTTTTAAGTATCAATTGGGAGGTTTACGCAACGGGTCCAAGAAAAGCAAAGAATGTTATCTTGTTTATTGGGGATGGCATGAGTATTGCCAACAGAACTGCTGCTAGAGTGTTGTCAAAGGGGATTACTCAAGGCAAATATCAAGGGAAGCTATCTTTTGATGAAATGCCTCAAATGGCATTAGTTGGAACATCTGGGGCTGATTCATTGTTGACGGACTCGGCCAACTCCATGAGTGCTTATACTACGGGTCATAAATCATCCGTGAATGCATTAGGTGTCTATGCATCTAGAGCAACTGATAACTTGGTGCATCCTAAAGTTGAGACCATTGCAGAACTCATTAAAAGAAAAACAAAAATGTCGATCGGAATTGTGTCAGACGCCGAAATTGAAGATGCAACTCCTGCTGCCGTTATTGCGCATACTAGAAGACGTGCTGATAAACAATATATCGCTGATGAATTATTCTTAAAGCAAGTTGATGTGATTTTAGGTGGTGGATCTGCCTATTTTTTACCACAGACGAACAAACTTTCGAAAAGAAAAGATAACAATGATTTAATGAGGTTGTTTAAGTTAGACGGTTATGAACTGGTTAAGAATAAAACGGAATTAATGGAGGTAGCTACAAAAACTTCTACGACGAAGCTTTTTGGCGCTTTCCACCACGACAATATGGATGGTTCATTAGACCGCTTATTTTTAAAACAAAACACGGTAAAAGATTATCCAGATCAGCCGGATTTAACTGAAATGACACAGGCCGCAATTAATGTCCTTTCAAAAAATAAGGATGGATTTTTCTTAATGGTGGAAGCCGCTTTGATTGATAAATTTAATCACCCGTTAGATTGGGAAAGAGCTGCATTTGATACGATTATGTTGAGTAATGCTGTGCAAGTTGCGAAGGATTTTGCTGCAAAAAACAAAGATACTTTGATTATCGTAGTCCCTGACCATACCCATGGTGGTTCAATTAGTGGGGTTATTTCAGATGATCGTAAAGGTGCTTTACGTGAAAAAGTTGGTGTTTATGCCGAAGCTGGTTTTCCCAATTATCCTAAAGCAAATGCTCAAGGTTATCCAGAGACGATTGATGTAAGTAAACGTATGGTCTTTAATTATGGTAACTTCCCTGACCATTATGAAACCTTAAAACCAAAATTAAATGGTACCTTTGTGCCTGCTGTACTAGATAAAGAAACAAAGAAATTTGTAGCTAATCCTATTTATAAAGAACAAAATCCGGACGCTGTAATGGTTGAGGGTAATACACCATCAACTAATGAGGCGGGTGTCCATACTGCAGATGATGCGGTTTTAAATGCCATGGGACCTGGATCTGATGTTTTCAAAGGCTTCATTGATAACACTGAAGTATTTAAAGGAATGGTTCAAGCCTTAGGTTTGGGTCGCAAAAAGTAATTCTTTTTGGATTTTTAGAAGTAACTAAATGCATGTCAATTCATAAGAATGACATGCATTTTTAATTATTTATAGATAGTAAATTTGTTTCAGTTTCATTAAAATCACCTTCTAAATGCAATTTTTTAACTTTATAAGGTAATAAATTCACTGTGTCTATAGAAACTGAATTAAAGCTAAGTTTTTCTGCCAACCAATTACCAGTCCTTTTAGAGCATCCTTTAATCAGTGGACCGTCCAAACGTCATAAACTTTTCAATGTTTACTATGACACGCCTGAATTATCCTTAATGAAAAGCGGAGCAGCCGTCAGAGAGCGCAAGATTCTTCGTAAAACACTGCTTACCGTAAAATTGGCATCTCCATCACTAGGTGGACTGCATCGTCGATTAGAGTGGGAAGCACCAACTACTCCGGGGCAATTTGATTTTCAAACTTTGATTGATGATCCAGTGTTAGCTGAGAAAATGACAATGCTCGCTCCTCAATTAGTACCAATATTCACTACAGAATTTGTTAGACGAACTTGGGATGTCGAATTTCGAGGTTCAAAAATCGAAGTTGCGATTGACCAGGGCAAAATAGTAACAAAGCGGCCAGATGGATTTCTTTATGATTCAGAGATTTGTGAAGTTGAGTTAGAGTTATTAGAAGGTAATCCCGTTAATTTATTCGGTTTAGCACGAGTTCTCAGTCGTAGGGTGAGGTTACATCCTTCTAGTCGCTCTAAAGCGGAAATTGGCTATCGTTTGTACCAGAATATAGTAATTTCGCCAGTCAAACCAGCCATTGTAGAAATTAATCCTGAGGCTGATCCATTAGATACTTTCCAACTTATTTGTTTTGAGTGTCTTTATCATTTACAACTAAATGATGTTGGTATTTTGCTTGATAACGACGATGAGTATATTCATCAAGCTCGGGTTGCAATGCGTAGAATTCGATCAGCAATTAAGCTCTTTGCTCCTGTTCTGCCAATGACCTTTGTTGGTCATTGGAATAATATCTGGAGAGATTTAGCTAATGCTCTAGGTGATGCTAGAAATTGGGATGTTTTTAGTGATGAACTCTTGCCCTTGTTAAAGCAAACCTTTGGTAATCATCCTGATATTGTGGAATTAGAGAAATTCGCTTTTACTGAAAGAGCAGTTGGTCATCAAAGTGCGATTGCCACTTTTGGACATCGAAACTATTCGGTGAAAGTGATTTCTTTCGCAGAGGCTGTGATGAGTTTAAAAACGCATCCAGAAATAAAGAATCGCCAAAAGATGATTCTTGAGAGTCAATCAACTGCAGAGCCGATTGTGCCAGAAAATACAGAGCAGTTCGCAACTCGCTTATTGAAGCGTCGTCATCGTCGTTTCCAAAGAGAGTTATCTGTACCGAGCAGAAGCCTAGAGGAAAGCCATCAACTTCGACTTTATTTAAAAAAGCTTCGTTATTCATTTGAGTTTTTTGTTCAGTTATTCCCAAAAAATAAAATGGCTCGTTATACGAAAACGCTGTCGCGAGCTCAAGAGTTGTTGGGGCAAATGAATGATTTAGCTACTGCAGAAATATTGTTATCGAAAAGAAATCTTGCTCAATTAGATGTGGCCACAGCTTGGATTATTGGTCGACAAAGTGGTTACTTATCCATGATGCCAAAAGTCATTGCGGGTTTAAATGATCTCAAAGCGCCATGGCTAAAATAAAGCTATTTGGCTTGCATGATTGTTTTATTTATTAAAATGAAACAATCATGAATAACAAGAAATATTTCTTCTTTCACAGACTTGCAATGCTGGTGTTTGTTTCTTTTTTGAGTTCAGTGAATGTATCCGCTCAACAAATGGAATTAGAGCAAAAAGTCACTGCTATGCCCGGTTGGAAAATTATGCAAGATGGCAGACAGGGCAATTGCATTACTTGCCACACTATTTATCTTTCTGAAAAAAGTATAAAAGAGAAGCAAGGGAATTTTGCACCACCATTGAGTAAAGTTGGCGCTAAATATTCTCCGGACCAATTAAGGCAGTGGGTTACCGATGCAAGACGCATGAACCCTGAAACCTTGATGCCGCCATATGGTAGTCAGACTAATATCAATAATCCTAACATCCCCAAACCTATTTTAGATTCGCAGCAAATTAATGATGTGGTTGAAGTGCTTGTAATGTTAAAGTAGTTATCAATAAAACCAATTACAATCAAATCTTATATTGAATCTGAATATTTCAGAAGGATGATTGAATGCGAAAAGTGGATCAGCAATCGATTAAAAAGTTTGGGACAAATTTGAGTTACTCGAAAAGAGACTTTTTACTGGTCATTTCAGGTATGCTTTTAATGGCTAAATCTACCAACTCATTTGCGCAAAAGTTGCAGGCTGTACAAATGATGCAAAGCCAATTTCCAGAGTATCAACCGGCGGCATTAAAAAAATTAACAATGGATGAAAAGGCGATACAACTAGATATTCCGCCTCTAGCTGATACTGGTAACTCAATTCCTTTTACAGTCAAATTACAAGCGCCAGCAGGAAAGTTGATTCAGTCTTTTGAAATTATCGCTCCTGAGAACCCATTTCCAATGGTGATGCGTGTAAAGATTCCTAATGCTAAAAGCCTCTATCAATTTTCTACTCGAATTCGTTTGGCTTTAAGTCAGGATGTATGGGTGATTGCAACACTAGACAATGGTCAGAAAATTGCTAACTCTGTGCCATCTGTCGTGACCCTGAACGCTTGTTTTGATGCAACTTAATCTCTCAATGACAAAGGTTTATCATGGCAACGCATAATAAATTTCCAATTCGGGTCAGCTTTATAGGTAATCCTAAACCTGGTGCAACGGTTGAAGTTCGTATTTTGATTGGTCATCCCATGGAAACGGGATTTCGGATGGCTGATAACGGTATTGATCAAATTCCTAAAAATATCATTGAGAGTGTTGTTGTTAAGCTCAATCAAGAAACAATTTTTACTGCAGAAGTAGGGACCGGTATTGCAGCAAATCCATTAATTAGTTTTCTAATCGAGGTACCAGAAAAGGGCGGTACTCTTTCTGTGAACTGGGTTGATGACCAAGGTAATACAGGTCAAACTGAAAAAGAATTGATTAGTTTTAAATCCTAAGGACTGATCCAAATTGAATGCCATTCGTCTAATAATCAGTTCGCGTCTGATTGTTTTAACAACTTTATTTTGTCTAATTATTAACGGATTTGTTTGGGCTGAATCACGACAAAGTGGTAATCAATTTTTAACGAGCGAGCTTTTAAATTTATCAAAAGATTCATCAATCAATCCAATTACTCTGTGGATTGATCAAGGAACACAAATTTGGCAAAAGGATTGTCAAGGATGCCACCAAGATATAAATAAGATTCGTCAATCAGTAGTGGAATTTCCGCGTTGGAAAAAAAATCAATTGATTAATCTAGAGGATCAAATTGTTCAATGTTTTGCAAAAAAACAAATCACAGGTTTATCTCTTGAAAGTTCAGACGTTTTAGCGGTGTCTGCCTTTCTATCCGATAGTGCAAAGGGCTTAAAGGTGCAAGTTCAATCTCCAATTGATCCTGCAGAAAAAACGGCTTGGCAAGAAGCATTGAATCATGGAGCTCACATTTACACTCAACGTCAGGGCAGGGTTAATCTTTCTTGTACCCAATGTCATGATTTGAATGTTGGTAAAAATTTAAGATCGGATGTAATTAGTCCAGCCTATATTACGGGTTTTCCGATTTATCGCCAAAGTTGGCAAGCGATGGGCTCGATGGATCGGCGCTTGAGAGCCTGTTATTCAGGTGTTCAGGCAGCGATTCCCCCCAGTGGGCATCGGGACCTTCGTGCACTTGAGTTGTTTTTAAAGAATAGATCTGAGGGGATGATTTGGGAAGGTCCATCCATTAGGCGTTAATAAAGAAAAAAAATCCCATTAAATGAATAATGGGATTTTTAATGCTTGATAAGAGCTTAAGCGATTGAGAGTCCTTCTCTAATTAAAGGGAAGTTTCTTAGTGGCTTACCTAATGCAGCTGAAATAGCATTGATAACTGCTGGTCCAACTACGCAAATTGTCGGCTCGCCAACGCCACCCCAGAAATCAAATGTTGGTACTAAGACCGTATCCACTTTTGGATTTTGGGCTAATCTCAAGAGAGGGTAAGAGTCAAAGTTGGTTTGCTTGATTCTACCGTTTTCAACAGTAATTTCGGGGTTGAAAACTGCAGAGAGTGCCATTACCACTGATCCCTCAACTTGCTCACGAACTACATAAGGGTTTACAACGTGACCGCAATTTAAGGCAAAGGTTAGCTTATGAATTTTCACGATATTATCTGTTACTGAAACTTCAGCAACACATGCAGAATAACTCGCATAACCCATAAACTGAGCGATACCACGATGAACACCTTTAGGCAGTGGCTTATCCCAGTTGCTGCGTTTCGCTGCAGCATTAAGAACCGCTAAATGTTTCGGATAGTCTTTCATGATGGCTTGACGGAAAGCTAAAGAATCTTTACCAGCGGCCTTAGCACACTCATCCATGAAAACTTCCATGAAGATACCATTTTGATTCGTGTTTACACCGCGCCATGGTCCCACTGGTACATGGGTATTTTTCATAACATACTCAGTGAGTAGGCTCGGGAATTTATAGCCTAACTGCGCGTCACCAGGTTCCTCGTATAAACCTTGTAACTGTCTTACATCCTTATTATTTTTAATAGCCATTGGTGCGACAGTTGAGTTAATGGATTGACCAGCAACTTTAATATGCATTCCAGTGAAGTTACCATTAGCATCAATACCGGCTCTCATTTTAGCCATAGCAATCGGATGATAGTAATCGTGTGTCATATCTTCTTCACGTGACCACATCATTTTTACTGGTACACCTGGGAAGTTTTTAGCGATTCCAACAGCCTGAGTTACGTAATCCTGAGTACCGCCACGACGACCAAGACCCGTTCCTGGATCAAGTTTATACACCTCGCATTGCGTCAGTGGCAATCCTGCCGCTTCAGCTAAAGCAGCATGTGATGCTTCGCCATTTTGAGTAGGAACCCAAGCTTCAACTTTTTCTGGGGTAAATTTCACTGTACAGTTCATTGGTTCCATATTGGCATGTGAACGGTATGGTGTGTAATAAACGGCTTCAACAACTTTCCCTGAAGATTGGATTGCTGCTACAGCATCACCTTCTTTACGTTGCCAAAAATCACCGACTTCCTCCAAACCATCTTTGAGGCGCTTTTCAATATCAGCTTGGTTGACGTTACCATTACCTGCTTCATCCCATTCAATCGGAAGAGCTTCTAGTGCAATCTTCGCGCGCCAAAATGTGTCCGCAACGACCGCAACAGCGTTATCACCAACTTTTACAACACCCTTTACACCACGTAAATTTTTGACTTTATTTTCGTCATAAGATTTAACTTTGCCACCAAAAACGGGAGAAGCTTTAATGGCAGCACATAACATGCCAGGCAATTGCAAATCAACACCAAACACTTTAGTACCATTTACCTTGTCTGCAGTATCGAGTCTAGCAAGCGGCTTACCAGCAACTTTCCATTCGCTTGGTTTTTTAAGCGTAATTGATTTTGGATCTGGCGGAGTTATTTTCGCTGCAGCCTCGGCAACTTTACCGTAGGTAGTTTTCTTGCCAGATTTATGTGAAATAACGCCCTTATTAACAGTTACCTCAGAGAGTGGTACATTCCACTCATTTGCAGCAGCTTGTAAAAGCATGATTCTAGCCCCTGCAGCCCCTCTACGAACATAGTCTTCAGAGATTCTGATGCCACGACTACCTCCGGTACTAAACTCACCCCAAACCCTTTTCCTTGCCACGCTTTGACCTGGAGTAGGTGACTCTGTAATGATTTTTTTCCAGTCGCATTCTAATTCTTCTGCAACTAACTGTGCTAGACCAGTTCTTGTACCTTGACCCATTTCAGAACGAACAATACGAATCACAACCGTATCGTCTGGCTTGATATTGACCCATGCATTCACTTCAGGAGAAGATGCATTCATCATCGTATTTTGATTATAAATTGTGCCTGCCATAGCTTCAATGCTTGCAAAGCTACCGATGCCTAACATTAAGCCACCACCAATAAAGGAAGTATCAACGATAAAGCGACGACGGGATTGGCTCTCTAAGTTCATTTGATCTACTTGTTTATCTGTATTTTTAGTCATTTTTTGTCTCTCTTATCCGCGTGATTGAGGAGTCGCATCATAGGTAGCTAAAACTTCTGCTAATTTCTTTTGACCGGAAGCAACATGGATACCATCACGAATCTTTTGATAAGTACCGCAACGGCAAATGTTGGACATGGCATTGTCAATATCAGCATCAGTAGGCTTTGGAATTCTTTTCAAGAGAGCTGCAGCAGCCATAACTTGGCCTGATTGGCAATAGCCACACTGAGGAACATCGAGTGCAATCCAAGCTTTCTGTACCGGATGTGTATTGTCCGCAGATAAAGCTTCGATTGTTGTGATTTTTGCACCACCAACTGATGAAACTGGGATAGAGCAAGATCTTGCTGGTTCGCCATTCAAGTAAACTGTACAGGCGCCACACTGGGCGATTCCACAGCCATACTTAGTTCCAGTCAAACCAACGATTTCACGAATTGCCCATAAAAGGGGCATATTGGGTTCTACATCGATATTGTGCATTTTGCCGTTAATATTCAACTGCATCTTTGATCTCCTCTAGTTTTAGGAATTTAATTAAACAACTTTATCAGTTTATATTGAAATATTGTTTAAAAATTGAAATTTGTAAAAAAATTACAAAAATTTCTAAATCAGGGTGTCAGACCAAATATCATGTGCCCACTTTATCGCAGCAGAATATTCCTGAGCATTGTCCACGGTTGAAATGCTATTCGACCCTGAAACCACCGCCATACTTTGCATTTTTGGGTCAAATTGATGCATGGTCGAGATGTGAGCTCCCGTCTTTTCTCCTAACACGCTATAACAAATACTTGAAAATGTGGGGTTTTTATTGATTGGTAAGTCTGCTAATTGTTGGTAAATAGCGGATGCACAAATTTTGGCCTGTCCATTTGCAACTTGCGCAGATTTTGGTGTTTGGGTGGAACTTTGGATTGCGTCTCCCAAAATATGAATATCAGAAATCATTTTTGATTCATAGGTCAAAAAGTCAATTTCGCACCATCGTTTATTGATATTAGCCAGGTTTGAACGAAACGCAATGTCACCAGCTCGCATAGGCGGAATTACATTTAAAACGGCTGCCTTAACATCATCTTGAACTTCAAACATTAAGGCATTTTCTGATGCGTCCACATCTACCAATGTATGGTTATTTCTGTATTCAATCATGTTGGGGTAGTAGTTCGACCAAGCTTTTTTAAATAAGGTGGATTTTGAGGTGATTTCTGCATTGGCATCTAGCACTAGAATTTTTGATCGTGGTTTATATTTTTTAAAATAATTTGCTACTTGACTGGCTCTCTCATAAGGCGAGGGCGGACAGCGGTAGGGTGCAAGAGGGATCGATATAGCGAAAACTTCCCCGTCTTGCATGGACTCTAATTGTTTTCTTAAAGTTAGAGTTTGTGATCCTGCTTTCATGGCATGCACGAAACGATTTTGCAGAACGGGGTCTTTCATGGCGGGCAAACTATCCCAAATCATATCCACCCCAGGAGATAGAATTAATTTGTCATAGGGGACCGTCATTCCTTGTTGTAAAACAATTTTTTTCACTTCTGGAAGGATTCGCTCGACAGTGTCCTGAATTACTCTAACACCATATTTTTGTTGAAGTAGCTCTCTACTTTTAGTGATGTCAGAAATCTGCATTTGTCCGTTAATGACAAGATTAGATAACGGACATGAAATCAGACTTGGTGAGGGGTCTATGAGGATCACATCAATCTGCCCACCTGATAAGATTTTTAAATATTTTGCGGTCGCAGCTCCACCAAACCCAGCACCAACGATTACTATTTTTGCCTTTTTTAAACTAGGCGACTGAATTTTGGTTGGGGATTCGGCAAATAATAAGCTGCCCTGAGCGCCCAAATAACTTCCTAAAATAGTTTGTTGTATAAATTTTCGTCGAGAGTTATGCATAATCTTGAAAAAAGCATTCCAAGTTGAGATTAATAAAATATTTTATATTTCAAGCATAATCCTTTTAGGGAAAATTTTATTCATTTTTTCTAGTTTTGATCATTCACTGTTTTTCATATGAGCGCACTTATTTCTGATTTTCCACCCTTAGCTTTTGTAGATATAGAAACAACCGGAGGTAATTCCGATCGGGACCGTATTACTGAGGTTGCTGTGATTACTCTCCAAGATGGTCAGCTTCATGAGTGGAGTAGGTTAATTAACCCTGGGGTTTTTATTCCTCAAAATATTCAAAGATTGACAGGAATTGATCATAATTTAATTGCAAATGAACCCCCGTTCGCAGAAGTCGCTCGAGAAATTTATGAGCAACTAGAAGGCAAGATATTTATTGCTCATAATGCTAGGTTTGATTATGGCTTTTTGAAGGCATCATTTAAGCGTGCTGATTTAGATTTTCGAGCTAAGGTCCTCTGTACTGTGAAGTTATCGCGACTTCTATTTCCAGAGCAGTCGCGACATAATTTAGATACGATCATTGCAACTCATCAGTTAACAGTGAGTTCGAGACATCGAGCCCTAGGGGATGCCCAAGTTCTAGAGCAGTTTTGGGACCTCTGTATACGTCGATTTGGGGTAAATCGTCTTCAAGAGTCAGTAAAAGCACTTTTGGCGCATCCAAGTTTGCCACCCAAAATTGATGAAAAATTGATTGAAGCGATTCCAGATCGTCCTGGGGTATATCTTTTTTATGCTGAAAACCGGGTCCCAATTTATATTGGTAAAAGTAATGCTTTAAAAACTAGGGTTTTAGGTCATTTCTCTAGCGCATTAAGTGTTCGCAAAGAAATGAAACTATCTATGCAAGTAGCCGATATTGACTGGATAGAGACTGCGGGAGAAATTGGCGCCTTATTACTTGAATCTAGGCTGATTAAAGAGAAATTGCCAAGTTTGAATATCAAGCTCAGGCGCTCAAAGGATCTCTGTGCCTGGCGTTTTATGCCAAATGATGGCAATGTTATTACCCCGCAGTTAGTGCGTCATGATGATTTACAGCCTGGTGTTCAAGAACATCTGTATGGATTATTCTATAGTCGTAATGAGGCAATGAAAACTTTACAATCCATCGCTAAAAAAAATGAGTTGTGTGAAGGTCTCCTTGGGATAGAAAAGTTGATGCCTGGTAAGTCTTGTTTTGGTTTTCAAGTAAAACAATGCCGAGGAGCTTGTGTTGGAGCTGAATCACTTGAATCCTACCATTTACGTTTAATGCTGGCTTTAAAAAAATTCAAAGTCAGTGTTTGGCCATTTAAAACCCCTATTGGTATTAGGGAAGGAAACGAATTACACCTGATCGATCATTGGTGTTATTTAGGAACTGCAATTAATGAAGAGGAAGTGTTTGAGTTGTTGAGTGCGGGTAAGCCGGAATTTGATTTGGATATCTATAAGATCATTAAAAAATTCTTGAAAATAATAGATAAGAATAATATCGTGCCGTTAAGTAGACCTAATCCTCGTGAGGAATACAATGATTAAACGAGGAGCCTTTTCTTGATTCCCATCTTGTATTCCTACCGGCGTTGCCCCTATGCCATGAGGTCAAGAATGGCATTGATTGACGCTGGCATTCAATTTGAAGTAAGGGAGATTTCTTTAAGAAATAAACCGTCTAGCATGATCAGTCTATCTCCTAAAGGAACCGTTCCTGTTTTGTTGCTTCCTGATGGAAGGGTTTTGGAGCAAAGTTTAGATATTATGTTGTGGGCTTATCAAATCAACCCAGTGCCCCATCGAGTAATGTGGAATAAAGCATCGAGTGGTGTGGATGAAACGATGGCAAGTTGGTTTAAATTAAATGACGATGTGTTTAAAAAGTTATTAGATGCATACAAATATCCAGAAAGGTATCCAGCTAACTCGCCTCAGGAAACCTTAAAACAGGCTCTTGATCAATATTTTGGACCAATTGAAAAAACACTAATTGATTCGCCCTACATCTTGGGTGATGAACTTAGTATGGTCGATATTGCGTTATTCCCATTTGTTCGGCAATTTATGCGAACGAATGAGGAAAAGTTTATGGAATTAAATTTACAATCAACAAATCGTTGGATAGAGTGTTTTCAGAACTCTGAAATCTTTAATCTCGCGATGGTTAAATACCCAATTTGGCAGGAAATCTCATGACACTCTCATCACAAATTATCACTATACCTTTATTTCCACTGAGTTCTACACTGTTTCCAAAGGGTGTAATGGAGTTACAAATTTTCGAAGTGAGATACTTAAATATGATTAAGGATTGTGTGAAAACAGAATCACCGTTTGGTATCGTCACCCTAAATAGTGGTGGTGAAGTGCGTAGCCCAGTTGAAGAGGTTCATTTTTCTCAAGTTGGAACTTTGGCGAACATTGATCGGTATGATCCAGTTCAAGCCAATTTATATTTCATCCGTTGTTCTGGAGGTGCTAGGTTTAAAGTAATCAATTCAGAAAAATTAAGTAATGGCCAATGGCAAGCAGAAGTAAATATCTTGTTGGAAGATCAGATTACACCTATTCCTAATGAGTTAAAAGTATGCTCTTCAGCCTTATCTAAAGTAATTGATTCAATGAAACTACAAGGTGTTTTAGAATCCCAAATGCCTTTCCAACAACCTTATCTACTACAAGATTGTGGCTGGGTAGCAAATCGTTGGGCCGAGTTATTGCCTCTTAACTCAGGACAAAAAGAACATTTGTTAGGGATAGAAAATCCAAGGTTAAGGTTAGATCTCATTCTGGATCTTCTTGACGAAATGAACATTACCAATATGTAGTCTCGCTAATTTTAAAAGAGGAATTAGCGAGGAACTAATACCCCTAGCGATTCAATTTTCCGCAAATAAGATCGATTGCTTTAGCAAGCTCGATATCTTTGCCTGTCAGGCCACCACTATCGTGGGTTGATAGCGTGACTTCTAAGCGATTCCAGACATTAAACCACTCAGGATGGTGATTGATTTCTTCGGCAATGATTGCAATTTCTGACATACAGCTAAAAGCATCTTTGAAGTTTTTAAAGATAAAGATCTTTTGTAGTGCATCCCGAGATGGCATTAGGCTCCAACCTGGACATTCAATTGGGAGGCTGTCTCTTTGAGACGCGGATATTAATGCTTGCATGGTTGCACCATCACTGACAGGATAAGGATTGAAGAATGAATTCTGGACATGTTTTTGCTAAAAGCTTAGAGCGTAGTTCTGGATCTGAGGTTTTTGAGGATAACCAAATTCCAAAAAATGCTTCAGCAAAATCCTGATCCAAAACATTTCCAACTATCTTATCACCGTAAATAAAAGTAGTGCCACTTGTTGGGCTATAAATTGCCGCAAATTGATCACCCTTATTAATATTCGGATAAATCTTATCTAAGTGACTTTTCCACTCTAAAGTCTTTTTAGTTGGATATCCTAATTTCTCTAATTGTTCGATAGTTGCTTTGATTAAAACATCTTTTTGAATTTGTCTGGCGTAATCAAGAATAATTGCGAATTTTTTGATTAGCTTTGTTTCATCAACATACAAATGTGCTTGATAGATTTCAAAGCCGAACCTAGTGTAATTTCCATGCCCCAAATGAATTAAATTTGGTGCGTGGATATCGGTAATGTGTGTTGGCTCTATTACATTTGCCAAAGCATATCGTTGAGAGCTTAAGCAGACCAACAGTAAGGCAAGAACAAAGAAGAAGGGGATTTTATTCATTTTTTTATAAGAAAATGTTCAATTTTTAAACATCGATCCATCACAAAATTGATTCCTGCGTTGGTAGCAATTGCTTGAGCTTCTAGATTTACAACACCCAATTGTAACCACACGTGTTTCGCTCTGACTTTGGCGGCCTCAGTAACAATTTCACTACAGTCCTGTGATTTACGAAATACATTGACTAAATCAATACTGAAGGGAATTGCTGATAAATTTGGATAAGACTTTTCACCTAAAATGATTTCCTCGTTTGGGTTGACTGGGATAATACGAAAACCCTGTTTTTGCATGTAAAGCGCAACATCATAGGAAGGTCTTTCTGGCTTTGCTGAAAGACCAACAACGGCAATAGTTTTAGTATTACTTAAAATTTCTGAAATGATTGTATTCATAGCTCAAATTAAGCCTTGATGATGGAATTGGACAATGAATTTATTTTAACGATCGAATTTTGAAATGATAAAGATATAAAGCGATGACGATGATGAACCACGCTGGCGGTAAATACACATAAAGGACCGTTCCAAAGGCTACGGCTAAGTAAAACTCTGATTTTTTTAATTGACGAAAATGACGAGGAATAACCGTGTGCTGAATCGATTGAAGGAGCCAGAAGGTAAAAAGAACGCCTAAAAACATTCTAAGCAAAAGCATTGTATTCAACATTAATACCTCCTAAATTTAAAGTGCAGAACAGCGATAAGCATGCAAATCTTCAATAAAGTCGCCTTTTTTTGAGATAAAAACAACTTTTGAGCTTTCTATTTTTGCTGGACAAAACTCATCAAAAAAGCTGGAGTTGCCGAGGCTTCCACAAAACTTTAATTGACGATTATCAAATTGCATGCTGGACCCATCTAGTATGAACGAGAATTTTTTGGTTTCAGGGTACACCCCTCGACATTCCCAAGTAGTGTAATCATGACGACTGCATCCAGAAATAAATAAAAATAGTGTGAGTAAGCAAAAAAAGCTGATTTGAGGAATAATTTTCATATGAATACTAATTTTGAACCAAGTCGTTGGATTTTTAAAAAAAATTGCTCATTTACACCCAAACAAGTAGGTCTATTTTATCTTGCTCAGTCTTGTTTTTCATTGATGGTTGCTAGTTTTTTTTTATTACAAGGAGTTTGGTTGGTGTTGCCATTTACTTTAATAGAGTTAGTTGTCCTAGCGATTGCTTTACTAATTTATGCCAAGCACGCCACTGATTTTGAGGAGATCGCGCTTGAGAATGGGATGCTTACAGTGACAACGGCTAATGCTAATCAAGTTACTACTTTTAAGGCGAACGCCGAATGGATAAAATTATCCAACGAACTTACTAGTAGTAAACTAATCGGCATTCAATACCAAGGCCAGATCAAAGAAATTGGTAAATTTATACACTTTCAAAAAAGGGCTGCTTTTAAAAAGCAATTCGAGCAAAGTTTAAGAGCGATGTTATTTAAAAGTTGAGCTCTAAACTTTTTTACATTAAGAAGAGATGCATTTGAGTACATCATTACCAATAACTATTCCTGTAAAAGGAAGTAAATTTGCCACTTTTTTGTTGAAGCTTCTTGGGTGGAAGCTCATAGTCCCCGGATTGCCAGGCACGCACGGCATATTAGCGGCGTATCCCCACACATCTAACCTCGACTTTTTTCTTTGTATGATAGCCAAGTCCGCATGCGGTATTAAAGCAAATTTTTTAGCAAAGGATAGCTTATTTAAAATCCCTGTAGTTGGTTGGTGGTTAAGTTACTTGGGGGGGAGTCCCGTGATAAGAAATAGCCCGCAAGGTTATGTTAAGAACATAGCTCAGAATATGGCTCAGGCCAGTTTCTTTTGGCTGGCTATTACTCCTGAGGGAACTAGAAAAAAAACACTAGGGTGGAGAAGTGGTTTTTATCATATTGCGCTAGAAACAAATTATCCAGTTGGTTTTGTTTACTTGGATTATGGAAAAAAAACGATTGGCTTAACTTCTTTTTTTAAGATGACGGGCGATGAAGAGACCGATTTTGCTAGGATACGTGAGATTTATGAGGGTAAATTAGGTTTTTATCCCGAAAATATGTCACCAATTACTCTTTGGAGCCCACAAAAAGATAAAAATAGTGTAAATTAATGGAATACTGTGCTTATGCACAGCATAAAAGCAACATTTTGCTGATGATTCAACAAATAACTATTGATTACTGTTTATTTATACAGTAATATTCTTTCATAGACACTGTGAAGGAATAAAAATGAAATACATGACATCTGGTTTTAAATCATTCTTGGTATGGTTAATTTTTGACGAATCTGTTGGCGAATTTGGCAAGCGTGAGTGGGTTTGTAAGATTACTGATTAAGACAAATTCCGCACAAACTTAGCTACAACAAAAAATAAATTATTTTTTTCTAAGTAATTCTTCAGTTGAATGTAATCTTAGGTTAAAATAATATTCTTTTCTACGGTGGCTGTAGCTCAGTTGGTAGAGTCCAGGATTGTGATTCCTGTTGTCGTGGGTTCGAGCCCCATCAGCCACCCCATTATCATAGTTGCCTCTTTAACTTTTTCTTGAACCGAACTTGTAATTTGAAAAGATCTTCAAGCGTTCAAAAATCAAGATTTAGTTGATTCACTATGATTTGAGACTATAGTCCTTCAACATTTCTCGTAATTTAACTTTTAAAAGTTTTCCAGTTGCGGTTAAGGGCATCACTTCTATAAATAAAACGTCATCTGGCATCCACCATTTGGCAATTTTTCCAGTCAAAAAAGCTAGTAAATCAGCTTTTAAGTCATCCTCTTTTTTAGTTACTTCTGGTTTTTTTACAGCTACCAAAATAGGTCGCTCATCCCACTTAGGATGTGGGGTTGAAATACAGGCACAAATTAAAATATCAGGATGTGCACTAGCAATGTTCTCAATTTCAATAGAAGAAATCCATTCACCACCAGATTTAATTACATCTTTAGTTCGGTCGGTAATTTGCATACATCCGTCGGTATCGATAGTTGCTACGTCACCTGTTGGAAACCAGCCATCGAGAAGGGGGGATTGATCTGAGGAGAAATAATCCGAAATGACCCAAGATCCTTTGACCATTAAATTACCAAATGCTTTTCCGTCGTTTATTAAAGTTTGTCCAACATCGTCGACAATTTTCATATCAATGCCAAATAAGGATCTACCCTGCTTTTGTAAAATTAACTTTTGATTCTCTTGATTTTTTTTCAAGTCATTTGCTTTGAGGCTTGCAACTGTTCCTAAAGGAGAAAGTTCTGTCATGCCCCATGCATGAATAACTTTTACACCTAAATTAGCAAAGTTTTCCATCATCGCAGGAGGGCAAGCAGAGCCGCCAATGACTGTTCTCTTAAAACTTGAGAATCTTAGTTGATTTTTTAAAACATATTGTAAAAGTCCAGCCCAAATCGTTGGAACTCCAGCGGACATGGTGACCTGCTCTGACTCAATTAGTGCATAAAGTGAGGCTCCGTCTAGATTTGCTCCTGGGAAAACAATTTTTGATCCTGCCATCGCACAACTATAAGGAGTTCCCCATGCATTGACGTGAAACATTGGCACAACAGGCATGATGGTATCCATGGCTGATATATTAAGAGAGTCAGGAAGGGCGGATGCGTAAGTATGAAGAAGCGTGGATCGATGACTATAAAGCGCACCCTTTGGATTACCAGTCGTACCCGATGTATAACAAAGTGCTGAGGCCGTATTTTCATCAAAAATAGGCCAATCAAAATTACCATCTTCTTGATCAATTAGATCTTCGTAGCAAAAAATCGGCAGTACAGAACTTTCAGGCATCTTGTTTTTATCCACCATGCATACCCAGTGTTTTACATTGGGGCAGTGGGGATATAGTTTTTCGACTAAAGCCAGAAAAGTAATATCAAAAAAAATGCATTGATCGTCAGCGTGATGAATAATATAACTAATTTGATCCTCAAACAAGCGAGGATTAATGGTATGACAAACCATACCATTACCAGAAATCCCATAATAAAGTTCTAAATGACGGTAACCATTCCATGCAAGGGTAGCAATTCTATCGCTAGTTTTTAGTTGAAATCGGTTCAGTGCCTGAGCAATTTTTCTGGCACGCAATTCACAATCGCCATAAGTGTAACGGTGAACATCACCTTCAGTTCTTTGAGAGACAATTTCTGTCGATCCGTGATGGTTTTTAGCATGCTTAATGATGCTAGAAATCATCATTGGTTGGTACATCATATTTCCCATAAGTAAATCATGATTTTTGTTGGTATTCGTGTCAGTCACTTTGTATCTCCTGTAGATTTATATTTACTTAATATTAGAGCTCTTCAGCTTCAAGCGCAACTTCACTTCTGCCTTCATTAAAGACTCGCTATATAGTAGTGGCAGTAACTTCTGCCATTTCATGAGATTCATTGATTCAAATAACTCATTTATTTCACTTTTAAAAGAAATTGGTAATATGGAGATATGATGGAAAAAAACTTTGGGCAAATAATTGATTTTTGGTTTGTAGAAATTGCACCAAAAGATTGGTGGATAAAATCTATTGATTTTGATCGTATGATTGCGGATCGATTTCAAGAGATCCACAAAGCGGCCCATGCGGGTGAACTTTTTTCTTGGCGTCAATACCCATTGGGTCGACTTGCAGAAATTATCGTATTAGATCAGTTTTCTAGAAATATGTTTCGCGATAAACCAGAATCATTTAAGTGCGACCCAATGGCTCTAGCCTTAAGCATGGTTGCAATAGATGCTCATGCAGATACAGGAATGACACCAGATCAAAAGGGATTTTTGTATATGCCGATGATGCATAGTGAGTCTCTTCTTGTTCATGATTATGCTGAATCATTTTTTTCACAAGAAGGCTGTGAATCCTATGCTAGATCTGCAAAGCGGCATAAGGAAATTATTCAACTCTTTGGTCGTTATCCCCATCGTAATCACATTTTAGGGAGAGAGTCTTCTGTTGAGGAAATCGAATTTCTTCAGCAACCAGGTTCGAGTTTTTGAAGTAGATTATTTTTATATTGAATTAAAACTTTTCATAAGAAAAATTAGTCCCTTCCTATTACTGAGCGACCAATTTCTGTTGATTAAATAAATTGATTGTTTTATCAAGTTCTGATTGAATGTATTTTTTGAATTGTTGAGCGCTTCCGCCAATTGGCTCAGCTCCTTCTTGCAGTAATTGTTCTTTTACTGAATTGTCTTGCAAACAACTATTAGCAGCCTGATTGATTTTAGTGATAATCTCTGAGGGAGTGCCTACAGGAGCTAGAAGTCCATACCACGAGCCCGTTGAATAGTCTGGATATCCAGACTCCGCCATCGTTGGTAATTGTGGAAATGCCTTACTACGTTTTTTACTTGTTACGGCAATTGCTTTGAGACGGTTACTACTTACCATAGGAGCAATTGCTACAACACTACTGAACATTATTTGTACTTGGCCAGACAACAAGTCAGTCATTGCCGGTGCCAAGCCCTTATAAGGGACGTGAACCATCTCAACGTTTGCCATCGACTCATACATCATTGCGGCTAATTGAGCTGAACTACCATTACCGTTAGAAGCATAGTTAATTTGCCCAGGACGTGATTTGAGGTATTCAGTTAGCTGTGATATGGAATTAACTGGAATTTTTGGATTTGTTACTACTAGAAGAGGAGCCTCAGCTAGTAGAATAATAGGTTCAAAGTCTTTAGTAGGATGATAGGCGAGGTTTTTATTGAATGTTGGATTAATGGCCAAACTACCAATACCACCTAAAAATATCGTATATCCATCTGGTGCAGATTTAGCTGAGAAATCGGCGCCAAGACTACCTCCAGCGCCAGGTTTATTGTCGATAAATACTTGTTGACCTAGTTTTTCAGTTAGTTTAGCTGCAATTACTCGAGCGACAGAGTCGTTACCACCTCCTGCAGCGAAGGGAACGACTAACTTGATTGGCTTGGTAGGATAAGCCGCACCATGAGCAAGTCCTGTAAAAATAAAACCAATCAAATAAAGGGAGTATTGGATGAATCGAAGTCTCTTTTTTTTGTTCTGCATCAATTTACCAGCTCTTGGATGAAGTATTCGGAATAAAAGAATTATATTCTCTAAAGTCTTTGAAGTTGATAGCCTGCCCACTGAAATTTAAAGCATCCAACATTTGAATCAGAAATACTTCATTGTATGATCCTAACATTACTTGAATCGTCATCTTTTACATGATAAATTGAATTCATGTAACAAGCTTTCCTGATTTATTCGAAGCAACTCATGATTAAAAATTCCCACATATAATGCGTTGACCGTATTGTGGACATTACTCGTTTAAAAGATATCTGATCCATGGCACGCCTTTATCCTGATGACTATTTAGATACCTACTCTACTGAAATTTACAGTAGTGAATTTGAGACTTTAGAAAAACTCAAAGCGGGTTTGTCAGATCAGTATGAGATATTTCATGGTGTCCATTGGAGCAACTTTAAAGGAAAAGCTATCTATGGTGAAATTGATTTTTTAATACTTCATCCCAATGGACGTTTGTTAGCAATAGAACAAAAAAATATTGAATTAGAATTTCGACAAGGTGATTTAATTGCTCGTTACGGAACTACCCAACAAGAAAAAGTCGTAACATCCCAGATTGTTCGAAATATTTCTAATCTTCGAACCAAGTTTTCAGATACGCATCCCCACCTTGCCCTGCAAATTGATCACATATTGTATTTGCCTACCTCAAACTACAGCGCAGCTGTACCTGTGAATGTTGGGCGTATTGTCGATAGCTCTAATTCAAATAACTTACCTGAGATAATCCGAGAGATTTTAGAATCTTATACAGATTCACTCCCGAAGAATTTAGCGTTACATGAGGATATTCACCGATTCCTTATATCGCAATTAAAGTTAACACCTAATGTTGGTGTTCTCAGCCAACAGGTTAAAGAGGTTAGTTTTAATTTATCACGAGGGCTTAGTGATTGGGTACACCGATTAGAATTTAGTCCGTTTCGATTGCATATTCAAGGCACCGCTGGTTCAGGCAAAACTCAGCTTGCCTTAAAAGAATTAAGTCTAGCAAATGAAAAAAATCTTTATGGCCTGTATTTATGCTTTAACAGACCATTGGTGGATTCGATTAAAAAATTTGTACCCAACCCTCAAATTTGTTTTACTTTTCATGAACTTGCAAAAAATATTGCTGATTTATTAAACTTACCTGTTAATTTGTTATCTACTCAAGCATTTTTAGAATTAGAAATGATTTTTGCAAAGCACGCAGGACAACTTGCCAATCAGTTTGATTATTTAGTAGTTGATGAAGGACAAGACTTTAAGGTTGAGTGGAGAGACTCAATTTGTCAAATGGTCAAGCCTGGTGGAAGAATCATTTGGATGGAAGATGTGGGTCAAACCATTTATCCTGATCGACTTATGAACGATTGGGGAGGCTGGGTAAATTTTAAATTACCAATTAATTTCCGTTCTCCAAAACTCATTGTTGATTTAATTAATGAGTTGCAATTAACTAGTGAGGAAATAGTTAGTGGCAGTCCCATGATAGGGGAGTTGACCGGATTGAGAACTTATCAAAAATTAGAAAAAGGTGCACTATTTAAAGCGACCCAAATTGAAGTTCAAAATTTATTAAATAATGGATATGATGCTGCCAATATCGCAATCGTGACTTTTTGTGGCGCTAATCGAAGTGAGATTCTGAATTCCAATCAGATGCATATAGCCAATAAGCCGATAAAGAAATTAATTGGATATAGTCCTGAAAATCAACCAATCTGGAGTAACGGAGATGTTTTGGTGGATACTATTTATCGATTCAAAGGATTGTCTGCTGATGCAGTGATTATCACTGAAGTGGACTTTACTTCATGGAGTACACATGAAAAAAATAAACTATTTGTAGCTTTGACAAGGGCTAGATTGAAAGTCGTGATTGTTGCAAGTGAAGAAGCAACGAATTTGATTGAAGAACAACTCAATTAACCGAACTGCACCAACATCATTAGTGATTACGAATTTAAAAAAATAAAAAGTCTGTAAATTGAACTCAAAGAATTCAAATTACAGACTCAAACAAACATCAATCTAGTACCTAAGTCGTTATGACTTAATTACATAGGCACAATGTTACTAGCTTGTTTGCCTTTAGGACCAGTTGTTACTTCAAAAGAAACCTTTTGGCCTTCTTTTAAAGATTTAAAACCATTGGAGTTAATTGCTGAGAAATGAGCAAATAAATCTTCGCCACCTTCATCAGGAGTTACAAAACCAAAACCTTTAGCGTCGTTAAACCACTTTACAATACCTGTTGCCATAAATACTTTCGTTAGTTGAAACAAATTAATTAAAAAAACATCCCTTCCTACAAACAAGATCCTAAAAAATTTCTTGATGAAATCGCATTGATTATTCCTGGTTAAGGGATCAATGTATCATCAATAATTAAGGGATTTTTCGGTATGGGAGAAAAACATAATGACTTCTACCTATTAATAGAGTACTGATTAGTAACAAAGTTAACAGGCAGAAAATTTGAAAGGTAATTAGGCAGCTTGAATATTGCTAGCTTGTTTGCCCTTTGGTCCTTGAGTCACTTCAAAAGAGACTTTTTGACCTTCTTTGAGGGTTTTAAAACCATTCATATTAATCGCTGAGAAGTGAGCGAATAAATCTTCACCACCTTCATCAGGAGTTACGAAACCAAAACCTTTTGCATCATTAAACCACTTTACAATACCTGTTGCCATAAAAAAGAACTTTCAAATAAAAAATTAAACTGATAAATCTGAAGATGAATAGATAAACACCCTCACCTCGATTCGCTATTTACCAGTAACTTACTAAAAATAACGAACTGAATGAACATTTTGTTATTTGTTTAGGGATAAGTCAACGAATATTATTGATTTTTTTGAATAAATAGATAAAATAGTCACTTTTTTTTAAAAAATCCAACATTCTTAGTCAAATCTTCGTTAAAACAAAGATAAAAGATCACCTAAGATAGCAATTTAGGCTGAATGTATGACTTTAGTGTTTGTTAGCATTATTTTTTCTAGCTGTCTAATCTATATTCAATCCATTAAAATAATCTCATGAAAAAACCTCAAATTGTCTTTTTAACTCCCGTGGCGAAAAAAACAGCTGAAGAGCTTTTTCGATTTCTGCCAAATGGTTTTGATCTTAAGATTGCATCTCAAAATGATCGTGATGAACATCGCGAATTATTACAAAACGCAGATTATGCATTTTTAGGTGGTACCTACCTAGATGCTGATTTAATCAAAAATGCACCAAGTCTCAAATTCATTCAAAAATGGGGCATTGGAGTCGATAAGATTGATTTATTGGCAGCGAAGGACAGAGGAATACCTGTTGCGATCACTAATGGAGCCAACGCTTCTCAAGTCGCTGAGCATGCTATCTTACTCATGTTAGCAACTCTCCGGAAGTTGCCTTATGCAAGTAAATCACTGGTTGATGGCCAGTGGATTAATTCAGAACTCAGGGTAACTTGTTCACAACTCGTTGGTAAAACGGTTGGTATTTTTGGTTTAGGGAATATTGCGAAACAAGTAATCAAGCAACTCAGAGGATTCGATACACCAATTATTTATTGCACTAGAACCAGATTAGACATTGAGGTAGAGCGTAAATTAAATATTGAATATGTCGATTTTGAAACACTCTTAAAACGAAGTGATATTTTGAGTCTCCATGCACCCCTGACTGAGCAAACAAAAAACATCATTAATGCTGAAAATTTATCATTAATGAAAAAAGATGCAATTATTATCAATACTGCAAGAGGCGAGTTGATTGATGAAGCAGCTTTGATAGACGCTATTCAAGCAAAAATGATTCGTGGCGCTGGCTTAGACGTTTTTGCCAATGAGCCACCAAAGCCTGATAATCCTCTATTACATCTTGATGAGGTGGTGGTAACTCCTCACTCAGGGGCAAGTGTGATTGAAGCTGTTATCAGTGTGATAGAACATGGCATGAAAAACATTGCCAATTTTGAACTGGGTAATCCAATTGATCCCGCTGACTGGATTGTGCCACCTCAGACAAAATGATTGGCTGAGGTTTTCTAAATTCAATTATTCTGCTTTAATACCGGCATCCTTGATAACTTTTGATAGCCGACTGACTTCAGATTTAATCAGGTTTCCAAACTGTTCCGTTGATGGACTGGCTACTAACTCAATTCCTTTTTCAGCAAATCTAGCTTTTAGCTCAGGTTGCGCCCATGCTTTTTGAACGGCCGCATTTAATTTTTGGGTTATTTCTTTTGGGGTTCCAGCAGGTGCCACGAGAATCGTTAAAGTAACATCCTCGTATCCTGTAAAGCCTGACTCTGCCATCGTTGGAATTTCTGGCGCAAGAGGAGATCGCTCTAGGCTGGTAATGGCTAAAGCCCGAACCTTACCTGCTTTCATATTTGGCAATGCAGTACTAAGTTGATCAAACATCATGGGTACTTCACCACTCATTACATCAAGCATTGATTGTGCATTGCCCTTGTAAAAAATATTGGTAAATTTAGTTCCAGTTTTCTGAGCAAACACTTCGGTTGCAATATGACCAGTTGAGCCATTACCACTGCTTCCAGAAGCCATCTCTGGATTATTTTTTGCGAGTTGAATAAATTCCTGAATCGATTTAGCTTTTACATTAGGGTTGACTAAAATAAACATGGGAACTTTACCTGTGAGTGAAATCGGTGCAAAGTCCTTGACTGGATCATAGCCAGCATTAGCAGATATTAGGGAAGAAGAAAAAAAGGTACTGGAATTAGCTAGGAGCGTATAGCCATCTGGTGCAGCTTTAGCAACTGCTTGTGCACCAATAATCGAACCTGCGCTGGGTCTGTTCTCTACAATGACAGTTTGATTTAAGATCTTACCAATTTCAAGGCCTAAGGTTCTCGCAATAATATCTACGTTTCCACCTGCAGCAACAGGCACGATGATCTTAATTGGCTTATTAGGATAATCACTGGTTTGGCCGTAAACAGGTTGTTGCAAACCCAATATTAAAAAAATGAATGGTAGTATTCCAAAAGCAATTTTTTTCATGGCAGTCTCTCTGTAGTTGTCGTTGTTATAGTGTGGTTTTGTTACTGAAGTGTATCTAAGAATCGTAGCGTGGATAACCAGAATTTCTTGATTCTGCCTCAAGATATCTGATCATTGCTGGCCATTCTAGGACTCCATAAGGTCTTCTTGTGCCAGGTTGATATAAGTGGGCCGTTTTTTCTAAGACCTCTTTACTTGGCATGTTTAAAGACTGGCCACTTGCCATTGCATCGACTTGAGCTCGACAGGACAGTTCTAATTGATACATGGTGTTGAAAGCTTGTTGAACAGTTGCACCGCAGGTAAGTAGACCGTGATTTTTTAATATCATTGCATCGTGATTACCCAAGTCAACTACTAGTCGCTTACGTTCCTCTAGATCAATTGCCGGGCCCTCGAATTCATGATAACCATGATGACCTACAAAGCGAATTGAAGTTTGAGTAATTGGTAGAAGGCCACAGGCCATTACTGATACAGCCATACCTGCTCGAGTATGGGTATGAATAATCGCGTTGACATCTTTCCTTGCCTCATGAATACAGCCATGTATTACATAGCCTGATTTGTTAATGCCGTAATCAGTTTGTGGACTCGATAAGATGTTTCCGTTGATGTCAATTTTCACTAAACTTGAGGCGGTTATTTCTTTATAAAGTAAACCGTAAAGATTAATCAAAAGATGCTCCGTACCCGGAATTTTTGATGTGATGTGGTTGTAAATTAAATCTGACATGCCGTATAAATCAATCAAGCGGTAGCATGCTGCTAGTTCAACGCGGGTTTGCCATTCTTCAGGACTAACCTGATTTTTAACGCTGGGGAAATTTGTAGAATAATTCATCAGTCTCTTTTTTAAAATTTAATTCAATTATTTTAGGTTTAATATTACTACTAAAGAGTTAATCACCGATAAATAATGGAGTTATATGTTGCCAAAAGTAGAGCAAGAACAGATTCAATTTAGCATTCCAAAAGGTGCTTGCGATTGTCATGTGCATGTATTTGGTCCAGAGAGCAAATACCCTTATTCAGAGGATAGGGCCTATACCCCAAGTGATGCGAGTGAAGAAGACTTAGCGCAATTGCATCAGAAAATAGGAATAGAACGTTTAGTGATTGTTCATCCAAGTCCATATGGAGTTGATAACCAAAGGTCTCAAGATGGGATTGCTTTCTTTCATCAAAATGCGCGAGGTGTTGCGGTAATCGAAGAAGATACAGTTTCTTTGCAAGAAATAGCATCCCTACATCAAGCAGGTTTTAGGGGAGCGCGACTCAATTTAGAAACTGCTGGTATGCATGAGCCAACAGCGGCTAAAGAAAAGTTTATAAAGACGGCTCGGCTCATTCAATCCATGGGATGGCACGTTCAACTTTATTCTAATGTGGCCCTAATTGTTCAACTGAAAGAGGTGATTTTACAAAGTGATATACCGGTTGTTTTAGATCACTTTGCACGTATCCCAGCTGATTTAGGTTTAAATCAAGAAGGATTAAAGGATATTTTTGAGCTACTTGAAAGTGGCAAAGTATGGATGAAAATGTCTGCTCCTCAACGCATCTCAAATAATCCTGATGGGCAAGCCGTTACAGATTTAGCGAGAAAATTAATCCAAATGAATCCTGATCGTTTGGTTTGGGGGAGTGATTGGCCGCATTCTGGAGCGCATCCTGGCGTACCTAGAGTCAAAGAGAGCATTGAACCATTTCATCCAATTGATGATGGTCATGCCTTGAATCGATTTGCAGCTTGGGCGCAAGACTCTCAAATGATAAAAAAAATACTAGTGGATAATCCCGCCATCCTTTATCAATTTTAATTAACAGCCAACTCACTTTATTTTTGGCTTTGAGGCTTTGTATGACAACTAATTTTCCAATCAATAATTCTCCGATTCAGTCGGAGCAGCTCATTGATTTTTGTTCTCGAGTGTACCAATCTATTGGGGTTCCCAAGGAAGATGCTGATTTTGCTGCTGATACTCTAGTTCAAGCAGATTTATGGGGGCATCAATCGCATGGTGTTTTAAGACTTGCTTGGTATTTTGCCCGCTTAAAGTCTGGAGCCATGAAAGCACTTACTCAAGTTGATACAGTAGTCAATGCAGGCGCTGTTGCTGTGATAGATGGTAATGATGGTCTTGGTCCGGTTATTGCTAAGCAAGCTGTTTTACAAGCGACTGAGCGAGCTAAATTACACGGTATTGGTGTGGTTTCAGTTAGAAACTCGAATCATTTTGGCACTTGTATGTATTACACAAGGATGGCTGCTAAACAAGGTTGTATTGGCATGTTAATGAGTAATGCTGGCCCGAACATGGCACCCTGGGGTGGTCGAAAGAAGAAAATCGGTACTAATCCTTGGTCAATTGCTGTGCCTGGCGGCAAACATGATGCGATAGTCATGGATATGGCTAATTCAGGGGTTGCTAGAGGCAAAATTTATCTTGCGAAAAACCGTGGTGAGCCAATTCCAAATGATTGGGCGATTGATAAAGAGGGGCGACCAACAACGGATCCGGCTGCAGCGATTGAGGGCTTGATTTTACCTATGGCGGGTCACAAAGGTTATGTGTTCGGGGTCATGATCGATATCTTATCCGGAGTTCTTTCGGGTAGTTCATTCTTAGATCAAGTCCATGGTCCATACGACCCGGTGAATCGAAGTGGCGCAGGACATTTGATGATTTGTATGAATGTGGACGCATTTCAAAAATTATCAGAATTTGAAGAAAAAATCGAGGCCTATGTGGCATCGCTAAAAGATGTTCCTTTGGCTCAAGGATTTGATCAAGTTTTTTACCCTGGAGAGATGGAAACTCTAGCGAACCAAAAATATCGTGCCCAAGGATTAACTCTGCCAGAAGACACTATTCAAAGTCTGATGCAGTTATCCCAAGAAACTGGGGTGAATTTCTAAAAAACCAAACATTGTGGTGATTTTGTTTTTATGCAAAAGCATTCCTGTTTTTGGTGCTAAGAACACCAAAATAAGATTTTCTAGACATTAAATATTTTCAAAATTGTTACTAGAATTACTAGATGCAATTTATACTTACTCCATTAATTAATCAAATGATTAATAAAAAGATGAATAAATAAAAAATATTAATTGGAGACAACAATGCAAGCTTTGAAATCAGAAATACGCGATGGTATGAGAATTGATTGGGATATGCCCATTCAAATGGATGATGGTCTTATTTTAAGAGCTGATATTTTTCGCCCAATCCATGAGGGTAAATTTCCGACCCTCTTAACTTATGGACCCTACGGCAAAGGTCTGTCCTTTCAAGAAGGTTATAAGACAGCTTGGGAGATTATGGAAAAAGAGAACCCTGATGTCATGCGTGGAACTACTAATCAATATCAAAATTGGGAAGTTGTAGATCCTGAAAAGTGGGTTCCAAATGAGTATGTCTGTATCCGAGTCGATTCAAGAGGGGCGGGCCGTTCACCAGGTTTTATGGCCCACAATAATGCGCGCGAAACAAAAGATATTGCTCAATGTATTGAGTGGGCGGCTGCACAAGATTGGTCGAATACTAAAGTTGGGATGAATGGTATTTCTTATTTCGCAAGCAATCAATGGCGTGCCGCAGCGGTACAACCTCCTCATTTGGCTGCTATCTGCGTTTGGGAGGGGTGGAATGATGGTTATCGTGAGTCGAATCGACATGGGGGTATTGCTTGTACCTTCCGCAAAAATTGGATGGAAATGCAAGTTAAAACAGTTCAACATGGTGTGGGTGATCGCGGTAAACGTAATCCAATCACTGGTGAAACAGTCTGTGGACCAGAGACACTCACACAAGAAGAACTTCTTAAAAATGTTGAGAATGTATGGCAGAAGGTGATTGAACAAGAAATGCTGACAGACTGGTACATAGAAAGAACTGCTGATTTAAGTAAAGTAACTGTCCCAGTCTTATCAGCTGCAAACTGGGGTGGTCAAGGTTTACACGGCAGAGGCAATTTTGAAGGTTATGTGCGTGCTGCTTCCAATCAAAAATGGCTTGAAGTCCACGGTGGCTCACATTGGGCGCCTTTTTATACTGATTATGGAATTGATATTCAAAAACGATTTTTTGATCATTTTTTAAAAGGAATTGACAACGGCTGGGATAAAACACCCCCGATTTCATTACTTGTAAGAAGTCCTGGTGAAAAGTTCGAGCAGCGCGATGAATATGAATGGCCATTAGCTAGAACAAATTGGACTCATTTGTATTTAAATGCCGAGAAGATGTCTCTTGAGCCAGCCCCTGTATCTAGTGCAGGCCAGTTAACGTATGACATGATGGGTGAGGGCGTTACCTTTTCCCTGCCCGTTCAAACTGAGGAAGTGGAAATCACTGGGCCAATGTCATTAAAGCTCTTTATCTCTTCAAGTACGATTGACGCTGATATCTTTGCCATTGTCAGAGTATTTGATGAAAATAATAAAGAATTGACTTTCCATGGTGCGCTCGATCCGCACACTCCCATTGCCCAAGGATGGTTGAGAGCTTCACATCGAAAACTGGACCTAACGAAATGTCTACCTTATCGTCCATGGCACACTCATGATGAAAAACAGCCCTTAGTCGTTGGCGAAATTTATGAGTTAGATGTTGAAATTTGGCCAACCTGTATTGTGGTTCCTAAAGGTTACAGGATTGCATTAACGATACGTGGAAAAGATTACGAGTTTGCAGGTGAAGCAGCTGTTTTATCAAATATGAAGAATCCGATGACAGGTTGTGGTCCATTCATGCATGATGATGAGACGGATAGACCACCTGCAATTTTTGGTGGAAAAGTTACTTTACTGACTGGACCCAATTACCCTGCCGAGTTATTAATTCCGGTAATACCAAGTAAAGAATCAAATTAATAAGGAGATATTGATGTCTAATGATCATTGGATGAAACAAGTTCTATTAGGTCTTTTTTTTTCTATCACGAGTAGTTTTGCTTTTGCTCAAAGTGGAAACTTTCCTAATCGTCCGATTAAAATTATTATTCCGTTTCCCCCTGGAAATACCACGGATATTATGACTCGGATGATTCAACCTAAACTTCAGGAAGCTCTGGGTCAAACTGTTGTGGTTGAAAATAAGGCTGGTGCGTCTGGAACGATTGGGATGGATTTTGTGGCCAAATCAAAACCTGACGGATATACGATCGCTGCTTCACAAGGCGGAAACATGGTGGTTTTGCCTCACACTAGTAAAACGATTCCCTACAATCCAATTAAAGACTTTGCGCCTATTGCACTATCTACTACGAATTATCTAGTGGTGATTAGTAATAAAGACGTTCCTTTTAAAACCGTAGGGGAGATGATTGCTTGGGCTAAAGCAAACCCTGGTAAATTAACGGTTGGTTCTAACGGTGAGGGTGGTTTCCCTCATTTAACTTTTGAGCATTTAGCAAAAGCAGCAGACTTTACTTTTACTCACGTACCCTATAAAGGATCAGCTGCAGTGATTACAGATATGGCTGGTGGTCAAGTCATGTTGGGAATTGACGGAGTAAGTGGTCCGACACCGCATATTCGATCTGGCCTGATTAAGTTACTAGCAGTAACCAATAAAGTTCGAGTCAAGGATTGGCCAAATACTCCTGCCGTTGCAGAAACTGTAACGGGTTGGGATTCGAATGGTTGGTTCGGTTATTCAGCTCCAGCTGGAACTCCTAAAGAGATAGTTCAGCGGTTAAATACAGAAATTAACAAAGCCATGAAGTCACCAGAAATTGTTGAACAAATGGCTCAATATGGTCTTGCAGTGGTGGCAGAGTCTCCAGAGTACTTTGCTCAAGAGTTGTTAAAAGACTATAACAAATACGGCAAATTGGTTAAAGATATTGGTTATCAAGCGCATTAAACCCTTGTCAGTTTTTCTACAGTAGGATCTTTCTTCGTGCTAACTTCCAAAGAATGTTTTGGAAGTTAGCATTAGCCGTTGACTAATGGCTCCGCTAAAACAATCAAACTGATTACGGTATAAATAACCATTACTAGACTCAATGGGAGAGTAGAAACTCCTGCAATTGAGCGCGAATTAAAAATTTGTAAGGCTGTCATGTGGCATAGCCAAATGGAGATTACATGTCCAAGCAAAATTGAACTTAAAGCAATGTACCAAGTTAATTTTGCATCAATCAAAGTGATATCAGGTCTAAGATTTGCGGTTCCACAAATATCCCAGCCTAATTGGTATGGATCAGACAATAAGGCTAAAAAATTTTGTCCTTGTAATATCAAGCTTGAAAAATTATGTGCTATCAAATAGGCAATTGCAATGGGAACAAGCGTTGGCGCAAAATTTTTAACAATGATCTGGAAATTCATTTTTATATGTGGATACAAGTATCTACACAGTATTAAGTTGAGTACACAACTCAAAAGAAAAATAGCATATAAGACAAACCAAACTAGGAAAACCCCAATTGCTCCTGCCACATAGCCATTAAGGTCTAAAAGTTTTGGTACGTATTTTATTAAAAACTGTTCATAAAATTGCCATGCATCACTGCCGTGTAAGCCATCAAATAAAACCGTGGAAAGCATCGCTATAACGAAGCTTACTGACCCAGAAATTGAGGGTTGATTATTTACCAACAAGCCTTTGAAGGGCCAAATAAAGGCGACTCCTTGAGCTTTTTTCTCTTGATAGTAAAAAGGGGATGTCTGGCCAAAGTAGGAGAAATAAATTGCAAAAAAATCTAGATGATTTCGAACGCAATCTTTACCAAATACTATTTTTAAACTGGTACAGGTAATTAACCAAATAATCACGATGACACTAATATAACGAGGTAGGGCCGCATTGGGATAAACGACTTCAATCCAACACCATGATAATAATAGAAATGTTGCTGGCCAACAGCCTAGCCAACTTGGATATTTTAAAAGTGGAATTAAAGGTTTTTTGAATAGCAGGGAAATGCCATTAAAAAGAGTATTAATAGGACTAAAGAGCTGTAATACATTACCAAAGACCATAAATAAAAGAGGCATGCCAATCCACCAATTTACCCATAAAACATGAGGAATTAAATTCATGAGAGGATTTTGTGGACCAGTTAAACCAATGATTAATAACCCTCCAACGATGCTTAAAAAGCAAAGTTGAATAGGTAATAACAAGAATCGAAGCTTCGTATTTGAAAAAGTGAAAGATCTAATTTGAAGTGGCTCATTCTTTCTGATTGAATCAATGGGTAATTTTAAGAACAGAATGGCTAAAAAATAAGTGACTGCAACAGTTCCTGCTGCTCCCCATAAAAAATAATTGATGGGGAGTGGTAAATCATATTTTTCATCAAAAGCATGCGCGAAGGCTTGCGATGAAAAAAAGTAAAGGATAGAAAAAAACTTAATTCGGATAAACTTCAAAATAGGCTGAGGGTGAATGATTTAATTTGATATTGGCATTGGGACTGGTATTACTGTTTTGTGGATGCCACTCTATTTGAAATTTGCCAGTTGCCTTTGCCTCAAACTTATAAACCACTAATTGATTTTTTGGTACTCTCACTTCTATTCCGTAGGCATGCAGGTGCAACTCACCAGGTTTGTTACTAGTTATTTGCCATTCAATCTGCTCATGCTGCTTTACTTTAATGCGAAGTGGGGGTTTTTCTGAGTGAATTAGTTGATCATCAATTAATTGAAATTGAAATACTTTTTTAGTCGTATCAGTAATTCCTTCAGTTGGGTAAACCATTACCCAACTGAAGAATATCAAACACAAAAATCGTTTCATTTTAAAAATGAAATTGACTTATGGTGGTTTACTTAACTACTGCATCCCAATTAGCAATCTTTCTAGCAGGCCCTGTTAACTGAAGAATGTGCATTCCTGTATTTGCACGATCGACGATATAAATATAGCCTCTGTCATCAACTTCCACGTTATTGGTTTGTATTGCTATTTTCGTTGCAGCCGCTGTATACGGTAATTTCGCACCTGCAGAACTTGCTGGAGTTTCAAGGGCTACCGTATTTTTATTAATGGCGGGCACAAAATAGGCAATTTCTTTGGGTGCAAAAGGATCTCTCACATCAAGAGCTCTAACCCCTGAATTGAAATAGGCGAAGAACATAATTTTCTTGTAGAAAATATCAGTCATATTTTCATTAGATGAGTGAGCACCATGACGGCCACCTTTTTTACACAAATTTCCTGGCATATCAGGTAAGGCCCAGTTAGAAACTCCATAAGGTTTGGTTTCACTTGAAATATCCATAAACCAGACCATTTGACGGCCTTCTAAGCATTCTTTTTGGATTGCTTCGTCAGTAGTCACCAAAATATCGCCTTTATTTCCTAATAGGCTATTTTTAAACTGTGGAAACTCCATGTCTAACATCGGGAAGGTAGTGTGGGCGCCGTGCATTGGCGGTAACTCTGTTCTAGATACTTGTGGATACAGTAAATTCTCAGGAGTTGGCTCTTTTGGACCATTTAATAATTTCTCACGATCAACAATTTGAATGATCCCTTCTGTGTTGGTTCCGTAACCAAAATACACTCTATTTCCTTTAGGACCTGTTGAAATTGGACCATGCAAAGCAATCGGTACGGCTCCACTAGATCCAGGATTTTGTCCAACGAGTCCAAAGTCCCGAATGAAGACAGGCTTTGCTGGATCTGACAAATCATAAATTTGCGTCATACGGTTCGTTCGCCACTGTGGATTACCTGAAACAAGGTAAGCAATTCCGGTATCACACTCCCAAAAGCTTTTATGTGTTCCCTTTAAACCTTTTACGACAGTAGTCAAAAGACTAGGGTTTTCCGGTTGTGTAACATCCCAAATCTCATGAGATTGATTACCAAAAACTCTCAACATGTAAAATTTGCTCTTATCTGCTCTAGGTAATGTGGCACCTGAACATACGCGCACCATTTGTGCTCCACCTTGTTCAGCTTTGCCTTCTTCACCAGGCAGATGTTTTAAATATTTTGGATTTTTGGGATCAGTAACATCAATAATTGAAGTGCCGTTGTTTTCCATTTGACCATTCAAGGTATTTAACTTGAAGTCACCATGGTGACCTACATAGGCAATCCAACGATTCCCTTGCTTTTGAATGGTTGGTTGATATGCAGTTCTTCCTTGCAAATCGCTGTAGCCTAATAAGGCCATATTTTTGGAATCTGTAACACCTTGGGCAACGCTATTTAGTGTTGTTAGCGCTAAAAAACTAATAGTGATGAGTTTAAAAAGGCTGGGCTTTAATGCCTGAGTTAAGCAACTTTGCATGAATTGTCTCCGTTTTTTTGAAATGAATAATTTCTTATTATTTTCTGATTTTATTCTATTTTTTCTCAACAAAACAAAATAAATCAATATTTAGATGTAAATAATACAATGAGATAATATAAGTCATAATTATTTAACCTAAGAAGTTTTTTATGACAAATATCACACCTGTTATCTTATCTGGCGGTTCTGGCTCAAGATTGTGGCCGTTATCAAGAGCATTACGTCCCAAGCAATTCCTGGGTGTTACGGAGGAGTTATCTTTATTTCAATTGACCTTGAGTCGCTTACAAAGTAATTTAAATGAATTAAAGATAGAGTCTCCTGTGATCGTGGCGAACGATGATCATCGTTTTTTGGTTGCTCAACAATGTCTGGACATTAATGTAGTGCCAAAATCATTAATCTTGGAACCCATCGGTAGAAATACTGCCCCAGCGATTGCCGTCGCTGCATTTTCTCTACTGCAGGAAGATCCAATTTTATTAGTACTCCCATCTGATCATATCTTTACGAATAATCAAGCTTTTCTGGATGCAGTTAAAGTGGGTGCTAATGCTGCAGAAATAGATGGCTTGGTAACTTTTGGTATTATTCCGACTGCTCCAGAAACTGGCTATGGATATGTAAAGTCCTCAGTACCTCTTGATCCAACAAAAGCGGTAGCGGTTGAAAAGTTTGTTGAGAAACCAGATCTTGAGACAGCTAAACAATACATTCAAGAGGGAACTTATACCTGGAATAGTGGCATGTTTATGTTTAAAGCCTCTATCTTTCTTGCAGAGTTATTGAAGTTCCAACCAGATATTTATAGTTCAGCTAAAACAGCATGGGAAGAAGCTAAAAAAGATTTAGATTTTATCCGTTTGGACTTAGAGAGTTTTGGTAAGTGCCGATCTGACTCAATTGATTATGCTGTAATGGAAAAAACCAATAATGCTTTGGTAGTCCCTTTGGATGCTGGATGGAATGATGTTGGTTCATGGTCTTCTGTTTGGCAAGCCTTACCCCAAGATGAGAATGGTAATGTTCAAAGAGGTGATACCCTTCTTAAAGATTGTAAAAATAGCTTTGTACATGCTGATCATCGCTTTGTTGCCTTATTAGGTGTTGAGAATATTGTTGTTGTCGAAACCTCAGATGCGTTATTAATTGCAAACAAAGATAAAGTACAAGATGTGAAAAAAATCGTTGAGGAACTCAAAGCAAGAAAAAGTACCTTAACTGAACTTCATCGGGAAGTCCACCGTCCTTGGGGATCTTATGATTCTATTGATCAGGGTCAGCGCTACCAAGTAAAAAGAATTACAGTCAAACCAGGTGCTAAACTGTCGGTTCAAATGCATCATCACCGAGCGGAGCATTGGATCGTTGTATCAGGGACTGCGAAGGTTTTAATTGGCGACAAAGAACAATTGCTGAGTGAAAATCATTCGGTATATATACCGATTGGAGCTGTTCACTGCTTGGAAAATCCTGGAAAATTGCCCTTGGAATTAATTGAGGTTCAATCAGGTTCTTATTTGGGTGAAGACGATATTGTTCGATTGTCAGATCAGTATGGTCGAGGATGATTTCTTGATAGGAAAAATTTTTAGATTGACATTAAATACATTTTCCCTCTTAAAAAATTGCCTTATATTTTTTCTCTGGCAAAGAAATGATTGTTTGGGTTTTACATGATTATTATTTTATAAACACCATCTCGATAATTAAAGGGTTATTTCCCTTTGGAGTTGCAACAAATATTTATAAACTAAATAATTTGAAAATTTAAGTTTGGAACAAGTAGAATAGAACCATTAAAATTACTATGGCCTTAATTTTGTAAATAAAAATGAAATTAATATATATTTTCTTGGTTTTGTTCCCTTTTCAAGTGATTGGAGCAAATCTTCTTAGTTTTCAAAGTTCGGGAAACGATAACTTATATTTTTTAGTTACGGATTCTGTTCAAAAAGATTATCCTTTTGTGAAATATAAAGTGATTATCAATTATTCTTCTGAAGAAATTAAAACTTTTTATAACAAAACTATCCGCAGTTCCCAAAAAAAGATTCTAATTAATTGTGAAAACAATACTTATAAAATTTTGGAGAACTATGGTTACGAAAATTTCGGTGCATATGGCAAGAAAATAGTAATGCCATTAAATAAAGGGCATGTTTTGATAATTAATTCATACACACCAACGGAGGTCAATAGTAAATTCGTTTGCTTTGAAAATTAAGTATTCATAGTTAAGAATAAAAACAATAAAAACCTGGTTTTATGTTTTACTTGTGCAATTTTGATTGCGTACTAGCTCCTAATTCAACTGAAGTTTTTTAATAAAAAATTAGTTGTAATTCTGTGCAAACCTTCTTTTTTTATATTGCCAAGCCTTTTTAGTTTCTTGTAATTATTAAGAATATCCCCTTGACGGGGGATATTCTTTGTGTTTAAATATTTAAATATACGTCTAGCTGTATTAGCATTATAATGCATAAACACTTGTTATCATTAGAAAACTTCGTAATTACTCTAGAAAATATAAAATAAAAAATGGAAAAAACTTTAATTAAAATAAATACAAACCTTTCAATATCTTAAATGAACATATTCCAGCGTATACTTTCATACTTCAACAAAATCCTACCAAGTTTTGGTTTAATTGCCATAAGCGGTTTTTTGTTTTTCTCCCTTTCTTTCCTTTATGGGGTGTATCAAAATAGCAAACCTGATGCATACTGGGTTTTTCTGCAAAAGAATGCCATTGAAGATTTTTACAGTCCTAATTGTCAAGAACTTATTAGTTCTAATTACATGATAATCCCTGAAGATGTATTGGTATCTGCAGGTATAAAGTGCTCCGGCCTTGTATCAATTTGGACTGCTATTAGACTTACTCAATTCGCAAGCTCTAGAAATGGTGAGATTATTTCTTCTAGAGATGTTTATATGACGTTAAAAAGAATTGAAGACACGAGCTGGAAAACTCAAACATTCATAGATGCTGTCTTTTTTTCAATTTTAGGTATTTTATCAACATTCCTTTTGGTTACATTTTTTAATTTTGTAAACATTACTTGGCTGAAAAAGTCTTCTTAAGCTTTGATAGGGATGAAAAGACTTGGCTAAGGGGGCTCCTGGCGGATTTTATCTAAGTAAAATATCTTTCAAAAAATCTTAAACTGGTCCCCACAAGCATGCTTATGATTTGGGGAAGGCGAATTAATGGAATAGTCATTGATAAGGTCTTTAAGCATTCCATGTGGCTGTTATTCCGTTCAAGCACTAATAATCCGATGCAAAATGAGCTGAAAAATGTTAGTGTAAGCGGATTCAGAAATACGATAGTAAGCAGCAAATTTTAGTTTTAAACAATCTGATTTTTGGGAGAAGGCCTCCTATGAGTAAGTAATGATTCTAAATTCACTCACCCACAAAGAGGATATCAATCCAATCTACAATATATTTGTAGCAAAAAATCACCAAAATTAATAAAGCTACTACTCAAATTAGCTTGAGAATGAAATTAATTATACTTTTGAATTTTTTAATGTTTGACTTAATGTAATCAGTTTGGGTATTTTAAATTATCCTTTTAAATACTTGTTACAAAAAAGTTAATATGACTTATTTTTGTATTATCATTAAGTTTATAAAAATTTTTTTTAAGAAAGAAATCAATGGCATTAGCGAATTTAGCGGGAATAGCAGTTTTAGTCATTGGAGAGAGTCATATGTCTCTTCCGTCTTATTTGTTAGACCCGCTAACTGAGAGTTTGACTAATCAAGGAGCTAAGGTATATGCATATGGAGCTTGCGGAGCAAGCGCTGGTGATTGGTTAAAAAAAATTCAAGTACCGTGTGGCGCTAAAAAAGTAGGTAGTGAAAAGGCAACTGTAAAAGGCAGTGATGCTACAACAACTCCGATAAAAGATTTAATTTCTTTTGACAAACCAGATATCGTTCTAGTAATTATTGGGGATACTATGGCATCGTATGGAAAGCCATTTCCTCAGGCTTGGGCTTGGCAAGGTGTAACAAGTTTAGCTAAAGAAATAAGTTCAACAAATACTCCTTGCATCTGGGTTGGCCCAGCCTGGGGTAAAGAGGGTGGTAAGTACGGAAAGAATAATGATCGAGTGAAATTTTTCAGTACTTTTTTGGCAAACAATGTTTCGCCTTGCGAATATGTTGCATCAACAAAGTTTTCCAATATAGGGGATTGGGCTACTATAGACGGTCAGCATCTAACCCCAGCTGGTTATAAAAGTTGGAGTAGCAAGATAACCCAATCAGTCCTCAATAGCCCTTTGACGAAACCAAAGAAAATTTAATCTAGACTTAAATTAATTATTCAAAATTTATCAATTTCAGGAGTATTCTTTGTCAACTTCAAAATTCAAATTTTCTGTTACTGTTCTATTGTTGAGCTCAGCTCCAGTTTCTTTCTCTCAGGATATAGATGTAATTAAAGATCTAAATGCACAAGGCCAATTTTGGATTGATAGAGGAAATTCTCAAAGGGCTGCCCAAGCTTGGAAAAAACTATTACTAATCAATCCAAAAGATGAAAATGCCTTATATGGAATGGCTATCAGTGAATTAGATAAAAAGAATTTAGATGTAACGATGGATTACTATAATAAAATAGTTGCTATCAATCCTAAAAGTTCTTTTTTAGAAAGAATTGATCAAGACATTCGTTTAAGAAACCCAACTAATTCCAAATCATTGGAGTTGGCTAGAATAGCAACTCAGAATCAAGATTATTCCGGAGCTGTAGAAAAATATCGCGAGGCCTTGGGGACAAACACGCCTCATGGTGCTGAAGCTTTTGAGTACTATAGCGCAATGGCTCATCTGCCAGAGAAAGCGAAAGAGTCGATTGAAGGCTTTATTAGACTTAAAAAAGAATCACCTAATGACTTACAAATTGATTTATTTTTAGCTAAGCGCTTGATTGTTGCAGAGTCTACGCGTATTGAAGGACTAAAACAGTTACTCAGGTTAACCGCTAATCCATCTGTTAAAAGTGAAGCGATGGAAAGTATTCGACAGGCTTTAGTTTGGTTTGGTCCTCCGCGACCTGAAGAGTTTCAATTGTTTGAACAATATTTAAAAATAACTCCAGACGACAAAGAAATTATTGCCCAATTGAATGCTGGAAAAAAGAAATTAGTTGACATAACTACTGCAGCAGCTTCCCAAGGATCGTCAGCAGGTGTTATTGGTGCTCCACCTCCAATTTCGGCTAATCCTCGTTTGATTGCCGCAAAAAAACAAGCTAGTGATGCATTAGTTAAAGGAAATGACCTTGAAGCTAAAAAATATTTTCTAGATGCTTTAGCCATTGATCGTAATGATCCTTGGACAAGATTAGAGTTGGCAAAAATCTACATGAAAAACGGCCAAGCAAGTGAAGCAAAGGGACTTGTAAACGGTTACTTATCTTCAAACCCCTCCGATACACAAGCACTTTTTGCGAGCGCAATTTTTTCATCTACAATCCCTGACTGGCAAAATGCTCTGAAAACTTTAGAGCTCATTAAACCATCTGAGAGAACTAAAGATATTGCAGAGTTCCATAAAATAGCTTGGGTTCAAACACAAATTGCTTACGCCGAAACTTTAGATCAGTCTAGTAAGAAGTCAGATGCCTTAACTATATTGTCAAAAGTAAAACCACTAGTTGTTGATAATACTAATCTAACGGGTTTATTAGCAAATTCATATGTCGATTTAGGTTTTCCTCAAGAAGGTATGAAACTAGTTAATGAAATGGTTAATAAATCTAGTGATCCATCAACGGACGTATTGTTGCAACAGGCATCTATTTTATTAAAAACAAATCAAGATGTTGAATTCGGAAATGTAATTAATAAGATTCAATCTCGAAAATTGACAGTTGAGCAACGAAATTTATTTGATGACTTGCTATTTCCTTACTCAGTTCGCCAAGCTGAATCCTTAAATCAAAATGGTAACCCTAGAGAGGCACTTGAAAAACTAATCATCCTAAAAGCAAAACGACCCAATGAAACATATGTTGATGGCGCTATAGCTCGAACATACTCCAAATTAGGCATGAATCAAGAAGCAATTAACACTTACAATGAGTTACTTCAAAAAAACGAAAATCAGCCTGAAATTTTACTTGGACTTTCTCAGGTTGCTGCTCAGTCAAGAAATTTTAGCTTGGTAACTCAAACATTAGATAAATACTTATCCTTAGATCCTAATAATTCTGAATACTTGAGGAATGCCGGAAAGGTATACCGTAGTATAGGAAAAAATGCTTTGGCACTAAGTATGTTTGAGCAATCAATGGTTAACAACCCGGACACGCCAATTCTTTCCTCAAAACCAACTGATATAAAAACTGTTGGAACTAATCCAGATAACTTTTATACCAACAAAGTTGTTGTGACAGCAGGACCTTCACCTAAATCCTCTAAAAATAAAATTATTGCTAAGGCTGAGCCTAAGCCAGTTACTAAGCCAGTTCCTTTAAATGAGACAATTGCAGATGTTATATCTGGTCAGATTGTAGTTGCTTCAAATCTTGCTAAAAAACAAGAAGAGACCGAGCTAGAAGTTAATCAAATTAAACAAGAAAGATCTCCAGAGGTACTTGCTGGTTTTTCTTATAGATCTAAAAATGGCACTTCTGGTTCATCAAATCTAACTGACCAAGAAGTTCCCCTAGAAATCCGTTTTCCAATAAACGATTCAAAAGTAAGCCTTAAACTTACACAAGTTTCTCTAAATGCTGGGACTATTGAAGATAGTTTTTATAATAACTCAACCTTTGGTAGCGGTGTTTTGACGAGCGATATTGCTAACAACATACCTCCAGTGTTAGGTGGAATTTCTGCAAGGGGTGTAGGATTATCAGCAGGAATTCAACAAGGTGGTCTTACTGCTGACGTTGGTGTAACTCCATTAGGATTTTTGTTTTCTAAGTTTACTGGTGGTCTTAAATACCAAACCGCTCTTGATGATAATTCAACAAAGTTCATGAGTTTTAGTCTGTCATCAAGGCCAGTAACAGATTCTGTTGTTTCTTTTGCAGGATCAACTGATCCAAGATCGGGTTTATCTTGGGGTGGCGTAATGGCCAATGGTGCACGTGTAAGCTTCTCAAATACTTTCGTGGCTAATCCATCCTTTGGAAGCTCTGTTACTGCCTCGTATCATCAAATTAATGGAACCAATGTTAAAACGAATACTCGAGCCGAAATAACAGCTGAAGTCCATAAGGATTTGTTGAAAACATCTAATTCGTTATTTAAATTAGGTTTAAGTGCTTCAGGTATTTTTTATAAAGATAACCTAAGCGGCTTTACTTATGGAAATGGTGGTTACTTCAGTCCTCAACAGTACGTTGCCTTGACGGTTCCGTTGTCCTTTGAAAAAAGAACAGGTAATATTTCCTATTTAATTAAAACTGCAGTAGGTTGGCAACAGTTCAATGAAAATAGTGCTCCTTATTATCCAAATGATCCTAGTATGCAAGATTTAGCCACGAAATACTTGAGTACTAATTCCAATTTATATGGAGCAACTACACCTAATTCAGTATCTAGTTCTAATAATGGTGTTGCATTTAACTTATTTGGTGCTATGGAGTACCAAGTTGCACCGCAGTTGTTTATGGGTGGAAATGTATTATTTGATAACTCAGGAAACTATCGCCAATGGGGACTGGGAGTTAATTTACGCATTCCTTTTGAAAGAATAACAACCATACCATTAACTATGCCAGCGTCTGCTCTTTACTCTCCTTACTCTTACTTAGCACAATAAATTAGAAATTATGGCAACTACAACACTTTTAGCAGGATTATCTATCTTAGTTATCGGGGATAGTCATCTTGCATTTCCTGATCACTTATTAAATTCATTACACAATGATTTGTTGGCCCAAGGAGCTCAAGTACACTCAATTGGCGTATGTGGATCAAATCCAATTGATTGGGTTAAAGGCGCTAAGGGCACATGCGGCAAAGCAGAAAAAATAGGTACAAGCCCAGCTAAAGTTTACGGAATGACTGAGGGAACTATACCGATAAAAGAATTGATCAAGAGTGAAAAAACAAACTTGGTAGTAATCGTACAAGGAGACACAATTGCTTCTTATGATAAGCCATCCCTGCCTAAGAGTTGGATATGGCAACAAGTTTCCACTTTATCAAGGGAAGTAGGGGAGACAAATACTAAATGTATTTGGGTTGGTCCAGCGTGGGGAAGTGAGGGTGGAAAGTTTCGTAAAACATTTGCTCGTGTAGAGGAGTTATCAAATCTAATTGAGAAAAATGTTAGCCCTTGTCAGTACTTAAATTCTTTAAAATTATCTAAGCCAGGTGCTTGGGCAACAATTGATGGTCAGCACTTTACAGCCCCAGGTTATAAATTATGGGGAGAAGCCATAACTGAAGCAATTGTTTCATCTAAGGGATTAACAAAATGATCACCAAAAGTATTCTATTTTTAGCTAGTATGTTTTTCGGAGTTGTATTTGCAACTGAAATGGCACTGTATCCTACCGGACCGAGTCAAGATTCTGCGTTTGTTAGGTTTGTAAATGGTTCAGAAAGCTCATTGGAGATTGTGGCATCAGGATCGAAATCAAAAATCTTACTAAATGAAAAAAAACCATCATCTAACTTTTTTCCAATTGCAGCTAATAAGGAAATTAAAGGTCAATTTGTTGGAGAAACTTTCAAATCAGATGTTGCCCTAACCGTCAAGCCAGGGGAATTTGTTTCAGCAGTCGCAGTGTTAAAAGATAATAAATTAAAGCCAATTATCGTTCGTGAAACTCCTGATGACTTTAACTCTTTGAAAGCTTCAGTCGCACTTTATAACTTATCTGGGTCGCAATGTAATGTTGCAAGTTTAGTAATTGTGGGAAAAGGAGTGAATCTAGTTGAGAAAGTTCAACAGAATCAGATTGCTCGTCGCTCCATTAACCCCTTAAACATTTCAGTTGAGCTTTCTTGTGATAATAAAAATACGGGCATAAATTTTAATCTAGGAAACCTACAGGCAGGTAAAAGATATACGCTTTTTGCTCTTCCTGGTTCAAAATCAGCACATTTAAAATTTACTGAGGACACCCTTCAGTAGGGTTGATAATATGGTTTTTGCATCTCTTGAGTTTATAACAATATTCCTGCCACTTTTTCTAATACTTTACTCTCTAGTTAGTTCAAAGTTTAAAAATACTGTTTTGCTTTTATCAAGCTGGGTTTTTTACGGTTGGTGGAGTCCTGTTTTCTTAATCTTATTTATGGGGTTGACTCTCAATGGTTGGTTGGGTGGTCTGTTCATAGATAAGACAAAAACAGAAAATGGTCGAAAATATGCCTTATTCACTTTTATTTTTAGTAATATCGGACTACTCTGTTGGTTTAAATATGCCAATATTGTAGTTTTAACAACCAATCAATTTAGAGAGTATGCTGGTAAATTGCCCTATGAATGGGAATCTGTATTGCTACCAATTGGCCTCTCATTTATTGTTTTACAATCTATCTCTTATTTGATTGACGTATATCGCAAGACTATCCCTGTAGATCGAAGTCTAGTTAGTTTTGGTGCTTATCAATCAATGTTTGTTCATTTAATTGCAGGACCAATCATAAGATACGATTGGGTTAAAAAAGAACTAATCAATCGTCCTTTCGATTTGCCTCATCTTTTTGCTGGTGCAAGAAGATTTATGATTGGATTAAGCATGAAAGTGCTGATTGCTGATACTATCGCTCCAATCGCTGATACAGTTTTTAAAATATCTACACCATCATTTGTTGACTCTTGGATTGGTTGTCTTTGCTATTCGCTGCAGTTATTTTTTGACTTTTCTGGATATAGTGCGATGGCAATTGGTTTGGGTATGATGTTGGGATTTCGGTTTCCAGAAAACTTCAATAACCCGTATTTAGCTACAAGTATTCAGGATTTCTGGAGAAGATGGCATATATCTCTTTCGTCGTGGATCAAAGATTATCTTTACATACCATTAGGTGGAAACCGCAAGGGTTCAATCCGTACTTATATCAATCTTATCTTAACTATGGGGATTGCCGGTTTATGGCATGGAGGGGATAGTTGGAACTTTTTATTCTGGGGTTTAATGCATGGTATTGCCTTATGTCTCGATCGAGCATGGTCTAGAGCAAAATCTATGCCAAAGATTCCAGAATTTGTATCTTACATATTGACCTTGATTTTTGTGATGCTTGCTTGGACAATTTTTAGAGCACATACCTTCGATGGGGCAATGAATATGTATATGGGTCAATTTGGTTTGAATGACTTTGGGATATCTGATACATTGAGTGCAAAAATTCGTTGGATTCATATTATGACAATACTTCTAGCCATATTTTGTATTGCGTTGCAAAAGATTAAAATGCCTGAAAAATTTTTAGCAAAAGGCATGGTTGAGTTAGTTCGAGTTGTATGGCCTATCGTTGGGTTTTTAATAGCCTTTGCTTTAATCTCTAGTCGCGGTGAATCACCTTTTCTTTACTTTCAGTTCTAAAAATGACTCATAACTCACAACCTCCTGTTGAACCTATACCTTTAATTCAAAATTTGAGTTCAAGTAGCTTGGTATCTGGCATTTTTTTCTTTTTAGTAATGATCTTATGCTTCGGAAACACCATTTATGAGGTATCGACAGACAAATTAAATTTATTTCCTGGAGAGATCTCAAAAGAAAGATTTTTGTCAGGCAAAACTACTGCAGATATTGCAACTGCATTAAAAAAGACTGGATTTTCTGAAAAATCTGCTCAGCTACAAAGACTTAGCTCTTGGACACTTTTTCGAGATTTAGGTCCGGAAGTAAGAGAAGGAACACAAGGATGGTTGTTCCTAAGTGATGAATTTGTTATCCATGAAAATGCTGTGGCTAGTGTCATATCGAAAACAGACGAAGTTAAACGTGTCGAAAAACTTCTTGCAGATAAAGGGACTACTTTATTTGTTTTGCTAATCCCAGATAAGTCAAGAGTTCAATCAGAACAATTAGGTAATTTAAAAAGATCAGAAAGTTTAATTTCTAGAGTTAACTTTTTTGAGCAAAACTTACTTAAGTCAAAAGTTAATGTTTTAAATGTTACTGACATTTTTCTAGAAAAAGTCAAGGTTAAACCTCTCTTTTTAAAAGCTGATACTCATTGGAGTGAATCGGGTGCTCAATTAGCTGCTACAGCTATCGGCCAGACTCTTTTAGATGGTAAATGTCAACCAATGCCAAAGATGGAAGTGATTTCAAATACTGAATTACGCAATCGTAGCGGAGACTTAGTTAAATTAGCTGGTTTAGATTGGCTTTCAGCTGATAAGCAACCTGCACTTGACTATACAGAGTTTTCAACATTTGTTTATAAACCAATTTCATCAACATCATCTAACGTAGTAGATGATTTGTTTGGGGATAAAGATTTACCCAATATTGCATTAATAGGTACTTCTTATTCTAATAATTCACATTTTTCAGATTTTCTAGGTAAGGCATTGAAAACTAAGGTTGGTAATTTTGCTAAAGATGGTGGTGACTTTGCAGGCTCTATGAGTTCTTATCTTAGATCATCATCCTTTAAGGAAACTCCTCCTAGTTGTTTGATTTGGGAAATTCCTGAAAGGGTTATTCAAAATTCTAAAAATAGAGTTGAATAATTTAATATAAAAGTGATTTTTTAAATTTATTATGTAAAATTGTAATCATTAAAACGTGTTGCACTTCGTACTTGAATCCACGATTTAATAATAGATTTTTATTTTGATGTAACAATCGAAAAAGTGTATTTTAAACTGTTTCAGATAGTTCGATAGTAATGTATTACAGTTGATTTTGTTAGCAAATCATCGGTTAGTAAAGTAACTGATTTTTAATATGTTTTGATAATTATGAGAATTTACTTATGGCAAATGATAGTGACATTGATGTTTTATATACTTTAATTAATCAGTCTCCTGATGGATACTTAGAGTTCTACCCTAAAAAAGAGGGTGAAATTGCTTTAAGCAAGTGGCCATTTTTGGCTGGTATATCAATTTCAGGAACTAATCGTCCTACACAACCTATACAGCTACAAACTCCTGTAAATATTTTTACAAAACCAGCTATTAATTCTATTGAGAGTTTAGAAAATGAGGAGCCTTCATCTAATCCTATTTCTAATCAGGTCTCTACAGAAATTGAAGTAGAGCCTTCAAAAGCTTTAACCAATCAAATTCAAGAGAATGTTTTCTCAATTCCGGTAACCTTAGGTCAGACAAATGTAGAGAAAGTAAGTTCAATCCCAACATTTCTCCAAACTAATACAATTTCTAACGACGCTCAAGAAAAATCAAATTTACCAAAAGTACTTCAATTTGGCGTCGAATCTAACTTAGTAGTTGAAAGTCAAAGTAGTCAAATTGCTTCATTATTTAAAAGATTGGAAAAAAATTGAAAATAGTAGCTATGTTTTCCACAAAAGGTGGAGTTGGTAAGTCAACTGTTACTTCAAATTTTGGTTCAGTTATGAATCTTGAGAACCGTAAAGTTGTTTCAATGGATTGTGACCCTAACAATACGCTCAAATACCATTATGGCCTCAGTCAGAACTATTCCGAAGGTCACGCATTGCTAGGACTGAACAATTCTCCTATCTCTTCTTGTGTACATCAACTTAGTACAGGCGAAAAAATTATTCCTTTTGGTAACTTAACAGAAGCAGAGTTAGTTGCATATGAAAAAAAATTGTTAGAAGATCCCTATTTTTTGAAAAAACAAATTGCTTCTTTACAGTTAAAAGATAATGAAATTCTTTTACTTGATGCTCCTTCAGGTTCTTCTATCTTTACACAACAAGTTCTTAATGCTGCAAATATTTCTGTTTTGGTTATGTTACCTGATGCCGCTTCTTACTTAACTTTGGAAAGATCTTTAAAGTTAATTAACAAACATTGTGTCGGAAAAGACTACATAGGTACAATGTTTTTGGTAAATCAAGTTCATCGAAATTTTGAGTTAAATAGCGACGTCTTTGATATGTTGCAATATCAACTGCAAAACCATATTATCGTTGAAATTCATCAAGACCAGGCTGTTGCTGAGTCTTTGGCAAATGGAATGAATATTTTGAAATACGCTCCTCAAAGTTTAGCTACTGAAGACTTTATTGATGCAGCTCAGACTTTAGAATCTTATCTTTTAGGGAATTAATTTTTATGAATTCCTTATCTACAATGAAGCAAGAAAATTCTAAGAATAATTCTTTAATAGATAATTTATCTTCTCAATTAAGCATCATTAACTGGTCTAATCCCTTAATAAGAATTGTTCTTTTAGGAATTTCAAGTATTCTTTTATATATTGTTATAAGCTTTCCTCTAGATTATAAAATGCAGTTTATCTTTGGAGTTGCTTTTATAATTTTGAGTTCTTATATTTCCAGGAAATTTGACAATCGATTCGCAGTGTTGTTGGTAATATTTATGTCTTTCATAATGACAATGCGATATTTTTATTGGCGTTTCACAACTACCCTTGAGTTTGAGTCGTCTCTCGAGGCTGTCCTAGGTTATCTTTTATTATCCGCTGAGCTTTACGGATTAGTAATTATGTTGCTGGGCTATTTTCAAAATTCTTGGCCTTACAAGAGGGAGTCAGTTCCTTTACCATCTGATGAAAACTTATGGCCACATGTAGATATTTTTGTCCCAACTTACAATGAACCTCTAAGTATTGTAAAAATCACAATCGTTGCCGCTAAATTGATTGATTGGCCAGAGGACAAATTACATATTTATCTTTTAGATGATGGTAATAGGCCTGAGTTTAAAAAATTTGCTTCAGAATTAGGTGTTAATTACATTGCTCGTAAAGATAATAGACACGCGAAAGCTGGAAATTTAAACAATGCGCTTAAAGAATCTAAAAGCGAGTTTGTAGCAATTTTTGACTGCGATCACATTCCTTGTAGATCTTTTCTTCAGATGACTATGGGTTTGTTTTTCAAAGACAACAAACTTGCTATCGTTCAAACTCCGCACTACTTTTTTTCACCTGACCCTATTGAGCGTAACCTTAAGGTTCACAGAGAGGTTCCTAATGAAGGGGAATTATTTTATGGAATCGTTCAGGAAGGTAATGATTTATGGAACGCTTCGTTCTTTTGTGGATCATGTGCTGTTTTGAAAAGAAAACCTCTTGAAGAGGTTGGTGGAGTTGCTGTTGAAACAGTGACGGAAGATGCTCATACTGCTTTAAAAATTAGTAGATTAGGTTATAACCTGTCTTACTTAGCTATCCCGTTAGCTGCGGGTTTAGCTACAGACAGCTTGTTTGCCCACGTGAACCAACGCATTAGATGGGCTCGGGGTATGGCTCAAATTTTCCGAATTGATAATCCCTTTTTTGGTAAAGGACTAAAATTTGGTCAAAGAATTTGCTACTCTACTGCAATGGTTGGATTTTTCTATGGAGTTCCAAGAGTTTTGTTTTTATTAGCACCGCTTGCATATTTGCTTGCTGGTTTGCAGATTTATCAAGCTTTTGCATTAACAGTGTTTTCATTTGCAATTCCTCACGTTGTCATGTCTCAAATTGCAGGGCATAAAGTCCAAGCTCAATTTAGGCATTCATTTTGGGGAGAAATTTATGATACCTTACTATCTCCTTACGTTCTCCTGCCGGTTCTTGTTGCCCTTATTAATCCAAAGTTAGGTAGCTTTAACGTAACTAAGAAAGGTGGACAAACCAGTGCAAACGATTATTTCGATTTACGAATCGCAACTCCCATAATTATCTTGCTTGGTTTAAATATATTTGGACTTTTTTACGGCACAATACATAAGATTGTTTTAGAAAATGGTGATCTATACACTTCACTTTTAAATCTTGTTTGGGTAGTATTCAATATCATTATTCTAGGTGCTTGTGTTTTCGTTGCGCTTGAGGCTCGAGAGTTAAGATCTACACCGAGAGTACAGATGACTTTACCAGCAGCAATTTATTTGCCAAACGGAAAGACTATATTTTGTAGCACCACGAACTTTTCAAGTAATGGGTTTGGCTTGTTATTACCTGAGGGCTGTAATATCCCTGCTGGTTCAACCCTTTCAGTTGGCATATTCCGCGGTAAGGAGGAGTCGATTATTACAGCTAAAGTAAAAAAAGGTGGTAATGAATTGGGTTTAGAAATTGAAAAAATAAGTCAAGAAGATTTAATCAAATTAGTAAATGTTACGTTTTCTCGTGCAGATAATTGGGCAAAGGATTGGGGTAATAACAGAAGAGCCTCTCCACTTGCATCTTTAAAGGAGCTAATGGGGCATGGTGTTGTTAGTCCTAAAAAGCTCTTGAATCTCAGGAACTTAAATAAAATTTAAAAGAGAAATTTAATGTTAAAAATACCTTTGTTAAAGAATCGTTTTATTAAGACTTGTTTTTTCAGTTTTATTTACTTAATTCCAACTTCTAGTTTTTTCATAGAACCTACAACTGTTTTTGCTAAAGTAAACACGAATCAAGAAAATGAAAAGCAAGTAACTAGTCTCCCAAAAAATGAAACAAATAAAAATAGTCTAATACCAGTCGAACAAAGAGCACCTCATATTCTTACCTTTCAAAAGTTAGGTATTGAATCTCCTATTGTTCTCAGAGGTATTGAAAGTGAACAAAACATTAACTTCAAAATTAGATCTGATGAAGTAGTTAGTAGTGCAAAGTTGAATTTAAGTTTTTATTATTCAAAGCAACTACTTAGTGAACTTTCTCAAATTAATATTTTAATGAACGGTGAGCCTTTAGATGCTATTAACATAGAAGATGGATTTGGTGGCCAACGTATCAATAAAACAATTGAAATACCCAAAGAATTAGTTTCAGATAATAATATTCTTACATTTCAACTGATTGCTCACTATTCAAAAGAATGTGAAGACCCTAGAGATAGTCGTTTATGGTCTGTCATCAGTAATCACAGCACAATTGAGATAGTATCAAATCAGTTTGTACTTCAAAATGATTTGCAATATTTCCCTTTGCCCTTTCTTGATGCACAAGATGTTAAAAAGTCCAGCGTACCTTTTGTCTTTCTAAATAAATTAGGAAAAACATCGTTAGAATCAGCAGGTATTCTTGCTTCATATTTTGGATCTATCTCTACTAATAATAATATTGATTATCCAGTTTATTTCAACAACATCCCCAATAAAGGTAATGCTATTGTTTTTCTGGATAGTTTAGAAACTCTAAATAGTTTCAATAATTCTTCTGATAGTAGCAATTCTGACTCTCAATTATTAATTGTTTCTAATCCAAGCGATCAAAATGGAAAACTACTGCTTGTTTATGGTAAAAATCCTGAGGATCAAAAAACTACAATTTTAAATTTAATATCTAAATCAAATAAATTGTCTGGTAATTTAGCAGTTTTTACTTCAAAACCTTTAATGGAGAAAAGAAGACCATATGATTCACCAGCATGGCTGCAGTCAGAAGGGCCTGTAAAGTTTTCTCAAGTATATCCTAACCTAAACTCGTTGAATGCATCAAGTTATGGGACAAGCACATTCCCTGTAGATATTAATCTTCCCCCTGATTTATTTGCATTAACGAATAAAAATAAGGGAATAAAAATAGATATTAAATATAGCTACGATGAGCCTAATTTTGCAAAAGGTCAAAGTGCTAAATTTATCATTTCCACAGATGATCAAATAATTCGAGCAACTACTTTAAACAGTAGTAGTAAAAACAATTTTTTTGAGAATTTGTTAAATCCAACAAACTTTTTTAAAGCAAAAAGTGACGAAAATGTTAGATTTTTAGATGGTACACTTTCAACTCATGTTCCAGTTGAACAAAAAAATAGTTTATTAAAATTAAAACCTTCTTTTAATTATAATTATTCTAATAAAATGGACTGTGTAAACAATTTAATGATTGCAAGTACGAAGCAATCAATAAACCCAAATTCAACAATTGATATTTCGAATTTATCCCATTTTATAAAAATGCCAAATTTGGCAGTCTTTAAAACTCATGGTTATCCATTTAGTCGGATGGCAGATCTTTCAGATACTTCTTTCATTATTTCTGGAGATTTATCACCTAGCTTGGTTAAATCCTATTTGAATGTTTTAGGATGGTTGGGTAAATCAATTCGTTTTCCAGCTGTTTCTATGACGGTTAATAATGAAAACGAAGTTGATCAATTTAAGCAAAAGAATTTAATAATCTTCAATAACTCTTCTAATAGTTCAAAGTTATTAAACTCATGGGATATCAACTTAGATACTGGTAATGTAAGTGATACTTATCTTGATAAAATTAATAGGCTATTCTCAAAACTGTTAAAGGAAGAACCAGACCCTGTAAATTCAACGCCAAATTTTAACCAGACTGATGTTAAAGCAAATATTCTTGAATTCCAATCACCTCTGTCAAATAAAAATACAGTAGTTTTATTTTCATTTAACTCGGAGGATGGTTATAAATTAATTGATGATATTTTTGGTGAGTCTGACGAGTTAAGCGGCAAAGTATATGGATCACGAACAGTTGTAACTAATCAAAGTAAGTTTTCGTTATCTGACAAAAGTGAGTATTATTTGGGAAGCCTTACATTAACTGAAAGCTTATACTTTTTCCTTGCTAAATACCCTTTCTTCTTTGTATTTTTTACAGTTTTAGTTATTTTATTCTTGTCGATAGCTAGTTATTATTTGCTTCGTGACCTTATTAAAAAAAGAAGTAATGCTGGAAAAATTTAAAAATAATTGGTTTTTTGGGTTAAAGAAAAAAATCTTATTATCGTTTGTTGTATTTTTATTAGGTGCACTGAGTTATTCAATTATTAGTTTCTCAGTGCCCTTAATTTCATCTAAAAATTGTAAAGTTCAAAGTTGGCCTTTGTGGGTAACTTTCGTTGAAAACTTTATTTCTTATGATGGACGGGTAATGGACAATAATCCAACCTTTAATCAGACAACAAGCGAGGGTCAATCCTACGGTTTATTTTTTGCTCTCGTTAACAATAACCCATTGCTTTTTGAAAAACTGTGGGTATGGACCAAAAATAATCTCATGCGTGGTGATGAGAATAATTTACCATCATGGTCTTGGGGGCAGAATAAATCTGGTATTTTTACCGTATTAGATAAAAATTCTGCATCTGATGCAGATCTATGGATTTCATATTCTTTACTAGAAGCTGGACGTATTTGGAAAAATGAAAACTATACCCAAGCTGGTTTAAGGATTCTCAATAAAATCGAAAGCTTAGAAATAGTTAATATTCCATCATTAGGACCGATGATGTTACCTGGTCAATTCGGCTTTGCTACTGAGAACCCAAAATCTTGGGAGTTTAATCCAAGTTACCTTCCTATCTTTCAGTTAAGTTACATGGATAATATAAATCCTAAAGGTGATTGGAATCAAATAGCAATTAATTCTTTAAAAATGATTAAAGAAACCAGCCCAGTTGGAATCGTTCCTGAATGGGTTTCATATCAGTATGATGAATTTACTAAAGCAGGTTTTTTTTATGTTGTTCCAACAAGGGGTACTATAAGTTCGTATAACTCTATCCGTGTATATTTGTGGGCTGGATTAGTAAATAAAAAAGATCCCTTATCAAACGAGCTTCTTTCTCTAACTAGAGGAATGGCAAAGATTGTTGAAAAAAAAGGATTTCCTCCTGAAGAAGTTTCCGTATCAAATGCAGAGGGTGATAAGCTTGCTCCTTATGGATTTACAGCGGCTCTTTTGCCTTATTTGACCGCTTTAGGTTCATCTTCTTTGGCTAAATCCCTATTTATTACTGCCAAAGAAAATCAAATTAAGACTACCAAAACTGAAAATAGAGATACTAATCCTGCCTTTTATTATGATTATATTTTGTCCCTTTTCGGTGTTGGGCATTTTGAAAATCGATATAGATTTGCCGCAGATGGAAAACTTGAACTTCCTTGGTTACAACTTAGATGTAAATTTCCTAAATAAGTTTTATTTTAAATTTTAGTTAGTCCTACATTTTTGATTCAGATGAAACTAAAATAGCCAGCCTTTATTTAAATTCATGAATTGATACAGAAATTAAATTTAGGTATTCCATCAACAAGTTTATATTATTAATTTTCACTCTCATTTCTATTGCCAATATTTTGACAATAATGTCAAAACTACCATACCAGTAGTTAGGCTCAGCACCATACTTTTAGAAAAGTAGAAGATCACGATTGTTGAAATACTTGAGTAAATTTGCACTGGCTGCATTGCAAATTGGTAGCTTTTAGTGAGGGCATCTTTTTCAAAAAGCAATTCTGGAATCACAATTGCTATTAATGCACCTGTTGGGGCATATTGGATTAAGTTTCTGACGGATGGTGACAACTTAAGTTTAGCACCAACAGTCAGAAAAAAACTACGCGTAAAAAAGGTTACAAAACTTAAGGTAAGGATGCAAGACCAGAAATAAATTTCAGACATTTTTCCTCTGAACTTGTTCAATTAAAAAAGCAGTACACATTGCGGCTAACACGGTACTTAAAATACCTAAACGGTAGGGGAGATTAATGGTAAACATGGTAACAAGAATACTGACTATGCCGATGGTAATTTCTTTAGGAGTCTTTAAATTAGGGGCGATTAAACAAATCAACACCAAGGTTCCTGCAAAGGCAAAATTCCATTCATTAGGAATATAAATCCCGAAGACTAAGGCTACTACTAGCCCCAATTGCCATACCACCCAGTTCATTGTGGCTGTCCCTAAAAAATACTGATAAACCTCTTTCTTGGAATCTGTTGTTGCAGTTGGATATTTTCTAGTAAAGACGGCAAAAGAAATATCACCATTTAAATAACCTAAAATAGCTCGTTGAAAAAAAGATAAGTCTTTAAAGTGGGGTGCAATAGCAGCACTGTAGACAATAAAACGGGAGTTAATCACCATCGTTGTAAAAAAAATAATCCAAATTGGAAAGTTACCATTCATCAGCGGAATGGATGCAAGTTGGGCAGAGCCTGCATAGACAGCTAAAGACATAACAATCGTGTTCAATACGGCAAACCCGGTTTTGATAATGGCCAGATTTAAAACAATCGACCAGGTAAAAATGCCGATCGAAGGTCCTAACATATCATTGAACGATTCTCGGAGTACTGGATTTTTGAATAAATTGTTGAGTCTCATTAATATTGATGAAAGAACAAAAGAGTCTATTGTAGGTTCTTATGTGTAATGTGTCGATGAAGTCTTGTATGCTAATGTGTCTAATACTAAAACGCCACTGCGTTAAATTGGGAGGAACAAAAATTGAGATCAAAATTGCATGCCATTAATGCGCTAAAAAGGAATCATTTAGCGCTTGCTTTGACTGTGTTTATGGCACTCATTTCAAGTCATTCCATAGCTCAAACAAAGCCATGGCCGAGTCGTCCAATTACTCTCGTGGTTACCTACCCTCCTGCCGGAACCGCAGATATTATGGCTCGAACTATTGCTGATCCCTTGGGTAAATTCCTTGGCACAATCATCATTGTAGAAAACAAACCGGGCGCAAGTGGTCAAATCGCGGCAAATTTTGTCGCAAAATCTAATCCTGATGGCTACACTCTCATGTTAGATGCCTCCTCTTTTGCTGTAAATCCCAGTCTTTTCAACAAACTCCCCTATGACACCTTGAAGGACTTTAGGATGCTTGGTGTGATTGCGCAGTATCCCAATGTTTTACTCGTCAATCCGAGTTTTCCGGCTCGTTCCGCAAAAGATGTGGTCAACCTCGCTAAAAAAAATCCTGATAGTATTTCTTACGCATCCTCTGGCAACGGTTCTGCCCAACATTTATCTGGTGTGTTGTTCGAGTTGCGCTCTGGTATTGAAATGCAACACATACCTTATAAAGGCGCTGGACTGGCTTTAAATGATGTTTTGGGCGGACAAGTACCTGTTTTCTTCGGTAGCGTCGCGTCCACCAAGCAATATGTGGACTCGGGTAAATTAATTGCCCTTGCCGTTACCAGTAAAAAACGAGCTACTTCCATGCCAACTATTCCAACGATGTTAGAAGCAGGGATTCCGGAATATGAAGTGTATGAGTGGAATGCGCTGTTTGCTCCAAGCGGTATTTCAGAGGAGATTTATCAAAAAATCACGGAAGCAATTTCTAAAGTTTTACAAACCCCTGAGGTTAAAGCAAAAATTGTGAGTTTAGGTGGTGAGATATTTACTGGCAATACCCAACAAGCCGTTGAGTTTGAAAAGGCGCAAATATTGCAGTGGTCGAAGGTAATTAAAGACAAAAAAATCAGTATCGATTAATTGAAGTGGACCCGGTTTTCTGTACAGTAGTTTAAGCTATGCTCTATCTAAAGGAAAGATATGAGCGAAAGAAAAAAACGGGTTAGCCATACGTCTGATTTCAAAGCGAAAGTTGGGCTTGA
>Ga0164296_1000290_pt1 | contig 62707 bp, 47 predicted proteins | sample GEODES057metaG_FD_113533 | JGI IMG/M metagenome (GOLD analysis project Ga0164296, IMG submission 113533) | Dystrophic lake water microbial communities from Trout Bog Lake, Wisconsin, USA - GEODES057 metaG | ecosystem: Environmental > Aquatic > Freshwater > Lake | place: USA: Trout Bog Lake...
AGCGCCTTGGCAACACCACTGCACTGCGGCATTTCAGCAGCGTTGCGCCAGGCTGCACTAGCCGCACCTCACGGGCGGCGCGATCAGTGTATGCCCGGAAATCCCTATCGCGCGAACACACTCGCCACGCCGGTGATTCACTCCAAAATTATTTTAGAGTGCGGGAAAAAATTTGACTGGCAGCACCGAGACCTGGCGGCTAGCGTAACGCGATCGACACTGGCGCGGTGACGGTGAGCCGTTCGTTATGACAGCATCATCCTCTCGGCCCCCTACCGACTTCGAGGTTTCTTCATGAGCACCACACCCTCCACCACCCACCAGCGCATCGGCTTCATCGGCCTTGGCAACGTCGGTGGCAGCCTTGCCTCAAACCTCCTGAAGCACGGCGTCGATCTGACGGTTCGCGACCTCAACCCGGAACTGGTCGCGAAGTTCGTGGCGATGGGCGCCAAGGCCGCCGATTCACCGAAAGCGCTGGCAGAACAGGTCGACATCGTGATCACCTGCCTTCCCTCGCCCGCGGCCACCGCCAGCGTGATGGAAGATGCCGATGGCATCCTCGCGGGCATCGGCCCCGGCAAGATCTGGATCGAGATGAGCACCACGGACGAGGCCGAGATTCGCCGCCTTGCGCCGCTCGTTGAAGCCAAGGGCGCCATCCCGATGGAGTGTCCGGTCTCCGGCGGCTGCCATCGGGCCGCGACCGGCAATATCGCCATTTTTGCCGGCGGACCGCGTGCTGCCTTCGAAAAGGTGCTGCCGACGCTTGCGATGTTGGGCTGCCAGATCCTGCATACCGGACCGTTGGGCTCCGCCTCGGTACTCAAGGTCATGACCAATTTCCTCTGCACCGCACATCTTGTGGCACTGGCCGAAGCGCTCACCACGATGAAGGTGGTCGGTATGGACATGAACACGGTCTATGAGGCGATCCGAATCTCCTCAGGCAATTCCTTCGTGCACGAAACTGAATCCCAGGTGATCCTGAACGGCAGCCGCGACATCAACTTCACGATGGACCTCGTGATCAAGGACGTCAGTCTCTTCGACTCGGTGGCCAAAAAGCACCAGGTGCCGCTCGAACTCTCGCCAATGATCGTCAACATCTTCAAGGACGCCGCGAGCCAGTACGGCCCGCGGGAACTCAGTCCGAACATCATTCGGCGCTACGAAGAGCCTTGCAACGTCAAGGTACTGGGCGAAGGGTTCCCAGCCAGCATGGTGGATCACAATCCGAAGGAACCGGGATACGAAGTGGTGCCCCGCGGACGCACCACGCCCCCAGCCTGATCGGCGCCGGTACGCTCAGGAGTCCAGGCGGGTCGCTACCCTTCGGCGCTCGTGACGGTGGTGACCAACCAGTCCATGAAGGTCGCAACCCGCGGGTTGTCGCGTGAATCCCACCGACAAATGAGTCCCCAGCTGCCGGGACATTGCACGCGGTGCGTGACCGGTATCACCAGCCGGCCACTCTTGAGGTCGGCATCGGCGAACGGCCCGTTGACCAGCGCCACGCCGCTGCCATCGAGCGCCATCTCGAGCGCCAGCGCCAGGGTGTCCACCACCACCGGCGCCTCGGGCACCACCTGCACCCCGGCCGATTCAAGCCAAGCATCCCAATTGCGGGTCTCGGAGTAGGTCACGATCAGCGGGAGTTCGAGGAGATCCTTGGGCTTCGGCTGGGCTGGGAGTCGCGCCCTGAGCGCCGGGCTACACACCGGAAAGAGTGTGTAATCGAAAAGCGGCACCCAGTGGTACTCGGGTCCGGGTGGCGTCTCGCAGTACACGAGCCCCACATCGCCGAGCGACTCGTCGAACTCCCAATCCGGGGCGCAGGTCGATAGCAACAGTTTGATCTCAGGATGAGCCGCCACGAACTGCGGAATCCGCGGCGCCAACCAACGCAACGAACTGGTGACATAGGTTTGCACCCGAAGCGGCCGACCGGAGTGCGCCCGACGCACGGTCTCCGAGCCGTCGATCAGGGTTTCCAGCGCACGACGCACGTGCCCGTACAGCAAACGTCCTTCTGGGGTCGGCACGATATTGCGTCCTTCCCGGGAAAAAAGCGGCACACCCAGATCATTTTCCAGCAACTGGATCTGGTGACTCACGGCCGGATGCGTGAGACACAATTCCTCGGCCGCCTCGCGCACGCTCGCGCGCCGCACCGTCGCCTCGAAGCCTTTCAAGGCATTCAGGGGGGGCAACTTCCGAAGATCAATCTTGCCGGGCAACGCATTCTCCTAAGTTCCACCCGGCTCCTCGAGTCGGGGAACCGAAGCCTATCAGGACTGCGGTCCGCCGACATCCGCCGTACAATACGACCGCAGGTGGCACCCGAAGGATGCAGGACTGTGACCGAATTCGACTATGTGATCGTCGGTGCCGGATCCGCCGGCTGCGTACTGGCTGCACGGCTGTCGGCCAACGGCCGCCACTCGGTGCTGCTCCTTGAGGCCGGCCCCAGGGATTCGAGTCCGTGGCTCAAGCTGCCGATAGGCTACGGCAAGACCTTCAATGACCCGAAGGTCAATTGGATGTACCAGACCGAGCCGGATCCGGGCCTCAGCAACCAACCGATGTTCTGGCCTCGCGGCAAGGTGATCGGCGGCTCCGGTGCCATCAACGCGATGATCTACATCCGCGGCCATCGGGGGGACTTCGACGACTGGGCAAGTCTCGGCAACCCGGGCTGGTCGTACGATGAGGTATTGCCATACTTCAAGAAGACCGAAGGTCACTGCTTTGGCGCCTCCGAATACCACGGCGGTGATGGCCCGCTCGGCGTGAGCGATTTTCGAAACGACGTGCACCCGCTGAGCCATACCTTTTTGGAGGGCTGTCGCGATGCCGGGTATCGTCCAACCGAGGACTTCAACGGCCGCGAGATGGAGGGCTTTGGCCTGTGGCAGGCCACCATCAAGCAGGGTCTGCGCTCCTCCACCGCCACCGCCTTGCTGCATCCCGCGATGAAACGCGCCAATCTGACCGTCACCACCAGCGCCCAGGTCACGCGGATACTCTGGTCCGATCGTGCGGCCAGCGGCGTCGAGTATCGGGAGCATGGCGTTCTGAAGACCGTCTCGGCTCGCCGGGAAGTGATCCTCTCAGGGGGCGCGATCAACTCACCGCAACTTCTGGAACTCTCCGGCGTCGGCAATCCCGAGTCCCTCGGCAAGCTCGGTATCCCGGTCGTCCACGCGCTCCCCGCGGTGGGCGAGGGCCTGCAGGATCATGTTGCTGTCTGCTACTTCTACAAATCAAAGGTACCGACCCTCAACAACCAGCTACGTCCGTGGTGGGGCAAGGTGGGCGCGGCGTTTCGCTACGCCCTCACGCGGCGCGGACCACTCGGCATGAGCGTCAATCAAGCTGGCGCCTTCGTACGAAGCCGCGCCGAACTCGCTCGCCCCAACCTGCACCTTTACTTCAACCCGATCAGCTACACGATCGCCCAGGGTCCGCGCCGCAAACTACTGCAACCCGATCCGTGGCCTGCGTTCCTGATGTCCTTCAACACCTGCCGACCCACCAGCCGAGGCTCGGTGCATCTACGCTCGAACGACCCCTTTGAAGCGCCGGTCATCCGGACCCACTGCCTGTCGACACCCGAGGATATCCAGGATGTCCATGACGGCGCTCGGGTACTGCGCCAGCTCGCAGCCACGCCCGCGTTATCCTCGGTGATCAGTTCCGAGTATCTGCCCGGACCCGACGTGATCTCCGACGAGGCGGTACTCGCCGACTTTCGAGCACGCTCCGGGACGGTCTACCACGCCTCCTGTACCTGCGCGATGGGACCTGACCCGAAGACTGCCGTGGTGGATGCGAGTCTTCGGGTTCACGGCCTTGGCAAGCTCCGCGTGGTCGACGCCTCGGTCTTTCCGACGGTCACCTCCGGCAACACCAATGCCCCGACCATCATGGTGGCCGAGAAAGCGGCTGACCTGATTTTATCTGCCTGAACAGACGTCCTGACCTGTGGAGATCCCGATGACGGCCACCGCCACCTTTCGTCAGATGAAGGACGGCACGCGCGAGGAGTACCTGCTCCTTGAGCGCTACGAGCATGACTACATCGCGACACTGCCGGAGCGCGTCGTGGAGGCAGTCGTCAAGCTGGGTACGGGACTCGGTGGCTATGCGGTCAGTCGCCTCACTCACTCTCTGCAAGCGGCGACGCGCGCGCGCCGCGACGGTGCCGACATCGAACTCGTGGTGGCCGCACTCATTCACGACGTGGGTGACGAACTCGCGCCTTACAATCATGCCGAGGTGGCCGCCGGCCTGATCCGCCCGTACGTCCGCCCCGAAGTGACCTGGATTGTCGAGCAGCATGCGCTCTTTCAGAGCTACTACTTCAACCATCACTACGGCAAGGATCGCCATGGCCGTGAACGCTTCCGGGGGCATCGCTGGTTCGACGCCTGCGAAGCGTTCTGCGAACGCTGGGACCAAGCCTCGTTCGATCCCGACTACGACGCGGATTCACTCGAGAGTTTCATACCTCTGGTCCGCGAGGTTTTTCTCAGACCCGCTTTCGATCCAACATTCGTCGGCACGGACAAGGACTGACCGTCGGCAGTCCCTGCGGTCAACCCATTCGGGCGGCGAGCTGAATATCCCGCTCGCGACGCCGCTCGGCCCGATGCAGGAGAAAACCTGCCACCAACACGATGAAGCCCATCACGCAGATGATCAGGCTCGCGAGCGCATTCACGTCTGGACTGATGCCCAGTTTCACCTTCGAGTAGATCACCATCGGTAGCGTGCTCGAGCGCGGCCCGGACACGAAACTTGAAATCACAAGATCATCGAGCGACAACGTAAAGCTCAACAACCAGCTCGACACCAAAGCCGGTGAGATGATCGGGAGCGTGGTATCCACAAAGGCACGAAACGGCGTGGCGCCAAGATCCATCGCCGCCTCCTCCAGGTCACGATCAACGCTCGCCAGTCTCGATTGCACCGTGACGGTGACGTAGGCACAGCAAAACGCCACGTGCGAGATCACGATCGTCGTCATACCGCGCCCGGGCCACCCGAACAGCTTCAACATCGAGACAAAGAGCAAAAGTTGCGTGATACCCGTGATGATCTCCGGCATCACCAGCGGCGCGTTGGCCATACCCACCAGTAGAAATCGACCACGAAAATTCGAGAATCGCACCAAGGCGACTGCAGCGAGCGTACCGAGCACCAAGGCGATGCTTGAAGCGATCATCGCCACCTTGAGAGAGAGCCAGGCCGCTTGCAGGATCTGACGGTTGTGGAAGAGCACCACATACCAATCCAGGGAAAAGCCGCCCCAGACGCTGACCAGCGACGACGCGTTGAAGGAGTATCCGATCAGCACCAGCATCGGGATATAGAGAAAAGCGATGCCCAGACACAGTACGGTCATCAACCCCAGCGGTGCGCGTCGATCCATGGACTAGCTCACCAAGTCACGAGCACGATAGTACTGATGGATCGCCATCGGTCCTGCAATCAACAGCAGGAAAGCAACCGACACCGCCGCCGCCACCGGCCAATCGTGGTTCTCGAAAAACTCATCCCACAAGATCCGGCCGATCATCGGATTGTCGGGACCCCCGAGGAGTGCCGGGATCACATACTCGCCGATCGCCGGAATGAACACGAGCATCGAGCCTGCGATCACGCCGGGCATCGACAGGGGCAGCGTCACATCCCAAAACGCGCGCCACGGACGACTACCGAGATCCTGAGCAGCCTCGAGCAGGCTCAGATCCATCTTCTCGAGCGTCGCGTAGAGCGGCAGGATCATGAACGGCAGATAGGAATAGATGATCCCAAGGTACACCGCAGCGCTTGTTCGCAAGATCTTCAGTGGGTGCTCGATCAGATGCACGGACAGCAACCACTGGTTCAGCAGTCCGGTGTCCCGAATGATGCCCTCGAGTGCATAGACGCGCAGCAGAAAGGATGTCCAGAACGGCAGCACGATCATCAGCACCAGCAGGTGCTGGGTGCTTTTGGACGCGCGAGCCATCGCGTAGGCCATCGGATACCCGATCAGCAAACAGCCCAGCGTCGACACGAACGCCGTCTTGATCGAATAGAGATAGGACACTGCATAGACCTCATCGGTCAGCAGGTAGCGGAAGTTGGCGAGGCTCGGCGTGAAGACCAGCCGATGCTCGGGCGTGACCGTCCAGACGTCACTGAACGGCGGGATCCGAAGGACTGCTTCGGCAAAACTGATCTTCAGGGCAAAGCCGAACGGGATCAGGAAAAAAACCAGCAGAAAGAGCAAGGGCGGCAGGATAATCGCCCAACGCCCCAAACGACGCCCAAACGCTTGCGGGAGACCCGGGACTGCTTGCATGCTGTGTGTCAGAACCTTGGTCAAACGTTCCACCGGATCTTTATGTCCGCCCCAGTCTGCCCGACTCGCTGTGTACACGGAAGTCTCCGACCGGAGCGTCTGGCGGCCCGCCCATGACCCAAGACAAGCCCACCGACGACAAGCAGGAGAGCCAGCCGCCGCGAGCGCTACGCGCCCGCCAGCGCCAAAAACTCATCGATGCCTGCATCTCGGCGCTGCACATCCACGGGCCCTCGAAGACCACCGTCGAAAAAGTGGTCGCGATCGCGCAGATGTCCCCTGGAATCGTGCGTTTTTACTTCAGTTCTAAGGACGCGATGCTGGTGGCGGCCCTCGAGTGGCTGGCCGCGGAATTCGAGGAAAAACTGCTCGTTCCGGTGACGGCACTCGCTGCCGACCCGGTCATCGCCTTACAGCGACTCGTCGAACTCTATCTAGGCGCGGAGCTTGCCAGTACCCGCAAGGTATCGGTCTGGTACTCCTTCTGGGGTGAGGCCAGTTCCCGTCAGGAGTATTACGAGATCTGCGGGAGCCGTGACGCCAAGTTCGAGCGACTGGTTCGCGAACTGATCGACCAGCTGATCCGCGATCAACGCGCCACCCGCCTCGATCCCGACGCCATCGCACTCGGTCTCACGGGCGTACTGGAACTCCTCTGGCAGAGCTTGGCCTTCCAGGCCGAGGAAGGCATCGACCGTGCGGCGGCAAAACGACGGGCGATGGCCTACCTCGGCTCGATCTTCCCGGGGGCGTTTGGGGACCACCACGACAACTCGGGCGATAGGCTCGAGGCCGATGCCTACCGACGGCCGGGCAGGCACCGTCGCGAGCTCACGCTGCTGCTGTCACCGAGCTGGCAGTTCATCGGCCTCGACTCAGACCTGCCAAACGCCGGTGATACCCTCGCCCTCGACACGGCGGCGGGCCCTGCGATGCTGGTCCGAAACGGCCGCGGACAACTCAAGGCCTTTCGAAACGCCTGCCCACGACGGGCACATCTGTTGCTGCTGGGTCGGTCGGCGCATGTTGATCGCATTCATTGCGAACTGCATGACCTCGACTATGACCTCGATGGGGAACCGATACCCGAGACCCCGGCACCCGGACTCATGGCACTCGAGAGCCGCACCGTCGGCCCCATGGTCTTCGTGCGCCACGGCGCCTCGCCTGCACCCCCATTGCCCGAGCTGTCCGCACTCACCGAGACGCTGGCCCCGCGCCTCGCGGGGACCGTCCACGAACGGACGATCGAGGCCGACTGGAAGCTCCTCGTGGAACTGTGGCTCGAGCGCGCCACCCCCGGAGGCCAATTTCTCGCGCCCAACCAATGGCTGCTGCCGGAAAAAGACGGGTTCAGGGTGCTGCAGGTCATGCCGCTTGCGACCGGAATCAGCCAGCTTCGGGAAATGTGCTATCAACGCCCCGATTGCCCCGTGGCGACACCTTCGCGATTAGCGACCGATGCGGCACTCGCCGAATCGCTGCAACGAAGCTTAGAATCACCGCCCACCGCGACCGAAAGCGCGCACCGCGTCCCCCCTGCCGTGGCGCACTTTCGCCAATCCGTCGCGGCACTCGATGTTGCACCCCGCCTTCCTGGAGACCTCCGATGACTGCACTGACCGCCGCCGATTGGCACGCCAAGGCTGCCGCCCTCCGCTACGCCACCGGCCACTTCATCGACGGCCAGCATGTCAGCCAGGCGTCGGCGCATTTCGAGGTCGTGAACCCGGCCACCAACCAAGTCCTGTGCACCGCAACCGCCGGTAGCGTCGCGGACGTCAACCGAGCGGTCGCCTCCGGTCGTGCGGCGTTCGTCAGTGGCGTGTGGCGTCGAATGGCGCCCCGGGATCGCATGGCGATCATCAATCGTTTTGCCGATCTGATCGAAGCGAACGCGGACCGTTTCGCGATCCTCGATACGCTCACGATGGGCAAGCCGGTCAGCGACATGCTGAACATCGACGTGCCATCGGCGGTGCTCACATTTCGCTACTTCGCGGAGCTGATCGACAAGATCGAAGGCGCCGTGACGTCAACGGCCAGCGATGCCTTCCATTACATCCTTCGCGAACCCTTGGGCGTGGTGGGCTGCATCGTGCCCTGGAACTATCCGCTGCTGATGGCCTCCTGGAAGGTCGCACCCGCACTGGCCGCCGGTAACTCCGTGGTCCTAAAACCCGCCGAACAGTCGCCGCTCTCGGCGCTCCTGATGGCCGAGCTGTTCGCCGAGGCCGGCGGCCCGCCCGGGGTGTTCAACGTCGTCAACGGTCTTGGCGAAACCGTCGGTCAAGCACTCGCACTCCACAAGGATGTCGCCAAGATCGCATTCACCGGATCCACCGAGGTCGGCAAGCTGATGCTCGTCTATGCCGGCCAATCGAACATGAAGCGCGTGAGTCTCGAGTGTGGCGGCAAATCTCCACAGATCTTCCTCGGTGATCTTGAAGACATCGACCGGGCCGTGACCTACGCCATCAACGGCATCTACGGCAACATGGGCGAAGTCTGTAATGCAGGCTCCCGCCTCCTGATCGAGAAGTCGATCGCCGGTGAGTTCATCGAGCGCTTCAAGGCAAAGGGCAAGACCGCCTACCGCCCGGGCGACCCCTTCGACCCGGCCACCAACATGGGCCCAATGGTCACCCAACAGCATCGCGCCCGGGTGATCGACTACATCGGCCGCGGCAAGCAAGAAGGCGCCCGCCTCGAGTTCGGCGGCGATACGCCGGATTTTGCGGGTAGCTACGTCAACCCGACATTGTTCTCAGGCGTCAAGAACAGCATGACCATCGCCCAGGAGGAGATCTTCGGACCCGTGGCGGCGGCCATTGAGGTCAGTGGCCTCGATGAGGCACTGGCGATCGCTAACGACTCGATCTATGGCCTTGCGGCCGCCGTCTGGACGAAGGACCTCAACAAGGCGCACAAGGCGGTGCGGGATCTTGAGGCCGGTGTGATCTGGGTCAACTGCTTCGACCATGGCGACATGACGCAGCCCTTTGGCGGCTACAAGCAATCTGGCCAAGGCCGGGACAAGTGCCTCGAAAGCCTCTTGTCCTACACCCAGACCAAATCGGCGTGGGTGCATCTGGGCTGAGCCTCGCCGGTTCCGTGACGCAGCGCCCGGGTAGTGCGGGCGCTTGCCAGCGCGGCGCGGTGATGCGAGATCCGCCCTAACCTTCCAGTCGATCCCGAACCCATTGCTGGAAACGGAACACGTCGTATTCCTCAGGCATCAACACACCCGACTGATGAGGCGTTGCATGGATACCCGCCTGTACCGCCTCGCAGACGGCACCATCCTCGCTCATCACCTCAGCCGAAAAATCACAGACCCGACTGATGTCGATCGCCGGATCCGACAGTGTCGCCTGCGGAAACAACCATTCGATCTCGAGTTCCGTGCTCTCCGGCCCGAGCGGCAGGATGCGCGTCGAGCGAACGTGATCGACATGCAACACGAGATAGTGTGACGGCAGACTCGTCATGTAGTGATAGCCGATCCGACGCTCGTCGTCATCCAGCGGAAACTCGTTCCCAAGAGAGCGGCCATCCACCGACCAGGTCTTTGCCCCATCGCGCAACCCGCCCTGAAACACCGGGCTCTGCTCGTCCTGATGCAACTGCCAATCCGGATCATCGCGGGGCTCCATGATGCCGCGCTTGTAGATGGGCACGAGACTCGCGAGGGCGGGATGCACGCCGGGACAGTGCAGACACTCGTTGTAGTTTTCCCAAAACACCTTCCAGTTGCAGGCAAGCTGCTTGGTCAGGCGTCGACCCACCACAAGATGCTCGAGCGGCCAATGCGCGAACTGCTCGGTGTTGGCGTTGAAATTGTCGGCAAAGCCGGACTCGGCGCCGCCCAAGTTCACATACACAAAGCCGCGCCAGACGCGAAGTTCGACGCGATAGAGCCCGGTGGTGCGCTTGTCGACATGATGCTCACGACCCTGACTCGGAATCACTGCAAGGTCGCCATTCAATCGGTAGGTCCAGGCGTGATAGGGACAGGTGATGCCCGCACCGGACAACTTGCCGGCAGGTTCATTGCAAAGCAGCGAACCGCGATGACGACAGGTATTGTGGAAGGCGTTGAGCACACCGTTCTCATCACGAACGATCAGCAGCCGTTGCGTGCCGACCGTGAAGGTTCTGAAGGCACGCGCCTCGGAGATCGAGTCCGTCCGACAGAGATAGACCCAGTGTCGGTACCAGATCTTCGACAACTCCATTGCATGGTGATCGACATCGAAGTACCAGCGGCTCGGCAGAGTGCGCTCAAGGCGCATCAGCCCGTTGAATGCACCGGCGGTCGGATCAGGCGACATCGCACTCATCGGCTATTTGCGCTCAGCCGAACTGCGCTGGCGGCGTGGGTGAGCGCAGCTGCGGGATCTTGGCTTCCAGCAAGGCATGAAACTCCATCATCCAGGTTTCAATGGTCGACAAGGGCCCGGGCGAGTAGCTGCTTGAGCCCAGGCCCCGTTGGACCCGCACGCACAACTCCCGATCCTCGGAATTTACACTCTTGTTGATGCGCGTACCGAGTGCCCTCAATACCCTGATTTCACGCCGGGCGTCCGCCAGGCCGAACAGGCCGTAGCGGATTCGGCAGCGCCCCGGAGCGAGCGGCAACACCTGGAAAAAGTCGATCTGCTCGGGGTAGATGTCAATGCCGAGGTTCGGGAGTGCGCTATAAAAACGCCACGAACGCCGATTGTCGTCGGGTAGATCCATCGGCGTCTCAGCCAGCAGCCGCGTATACAGGCGCTCACTCCAGCGACTCGACGGCTGCGCCTTCAACCAGCTCGTCCCACGGGCAATGCCACCCGTCCCCTTCTGATCATCGTAATCGGGCGTGAACATCCGATTGAGGCCCGGGTGGCCGATAGCCACATGGTACGACTCGAGATAGTTGTCCATCGCGAGCTTCCAGTCGACTTCCCAATCCTCGTAGCCGATCGGGCCGAGCGGCACCATCTCGGGAATCCGATAGGGCGCAAACTCATCGAGAAACGGCGCCCACCGCTCGCGCAATGGCGGCGGCTCCTCGGCGAGGCAGACAAACACCAGCCCCATCAGCACTTCGAGGTGCGCGGGCTTGAGCCCAAGCTGCCTGCGATCTAGGCCGACAAAGGTCTCCTTGCCCGGCACACCGATCAGCTGTCCGGCGTGGCCGTAAGACCACCCGTGATACGGACAGACGACCGGCCCCGCGCAGCGCCCCTGTCCGTCGAGCAGACGCGCACCACGGTGCCGGCAAACATTGTGAAAGGCCTGGATCCGACCTTCACGATCACGCAGGACCAGCACGCTGTCAGCCCCGAGATCGAAGGTGACGAAGTCACCGGCGGCCGGAATCGAGTTGACATGACAGACGATCTGCCAACTGGGCCGAAGCACGCGCTCAAGCTCAAGCCGGGTCATTTCGGGATGTCGATACACCCACGCCGGCAGACTCTGGGGACCGGAATTTGCCAACACGGTCGGTGCGCGGGCGCTACCCAGGAAGGGTTGTTCTGGCGAAGTGCTCATGGCTTTGATCGACCGTCGTTATATGGACATTTAATTTAAGCCCGCCGTCAATCCTAGGCAAGAACCATAATCTCAACACTCTGTTTTTACTAAACTTAATTCAATTCATCATGCGGCAATGCAGCATGCGAAAGTGGGCGAGCGCGCCGGTCATTGTATTTATGTACAGATTTTCGATGATTTATATATGAACGTATAAATTTTATGGACGCCCTGATAACCCGGTGTTAGCGTTTCTAGGCTGCCAGCCCTAGACACCTCAAGGACTCTGTATGGCTCGTGATCTTTCAAAGAGCAACGCCCACTGGCGCACTGCCGTCAAACGTCTGCCGCTTGGGGTGGCCTCCAACTTCCGCTACTGGGGCGAGGACCGAACGATCTACGTCAAGGAAGGTCGCGGCGGGCGGATCACCGATCTCGACGGCAATCATTACGTGGACTATCGGTTGGGTTATGGCCCGGCGATCCTGGGCTACGCGCATCCGGAGGTGGATGCGGCCGCTCGCGACGGCATGGCCGTCGGCGGCGTGTTTGCACTCTCGACGGAGCGCGAGTACCGCGTGGCGGAACGAATCGCGAAGATGGTGCCGGCCGCGGAACTGGTCCGTTTTTCAAACTCGGGCACTGAAGCGGTGATGGCGGGGCTCCGCCTTGCTCGCGCCTATACCGGCAAGGACGACTACATCATCCTGGAGGGCGGGTACCACGGGCTGTTCGATGCCGCCATGTGGTACACGCCGATGGAAAAATGGTCCGAGGTCGGCGAACCGGAAGTCCACCCCTACAGTCAGGGCATCCCGCTCGGCAACCGAAGCTTCGCGCATTTCGTACAGGCGAACGATGCCAACCAGCTCGAAGAGACGTTCAAGCGCCATGCCGGCAAGATCGCCTGCATGCTGATCGAGCCCATCATGGGCAATTGCCTTGGGATCGCCGCGGAACCGGACTACCTGCGCGCAGCCCGCGAGCTTTGCACCCGCCATGGCGTCGTCATGCTGATCGACGAGGTGAAAACGGGTTTCCGGGTCGCCCGCGGTGGCGTACAGGAACTTTACGGCATCACGGCGGATCTGTGCACCTTCGCAAAGGCTGTCGCCAATGGCTATCCGATCTCGGTGCTCGCCGGGCGCGAGGACATCATGCGAAAGTTGGGGCAAGGCGTCGCCCACGGCGGCACCTACACCGCACACTCGGTGTCGATGGCTGCCGCGGAAAAATGCCTGGAGATCCTCGATGAAACCGACGCCCTCGAGCGGATCGCAGACTACGGTGCCCGCCTGATGGCCGGGATGACCGCCGTCCTCGAAGCGCGCGGTATCGCTCACAGCTTCGTCGGCCACCCCTCGATGCTCGGCCTCTACTTCTCGGCGACGCCACCGCGCAACTACCGGGATTGGAAGGGCAGCGACTATCACTTCTATGATGCGATGGCCCAGGTGCTCCACGACGAGGGCGTACTGTGCGAGCCCGACTCGCGGGAACCCTGGTTCATCTCGGCCGCCCACGACGAGTCCTGCCTCAAGGACACGTTGCGAGGATTTGAGATTGCAGTCGACGCGACTCTCAGGCAACGTCATACCACCACCGCGACCGCCTGATCGGCAGAGTACCCGCCCCGCATGAGCGCCACGCTTCAGAAACACTACGACGTGATCGTGGTCGGTGCCGGCCACAACGGTCTGGTCGCCGCCTGCTACCTGGCCCGCAGCGGCCTCAAGGTTCTCGCCCTCGAGCGTAGCGACATCGTCGGCGGCGCTGCTGTGAGCCGCAAGCTGTACAAGGACTTCACCTACTCGAACTGCTCCTACGTCTGCAGCCTTTTACGGCCGGAGATCATGCGCACGCTGGAGCTGCCACGCTTCGGCCTGCAGATCATCCCCTACGAAGGTGGCGCGACGATGATGCGTAACGGCGATCATCTTGCGCTTTATGATGACTATGACGCCTTGCGTCGCGAAATCTCACGGCACTCGAAACGCGATGCTGAGGCCTACCACCGCTACTCTCGCGATGTGATCCGGCAGTGCAAGTTCATCAAGCCGCTGCTGATGCGTGAACCGCCGGATCCCACCTCGTTCAGACCGCGAGACATCCAGGAACTGCTGTACCTGGGTGGCCGACTGAACGGACTCGGCGAGGAACGCATGTACGACACCCTGCGCTTCTGGACGATGAGCGCAGCGGATTTTCTGGATGAGTACTTCGAGAGCGAGATCGTCAAGGCGCATCTGGCCGGCACCTCGATCATCGGAACGGGCCTTGGCCCACGCTCGCCGGGCAGCGCGTACGTCCTCTTGCACCATTACATGGGTGACATCGACGAGACCGTCGGCGCGTGGGGATTCGCCCGCGGCGGCATGGGCGCGATCACCCAGGCACTCGCCAAATCCTTCGAGGCCAGTGGCGGCACCATCAAGGTCATGGCACCCGTCGACCGCATCCTGGTGAAGAACGGACGCACCACCGGCGTGGCACTGGCGACCGGCGAGGAGTTCGAGGCCACCACCGTGCTCTCGAACATGGATGTGAAACGCACATTCCTCAACACGGTCGACCCGGAGCACCTGCCACCGGACTTTCTGAAGGCGGTGAAACGCTTCAAGATTCGTGGTTCCTCTGGAAAGCTCAACATCGCGCTCGACGGACTGCCGAGTTTCCCGGCACTGCCGAAAGACGCGCCTTGCCTGCGTGGCGACCTGCACATCACCGACACCATCGACATGGTGGAACGCGCGTACGACGACTGGAAGGAAGGTCGCTGGTCGAGCGCGCCTTACGTCGACATGCTGATCCCCACCCAGATCGATCCGACGATGACGCCCGACGGCAAACACTTCATGTCGGTCTTCGTTCAGTACTGTCCCTACGAACTCGCCGACGGTCCGTGGACCGACGAAAAACGGGAGGCTTTCGGCAACACGGTGATCGATGCAATCGCCGCACAGAGCCCGGACTTCAAGAGCTTGATCCTGCACGCCGAAGTGCGCACACCGTGGGACATCGAGCGTGAAGTTGGTCTTACCGAAGGCAATATCTTCCAGGGCGAACTGACGATGGATCAGCTGCTCTTCAACCGACCGATTCCGGGTTTTGCCCAGTACTCGACCCCCATCAAAGGCCTCTATCTCGCAGGCTCGAGCGCCCATCCGGGCGGTGGCGTGATGGGCGCGCCGGGCGCCAATGCCGCACGGCGCGTGCTGCGTGACCTTGGCCGGGTGGCGACCGCATGAGCACGTCCGTCTTACAACCTATCGCCAGAGTGGATGCGTTGGTGATCGGTGCAGGGCACAACGGCCTCGTCTGTGCGGCGACACTCGCCCGGGCCGGGCGTTCGGTACTCATCCTCGAGGCTGCCGATACCGTCGGCGGCCTATCGGTCACGCGCGAATTTTCGCCGGGCTTTCGGGTGTCGGCGGGAGCCCACCTCCTGCATCAGCTGCCATCGACGCTGGTGAAGGACCTCGCACTCTTCTCGCACGGTCTCAAGTTTTCGGCCACACATCTCCCTACGCTCTCACTGAGTCAGGATCAGCTTCCGCTACGGGTTGGCGATCAGGATGCCCTGGGCGTGCGCTGCGAGGCGGATGCGCGTGCCTGGGGGCCCTTCGAACGACAGATGCAGCGCTTCGCAGGGTTCGTGCAGGCGATATTGGCGAGCGCGCCACCCCGGCTCGGCACCGATCTCTGGAGCGACAAAGCAGCCCTTCTGAAGCTCGCGTTGAAACTGCGCTTGCTAGGCCAGCGCGACATGCGGGAGTTCCTGCGGATCATCGGCATGAATGCTCATGATCTTTTCAACGATGAGTTCGTGACGGACCCACTCAAAGGCGCCTTGGGGTTCGACGCCGTCCTCGGCACCAACTTCGGCCCCCGCGCACCGGGCACCGTGCTCACCTATCTGTATCGCCGGGCGGCCGAGTTTGCGGCCAGTGACACGGGCCTCGCAGTACCCGAGGGCGGAATGGGCGCCGTGACCCAAGCACTTGCGCGGTCTGCCGAAGCCGCGGGCGCGATCATTCGTTGCCAGGCGCCGGTAACCCGAATCCTCGTGGAGAATGACCGCGCTTCGGGAGTACAGCTTGCGAGCGGCGAATGCATTGCCGCGTCGACCGTGATCTCCAACGTCGATGCCAAGACGACTCTGCTAACCCTGCTCGGAACCGAACATCTCGACACGGGCTTCGTACGCCGCGCCGATCACTTCCGTAGCCGCGGACTGTCCGCGAAACTCCACCTGGCACTGGATCGGCGGCCTCTATTCAAAGGCCTGCGTCCGGAGCTGCACGGTGGGAGACTGCTGATCGCACCCACGCTCGAGTATCTGGAGCGTGCTTTCAACGCATCGAAATACCGCACCCCGAGTGCCGCACCGGCGATCGAAATCACGATCCCCTCCGTGCACGATCAGAGTCTCGCGCCGGACGGCAAACATGTGCTGTCGGCGATCGTCCAATACGCGCCGTATGCGCCGGACGGCGGCTGGCCTGCACTGCGCGAGGGCTTCACGCGCACCGTGATCGACCTCATCGAAGCGCATGCACCCGGGCTCAGGGATTCGATTGTGGCGTCGGAGCTTTTGACGCCTAAGGATATCGAGACGCAGTTTCGCGTGCACGGTGGACACTGGCACCATGGCGATCTCGCCTTCGATCAGTTCTATCTGGTGCGCCCATTCCCCGGTGCTGCGCAGTATGGCAGCCCGGTCGCGGGTCTCTATCTTTGTGGCGCGAGCAGCCACCCGGGCGGTGGCGTGATGGGCCTCGCCGGTCGACACGCCGCGCGTGCCGTTCTCAATGAGAATCTCTGATATGAATGCGTCTCCCGCACCACCGCACTTCAAAAGACCACTTCTGGAGACACCGTTCTCCGCGCGTGCGCGTGCCCTCCAGCAGCACGATCGCTTCGTGGCTTGGGCGGGTTACTCGACGGTCGATGTCTTCACGACACCGGAACAGGAATACTTCGCGATCCGCAATGCCACGACCGTCTACGACCTGACGCCGATGGTGAAATACCGGATCGCAGGCCACGATGCGGAACGCTTCCTCAATCGCCTGGTGACACGCGACCTCAGGAAGCTGAAGGTCGGACGTGTGAGCTACGTGGTCTGGTGCAACGACGCAGGACATCTGATCGACGACGGCACCGTGTTCCGGATGGGTCCCCAAGATTTCAGGCTGTGCACGGCGGAACGGCAGCTTGACTGGTTGCTGGATTCCGCGATCGGCTTCGACGTCGAGATCGAGGAGGTGACGGCCGAAATCGCAGCACTCTCGGTGCAGGGACCGACCTCGTGCTGGGCACTGAAGCAGCTTGGCGTCGAGGGCATCAGCGAACTCAAGCCCTTCGAATGGCGAAACCTCTCCGCGGCAGGTCGCCCGCTGATGGTCTCCCGTACCGGCTTTACCGGCGATCTTGGTTATGAACTCTGGATGCGCCCGGAGCACGCCTTGTCGATCTGGGACGACCTGCTGGAGGCGGGACGCCTGCGAGGTATCCGAGTCATCGGCTCTCAGGCTCTCAACATGGCGCGTATCGAGGCAGGCTTCCTGATGCCGAACGTCGATTTCGTTTCCGCCGAACACACGATACGACTGAACCGCGATCGCTCGCCTCTGGAGCTGGGTCTCGGCTGGCTGATCGACTTCGACAAGCCTCATTTCAACGGCCGGCGCGCACTGCTGTCGGAATCGCAGTCGGGCCCCGCTCAGATGTTGATCGGTCTGGATGTGGCCGGCAACAAGCCGGCCCACGGCGCGCTGCTCTACACGGACGAAAAAGGCAGCCTCGAAGTCGGTCACGTCACCTCGGCGATGTGGTCGCCCACCTGCAAGCGCAACATTGCGCTGGCCATGGTGAAAGCGCCGTACTTCAAGACCGGCAGCACGCTCTGGGCGGACGTGTACCTGAACCGGGAACTGGTCTGGGAGCGCCGTATGTTGAAGGCACTGGTTGTTGAAAAACCGTTCTTCGCGCCGGAACGCCGTCGCCTGACACCCCCCGCCGATCACTAGCCGACACGGTGCCGCACACCAAATGCGCTACGATGCTCTCAATGTAGCTTGGTGCAAGAGACCTCCGGGTTGATGACTTCCCAACGCCAGACGACGACCGACCGACCGTGGCTCGATTCGAGCACGGTCCCGCAAATCATCATTGAGGGCGTCTCGAAGCGTTACGGCGAGGTCACGGCCGTTGACGATGTCAGCCTCGCCATCCACAAAGGCGAGATGTTCGCGCTGGTCGGCGCCTCGGGATGCGGCAAGACCAGCCTGCTTCGGATGCTGGCGGGGTTCGCGACGCCGGACAGCGGACGGATACTCATCGATGGCGTCGACATGACCCATGTCCCGCCCTATGAGCGGCCGGTCAACATGATGTTTCAGTCTTATGCGCTGTTCCCGCACATGACCGTGGCGGACAACGTCGGCTACGGCCTCAAACGAATGAAGGTCGCCACCCCAGAGCGGCAAAAACGCGTTCTCGAGGCGCTCGAGATGGTGCAGCTTCAGGACTTCGGTAGCCGCAAGCCCCACCAGTTGTCCGGTGGCCAGCGCCAACGGGTCGCGCTCGCGCGTGCCCTGATTCGTCGTCCGAAAGTGCTGCTGCTCGATGAACCACTGAGCGCTCTCGACAAGAAACTCCGCGAGAGCACGCAGTTCGAACTGATGGATCTGCAGTACGAGGTGGGCATTACCTTCGTGGTCGTGACGCACGATCAAGATGAAGCGATGACTCTAGCCAGTCGCATCGCGGTCATGAATCGCGGCACTGTCGTACAGATCGGCGCACCGGCAGATCTCTACGAACACCCAAACTCCCGGTTCGTGGCTGACTTTTTCGGCACGGCGAACCTGCTCGAGGCCCAGGTGACCCGCATCGATGGTACGGAGATATCCGTCTATTGCCGCACCCTTGACAGCGAACTTCGGGTCGCAAGTCTCGAGGCCCCGGCCATCGGGGAGGCCGTCGCCCTGGCCGTGCGACCCGAGAAGATTCGTCTGCATGCGACACCTCCTGCCGCGACCCCGAAGAACCTGATCGGCGGCCAGGTGTGGGAGCTTGGCTACCTCGGCAATCGTTCGACCTACCAGATCAAGACGCCCACCGGCGCCCGCATCACCGTCGCCGTGCAAAACGATCGCAGAACCACGGAAAGAGCCATCGACTGGAACGATCAGGTACAACTGAGTTTCGATCCCAGCGATGCGGTGTTGCTACGCGCCTGATATAACCTAGTCACGACGGTCCGGTACCGATGCGACCGAGAGGATGTCGACCATGAAGACTCAGCGACTGACACACGGACAGGCTCTCGCACTCGGGACACTGCTGACGGTGTCGACGGCAAGCCCGGTGCGTGCACTCGACAAGTCCACAGGCGAGCTCGAGGAAATCGTGGTAACCGCCACCCGCCACGAGGAGACCATCAGCAAAGTTCCGCTCAGCATCAGCGCACTGAGCCAGGAGACGCTCGATCAGAAGGGCATCAAGGACTTTCAGGACATCGTCCGCTTCATGCCCGGCGTCTCGATCGACAACTCTGGCACCAACGCGATCTCCATTCGCGGCATTTCCTCATCGGGCGGTGCCGGCACCACGGGCATCTATATCGACGACACCCCGATCCAGATGCGCGCCCTGGGCTACAACCCGGACGACGCCTTGCCGAAGACTTTCGACCTCGACCGCGTCGAAGTACTGCGCGGACCACAGGGCACACTCTTCGGCTCAGGCTCAGAAGGAGGCACCGTGCGTTACATCATGACGCAGCCTAGCCTCACCACAGCCTCCACCTACATCCGTAGCGAACTCGCCACGACCCAGGGCGGACAGGCGAGTGGCGAGCTCGGCATCGCTCATGGAGGACCGCTGATCGACGACGTGCTGGGCTATCGCGCCAGCGTTTGGTACCGCTACGACGGTGGTTGGATCAATCGCGTCGACCCGACCACGGGTGCGTTAGTCGATGCCAATGCCAACCGTGCCAACACCCTCTCGGCGCGCCTCGCATTCACGCTGAAACCGCGCGATGGCCTGACGATCACACCGACCGTCATGTACCAAAACGCCCGCAAGCACGACGAGTCGACGTTCTGGACCGCCTACTCGAATCCCTCGGCAGGGGTTTTCAACAATGCGACCCCCGAACGCATTCCCGTGCCCGACGAGTATCTCCTGTCGTCCTTGAAGATCCAGCTTGATCTTGGCAAGAGCGAACTGTTCTCTAATACCTCCTACTACCGCCGCAACGAACAGTCGGGCTATCAGGGGACGATCTACGATTTATCGTACTTTCAGAGCCTGAGCTGGAACCTTGTCGGCGCCTGCGGACCCGCATCGACGTCATCCACGCCACCCTGCTCCTGGTATCCCCTGCTCAACGCCAGTGGGATCCACTTGCCGGCAGGCTTCTCGAACTATTCCACACCCAACACCATGACCAACCAGCAACGCACCTGGACACAGGAAGTGCGCTGGCAATCGAACGACGACTCCAGTCGATTCAAGTGGACCGTGGGTGCTTTCTGGTCACTGTCGGCGGAAACCAGCATCGAGGAACTCAAGGACACCCAGATCATTCCTTTCTGGCAGGCGATCTTCGGCATCAGCCCGATCGATTTCTACGGTCCGTACTACTACTGCAACGGCCAGGGCGTATCCGGCCAGACCTTCCCGAACTGCGACATCTACTACAACTACAATCAGGGTCACGACCGTCAGGTCGCCGGCTTTGGTGAACTGTCCTACGCCATCACCGATCGACTCAAGGTGACCGCCGGCGGACGTCTCGCCAAACTCGGCTTTGATCTTTCCCACTACGGCGATGGGCTCGAAAACTATGGCCCCGGCTACGCCAGCGCGTCACAACGGGAAACCTCGTTCACGCCCAAGTTGGGCCTCTCGTTCCAGGCCGATCCCTCGAACCTGTACTACGCCACCTACGCAAAAGGCTTTCGTCCGGGCGGTGGCAACGCCCCACTGCCGAGTTACTGCGACGGGGATGGCGGTCTCGGTCAGACCGGCTACCCGAACGGCGCGCCCCTCACCTACAACTCCGACTCGACGCAAAGCTTTGAAATCGGCGCCAAGAACAACATCAACAACCGTTTCCGGTTGGCGAGCAGCGTCTACTACATCAAGTGGAACAACATTCAGCAGAACGTCTATGTGGCGTACAACTGCGGGCTACAGTTCACCGACAATCTCGGCACTGCGGTCGCCAAGGGTTTCGACCTCCAGGCAGATCTGGCGCTCGGCAGCTCAGTCACCCTCGATGCGGCGATCGGCTACACGGACGCACGCTACTCCGCCTCGACTGCAGCACCGAAGCCCTTGCTGGTGCAGTCTGGCGATGCGATCGCCGGGGAAGCGGCGATCAGTGGCGCACCGGGCACCAATCCGCCGTGGACCGCCTCGCTCGGCGCCCAGTACAACTTCTCGGTCGCGACCCACGAGAGCTTTGTGCGGATGGATTGGGAATACACGGGCCGCAACAACTGGCCCGCGGCGATCCAGGACTCCGCGACCGTTCAATATTCACCCAACACCTACACCTTGTCGTCGACGCACTTTGCATCGCTGCGTGGCGGCATCAGTTTCGGCACGCTCTCGGCCGCGTTATTTATCGACAATCTCTTCAACAGCCGAACAATCACCAACTACCAGTTGGCGCAGCTCGATGCCAACAACCCTTCCTATCTCGCAAATCCGACCAGCCCGACCTCGGTGGAACAGAATGCCTTCACCTTCCGGCCACGCACGATCGGAATCACCGTGACCTACCGACAGTAGAGGCGCGGCGCCTAGAGCGACGCGGCAAAACGACGGATCCGTCGGGCGGCTTCGGCGAGCTCGGTCTCGCCGACCGCGAAGCATACCCGCACGAATCCCCGGGTCTCGGCGCCGAAGACCGCACCATCAAGCAACGAGACTCGCTCTGCACGATACAGCCGACGGACGAACTCGTCCGATGAGAGGCCCGTCGCGCGCACGTCGAGCAGCATGAACATACCGGCATCGGGCCATACCGGCCGCACTCCCGGGATTTCCTGCAAGGCGTCGAACAGCACCTGCCGCCGCACACGGCAGTACTCTCGTACCGACGCTTCGACGACCTCCGCCTGTTCCAGCGCGACGACCGCCGCCTCCTGAATGAAGCCCGGAAGTCCGTAGAGCATGCTCTGAATCAGATTCTCCGCATGGCGGATGAACGCAGTGGGGCCAATGATCCAACCCGACCGCCAACCGGTCATCGCATGACTCTTCGACAGACTGCCGATCGTGAGCACCTGCTCCGGCAATTGTGCCGCGAGACTCGGCACCCGCCCACCCTCTGCGATGCCGGCATACACTTCATCAGACACAATCCACAGGCCGAGACGACGAGCGATCGCGGCGAGTCCTGACACCTCCGACGCCGTCAGCGTCACACCGGTTGGATTATTTGGGGTCGCGACGAAGATCGCGCGCGTGCGCGGCGTCACGGCCGCTTCAAGCGCGTCGAGATCGAGATGAAACCCGGAAGCTGCGGGGGCAGCCACGGGCACCAGGGTCGCACCCGATGCCCGGATCGTCGGCACGTAGGTCGTGTACATCGGATCGATCGCAATCACCTCGTCTCCGGGACCTGCGAGACACATCGAGGCGATGAACAGACCGTTCTGAGTCCCACCCACCACCAAGGCGTTGTCGGCCGTCACCACCTGACCGCTACGCCGCTGATGCATTTTCGCGATCGCGGCCCGAAGCTTCGGACGCCCACCCCCCTCGGTGTAGTGGGTGTCCCCGCCCCGAATACTCTCGATGGCCGCCGCCACCACTTCGGTGGGCGTATCGAGATCCGGATCGCCCACGCTGAGGACGATCACATCCTCGCCCGCGGCCGCCGCATGCCGCGCTTCCCAATGGAGCGCCCAAGGATCCCCACCCTCGTCGGCAACCCGGTGTACCAGCGGCGAAAATGGCAGATTCACTCGAAGGCCTCCGCGACCACTTCAATCATCATGACTTGTCGCTTGGCGGCGAATGAGCGCAGTGCCCTCTCAAGCGTCTCGAGACTATCGATACGACAGTAGCCATACCCATAGGCGGCTGCCAGCGGTTCGAAATCCGGCGGGCGCACATCGACGCCCTCCGGTTCGATATCAACTGCACGCATGGAGCTGCGAATCTCGCCGTAACCGTGATTGTTCCAGACGACAATGGCCGTCCAGGCGTTTACGTCACGGAGCACAGCGAGCTCACCGAGCGTGAACTGGATGCCGCCATCACCCACGAGACAAACGACCGGTCGATCCGGCGCACCGAGGCCCGCACCCGTGGAGGCCGGCAAGGCATATCCAAGGGTGCCGCACCCTGTGCCGCTGTTAAACCAACTGCGCGGCAAGGCGGCGGCGTAATAGAGATTGCCGGCATACACCGGCTGGGTCGAATCACCCACCATAATGGCCGTCGGTAGTACACGCCGGATGACCTCCAGAAATCCAACCTGCCGCTGCATCGCTGCGGACAGGCCTGTGAAGGCAGCCGCGGCAGCGGCGGCCGCGAGCGCCTGACCACGGCTTGGCTGCGCAACACCCAGATCACGCGACAACAGCGCGGCAACGATCTCCTTCGCATCCCCCACCAAGCCGAGATCGGGCACCACACTACGCGTCATCTGCGCTGCGTCGATATCGATACGGATGAGCTGTCTCGGCTTCTGGAAATCGGCGACGACATACATGTCGTAGTCGGTCTGACCAAACTCGGTACCGATCGCGAGCACCACATCCGCCGCCGCTACCAGCGCCCTGACAGCCGTCAGTGAAGGACTGGCCGGAACCGCCAGCGGATGATCGACCGGCATCAGACCCCGCGCATTGACGGTCATCACCACGGGCGCACCGAGATGTTCCGCGAGACGTGTGATCTCGGCGCCGATCGCGCCCCCGCCAACCAGCAACACCGGCACCTTCGCCTGCCTCAGGCGAGAGGCAGCCTCCTCGAGGTCAGCTGACGCCGGTAGCGGCGGGCCGCCGACCGCCAACGACATCTCGCCGACCTCCGCAGCCGGCAGCGCCAGGACGTCCCGAGGGATGTCGATATAGGCCGGACGTGGCCGGCCACGGGTCAGGGCGGCAAACACCTCTCTGAGAATCGGCCCGAGCGCTTCGGGCTCCATCACTCGATGCGCCGAACCACTGACCAGCGACGCCATCAAACGTTGATCGATGAGTTCATGCAGATACCCGCGGCCCGTGCCGATCTCCGCGCGTCGGTTCTCACTCGAGATCACGAGTAGCGGAATCGAATCTCCGTAAGCCTGCGCCATCGCCGTGGTGATGTTGGTGAGCCCGGGACCGGTGATGGTGAAACATACACCCGGCCGACCGGACACGCGGGCATAACCATCGGCCATGAACCCCAAGCCCTGCTCATGGCGTCCCGTGACGTGTCGAATCTTTGACCGAGCAAGCCCGCGATAGAGTTCGAGGTTATGTACGCCGGGGATCCCGAAGACATGGCGAACCCCAAAGGCCTCGAGCATCGCCACCAACTGCCCACCGACCGTAGTTGCCATAGCGCATGTCTCCCTCTATTCGCCCGACAATAGCACAGTCCGATCAAACGCCCGGCCGGCCTGACCGCCCCGCGCAGCTAGTTTATTTATCAAAGCAACGATAATATAACTCGTCGAGTGCAGCTGCCCTTGGGCGACGTCCGGCGGGATGACCGCCGCGGCCATCACACCGAGACCACTCGACGTCACCGACCTACCGAGACACGCTGCATGGCTGGAACCACGATCTATCGCACCACGCTCCTGCCGGAGTGGATCGATTACAACCAGCATTTGCGCGATGCCTATTACGGCGTGATCATCAGTCTGGCCACAGACGCGCTCATGGACCAGGTGGGCATCGATGCCGACTATCGGCAGCGGACGCAGTGCACCCTCTATTCACTCGAGATGCACATCCACTGGCTCAAGGAAGTCAAAGCCGGCGCCACATTGGCAGTCGACGCGATCGTCCTGGGTGTCGACAGCAAGCGCCTGCATCTTGGCGTCGATATCAGGACCGATGATAGCGTCGCGCCGGTCGCAACAGCCGAGCTCATGTTGCTGCACTACCGACAAGGCGACACCCAGGGGGCCACACCGTTCCCCGATGACATCCGCGCAGCGATCGAGACCTTGCGACTTGCCTATGACGGCGGCGCGTGGCCAGGCCCGCGTGCACGGCCACTCGCGATGACAAGGCGCTGAAGTGAATCCACGGCTCAAACGCCTCCTGGCACCAAGAAGCATCGCCCTGATCGGCGGCGCGTGGACCGACGCTGTCGCCGCGGCAAGTCGTCAGATCGGGTTCAAAGGAACGATCTGGCGGATACATCCCACACGCGCATCGGATGCGAGCACTCGGTACTACCGTAGCGTTTCCGAGCTTCCCGAAGCACCTGATGCCACCTTCCTCGCCGCACCCTGTGATGACGTGCCTGCGATCGCCGGCGAACTCGCGGCACGCGACGCCGGCGGCTTCGTCTGTTTCGCGGCAGGGTTCGATGAGACGGCCACCCCACAGGGCGCGGCACTCACCGATGCACTGGTTCGGTCTGCAGGCGAGCTCCCGTTCACGGGACCCAACTGCTACGGGCTCATCAACTTTTTCGACTCGGTCGCACTCTGGCCTGATCAAGTGGTCGCGAACCCGATCGAGCGCGGCGTGGCGCTCATCACGCAAAGCGGCACGATCGGCCTCAGCTTGATGTTCAACCATCGATCGCTGCCCATCGGCTATGTGATCACCGTCGGCAATCAGACGCGCCTTGCGCTCGAGGATCTGATCGAGGAGCTTGCCGAGGACCCACGAGTGACGGCCTTCGGCTTGTATGTGGAGGGCATCAAGGATGCCAGCCGCTTCGCGGCAGCTGCCGAGAAAGCCCGCCGTGCCGGCAAGCCCATTGCACTCGTGAAGTCCGGCCGGACTGAGATCGCCGCCCGCACGGCTGCCACGCACACGGGGGCACTCGCCGGCGCCGACAGCGTGTTCGACGCCTTTTGCCGTGATGCCGGCATCGCACGATGCGACACCCTGGCGACCCTGATCGAAACCTTGAAGGTGCTCCATTGCGGCGGGCCATTGACGGGTCCACGCGTGTTGGTGATGGGCGCGTCGGGCGGCGACATGGCCATGACTGCCGATGTCTCGCGTGACATGGCGCTACAGTTCACTGAGATACCCGCCACAACCCAGGCGACTCTCGCGACCGTGCTCGGGCCACGCGTGACGATCGCCAACCCGTTCGATTTTCATACGTATATCTGGTTCGACCAGGCGCGACTGCGACAGCTGTTTAGTGGCGTGTTTTCGGCAGGCTATGACTCGATCGCCTTCATGCTGGATTGTCCGCCGGCGGAGCACACCGATACCGCCGCCTATGACATGCCCATCCGCGAGTTTATCGCCGCCGCAAAAAACTCGAGCACGCGTGGCGCAATGCTCGCGTCGCTACCGGAGACTCTCTACAGGGACATGCGAGCCGAATGCCTGGCTGCCGGCGTCGTGCCGCTCCAAGGCCAACGGGAAGGCCTCGAGGCCCTGAACCTCGCAGCCGTTCTCGGTGAGACCTGGCGCTCTGCGACCGCTCCGGTACTGCAGCGTCCGTCCGCTCCGCTCGGCGCGGCCGCGACACTCGATGAGCATGCCGGCAAGGCGGCACTGGCGGCATTTGGTGTTCCAGTCCCGTCATCCCGACGGGTGGCTCCCGACGTGGCCGCTCAGGCCGCCACCGACATCGGCTTCCCGGTGGTCATGAAGGCAGTCAGCGACACGCTGGCCCATAAGTCGGAAGTCGGGGGCGTGATCCTCAATATCCGTTCACCGGCGGAGGCTACGGATGCAGCGGCGCGACTCCGTGCGCTGTCGGGCGAACTACTGGTCGAACAGATGGTTACCGATGGGGTCGCCGAGATTCTGGTGGGGGTAATCGTCGATCCGCAGTTCGGACAGATTCTGGTGCTCGGTCATGGTGGCGTGATGACCGAGTACTTCAAGGACACGACCAACGTTCTCCCGCCGTTCACGGCGCACAACATCCGTCGTGGTCTGGATCGGCTGAAGGTCTCCAGACTGCTGGATGGATTTCGGGGAAAGCCTGCCGGTGACCGCGATGCATTGGTCGAGGCGATCCTTCGCGTCGGGCGTTTCGCGACCGCGAATGTCGACTGCTTGAACGAACTCGACGTCAATCCGATCATCGTCCGGCCGAAGGGCCTGGGTGTGGTCGCGGTCGATGCGCTGATCAGACTGTCCAGGAGCGATGCAACATGAGCGATGGTGTACGTCTAGTCCGAAATGGATCGATACTCGAGGTCACGATCGATCGGCCCAAAGCTAACGCCATCGATCTCAAGACCAGCCTCCGACTTAACGACATCTGGACCGACTTCCAGAAGGATCCGACGCTACGGGTCGGCATCCTTACTGGCGCCGGTGATAAATTCTTTTCGCCCGGCTGGGACCTGAAGGCGGCGGCCGATGGCGAAGCCACCAATTCCAACTGGGGTGTCGGCGGCTTCGGCGGCCTCAACCACCCGCGTAATCTCGACAAACCCATCATCGCCGCCGTGAACGGCATCGCCTACGGTGGCGGATTCGAGATGGTGCTGGGCACGGATTTGATCGTGATGGAGGAGCATGCACGCTTCGCGCTCCCCGAGATCAAGGTCGGGGTGTTGCCCGACGCAGCCACGATCAAGCTTCGTCGCCGTATCCCCTATCACGTTGCCGTCGAACTCCTGATGCTTGGCCGCGCCATGGATGCGGCCGAAGCCAAACAGTGGGGTCTTGCCAACTGGGTGGTGCCCAAAGGCGAAGCGATGCAAAAAGCACGGGAAGTGGCCACGCTGATCGCCGAAGGGCCGCCGCTGCTGTTCCCTGCGCTCAAGCAACTGCTGCACCACAGTGAAATGGTGGCCGAAAACCCGGCCTTTGAGCTGCACGACGCCCTGCATGCCGTGATGAAGGTTGCGCAATCCGAGGACCTTCTGGAAGGTGCTCGAGCGTTTGCCGAAAAGCGCAAGCCGAACTGGAAGGGACGCTGACATGTTCGGCACGTTCAGCCGAGCCATTCTCAAGACACCCGGGACCAACTTCGCCGACGGCATCACCGAAAGCGCGGATGGCACGCCGGATCTTCCAATGACGCTCGTTCAGCATGCCGCGTATGCGAGCGCACTGCAGCAGCTTGGCCTCATGATCGAGGTGCTTGATGCCGACGAGCGTTTTCCAGACGGTACCTTTGTTGAAGACGCGGCGATCGTCACGCCTCGCGGGGCGATCATCACCCGCCCCGGCGCGAGCTCTCGCATGGGCGAAACAGCGGCGATCGAACGGGCGTTGGCGAAGCACTACCCGACTCTGGGTCATATCGAAGCCCCCGGCACCGTCGATGGCGGCGATATCTGCGAGACGGACTCCGCCGTGCTGATCGGCATCTCGGCGCGCACCAATCCGGAGGGCGCCAGGCAATTGGCAGGCCTGCTTGGGGATCTTGGCTTTCCATCCATTATTCTGGATGTCCGCGGCTGCCCGGGACTTCTGCACTTCAAGACCGGTGTCTCGGCACTGGGCGATGGCAGGCTCGTGATGGCCGCGGGACTGCCGACCTTCCCAGAGCTCGCCGCCTTCGAGTCGGTGATACTCGAGCCGGAAGACAGTTACGCCGCGAACTGCATCCGCGTCAATGACCGCATCCTGGTACCGGCAGGGTACCCGCGCTTCGAGGACCGCCTGGCGAAGCTCGGCTACGCGCCGCTACCGCTCGCAATGTCGGAATTCAAGAAAATGGATGGCGGTCTGAGCTGTCTGTCGCTACGCTTCTGATCGATGCGCCGTCGCACGTCCTGAGATCCCCGCATGACTCTCGTCGACCAGACCGCTCTGGTGATTTTGGACGGCCCACTGGCCGTGGCCGACATTGAGGCCATCGCACGGGGCGCGCGGCTCACGATCTCGGACCGAGTGCGGACGAGAGTCGAGCACTGTCGCCGTATCGTCGACAGCCTGATCGACCAAGGTATTCGCGCCTATGGCGTCAACACGGGTGTCGGCGCGCTCTGTGATGTCCTCGTCGACCGTCCGCAACAGCAAGCGCTGTCGCGAAATCTACTGATGAGCCATGCCGTTGGCGTCGGAGCACCACTTCCAAAGGACGTGGTACGGGCAATCATGGCGGCTCAGGTCAACAGCCTGTGCCTTGGTCACTCGGGCGTTCGGTTCGAGCTTGTCGATCGTCTGGTGGCCCTTCTCAACGAGGATTGCATACCCGAGGTGCCCTCCAAAGGCTCCGTGGGATATCTCTCTCATATGGCGCACGTCGGACTGGTGGTGATTGGTGAAGGACGCGTGATGGGGCGCCCGAGCGCATCCCAGGCACTCGACCATCTGGGACTGGCACCACTCGTTCTGGAAGCGAAGGAAGGACTCAGTCTCATCAACGGGACACCGTGCGCATCCGGCCTCGCGTCGTTGGCGCTCGGCCGTGCACGTCGACTGCTCGACTGGGCCGATGAGGTCGGTGCGATGAGCTTTGAGGCCCTGCGTGGGCAACTGTCGGCATTTGATCTCGAAGCACTGGCGCTACGCCAATCCGCCGCCATCAATCTTGTGGGACAGCGACTACGTGACCGCCTCCTCGGCAGTGCCAATCTCATCGCACACCAAGGCCAGCGCACACAAGACGCTCTCAGCCTTCGCGCGATGCCGCACGTGCATGGCGCAGCGAGAGACGTGCTTGCCGAGGCGCTACGCGTCGTGACCCGGGAGCTTTCCGCGGTCACCGACAACCCGGCCATCGCAGGCACGATCGATCAACCGAGGGTGTACTCCGAAGCGCACGCCGTGGGCGCCGCACTTGCCCTCGCGATGGACAGTCTCGCGCAGGCCGTCGCCTCTATGGCGGCGATGTCGGAACGGCGCACCGACCGTCTCGTGAATCCGCTCGTCAACGGATTGCCGGCGTTCCTGTCGGCCGTACCCGGCGCCGGGTCGGGCTTCATGATCGCCCAATACACCGCCGTGTCACTCGTCGCCGACAACCGCAGGTTGTGCGCGCCGGCAAGCCTCGATGGTGGCGTCACCTCAGGGCTTCAGGAAGACCATCTGTGTCATGCGACCCCTGCAGCACTCAAATGCCTCGAGGTCGTGGGGCAATCCGAACAGATTCTGGCGATCGAGCTGTTGGCGGCGGCGCAGGGACTCGATTTTCTCATTCAGGAAACATCCCCCGCCCCTGGCATCGCTGACCTGCATCGCAGGCTGCGATCCAGGATTGCCACCTATCGCGACGATCGACCGCTAGCCGATGACATCGCGAGTGCCGTCTCGTGGCTACGCAGCGGACCCGTGCCGAGCCCCTGATGAGGACGCTCGTCGCCGAGGCTTAACTCAAGCCGCCGAGCCGGTGTCGGTCTGTACCCGCAGCCACAAGAGCGCCGCCACCACCGCAAAGCCGAGCCCCGTGATGAAGGCCAGATTCCAAGCCTGATGACCCGACAAATAAGCAACGATCGGGATCCCGACGATGCCGCCCAGATTGCCACCGGTGTTGAGCACCCCCGTCGCCGCCATGGTATCGGCCTTGGCGATACGCATGGTCGCCGCCCAGTAAGAGGCTTCGGTCAGTTCCACACAGCTGAAACTCAGCACGAGACAGGCCACCGCGGCGTACGGACTACTGACTGAAATCGCCCCCAGCAGGAAAAGCCCTGCGAGCGGCAGCGACACCACAGGCGTCAGTCGGTAGCCCCAACGGACACCGAGCCGCCGACAAAACACCTCGGTGAGCACTCCACCGAGCCCCGCGCCGAGTGCAGCACCCAGTGGTGGCAGACTTGCCATCCAACCGCCCTCCAGCACCGTGAAATGCTGTTCCTGGATCAAATACAGAAACGACCAGTTGGAGAGCAGGTAATAGGTGTAATTCATAGCGGCATACGAGAGCGTCACCATCAGCACGTTGCGATTGAGCAGGATGCCGGTCACGCGCGCAAAACTGATGCGGGTATCGGTTGTCGCAGCGCGCTCCTGCTGAAGCTCCTCGAGCTCCTCGACCGACACCCGCGCGTGCTCGCTCGGCGTGTCTCGTCCGTACCAAAACCAGAGCGCGATGAACCCAAGCGCCGGCAACGCCGACCAGACCAGTGCTCGTTGCCAACCAAACCCTTGAATCAGCAGCACGAGAACCGGCGGTGCGAGCGCCGCCCCGACTTGCGCGCCAAAGGTGTGGATACCCTGTGCCAATGCCCAACGATTGGGCGGCAGCCAGCGCTCCATGGTGCCCGCACAGATCGGATAGAAGGGCGCCTGCGCAACACCCAACAACAGCTGACTCATGAAGAGCGCGATGAACAACCACGTGCCGTTCAGAAGCGTCGGCGCCAACGGCAAAGCCACACAGGCCAGCACCGCGAGCAGCCCGGTGACCGCCAGCGCTCGCCGCGCGCCGAGCCGTTGACCGAACACGCCGCCCGGGAACTGCAGGAACCCGTAACTGAGCACAAAGGCCCATTGCAGCCAGCCGATCTGCATCTGGCTGAGCGAGAGCTCCGGCATGATGCGCTCGGCGGCGACCGTGACACTGCGCTGCTGGAAATAGAGGATGGCAGCCGCGGTCACCAGCATTGAGAAGATGCGCCAGCGGATCCGCGGACCCTGTCGAGGATGTTCCATCGCCGCCACGATCATGCCGCCCCTGAGCACTGCCGGATCGACAGTATCCCCTGTTTCGCGAAATCGCGTCCATCCGATGAACGCCCCTGCGCCATCGGGAGTCCGCGCCCGCCCGCCGAACCCTGGCGACCGAACCCGTTAGGACTGGCGCCAACCCGCGGAAGCTTCGCGCAGACGCTGAAACGCGTCCTGCTCACTCATGAAATGAAAAGCGTCCTGATAGCGCGGCACATCGAAGTAGGTGGCTCGTGAAATCTTCTCGAGGTCATTCAGCATCGGGGCAAAGTTCCGCCGGCGCTCATGCCACACCAAGGTCTGCGGGTTGCCGCCATCGGTAATGGTCGCGAAATCAAGGGTCGGGAAAAAATCATGCAGCGCGAGCACGGTCTTGTACACATCGCCATGCCAGTCGTAATGCATCGCCTGGCCTACCGCCTTGGCGCGAAACGAGTAAGCCGCTTGCAGATCGTTCAGCGACGAGTAGACGTCACTCGGCACCGTGTCATCAATCAAGTAGACGGTGCGGTGATGAGATCGCGTGAGCGCCGAAAGAAAATCCCTGAGCGTCTGCTCGAAGGTATGCAGGCCGTCTAGAAAAAAAAGATCGTAAGCCGGCTTTCCGTGTGGGGATGTGAAAAATTCATCACTGGTGATCTCGAAGAACCGCACGGTATCGTTGGCATAGGACGCCGTATCGAACAGGAACTTCGGATCCACCGCATCCTTCTCGGGCATGTTCACGACGTTGAAGGTTTCTCCCTTGTTCACGCCGATCTCGAGATAGCTCCGGGCACCGGTGATGGCACAGATCTCGCGAATTCGTCGGTCACTCCACGTGGACATGCGCCTGCCTCCTAACGCTGCGGAAATCTTTGATCAGCGACATCGGGCAAGGCCCGCTCCGCCGATCACACCCGTGGATCGACTGTAGCATGCGCCCGGTCACTCGTCCGTGCTGCCCTACGAGCGTCAGGAGCCACCGCGCAGCGGCATCAACGATCAGCGCCCATCAGGGCGAAGGCGTGACGGGCAATCGCCAACTCTTCGTCTGCCGGAATCGCCCACAAACCGATCGTGGCCCCGGGTGCCGACAGTCGTGGTTCATTGGCGCCATTACGGTCCTGATCGAGCGCAAGACCGAGCCACTCGAGGTGAGCGAGGATGCGGCGACGCACCTCCGGCGCATTCGCGCCGATACCCCCGGTGAAGACGATCGCATCGACGCCCTGCAGCGCCACGATCGCGGATCCGGCATGCCGTGCCGCCCAGTAACAGAAATGCTCGATGGCGCGACGGCTGTCGGCATCCTGAGCATCGAGCAGCGAGCGCATGTCTGAGGTGCGATTCGAAAGCGCCAGCAATCCCGATCGGCGGTAGAGCAGATCCTCCAGTTGCTTCGGATCAAGACCCTCATCGCGCGACAAAGCGAGCAACACGCCGGGATCAATGGCCCCCGAGCGCGTTCCCATCACGAGCCCGTCGAGCGTCGAGTACCCCATGCTGGTGGCGACGCTACGACCCTCGGCGATGGCACAGAGGCTACTGCCATTGCCAAGATGCAACACCAACAAGCGCCGTGGCAACGGTTCTCCAGAGACGCCGGGAAGCACCGACACCACATGCTCGTAGTTGAGACCGTGGAAGCCATAGCGTCGATAACCACGGGCGTGATACTCATCCGGCAGCGCGAGTCGCGTCGCAAGGTCCGGCTGCGTGGCATGAAAAGCAGTGTCGAAACAGGCGACTTGGGGCAGATCCGGCACCAGCGAGAGCAGATTGTGAATGGCATCAAGACCGTAGCCGTTGTGCAGTGGTGCCAGCGCACGCAACGCATCGAGTTGCGCCAATTGGTCGGCACGCACTTGCAGGGGAGCCGTGAATGCGGCGCCCCCGTGCACGATACGATGCCCAACGGCCTTCAGATCCCCCGCCGCGACACCGCCCTGCGCCAGCGTACTCAAGATTTCCCGGAGTGCGCCCTGATGGTCTAGATCGGCCGCGAGACGCCGATCAATCTCCGCAGCCCGAGACCACGCGCCAACCCGCAACCTCGGGGCCGTCCCGATACCCTCCACTTGCCCGTGGGTCTCCCGCCGAAGTTCGTCGAACACCGCGAACTTGAGGGAGGAAGACCCCGCGTTGAGCACCAAGATCCGTCGGGAGATCGCCTTCCCGACGGACGCGGCACTCATTGTGGCCGCCGAGCCTTCGGTCATTCGACGATCTGCGGCCGCATGTCCTCGCGACGAATACCTGCCACGGCAACCGGCTTTTTCATGGCATCACGACGGAAGGGCTCACCCAACTCCTGGTTCAGCACCACTTCGATGAAGGTGGTAACGCCTTTTTGCTGCGCGGCACAGGCCTCCTTGAGGGCCGCAGTGAGCTCGGACGCACTACGCACGGCGACGCCCTTGTGACCACAGCCTTGCGCCACACTCGCGTAACTCAGATTCGGGTCGAGCTCGGTACCGATGAAGTTGTTGTCGTACCAGAGGATCGAATTACGCTTCTCGGCACCCCACTGATAGTTACGGAAAATCACCATCGTGATCGCCGGCCATTCGTTGCGGCCGATCGAGGTCATCTCGTTCATGGAGATGCCAAAGGCACCATCGCCTGCGAAGCCGATCACCGGGACTGCGGGATTACCGATCTTGGCGCCAATAATGGAGGGAAAGCCATAGCCGCACGGACCGAAGAGACCCGGCGCGAGATACTTCCGGCCCTTTTCGAAGGTGGGATAGGCATTACCGATCGCACAGTTGTTGCCGATATCGCTCGAGATGATCGCATCCGCCGGCATCCCCGCCTGAATTGCGCGCCACGCTTGACGCGGCGACATGAGATCCGACTGTCGGGCACGTGAGTCGGCATTCCACGTGGTACCCGGATCGTCATCTTCGTAGTCCATCGTCGCGAGCGCCTTGAGCCAGCCCTGCTTGGTCGACTGGATGGTCGCCTTGCGTTGCGCGCGATCCGCATCACCGGCGGTCGGCGATAGCTGTGCGAGGATCTGTGCCGCGACCTGCTTGGAGTCGCCACAGATCGCCACGGTCACGGGCTTGGTGAGACCGATGCGATCAGGATTGATGTCGACCTGGATGATCTTCGCGTCTTTGGGCCAATAGTCCATACCGTAGCAAGGAAGCGTCGAAAAGGGATTGAGACGAGTACCCAGCGCCAGCACCACGTCCGCTTTCGAGATCAGTTCCATACCGGCTTTGGAGCCGTTGTAGCCGAGCGGCCCGACCGCCAGCGGATGACTGCCCGGGAAGGAATCGTTGTGCTGGTAGTTGTTGCACACCGGCGCCTCCAGACGCTCGGCGAGCGCCACGCACTCTGGAATGGCGTTGCCAAGCACAACGCCGGCGCCCGACAAGATCACCGGGAACTTCGCCTCCGACAATAACTTGGCCGCCGCAGCGATCGCATCCTTGCCACCACTCGGACGCTCGAAATTGATGATCGCCGGCAAGGTGATGTCCACCACCTGAGTCCAATAATCGCGAGGAATATTGATCTGCGCAGGGCCCGAGAGGCGCTTCGCCTTGCCGATCACGCGATTCAGTACCTCGGCCACACGCGTCGGGTCGCGGACTTCCTCCTGATAGCAGACCATGTCGCGAAACAGCGCCATCTGCTCGACTTCCTGAAAACCGCCCTGCCCGATGGTCTTGTTTGCCGCCTGCGGCGTCACGAGCAGCATCGGCGTGTGATTCCAATAGGCTGTCTTGATGGCCGTGACAAATCCGGTGATACCCGGGCCGTTCTGGGCGATCGCCATCGCCATCTTGCCGGTCGAACGAGTGTAACCATCACAGATCAGACCACCGTTGGTCTCGTGGGCCACATCCCAGAAGGTGATGCCCGCCTTGGTGAACAGATCCGAGATCGGCATGAATGCCGAACCGATGATGCCGAAGGCATGCTCGATTCCATGCATCTGCAGAACCTTGATGAAGGCTTCTTCCGTCGTCATCTTCATAATCGAATCTCCCGTCTCTCGGACGCTTAAGCTAGTGTTCTTGGAAAACCATTGACAACCGAAAAGGATCGACGCGGCAGCGCCTCACGGCGCCTCGTCACGCTGGTGGTACCAGACATAGAGTGCACGCTGCCCCAGCCGCCGGAATGGCCGCAGGATACCGCGACCCGGAAGAGGCGACTGAAAGATCGGCAAGGCACGGCCGAGGGGCTGGCCGGTCACCAGCTGCGCAAGGCGACGTCCCGCCTGCGCCGAATACATCACGCCGTTGCCACCGTAGGCGAGTGAATAGAAAATGCGCTGCGCAGGATCCGGCTGGAAGATCCTCGGCATCAGATCGTGCCCCACATCGACCCAGCCCCACCACGAATAGTCGATCTGCACATCCTCGAGGATCGGAAACTTGCGAGCGAGCGCGGCTCTGAGGAGGTCAAGGTGCTTCGACGCCGGGGCGTCCGCGCCGGTGATCGCACTGCGGCTGCCGATCTGCACGCGACCGTCGGGCAGGCAACGATAGTAGTGCCTGAGCACACGCGTGTCGGTATAGAATGCCTTCGAACGGAACCCGCAAGCCTCACGCTCGCTGGCAGTCAGCGGCCGGGTGACGATCGAGTTCGACAAGACCGGCATCAGCTTGTGCCGCGTCAGACGGTGCATGCCAGGTGGCGTGTAGGCGGCCGTGGCAATCGCCACCGCCTTGGCACGAACGGTCCCGCGCGGTGTTCGCAGATGATGCACGCCCTCGCGCGTCTCCCAACCCGTCACGGGACTCCCGGTGTGCACGATCGCCCCGAGCCGTCGCGCCATCTTGAGGTATCCGAAAGCGAGCTTCGCTGCATGGACGCCCACGCCGTCGGGCTCGAACATCGCACCAGACGCCTCACGATCATCGACGTGCTCGCGCTTCAACTCGTCCGCCGACACGACCCGTGACCGATAACCAAAGGTCTCGTTCAGCAGTCGCGACTCAGCCTCGAGTATCGGCATGATGCGTGGCCGGTGCGCGATGTAGAGGTGCCCGCCGTCCTGCGGTTCGCAGTCGAACTCGCCGCCGCCGATGAGGCTTCGGAAGAGCTCGAAGCCCTCGGAGACCTCGGCATGCATGCCTTTCGCGACCTCAAGGCCCCATCGCTCGATCCAACCTGAGCGTTTCAGCCGACCCGAGGAAATCTGCGCCTGCCCGCCGTTTCGCGTGCTGCACCCCCACGCAACCGTGTTGGCTTCGAGCACCACCGGCTTGAGACCCGCTTTGGCCAGATGAATGGCGCAGGAAAGACCGGTATAACCCGACCCGATCACCACCACATCGGCGTCGATGTCCCGATCCAGCACACCGTCGTCTTCGGGGGGTGAGCCCGCGGTCGCGATCCAATAAGTCGGCGCATAAGCGCGGTTGCAGCCGGGACCGGCATCGACCACCGGGTCGTGCTTTGGGTCATACGCCGCACGCCCGGCGTCAAAGGGCGCGAATTCTGCCGTACGCGGTGGCGAAAAATCACGTCGAGCACTCATGGCGTCACGCCTTGATCGCTGGGCGATCCTTGCGGAACGCGCTCTTGGTGGCCACCAGACCCTCACGGAAGGTGAACAGGTCGATGCCTTGAACCTCGATCCGAGCCCCATCACCGCGCGTTCCCCGGAATATCCAGGTGGTGGTCACATGGTCGGCACCGACATGATGCGTGACCGCATCCCAGCGCACGTCCGGAATACCGGCCCAGACCGCCTCGAAGGCCGCCTGCACAGCGGCGCGGCCGGTGTGACGCGCACCATGGACCTCGGGCCCACCGGCGGTGTCGAAGGTCACATCGGGGGTCATCAACGCCACCACCGCCGCAGCGTCGTGGCGATTGAAGGCAGCAAACATGTCATCGAGGAGTTTACGGGCGGCTTCAGCGGATACGGTCACAGGCTACACTCCCAGCATCAGGGCTTAGGCGAAGAATGATCGCAGGCAGCGACCTTTGCGACTAGAGCCAGTGACTCACGATCGTTGGGACCAATCGCCCGCGGCGCGCCCTCACACAGGCCGTTGCCGCACGATGAGCGCCGCAAGCCGCGCGATACCCTCAGGGATCCGCTCTTTGCCGATCGAGGCAAACCCCAGCCTGAAGCAGGAACGGGGGGGCGAGGACTCCATGAAATAAACCTCACCCGGTTCGATCAGAATTCGCGCCGCGCGGGCATCCGCCGCCAGCTTGCCCGCATCGAGCCACGCCGGGCCTTCGAGCCAGACCGACAGCCCACCGTCCACCGGCACGACACGCACCTCTGGCAAATTTTGCTGCAGCGCCGCCATCAACACGGCCGCGCGCTCGGCATGAATGGGCATGACGCGTCGACTCAGGGCGTCGTAGTGACCGAGCGCGAGGAATAGCGCGAAGGCGCGCTGAACGAATGCGGTCGGATGCCGGATCATTAGTCGCCGGAGCGACCGCAGCTCCTCGATGAGCCGTGGCGCGGCCACCACGTAGCCAAGGCGCAACCCCGGCGCCACCATTTTCGACAAACTCCCCACGTAGATGACGCGCCCCGCCTCGTCGAGACTCTTGAGCGCCGGATTGGCACGCCCGCCTCGACTAATTTCCGTCTCGTAGTCATCCTCGATGATCAAAAAGTCGTCCGACGCCGCGCGCGCGAGCAGTGCCTGACGCCGCGCCATGGGCATCGTCACGGTGGTGGGGGACTGATGACTCGGTGTCGCATAGACGTAATCGCAAGCGGCGAGCGCAGGACCGACGATCAGCCCCTGCCCATCGATGGGTAGCGGCTCAAGCAACTCGGTCCGTATGCCGAATATGTTGCGGGCGTCCGGATACCCCGGGTTCTCGATGCCGACGCGAGTATCACGCGAGACCAGTAGATCCGCGATCAAATACAGCGCCTGCTGGGCGCCGATCGTGATGATGATCTCCTCGGGCTTCGCCCAGACACCGCGCAGCGGCAATACCTTGGTGCGAATTTCCTCGATCAGCTGAGGGTCATCGCGCGTAAACAGATCCTGGGCCCAATCACGGATTTCCATGACGCCAAGCGCCTGCTGGCAGCAGGCCCGCCAGTCCTGGGTTGGGAACAGCTCCGGATCAAACTGGCCATAAATGAACGGATAGTCGTACGCCTGCCAGTCCTGCGCCTTCTCGATGTTGCGCTGCATCGACGGCAAGATGCGAAACCGTCGATCCCAATCCGGCGACGCTTCGATCGCGGACTCACTCGCGGCCACCGGAGTGATCTGCCGACCCGCGATGTCGGCACTGACGAAATAACCGCTACCCTGCCGCGCCAGCAAATAGCCGTCGTCAACCAGTTGCTGGTAGGCGAGCACCACCGTGTTTCTGGCCACACCGAGTTCCGCGGCAAGCTCACGACTGGAGGGCACGGCCGCATCGGCAGGGATCTGGCCACCGACGATCGCCGCAATCAGCTGCTGACGCAGCTGCGCCTGCAACGACAAGGGACTGTCATCCTCCAGTCGAAACAAGGATCGCCACAAGATCGACGCAGCCTTCGCCGGCATGACGCTTCAACTCTCCCGCGGGCTTCGCGACACCCGATGTTCCCAATGATGACCGAAACCAAAGGGCGATGGGTGCCGTACCCGCCCTCAGCGGCCCGGCCGGACTAATGGCCGGCCGGCATGGTTTCCCGGCTCGAGGGATGCCTGCGGGCATCGACGCCGACAAAGGCTTCCTGCTGGGTACCGTCGCCGATCGGCGAGACCAGCACCGGCCGAGCACCCTCCTCGCTCGACGGTAAGCGCCAAACGCTCGGCGCGTAGGAAAACTCGAGGGCAGTGCTGTCGTACCCCAGCACCCCAAGCAAGCTCGGGAAGATATTGGCATGCGACAGCGGCAGGTCAGTCTTCGCCTCGAGCTCCGGGAAGCCCGCCGCACGGGCGACACGCTCGTCGGTCGCAAGAAACATCAACGGCACCAACATCTGCTCGATGGACGCCGAACAATGCCCCCACAGTCCATTCTCACCCAGCGACTCGCCGTGATCGCTCGTCAGCACGATCAAAGTGGGCTTCCTGAGCGCACCGATCAATCGGGTCGCGAATTGGTCGAAATACACGAGCGCATTGTCGTAGCTGTTGACGATCAGTTTTTGGAACTTGGGTGAAAATGACGCCGCCTTGCCACGAAGGTCCGGCAAATAGACCCGACACTCCGGACAACTGACGTAACGATCGTCATAAGGCCAATGCGCCGCATAGGTCTCGACGACCAAAAACTGTCGACCCGGCGCATTGGCGATTTCGGCGATGACCGGGAGCATCTCGTTGTCATTACCAAAGCGCCATCGGTCAGCTCCACCGAACGCTTCGATATTACGGCTCAAGATATCGATGTTGTCATCGACAAACTCCGGCCAATCGTTCTCGTTGGCATTCACGAAAGCGGTCCGATAGCCGGCTTTCTTGGCATAGGCAAAGAGCGTCGGCCGTCGGTAGATGTCGGTATTGAAAGGCCGGGCGGGACCCACCATCAGGAGCGGCATGGATCGATCGGTGCAATCGCCGCCGCTCGTGACATTCGCGAACTCGATCTTCGGCAACTGGAGACCCCGAAGGCGTGGGATCGTATTGCGCCCATAACTCGCGCCCCGAAAACGATCGGCACGCAGACTTTCACCCACCAGGTAGATCACGTCGTAGTCGGGTACCACTCCCGTGGGCATCGGCGCCGGGTGACGCCGCGGTCGTGTCTCCAGAAGCGAATGCGACCAGTGCACCCCCAATCGCACCGAGGTCGCCGCAAACGCAAGGACCGGCGAGTAGACCGCACGGGCCGGGCTGGCCACCTCGAGCATCAGACACCAACCGAGCAGCGCCGACAGCAGCACCACGGACAGGCGGTGCCCGCCCGGTACCCGCGGATTCCGGAAGGCCAGCAACAGGTAGAGCGCGGTGACGAGGACAGCCGCCAGCAAGGCGTACTTGCTGAAATAAAGATCAAGGCTCGCCCAGAGTTCACGTTTTGGGTTACCGACGGCAAGACGAAACTCGTCTTCCCCGAGAAAGCGCCCAAAGTAGACATGAAACGCGTATTGGACGTACGACGTCACAAAAATAACCACGAGCAACAGCACTCTGAGAAGCATCGCCGTGACGCTCGTGAGTGCAAGACCCATCAAGGCCAAGCCCGGCAGCACCACCCACGCGTCGCTGAACACCCGAGCCGGCGTCTGACCAAGCCAAAGCCACGCCAGCAGTCGCTCGACAACCCAGACGAGTACGATCGGCACCAGCACGACACCAAGGGGCGCCCTGAGGATGCCGACGAGCCGCCGAACATGGCGGTCGATCACTGCGATCAACGTATCTGCCCCCCTCGATCCGGTGTCCGGCGGTTGCACCGGTTGTTGTCCGTCGTGTGACACTCCGGCCACGGCCTCAGTGTGCCATCGGACACGCGCGGTGGGTGGAAATCACAACACGCCACCGCGCGAGCCGGCTGCAAGCAACCGGCCAGTCTAGTAGGCTGTTGGCTCAACCGGGCCGCGAGCGCCCCATTCGCAGCGAACAGGACCCTCACCGATGGTGACCATCGATTTTCTGGTGATGATGGCCTACATGGTCGGGATTCTGGGTGCCGGCTACTGGGCCAAGCGCAAGATCACCAATCAGGAACAGTTTCTGGTTGCCGGCCGCTCGGTCGGCATGTGGCTTTACGCCGGGACGCTGGCCGCGATCGTGCTGGGCGGCGCCTCGACGGTCGGTGGCGTCAAGCTCGGCTACCAGTACGGCATCTCCGGCATGTGGCTCGTGTTCATGTACGGCATCGGCATCCTGGTACTGAGCACCCTGCTGGCACCACGCATTCTGGATCTCAAGCTATTCACCGTGCCGGAGCTCCTTGAGCGACGCTACAACCCGACGGCCCGCATCGCCGGTGGCGTCGTGATGGTGGCCTATGACTTCATGGTGGCGGTCACGGCGACCATCGCGGTCGGCGCGGTGATGGAGGTCATCGTGGGCATGCCGCGCACACAGGCCATCCTGATGAGCAGCAGTGTGATGGTCGCCTACTCGGTGTTCGGCGGCATGTGGTCGCTCACCGTGACCGATATCGTCCAATTCGTGATCAAGACGGTAGGCATTCTGTTCATCCTGCTGCCGGCGTCGATCTACCATGCCGGCGGACTCGCCGGTATGCACGCACACCTGCCGCCGGAGTTCTTCTCTTGGACCCACATCGGCGGGACCAAGATCTTCGCGTTCTTCGTGCTGTACTTCTTCGGCATCATCATTGGCCAAGACGTCTGGCAACGGGTCTTCACGGCACGCAATGTTCGCGTGGCACGCCTCGGTGGCATCGCGGTAGGCATCTACTGCCTCCTCTACGCGATGGCCGGCGCCCTGATCGGCGCTGCGGGCCATGTGTTCCTCCCCACCCTCGCCGACCCCGATTCGGCCTTCGCGTTCACCGTGAATGCGGTGCTACCGGTCGGGCTGCGCGGACTCGTGCTCGCGGCCTCACTCGCTGCGATGATGTCGACGGCGAGCGCCTGCCTGCTCGCCTCCTCGACCGTGCTGCTCGAGGATGTCTATCTGCCGCTACGCACCCAGAAGACGACAGGGTCTGTATTCCAAAGTCGTCTGCTGACCTTCTTGTTCGGGGTGCTGATGACCATCGTCGCGACCTACACCCACGATGTGATCGCCGCAATCACCGTGGCCTATGACCTGCTGGTCGGGGCATTGTTCGTACCGGTGATCGGCGCGATGCTATGGAAGCGCGGGACGGCCGCCGGTGCCTTGAGCGCCATCGCGCTGGGCAGCAGTGCGGTCGTGGTACTGATGATCACACAGGGTATCGACTCGGACGTGCCGATCTATGTCGGATTCAGTCTGAGTGCAGCGGCATTCGTGCTCGTGAGCCTGTTCGGTCCTCGCGGCGCGAACGCACAACGCACCGTGATCGGCCAATAAATATAGAGATAAAACAATGATTTACAAGAAAACTGGTGTGGTGGATGGCGTCGAATACGAGCCCATGAAGGAGCCTCGCTACGCGGAACTCGCGACCTTCATGAGGGCGCCACTCGCAAGCTCGCTCGCGAATGTCGACATCGGTCTCATCGGAGTGCCCACGGACCTTGGGGTCACCAACCGGCCCGGCGCACGCCACGGCCCGCGCGAAATCCGCAACTCCTCGAGCTTGATGCGCGGCTTCAACCTCGGCATGCGAATGAACCCCTATCAGCTTTGTCGCATCGCCGATCTCGGGGACGTCCGCTTCAAGAGCCGCTATGACCTCAAGTCGCAGATCGATGACATCACGGCCTATTACCGCGCCGTACATGCCGCGGGCATCTTGCCGGTATCGGCGGGCGGCGATCACTTCATCACCTACCCGATTCTGAAGGGAATTGCCTCCGAGCGGCCGGTGGGCATGATCCACATCGATGCGCACACCGACACTTGGGGCGAGGTGTACGGCTCCAAGTTCACGCACGCGGCACCTTTTCGTCTCGCGGTGGAAGACGGCGTGCTCGATCCGACACGCTGCATCCAGATCGGTATCCGCGGCGGACAGAATCAAATGGACGGCATCGAATTCTCCGAAAAAAGCGGCATGCGCGTTGTTTTCATGGAGGAGTTCGCCCGGGTCGGCGTCGAAAAAATCATCGAGGAAGCCCGCCGCGTGGTTGGCGATGGCCCGACGTATCTGACCTTTGACGTGGATGGACTGGACCCGGTCTACACGCCAGGCACCGGCACCCCCGAAGTCGGTGGCATCTCGACCATCGATGCCCAACGCCTGCTGTACGGCCTGAGAGGGCTCAACCTGGTGGGTGGTGACGTCGTGGAGGTCTCGCCACCCTATGATCAGACCGGCAACACCGCACTGGTCGGCGCCAGCATGATGTTTGAAATTCTCTGCCTGGTGGCCGACAGCAATTTCAGCAAGGGCGGCCGCTGAGCAGGTCGGACCCACCTCGAGGATGAGGGCGCCGTGCCGGAACGCCGGCATGGCGCCGGAGCATCGACCTCGCCGCGGCAAGGAAGAGGCCTCGGCTGACAGGAAAGATCAGGCAACTCGTGCCCATGGGCGCGAGGAGACCCGCAAGCAAAGCGGCCGACGACGAGCGGCAGACGACCGCTTCTTGTCAAAATCAGATCGCCGCATCAAAAAAAAGCATGCGACACCTGAGAGACCGTAAAACTCGGCATTCCCGCCCCGAATCTCCAAACCCGCAAGTACAATGGCGGCTCCTCGGCGACACGGATGGGTGTCGCCGACACCTCGGGGGGCTGTCATGGATCGGGCGAAGATCGACCGGCGCTGGTTACCGCTCAATGCACTCCGTGCATTCGAAGCCGTGGCCAAGCACGGGAGCTTCACCGCCGCCGCCAACGCCCTCTTGATCTCGCAGAGCGCGCTCTCCAGGCATGTGATCTCGCTTGAAAAACTGATCGGCGTTCAGCTGTTCGATCGTAAACCGCAATCACTGCTACTGACGACCGCGGGCCAGCACCTTTTGCCGGCGGTGACGAAGTCCTACGATCGGCTGGAGTACGCGATCGACGAGATCCGGGAGGCCGGCGCACCAACACTTCGTACGCTACGGGTGCAAATGCCGCCGACCTTCGCTGTACATCTTGCCGTGCCACTGCTGCGCGAGTTTCGTACCACCAGTCCCGAGGTCAACCTCGATCTGGTGAGTCCCTACGACGTCGGTCCCCCGCCGAACGACGTCGATGTGGCTGTCGTCTACTCAAAACCCGCTGTCACCGATATGGTCTCGGATCTGCTGTGGCCGGAGCGCCTCAGCATCCTGTGTCATCCCGAAATCGCGGCGCGTCATGCCGGCAAGCCCCTTGCCGCGTTCATGCAGGACAACGAGCTGATCCACGTCCGCATCGCCGATCTGCCGAGACACCACATGTGGGCGCAACTGGCAAGACAACAAAACCTCGGCACACTCAATTTCGAGCGTGGACTGGTCTTCGATACTTCATTGCTCGCAGCGCAGTACGCCCTGTCGGGTGAAGGTCTGGCCCTCGTCGACGTGAATCTCTTCAAGGACGATATCGTTGCCGGCCGACTCGTGCGTCCCTTCGACATCACTCTGGACGAGGGCTTCGGCTACTACCTGGTGACGCATCCCGAAGCGTTGTCGGATCCTGCAATCGCTCTGTTTCGGTCCTGGCTGATCGAGCAGTTCGGCGCCCACCGGACCGTCCCCGCGTGACCGCTTGATGCGACACCGTCCACCGATCGCACGGGCGATCCCTGATTAGAGTTTTCTGGAGCACATGGCACATGACAGAGCATCAAGATCGAACTGAGCGGCGCGCGGGTCGCCGCCGACCCCAGTCCGCTACGGCCGCCGAACCCGCGGCGGATCGCTCCCGCAGCTATCGACACCTGACCAACCCCTTCGAACCGCTCAAGGTGTTCTCGGAGGATGAAGTCGCCTCGATCCACGAGGCGGCTCTCATGATCCTCGAAAATCAGGGCATGCGGGTACTGTCCGAGCGCGCCCGGCTGGCCTATGCCGCGGGAGGCGCCGACCTTGATCCCGCAACCCACATGGTGCGCTTCGACCGAGGACTCGTTGCCCAGTGCCTGTCCACCACCCCACGTGAGGTGACGCTGCACGCCAAGGATCCCGCCCGCCACATGCCCATGTCCGGCAAGCACGTCGTGTTCGCGCCGACCTCCGGGCCACCCAACATCATGGATCTGAAGCACGGGCGCCGCGCCGGGACCTTCGAGGATTTCTCGAACATCATGAAGCTCTGTCAGAGCTTCGAAGTGATGCATGTACTCGGTGGTGGCGTCGAACCCCAGGATGTGCCGATTCAGATTCGTCATCTCGAGACCACTCGCGCGATGCTGATGCTGACGGACAAGATTCCGCTCGTGTATGCCCGTGGCACCGGCCAGATCCACGACAACTTCGAACTCATCCGTATCGCCTACGGATTGACTCGAGAAGAGTTCGAGGCGCATCCACATACGCTCGCCATCATCAACACGAACTCACCGCTGCAGCTCGACATCCCGATGGCCGAAGGCATCATGGATTTCGCCGAAGCGCTGCAACCGCTGATCATCACGCCCTTCACACTGGCCGGCGCCATGGCCCCGGTCACGATCGCCGGCGCGCTGACGCTCGCCCATGCCGAAGCGCTGGCAGGCCTCGTGCTCTCTCAACTCGTGCGCCCTGGCGCGCCGATCGTCTACGGCAGCTTCACCTCGAACGTCGATATGAAGTCGGGCTCTCCGGCGTTCGGCACCCCGGAATATGCCAAGTCCTCCTTTGGCGCCGGACAGCTGGCGCGTCACATCGGACTCCCATGGCGCTCGTCCAATGCCACCGCCTCGAATAGTCCAGATGCGCAGGCGGCCTATGAGTCGCAGATGAGCCTGTGGGGCGCGCTGATGGGTGGCTGCAACTTCATGCTGCATGCGGCAGGCTGGCTGGAAAGCGGCCTGACAACGTCCTATGAGAAGTTCATCCTGGACATCGAGATGCTGCAGATGTTCGCCGAGACCTTCCAGCCCGTGGCCGCGAGTCCGAAAGAGCTTGCGCTTGAAGCGATCGCCGAGGTGGGCCCGAGCGGCCACTTCTTCGGCTGCGCCCACACGATGGAGCGTTACAAGACCGCGTTCTACACACCGCTGGTATCGGACTGGCGTAATTTCGGGCAATGGACCGAGGCGGGCGGCCACACGGCCACGGAACGGGCCCACGAGATCTGGCAGCGCACGCTCAAAGACTATCAGGCGCCTGCCCGCGACCCGGCAGTCGTCGAGGCAATCGACGATTTTGTCGCGCGCCGCAAGTCTGAAGGCGGCGCGCCGCCCGTCAGCTGACAGGATGATGACTCCATAGTTCGCCGCGATGTCGCGGCACTCACTCACAACAGGACTCGAGGATTGATATGCGAACGCATGTACAAGTAGCGGTGATCGGCGGCGGCGTGGTCGGTGCGAGCGTGCTCTACCATCTGACCAAAGCGGGCTGGAAGGATGTCCTGCTGATCGAGCGGGCCGAACTGACCTCAGGGTCGACCTGGCATGCCGCGGGTGGCATGCACACCGTCAATGGTGATCCGAACGTTGCCAAGCTGCAGCAGTACACGATCAACCTCTACAAGGAGATCGAAGCGATCTCCGGACAATCCTGCGGCGTGCACATCACCGGCGGCATCATGCTCGCCGGTACGCCTGAACGCGTCGACTGGCTCAAGATGGCGAAGGCTCGTGGCCGCTATCTCGGCATGGACCTCGAACTGATCTCGGTCGCCGAAGCCAAGAAAATCTATCCGCTGATGGAAGAAAAGCACTTCCTAGGAGCGATGTACGATCCCATCGAGGGTCACGTCGATCCCTACGGCGTGACGCATGCCTACGCGAAATCCGCTCAGATCGGCGGCGCGGAAATCGTTCGTCAGACCCGCGTCGTCGACTGCAAGCAGCGCGCCGATGGCACGTGGGATGTGATCACCGAAAAGGGCAACGTGCATGCAGAGCACATCGTCAACGCTGGCGGCCTCTGGGCACGTGAAGTGGGTCGGATGGTCGGACTCGAGCTTCCCATCCTGGCGATGGAACACCAGTACCTGATCACCGAGGACATCCCGGAATTCAAAGGCCAGAAGGAACAGATGCACTGCATCGACTTCGAGGGCGAGATCTACATGCGCCAGGAACGGGGTGGCATGTTGATGGGCACCTACGAGCGTGCCGGCGTACCGTGGTCACCAAAGACCACGCCGTGGGACTTCGGGCAGGATCTTTTGCCGAATGACCTCGACCGCATCGCCCCGAGTCTCGAGGTCGGGTTCCAGCACTTCCCTCGCCTCGAAACCGCCGGCATCAAGAAGATCGTCAACGGTCCCTTCACCTTCGCACCCGATGGCAATCCGCTCGTCGGCCCCGTGCGAGGACTGAAGAACTACTGGGTAGCCTGTGGCGTGATGGCCGGCTTCAGCCAAGGCGGCGGGGTGGGTCTCGCACTCTCCGAGTGGATGGTGAACGGCGATCCGGGTGCCGACATCTGGGGCATGGACGTCGCCCGCTACGGCGACTGGGCGACACTCGCCTACACCAATGCCAAGGTCCGTGAGAACTACTCGCGCCGCTTCAGCATCCGCTTCCCCAACGAGGAACTCACGGCGGCACGCCCCCTTCGCACCACACCGATCTACGATCGACTGGTGGCGGAAAATGCGGTATTCGGCGACTACTGCGGTCTCGAACACCCGCTGTGGTTCGCGCCCAAGGGCACCCCGGCGAAGGAGGACTTCACGTGGGGTCGCTCAAACGCCCATGACCATGTCGCCGCCGAGTGTCGCGCCGTCCGTGAACGTGCCGGCCTTCTCGAGATCTCGAACTACGGAAAGTTCGAGGTGACAGGCCCCAAGGCCGCCGAGTGGCTCGGCCACGTGATGGCCAATCGCGTTCCGGCCGTGGGCCGTATGGTCCTGACACCGATGCTCAACCACGCGGGCCGGCTGATCGGTGATTTCACCATCGCACGCCTCAGCGAGGAGCGTTTCTTCGTGGTGGGGACCTATGCCGCGGAAGTGTTCTACATGCGCTGGTTCGAGCAGAGCCTGCCGCCGACCGGTGTCACGGTCAGACCCTGCGCGATGGAGTATGTGGGCCTGTCGGTTGCCGGCCCCGCCGCCCGCGAGATCCTGCAGCCGCTGGTGTCGGACGATCTGTCGACCGCTGCGTTCCCATTCATGAGTTTCCGCAAGGTGGACGTCGGCATGGTGCCCACCTTCATGGGGCGGGTGTCCTTCACCGGTGACATCGGCTATGAACTCTGGGTGACCACCGACTATCAACGGACCCTCTATGACCTCCTGATGAGCGCAGGCGCGGCGCATGGGCTGACCCTGATCGGCGGTCGTACCCTGAACTCGCTACGGCTTGAGAAAAGCTTCGGTACCTGGGCCCGCGAGTTCAGGCCCATTTACGGCCCCTTCGAGGCGGGCCTCGGCCGCTTCGTCGATTTCAAGAAGAGCGATTTCATCGGCCGTGAAGCGGCGCTTGCCGAACAGCAAAGCGGTGGTGAGCGACGGCTGATCATGCTGGATGTTGCGGCCGACAACGCCGATGCGTTGGGTGATGAGCCGATCTTCCACAACGACAAGGTCGTCGGTTGGGTCACCTCAGGCGGCTATGGCCACACGGTCCGAAAATCACTGGCGCTTGGCTATGTCGACAAGGCGGTTGCCGATCACATCGAAGGCTTCGAGGTGGAACTGATCGGTGTGCGTCGCCGTGCGGTCAGGTTGCCGGAAGCCGCCTTTGATCCCAAAGGCAGCAAGATGCGCGCCTGATGATGTCCCCGGCCGACGTCCTGAGACGCCGGCCGGGGAACCCTCAGGATGAGCACCGGTCGGAAGACACCAAGGCCATGAGCACACCGATCGAACACGTTGCGGATTTCATCGAGATCGTCGGCCGTGCCCATGTGCTGACGCAACGCGATCTGGCGACGCGCGATCCCGGTGTGGATCCTCACAACCTGCTGGGCGATCTCCTGATAAGACCGGCCACCACGACCGAAGTCGCGGACGTGCTGAAGCTCTGCCATGAACATCACCTGCCGGTAGTGCCGCAGGGTGGCAGAACCGGCATCTCGGGAGGCGCGGTCAGCGCCCAAGGCCAGATCATTCTCTCGCTCGAGCGCATGAATCGCATCGAGCACCTCGATCCGATCAGCCGCACGATCGTCGTTCAGGCGGGTGTAACCCTCGGCGCAGTCTCCGCCGCATGCGCGCCTCACGGGTTGACACCCGGCATTGATCTCGGCGCCCGTGACAGCGCAACGATGGGTGGCATGGTGTCGACCAACGCGGGCGGAAGCCAAGCGTTTCGCTTCGGCACCATGCGGGAACGGGTGCTCGGCCTCGAGGTCGTGCTGGCCGATGGGAGGATCCTGAGCGAACTCGGCGAAGTTCGAAAGCGCAACGAGGGTCCGGCGATCGAGCGTCTGTTCATCGGTGCCGAAGGCCTGCTCGGCATCATTACGCGCGTATCACTTGCACTGGTCGACGCGGATGGGCCACTCGGTTCGGCGCTGATCGCCGTAGCGGACCCGACGACCCTGGCAGCACTGGCGCATCGGCTACAGACGGCGCTTAGCAGCAGGCTCAGCGCACTCGAGGTGATGTCGGGCAACCATGCCGTGACCGTGTGTCGCGCATTGGGGTTCACGGAGTTCGATACGCTCTGCCAGCATGCCTTGGTGCTGCTACTCGAGGCGACCGGTGCAAACGCCGAGGCCGCCGAGAGCGCGTTGCTGTCGACGCTGGAACCCGAACTCGCGTCAGGGGCGATCGCCGATGCGCTGATCGCCCAAAACGAGGCCCAGCGGCACACGATGTGGCGCATCCGTGAGGACTGGGCCGTCGACCGTGAGCGCCCCGGCGGACTCTGGTACGACATCTCGGTGCCACTCAGCCGACTGGGCGAGTATCTCGACGCATTCACGGCCCGGATCGAGGCTCATGATCCGACGCTGTCGGTCTACATGGTCGGGCATCTCGCGGACGGGAACATCCATCTGACCGTGAATGCCCCCGCGCCGATCACGCCGCGATACGAGGAGATTGCGGCACTGGTGACGATGGGACTGAAGGGCATGGGCGGATCCTTCTCGGCCGAACACGGCATCGGACTCGAGAAGAAGGCCACGCTGTCACGAGAACTCGATCCACTCAAACAGCGGCTGATCACGGATGTGAAGCGACTGCTCGATCCGCACGGCATCCTGAACCCGGGGAAAGTGATCTAGCCGGTACTGCGGTCGTCCCCGCGATGTCAGCCCGGCAAAGTCATGCGAGCCTCATCGCCGGTGGCCACACGACCTGTCCGCCAGAGCACCGGGGCAATCTTCGGAAGGATCACGATCCAACCCAGCACGCCCAGGACGTTCACCAGTCCGGCGAGCGCGAATCCACTCGCGAAGGATCCGGTGCTGTCGATCAGAATTCCCGTGAGAGCCGGCGCCAGAATGCCGGCAAGGTTGCCGCAGAAATTCTGCACGCCCACCCAGCGGCCCGTGGCCGAGGGGCCCGCCATGATCTGGGAAATCGCAAACACCCCCGGGGAGGACAAGCCCAGCCCCACCTGATACAGGAACAGGCAGGCGATCGCCCCGGAGAGCGGCAACAGCACCATGCCGGCCATGCAGCCGATCGCGGTGATGTGTGAAAAACCCATGGCCCACTTGTAGATGAGCGTGGCCGAGCGCCCCGAGCGAATCCAACGATCGGTGACCCACCCCATCACGAACGAGCAGAGCGCGTTGATCAGATAGGAGGCGCCGGCAATGCCGGCCATCGCCTCCATCGAAAAATCCCGCGACTTGACGAGATAAAGGGGCAACCACGCCAGGATGAAGTAGTAGTTGTAGTTCGAGGCGAAATGCCCGAGCGACGCGCCCCAAAGACCTCGCGCGCGCAAAATTTCGCGAAACTCCGGGCCCGCTTCGGCCATGGAGGATGCCGCCGCGACCCGGGGCTCATTGACCTTGAGCCTGAGCCAGGGCCACAACCACAGTAAGGACAGTCCGCCGAAAATCATGAAGACTGGACGCCAACCCCACCAGGCGATCATGAAGCCACCGATCACCGTGCCGATCGCCGGGCCCACCAGGTAGCCGAAGGCCAGGATGCCATTCGCCATGCCGAGTCGCTCGCTCGGCAACTGACTGGCGAGCAGCTTGGAGCTGCACGGGAAAGCGGCACTCTCACCGAGACCCAAAATGAATCGCAGCAACAGGATGCCCATGAAGCCCGCCACCAGCCCGGTGAAAAATGTCGCGAGCGCCCAGATGGCGAGACCCGCCGCCAGCACGGGCTTCGCGCCAAAACGTTCGGCCAACCAACCGACCGGCACCATGGCGGCCACATAAGTCCAGTAAAACGCCGACATCAGGAAGCCGAGTTGGGTGGCCGACAGGTGCAACTCATCCTGAATCAACGGTGCCGCGGTGGCGAGATTGCCGCGATCGATGTAGTTGATGGCGACCGCCATCGAGAGAAGCAGCACCAGACGAGTCCCATCGGACGGGGCCAGAAGTCTCGGACGGTCAGTCATGCGCTTCCCCGGAGAGTTCACCCGATGCTACTGGAGACCGGCACGCGCTACCAGCACAGATCTCGCGTGCCGGCCCGCTCAACCCCCCAGAGGCCGGAGCAGACTACGCGAGATGATATGCCGCTGTATCTCGCTGGTGCCTTCCCAGATCCGTTCGATCCGGGCATCGCGCCAAATCCGCTCCAGCGGCAGATCGGACATCAGTCCCATGCCACCATGAATCTGCAGCGCCTCATCGGCCACCATCGCGAGCGTCTCCGAGGCCTTCAACTTGGCCATCGCCATGTCCATGTCGGTGGCCGTCTTCTGGTCGAACTTCCAGGCCGCCTCGAGCGTGAGAAGCTCTGCCGCACGAAGCTCTAGCGCCATGTCCGCAAGTTTGAAAGACACGCCCTGGAACTTGCCGATCTGCTGCCCGAATTGCTTGCGCTCCACCGACCATTGCATCGCCAGATCAAGCGCCCGCTCGGCGCGTCCGAGGCAGGTGGCCGCGACCTGCAGCCGCGTCGCACCGAGCCAGTCGTTCGCGACCTCGAAACCCTTGTGGACTTCACCGAGAATCGCGCTTTTCGGAACGCGGCAGTCGTTGAACTCGAGGATGCAGTTGTTGTACCCGCGATGCGATACGTTCTTGTAGCCGCTGCGCACCTCGAATCCGGGCGTTCCCATATCCACTAGGAACGCGGTGATCAGCTTCTTGCTGCCGCGTGGACCACTCTCCTCGCCGGTCGCGACGAACAAAATCACGAAATCGGCATGGTCCGCATGACTGATGAAATGCTTGGTGCCGTTGATGACGAAATCGCCACCCTGCTCGACCGCCGTCGCCCGCATGCCGCGAATGTCGGATCCTGCACCGGGCTCGGTCATCGCGAGACAATCGACACGCTCACCGCGGATGGCAGGGAACAGATACCGCTCGCGCTGCTCGCCCTCGCAGGCGCACAGGATGTTGGACGGTCGCCCGACGCAGTTGTAATGCAACGCATACCCGGTGCGACCGAGTTCCTTCTCGTAGAGGACCCAAGTCAAGGTGTCGAGGCCCGCGCCACCCACCTCTGCCGGCATGTTGGCCGCGTAGAGCCCGGCATCGATCGCTTTCGCCTTCAACTCCTGATGGAGCTCCGGGCGAAGAATGCCAGTGGCCTCGATCTCCGCCTCGTGAGGCATCAGTTCGTGAGTGACGAAATCACGCGTCGTCTGGATGATGAGCTTTTGCTCATCGGTCAGCGAAAAATCCATCGAAACCCCCTACTCGGCGTATGCCTGATCGTATTAAAGCACTAGCGGATACGGCTGCGAGATTTTCGTCTCGTACCCGACACCGGCGCAGCCGACGCTCCGGAACCCGCCGCACTCACGCCCCATGCGTGCCACAGATCGATGTGCAATCTAAGCTCACGTCGCATGCGTGCGGCCGGATACTCCGACGGAAAGATCGCCACGTTGACGGTAGCGCCATCGACATAAGTCACGATCGCCCCCTGAACGACACGTCGCACCGCCTCAGGCCAACTCGTCCACTCCGGCCAGTGCTGGGCAAAGCAGCGCTTGTACAGGCGATCGTACTCACGGTGCACCCAGCCGTTGAGCCGCTTGAAGTACGGATCGGTGGACACCTGCCCCCAGTAGGCCGTCCAGAACGACGCCTCCATCGCACGTGGCCGATCGAGCGGCAGCATCTGCGAAAGCACATCGAAGAGACTGTCGTGGGGCTCGGACAAGCGCTGCTCGACGCGTCGCAGCGTCAACCGCAGGGCCGCCTTGATGATCTCGCGCTTCGACTCGTAATAGTGCGCGATCATTCCGGTCGTGTAGCCCGCCGCCTCGGCGATCCTGACCGTCGTCGCCTGTTCGAAACCGTGCTCGGCAACCACCGAACAGGCCACGCGCGCGATCTCATCGCGCCGCGCCTGATGATCGACGATCTTTGGCACCGATCAGCCCTTGTGAGGCGACATTCCGCGTCCGGCCTCGACGGGCTTTGGAAGTCCCGCGTGGGTTGCAGCGATCGCCATCAGCTTGGCCAGTACATCCGCTCGCATCGGCGCGGCCTTGTTCAGTTTCGCATCGACATGTACGAACATCTGTTCACCGACGGCGACCACCTGCTGGTCGCTCACGCGGTGCATCCGATGAAACAACCAGAACTTCTTGGGGTCGACATGCAGTAGCTGGGTCGTGACGTACACCGAATCGCCCTGCTTGACCTCCGCCAAGTGACGCACGTGGGACTCGACGGTATAGGGCGCATGACCCGCCGCTCGATAGGCGTCGTCGATGCCGATCCGGCGAAACAACACATCGACGCCATCGCCAAACACCTGCAGGTAGCGATGATCAGTCATGTGCCCGTTGTAGTCGATCCACTCCGGCCGTACCTCGGTCTGGTAGAGCCTCAACGGCTGGTGCGAACCATCGGCCGTCTGGTCGGCACGCGCGGCTGCCTCGTTGTAGAGGCGTTCCTCGACCGCCTTCAAGGTCGCACCAGCGCCCAGGTTGAACTGCTTCAATACCTGCTGGATGGCGACCAGGTAATCGTCACGGAGCCGCTCGAGCTCGCGGATGGAGCGGCCTGCCGCCTGTTCGGAAGTCCCTTCAACCATGCGATCGATCAGTTGTTCGGTGAGCTCCGGGGCCTCGAGCTTGGTCCAAGGCCACTTCAGGCAAGGTCCGAACTGATGCAGCATGTGGCGCATGCCGGGCTCGCCACCCGCCAAATGATAAATCTGGTTCGTCCCCATGCCGGCCCACCGAAGGCCGGGACCATAGATGATCGACTCGTCGAGCTCACCGGTGGTCGCGATCCCATCGTTCACGAGGTGGAGGATTTCGCGCCAAAGCGCTTCCTGCAGGCGATCCGTGAGATGCCCCGGAATCTCCTGACGGACCTTCAGCGCATGCATGCCGATATAGGTATAGAAGACCTTTGCGGCCTCGATCGCATCATCATGGGTCGCCTTGCCCTTGACCAATTCGACCAGCGGCAACAGATAGACGGGGTTGAACGGATGCCCGACGATCAAGCGTTCGGGCGCCACCATGTCTCTCTGGAGATCGGAGGGCATGATGCCGGACGTGCTGGAGGCGATCACCACATCCTTCGCGGCATGGTGGCTGATTTGCGCGAGGATCCGCTGCTTGAGCTCGATGTTTTCCGGGATGTTCTCCTGGATGAAATCCGCCTTGGCCGCCATCTCGTTGAGATCGGTGGTGAAGGTCAGCCGTCCCTTGGGCGGCAGCGGCGCCTGCGTCAGGCGCGCGAGCGCCGGCTCCGCGTTTGCCACCGCCCCCCGAATCCATGCCTCCATCTCGGGCTTCACATCGGCGGCGATCACGTCGATGCCATAGTGAAGGGCTCGTGCGGCCCATCCACCACCAATCACGCCAGTACCGAGAAGACCGAGTGTTTTAACTGTTCGCATGAGTGCTCGCGCTGGGACGGTTTATTTATTGACGCTCAAATAATTCGAGCGCCTGCTAGCGTACCGGTCGCTATCGGGCCTGTCCAGCCAGCCACTACGACGTGCGACTCGGCGCACCGAGGCCCGCTTAAGCGCTCCAACACACCAGTCGCGAGGAGTCTTTCCGACACACCGCTCAACGAAGCGCCCTAGGGAGTCGCCACCACCGTCATGTGCCGAACGCGGGCACTCCCGGATACTGCTCGAGCACCGCACCCAACGTCTCGGCGAGCGGCGAAAGCCAGGGCTCAAAGCTGCGCCACTGGTCGATACCCTCCCGATTGATCGGGCGCCTGACCTGCTCGGAACTTGCCGTCCTGACGGCACGCTCGTTCTGGTGAAAACTCAGACAGGCGGTCTCGAAGGGCAGACCGCAATAGTCGAGCACGCGCCGTACCTCACGCTCCGGATCCTCGATCAGATCCTCGTAGATCACCCGGTGTACCCGACCGGGCAACTGGGCATCGAAATGCGCCATCAACTCAACGTAGTCACGATAGAAACGACCGACATCCTCGAGCGAGTAGGAGAAATTCTGCCCACGCGCAAAATGTTGCTTGAAATTCGAAAAGCAGCAGGCCATCGGATGGCGTCGAGCGTCGATGATCCTGGCGTTCGGCAGGATCAGGTGGATGAACCCAACGTGCATGAAATTGTTCGGCATCTTGTCGATGAAGAACGGTGCCGACGTCTTGCGCTGGATACGGGTTCGCTCGAGGTAGCTCGCCCCCAGCTCCGCGAACCGCTCGAGCCGGAACCCCTCGAGCACCGCCGGATACCGGGAATTCTCCTCATCGGCCTGCGCGTCAAGCAGACTCCTCACCAGCGCGTTGATGTCGGGCAGTTCCATCGTGCCCTCCACCTGGGAATGACTGGCGAGAATCTGCTCAAGCAGCGTGGAACCCGAGCGCGGCATGCCGAGGATGAAGATCGGATCGGGTGCCGGCGCACCGACCGCGCGTCGCGTCTCGAAAAACGACGCCGTCAAGACCCGCTTAGAGCGCGCCACAAAGGCGCTTTGATTTGCGGCATCGTACGGCACCAGCGTGCGCCTCAGCCTCGCACCCTCGGCATAATGTCCGAAGGACTCCTGATACGCCGCGCGATCCTCGAGCGCCTTGCCGAGGGCATACTCGAAGTGCAGGCGATCATCCACCGTGAGATCCGTCCGCAGTAACGCCGCCCGCATCACCGAGACGTCCTCATCCGAGAACGCATACGTCTTCAGATTGGCGAGACTCCAGAAGGATTCGCCGAGCGTGGGCTGCTGCGCGATCGCCCGCCGATAGGCGGCGATACTGTCCTCGCGCCGTCCCGCGGTCTTCAAGGCATGTCCGTAACTCATCCACACCTTGGGCTGCACCGGATAGGCCTTGAGCACTCGCTCGTAGACATCGATCGACTCGCTGTAGTCACCGAGATGGGCGAGGATCGCAGCCTTGAGGTTGTGATAACCGGGGTTCGTGGCATCGGCAGCCAGCAGGGTCTCGATTTCGGCCAAGGCTTCTGCGGATTTTTGCTGCCGGAAGAGCACCACGGCATAGTTGTGGCGCGCCGCCATGAAGCTCGGCGACAGCTCGAGACAATGGGCGAGTAGTGTCTCGGCGTCCCTATAACGACGCAGTCGCGCCGCCACCTCCGCCAGCATGCGCAGTGCCGCCACATCCGTCGCATGGACCTTGAGGTGCTCCCGCAGCAGCGCCTCAGCTTCCGGTACACGGTTGTCCACCAATGCGGTGGCCGCGGCCATCAGGCGGGGATCGCGATTGGCCGATTTGATGAAGCGCGCACGCGCCTCATCCGCACCGGCAAGATCATCGGAAGCATCGAGAAAGTCAGCAAGCAGGCGCCAGGCGTCGGGCTGCTCGGCCTTGAGCGCCAACGAGCGGCGTAGCGCATCGATGGCATCCGCGGAGCGGCCAAGATCGGCATAGGTCAAGGCAAGCTCGTACGGCACGGCGGCTGCGCGCGGTTGCGCACGTTCGAGCTCATCGAGGCGCAAAAGCGCCTCGGTACAGCGGCCTTGACGGCGCTCGGCCTGACCGAGCAGCAATACGGCCGCCGGATGACCGGGAAGCGCCTTCAGAATCTCGATGGCCTGCGCACCGGCAAGATCCGGACGCGCTTCGAGCATTCTGGCAGCATGGGCGAGCGCAACCTCGACGCCCGCCACCGGTGCAGTGTCGGTCGTCAAGCGCACACCTCTACCTGACGCTCAAACCTTGTCGTCTGCTGAAACAAAGTGGATCTCGGGACCGTCCAGTACATTGAGTATCGCAAAGATGCGGCTGAAAACGGAATCTTTGTGCGGTGACGGCGCTCGTTTGTGGCCATCGCACCACAGCACCGCGGCGTCCCCCGCGATGCGCCGCACGCGAGCCGTCGCCCCACTCCCGATGCGCACGCTACACTGTGCGTACTGACGTCACGAGCATAGCCATGACATCCCCAAAGCGCAGAGTGTCGACCGCGGTCCGAGTGGGCCACATCATCGTCGGCGGTGAGGCACCTATCGTGGTGCAATCGATGACCAACACGGATACCGCCGACATCGAGAGTACCGTCACCCAGGTGGCCGCCTTGGCGCGGGCGGGATCGGAACTGGTGCGCGTCACGGTCAACGAAAAGGAGGCAGCGCTGGCGGTCCCGCGCATCCGTGAACGCCTCGATGCCCTGGGTCTCGACGTGCCATTGGTCGGTGATTTTCATTTCAACGGCCACAAACTACTCAGGGACGAGCCGGCGTGCGCCGAAGCGCTCGCCAAACTTCGCATCAATCCAGGCAATGTCGGTCGCGGATCGAAGCGCGACAGCCAGTTCGCCGAGATGATCGAGATTGCCTGTCGCCACCAGAAGCCGGTCCGGATCGGCGTGAACTGGGGGAGCCTCGATCAGGACCTGCTGACGAAGATGATGGATGAGAACTCGACGAGCGCGATACCGCTCGAGGCGATGGACATCGTCCGCGAGGCAACGGTGGTCTCCGCACTGAAAAGCGCAGCACTCGCCGAATCGCTGGGCCTGCCCCACGACCACATCATCCTCTCTGCCAAGGTCAGCGGCGTGCAGGATCTGATTTCCATCTACCGAAATCTGGCCGGTCGCTGCGACTTCCCCCTCCATCTGGGTCTCACCGAAGCCGGCATGGGCAGCAAGGGCATCGTCGGCTCCGCCGCCGCGATGGGGGTGTTGCTACAGGAAGGCATCGGCGACACGATCCGAGTCTCGCTGACACCCGAACCGGGCGGCGACCGCAGCCGCGAAGTGATCGTGGCGCAGGAACTGCTGCAGACCATGGGCCTGCGGTCCTTCACCCCGATGGTGATCGCTTGCCCGGGGTGTGGACGCACCACCAGCACGTACTTTCAGGAGCTCGCACAGCGTATCCAAACACATATCCGCGAGCGGATGCCGGAGTGGCGCCGACAGCACGTCGGCGTCGAGGAGATGAACGTGGCTGTGATGGGCTGCGTCGTCAATGGTCCCGGCGAGAGCAAGCACGCCAACATCGGCATCAGTCTGCCGGGCACCGGCGAGCGCCCGGTCGCCCCCGTGTACGAAGACGGTGAGAAAACCGTCACCTTGAAGGGCGAACACATCGCCGAGGAGTTCAAGGCGCTGGTGGAGGCCTACATTGTCAGACGTTTTCCGCGACGGGAGGCCACACCATGAGCGAACCTCTGGCTGAGCGACGCTGCGGCCCTTGCGGCGGTGGGGTTGAGCCCTACACCCCGGACGCGGCCAAAGCCGCCCTCACCCACATCGATCCGGCCTGGCAATTGGACGTCGCTGGGCTTGCGATCGAACGCGTGTTCCGCTTTCGCGACTACTATCGAGTGATGAGCTTCGTGAACGCCGTGGCTCATATCGCCAACACCGAGGATCATCACCCGGACCTGACCGTGAGCTACAACTCCTGCCGCGTGCGCTACACCACTCATGAAATCAAGGGTCTGTCCGACAACGATTTCATCTGCGCGGCCAAGATCGACCGGTTGTAGCCGAGCGGCGGAGGACGGGCTAGCGCGTGCGTCCGCGCGACAGGCGGGAGGCCACCTGCGCCCGAATCCCGAGGTAACCAACCAGCAAAAGGGCCGCGAAGAAGATCGTCATGCCCCCTTCCACCGCCTTGAAGAGCGGATCGGTCGCCTGCGCATGTCCCGCCGTCAGCAAGGCGACGCGCTCGGCTGCGTGCACGGGCGAACCGGCCGCCACCAGCGCGAGCGTCTTTGTGAAGCGCGCTTCCAATACGCCGGGACTCAGCCAGGCGTAGAGTACGTAGAGCCCAACACCGACGATCAGGCTTTCGATCAGAGCCAACAGGAACCCGCATGCCAGGCGGCGCGCGAGCGTCTCGAGGTCACCGAGTGCGGCCACGGCCCGAAGCCCGGCCTGCACCGACAACAAGACGATCAGCAGTCCTGCATAACCGGTAAGCCGTGCATCCGAGTTCGGCCACACGAGCAACGGCACCAACATCACGCTTGCCGCGATCAACCCACCCCTCAGTGCCCGCAAGACAAGCACCAGCAGCAACCTTGCCATCTAACGGCCCTGGGCAGCCGCGATCAGCCAGCGCTTGATCGGCCCGAGGCGATCGACAAGACCCAGGCCTTGGGCTCGCGCGGACTTGAGCCACGCCGCATCGGCGGTGAACAATCGATACAGGCCGTCGAGCGTCACCCCCACCAGCGCGTTTTCTGTCGATCGCGCGCGCGAATAGCGCCCGAGCACCCCCGGGTCACCGATATCCTCCCCGTGAGTCAGCGCCCTCGATAGCTCGTCAGCAAGCGCCAGCACATCCAGAAATCCTTGGTTGACCCCTTGTCCGGCCAAAGGATGCACCAGGTGAGCCGCATCCCCAACCAGCACACAGCGCGTCGCCGCATAGCGCTTTGCATTGAAGTGCCGAAGCCCCCAGGCGGCACGCGCCGTCGTGAGCGTCAATCGCCCGAGCACGCCATCACTCGCCTCGGTCACTGCATCGGCAAACGCCTCGTCGCCGCACCCGAGGAGCTCCACCGCACGTTCGGGCGTCGTGGACCAAACCAGCGACACACGTCCATCCGCCAACGGCAGGAGCGCCAACGGCCCGGTGGGCAAAAAACGCTGGCGCGCAGCCCCACCGTGCCACCGCTCACTCGCGAGGTGCGCGATCAACGCCTGCTGGGGATAGTCCTGCGGCGTCCGATCGAAGCCCGCCAAGGTGGCCACCGTGGAGTGAGCGCCATCGGCCGCCACCACCAGTCGCGTGCGAAGCTCTCGGTCCGGTAGCGTCACCACGGCCGCGTCGGGTGTCAGGGCCAGACCCGTGATGGCGGTCCTGAAGACCGTGACTCCGGCGCGTTGCGCCTGAGTCAGCAGCGCCGCCACGATGCTCTGATTCTCGACAATGGTGCCGAGAGTCGCCTCACCGATCTCGGCCGCATCAAACACCAGGGTCTGCGCGGAATCTGGGGCAGAGGCCGCATCCCAGACCAGCATGCGATCGTAAGCGCAGACGCCTCGGGCTTCGATGGCCGGCCAAGCGGCCACCTCACGAAGCAACGTGACGCTGGCCCGGGAAAGCGCCGACACACGAAGATCCAGCGCTTCACTGGACGCCCGCGGCGCGACGGGCGCGGGCTCCAAAATCGCGACCTTGAGCGCACGAGTCTGTTGACGAGTCGCAAGGCACGCCGCCAACGCCGCACCCACCATGCCACCGCCGACGATCACCACGTCAAAATCGATACGGGGACTCATACGGAGCGGTTCGCGCTCTCGACCGGCGCAGGCGATTGCAGCGGGAGTCCGCGAGCCAGGCGCGGCAAGCGCGTCGCGAACCCCAAGGACAAGCGCGACAGCGCTGACTTCGCCATCGGACTCAGATCAAACAATACAAGACCCAGGCTCCGTAGCGCCCGGACCGGTCCAAACGGGCTCGCGAACACGCGCACCAGGCCGTCGGTAAATGCAATCAAACGACGCCGGTCCGTCTGTCGCCAGCTGGCGAAGCGCTCAAGCACCGCGTCACTACCCAGATCCGTCGGGCAGTCACTGCCGCCTTCAGCAGGCGCGACCGCCAATGCGTCCGCCAAGACTTCCGCCAGTGTCGCCGCATCGCGCAGCCCGAGATTGAATCCCTGACCGGCGATCGGATGCAGGCCCTGTGCGGCATTCCCGATAATGGCCACCCGCGGCGCACGCGCCTCGTCCGCCTGCGTCAACGCCAGTGGGTAGACCAAGCGTTTGCCGAGTGCCACCAGTCGTCCAAGGCGCCAACCGAAAGCCACCTGCAACTCCGAAAGGAACGCCTCGTCTGACAGCGCCATGACACGCTCTGCCGCAGCGGGAGCGAGCGTCCAGACGACCACGACTCGACCTTCCGGTGCCGGCAGTACCGCGATCGGGCCCGTTTCCGTGAAGCGTTCATACGCCGTCCCGGCATTCAGTCGTTCGGGCGTCACCTGGACGATCACGGCCGTCTGCTGGTAGTCCCAACGGCTCACGCCGACACCACTCGCGGCGCGGACCAACGATCCCGCGCCGTCCGCAGCAACCACCAGCCGCGCCGTGACCGATCGATGTTCACCGGTCTCCTCGAGCGTCAGAACCAGATGATCCGGATGCGTGACGGCATCGACGACCCGTGCCGGTGCACGGACCGAAAGGTTGGCGGCAGCCGCCAACCGACGCCACAGCGCTGCACCGATGGCTCGATTGGCGACCACAAAACCGAGCGCCTTCAGGCCCTGCTCGCCCGCATCGATCACGGCGCTACCGAAGCGCCCGCGCTCGGACACATGGATCTGCCGTATCGGGATCGCCTCAGGTTCGATCTCGCTCCAGATCCCAAGCCCCTCAAAAATCCGTCGGGTCCCGTTCGACAGCGCCGTGGTGCGCTCATCGAAGGAAGGCTGGCCGGGGTCGTCGGGTCGTTGCGCCTCGATCAACCCAATACGCAACGGCAAGTCCTTCAAGGCCAATGCGAGGCTCGCGCCGACCATGCCGCCACCGACAATGGCGATGTCGTAATCCGTAGGGACGCCGGGTGAGCTCTTGGGTGCCCGCATCGGTCAATCGATCCGTGCCATGAAACGCTCGATCTCGTCCGGCTCCTTGAGAAGCGCGCCGGTCAGAACCTCGGGGGACGTCCGGGTCACTGCCACGTCGTCCTCGATGCGAATCCCGATCCCACGAAAAGCCTTGGGTGCGCGCACGGACCCTGGCGGGACGTAGAGACCGGGCTCGACCGTCAGCACCATGCCAGGCTCCAGCACGCGCCACGCCTCCCCGACCCGATAATCGCCGACGTCATGCACATCCATCCCAAGCCAGTGGCCAGTCTTGTGCATGAACCATTCCCGATAGGCACCTTCCTTGATCAACTTGCCCACCTTGCCCTTCAGGAAGCCGAGCGCCACCAAGCCCTCAGTGATCACGCGTACCGCAGCATCATGCGGATCATTCCAATGGTTGCCGGGAACACACTGCTCGATCGCCGCGTACTGAGCCGCCAGCACCACCTCGTACAGTGCCCGCTGGGCGGAGGTGAAGCGGCCGTTGACCGGAAAGGTACG
>Ga0164296_1000292_pt1 | contig 62420 bp, 47 predicted proteins | sample GEODES057metaG_FD_113533 | JGI IMG/M metagenome (GOLD analysis project Ga0164296, IMG submission 113533) | Dystrophic lake water microbial communities from Trout Bog Lake, Wisconsin, USA - GEODES057 metaG | ecosystem: Environmental > Aquatic > Freshwater > Lake | place: USA: Trout Bog Lake...
CTGTTGGCGGCCGGCGCGGGCGACTGTTACCAAATCTGCAAAGTGTTTCGCGACGGGGAAACGGGGCGTTATCACAACCCCGAGTTTTCGATGCTCGAGTGGTATCGATTGGGTTTTGATCATCACGCCCTGATGACCGAAGTGGAATCCCTCCTCGTGCCGCTGCTGGGCCCGGACTATGCCCGACCGGCGCAACGCCTCAGCTACCAGGCCGTGTTCGAACAGGCCCTCGGCATCGATCCGTACACGGTGGCGCTGGCGGAGCTGCGCACCTTGGCTTTAGTGCGTGCGCAGGCCGATCTGCCGGACGCGGACCGCGATACGCTGCTGGACGTGCTGATGGGCGTGGTCATCGGCCCGACGCTGGGCCGCGATCGCCTGACGTTCGTCTACGACTACCCCGCGACACAAGCGGCCTTGGCGCGCGTCTTGCCGGGCTTGCCGCCGCGCGCGGCCCGCTTCGAGGCGTACGCGCGCGGGCTGGAGCTGTGCAACGGGTTCCACGAACTCGCCGATGCGGCGGAGCAGCGCCGGCGCTTCGAGGCGGATCACCGCGCACGGCTGGAACGCGGCTGGCCGCTGCCACCCATCGACGAACGGTTTTTGGCGGCCCTCGCCGTGGGCCTGCCGGACTGCGCTGGCGTGGCCGTCGGGCTCGACCGCGTGCTCATGATTGCGACCGGCGCCACCTCGATCGACGAGGTGCTCGCCTTTACGATTGCGGAGGCTTGAACGATGAGCGAATCACTCCCGTGGGTGGATCCGAACGCCACACCGGCCGAGGTGCACGCCACCCTGCTGCAGGCCTTGGACGGGATGCTCGTGGGCGAACGCGACTGGATCGCGAACCTCGCGAACGCGTCGGCGTTGCTGATGGGACTGCTGCCGAATTTGAACTGGGCCGGGTTCTATCTCTACAAGCACGGTGAACTCGTGGTAGGCCCCTTTCAGGGCAAACCCGCCTGCGTGCGCATTGCGCTCGATCGTGGCGTGTGCGGCGCGGCGGCCACCGCTCGGCAGACGCTCGTCGTGGCCGACGTGCATGCCTTTCCCGGTCACATTGCCTGTGACGCGGCCAGCCGTTCGGAGGTGGTGTTGCCCCTGATCGCCGCGGACGGACGACTGTTGGGCGTCATGGACTTGGACAGTCCGCTACCCGCGCGCTTTGATGCGGCAGACGCCGCCGCGCTGGAAGTGTTCGCAGCCCGCCTCGTGGCGGGCTGCGACGTCTGACCCTTACTTCGCGCGCGAGATGTACTCGCCGGTGCGGGTGTCGACGCGGATCACTTCGCCTTCGCTGATGAACAGCGGAACGCGAACGACAGCGCCGGTCTCGAGCTTCGCCGGCTTCTGACCGCCCGTGGCGGTATCGCCACGCACGCCCGGATCCGTCTCGACGATCTTGAGTTCAACGTGCGACGGTGCCGTGACGGTCAGCGGCTCGCCGTTCCACAACGTCACGATGCACTGCACACCGTCCTTGAGCCACTGCGCCGACTCGCCCATCGCGGACTTGCCCGCGGTGTACTGGTCGAAGGTGTCCGGGTTCATGAACGTCCAGAAATCGCCATCGGTGTAGAGGTACTGCATGTCGGCGTCGACCACGTCGGCCGCATCCACCGAGTCACCGCTCTTCCACGTCTTTTCCACCACGCGGCCGGTGCGCAGATTGCGAACCTTCACGCGGTTGAAGGCCTGGCCCTTGCCGGGCTTGACCATTTCGTTCTCGACGATCGAGTACGGGTCTCCATCGATCAAAATCTTGAGGCCCGTTTTAAATTCGTTAGTGCTGTACGAGGACATGAAACTCTCCGGAAAGCCGCCAAATGCGGGGGGCCATCCGGCCCACCAAAAGCGGGCTAGTGTATCGCTCCGGCGGGCAGACAGCCAGACAAGCCCAAAAGCCCGGGCGCGGGCGACCTCTTCAAAGTGTTAACCGGGTCCGGTTGGCGGTCCGAGAGAGCGCCTACGATCCGATGCGATGAACGCGATCCTCAACCCCACGACGCCGCGCGCCGCCCGACCCGACGCCCTGACCGCCGTCGTGCTGTCGCGCTCGCCGGAAGCGCCGGAGGCGATCAATCGCCTGTTGCGGCAGGCGGGGCTCACCGCCCGCTGTGTCGGGGTCCGCAGCGCCGATGACCTCGAATCCGCGCTGCACACGCACCGTCCCGAGTTGGTGTACATCGCCACCGACGATCGCTTACTCCCGCTCTCGGCGATCGCATCGCTGCGCAGCCGGGTCGATCTGCCGCCGTCCGTGATCTTATTGCTGAGCGAGTGCACGGAAGCGGCTTCCGAAACTGCCTTGGCGGCCGGTGCGCAGGATATCGCCAGCCTCCACGGCGCTCGCCGACTCGTCCTGGTCACCCGGCGCGAACTGCACGCGCAGCGCAACGCCCGGGCCTTGAGCGCGGCGCTCGCCCAACACTCGGCCGTGGAGCGCGCGCTGAACACCCTGCGCGAAACCACGAGCGATGCCATCGCCGAAGTCGCGGAAGGCATCGTGATCGGCTGCAACCCGGCGTGGCTGGCGCTCACCGGCTACACCGAACTGGGCAGCTTGGACGGGCTGCCGATCATGGATTGTTTCGAGCCGGCCTCACACGCGGCCCTGCGCGGCGCCCTGCTGGCCTGCCTCGAGGGTCGCTGGCCCGCCGCGCCGTTGCGCTTACAAGTCCGCCGCGGCGACGACGGGATCCACCCGGTCGACATCGCGCTCACGCTGGGCGCCGCCAGCGACGGCGAGGCCGTCATCACGCTGCGCTCGCCGAGCAGTATCCCGGCGCCTTCCGCCGATGCGCAGCAGCAGTTGCGCGAGCTCGAGCGACAACTCGACGCCGCGCGACGCACCGATCCCAGCACCGGCCTCGCGCATCGCGTGGCGTTCCTCGCCGCCTTGGCCGCTCAGTGCGCAACACCGGTGGCCGGTGGCGTGCGATACGTCGCGGTCCTGCAGGTCGATGACGCGGACGGTCGGCTGGCCCGCAGCGGCCTCGCCGCCTACGAAGCGCACGTCGCGCGCCTCGCCGATCGGCTGCGCTGCCAGGTCTTACCCGAGGACCCGGTGGGTCGACTCTCGGACACGGGCCTCGCTGTACTCTTGGAGCGCGGCACGGTTGCCGATGTGGAACGCTGGGCCCAGCAATTTCTGGACGCCGCGCGCACGGACGTCGACCTCGGCGCCGACCCGGCCGCGCCGTGGACGGTGTCGGTGGGACTCGCGCGCGTCACCGGCGCCGATCCGGAACCGGCGATCCGCCGTGCGCGCGCGTCGCTCGCCGCCGTGCCGTCCACCGGTTCCTGCGGGGTCTGCAATGCGGATCCCCTGCCCACCGTGGTCAGCGACGAGTCCGATCGCCTCTGGGCGCAACGCATCAAAACGGCGCTGATGGAAAACCGGTTCCGTCTGACCCAACAACCGATCGCAAACCTGCGCGGGGGACCCGCGCAGTGCTACGACCTGCTCGTGCGCTTACAGGACGACGCCGGTCTCGACGTCTTGCCGTCCGAGTTCCTGGCGGCCGCACAGCGCCACGACCTGCTGCGCGCGCTCGATCGCTGGGTGCTGGCGGCGTGCTTGTCCATGGCCGCCGAGCGCAGCGGGCGCGGCTTCTTTGTGCGCATCTCGGCCGACTCGCTGACCGATGCGACCTTGCCGAGCTGGCTCAAGGGTCAGTTCGCTGCCACCGGGATAGATCCGAGTCGTATCGTCGTGCAAGTCCCGGAAGCGGATGCTGAACGGCACCTCGCAGCATCGCAGACGCTGCGCCAGGCGCTGCGCGACCAGGGCGTGCGCTTTGCCTTGGAACACGTCGGCTTTGGCGCGGATCCGGGACGCCTGATCCGCTCGCTGCGGCCGGAATTCGTCAAAATCGACGGCAAACTCATGCAAGGACTGGCACTCGATCCCGAGCTGCAGACGGCCGTGCGCGATCTCGTCAGTCACGCCCGCGCCACCGGGGCCGCGACCATCGCCGAGCGCGTCGAAGACGCCAACACCATGGCCGTGCTGTTCGCCTTGGGCGTGGAGTCGATTCAAGGACGCTTCGTGCAACGCGCCGAAGCCGTCACCATCGGCTGACGCGTGCGGGCGGGATTGACGCGGCGCACGGCGCAGCGTCGAATGCGGCCATGATGACCTGCCGCAGCCACTGCGGGGCCTGCTGCACAGCCCCTTCCATTACGAGCCCGATTCCCGGCATGCCCAACGGCAAACCCGCCGGCGTGCGCTGTGTGCAACTGGACGATGCCGAGCGGTGCCGTTTGTTCGGCGATCCCCGCCGACCTGCCGTTTGCGCATCCCTGCAGCCGCATCCGTCGATGTGCGGCACCGGCCGTGAGGACGCCCTGCGTTACCTCACGGCCCTCGAATCCGCGACCGCGCCTTAGAGCGGCTTACCGCGACTCACGACGCGCCAGCCGCCCGGTGCGAGTCGGCCGCCGCCAAGACCCTGGGCCGAGGGGACGCCGACCGAGTGGTACGACAGGTTCACGACCACCGTGATCACGTCGCTGCCTTTGACGCGTCGGAAGGCGAACAGGTCGTCGTTCCCGGTGGTGAGGATGCGCAGGTCGCCACCGGCCTCGCCCGCCGCCAATGCCGGGTGCGCGTGTTTAAAGGCCGACAGGCGCGTGTACAGCGGAGCACGCGAGCGATCCTTGAAGCGAATGGGATCGCGCTCAAAGAACTCCAAGCGCCGCGTGTTCACGGCTTCCTGGCCGCTGTAGATCAGCGGCATGCCCGGCAGCGTGTAGGTCAGCACCGTCAACGCATCCACCAACGGGCCGTACAGTTCGACGTCGCTGCCGTGCCACGAGTTGAAGTCGTGGTTGGAGACGAAGAGCATCTTGTACGCATCGGCCGGGAAGGCGTGCGGCGGATGCGTCAGCAACGCACCGAGCGTAGCGGCCGAACGACGGCCGCGGCCGATGGCGGTGAACGCGTTACCGAGTTCCCAGTCGTAGCCCATGTCAAACGCGCGCTGCATGAGTGCCGGCGTCTCCGCCTCCGCGAGCCAGAACAGCGGCTTTATCTGACCGAGTTGCGTCCGGGCGGCGTACCAAAAGTCCTCCGGCACGCGCATCGCCACATCGCAGCGGAAGCCGTCCAGACCGGTTTCGGTCACCCAAAAGCGCAGCGCATCGGTCATCGCTTGGCGCAGGGCCGGCGAACCGTAGTCGAGGCCGGCCACGTCCGACCAGTTTTCTTCGCTGCCGTCGTCGCCGACGTAGTGATAACCGGTGATCTGACCGTGCTTGTCATTCTGGTACCAGTCCGGATGCTCAGTGACCCACGGATGGTCCAACGCAGTGTGATTGGCCACCCAGTCGAGAATGACTTTCATGCCGAGGCCGTGGGCGGCATCCACCAACGCTTTGAAATCCGCCAGCGTGCCGAACTCCGGATTGACCGCGGTGTAATCGCGCACCGAGTAGTAGCTGCCGAGCGTGCCTTTGCGTTCCTTCACGCCGATCGGTTGGACCGGCATGACCCACAGGATGTCGGCCCCGAGCGCACGGATCTTCGGCAACTCCGGGATCACGGCGCGCAGCGTCCCTTCCGGCGTGTATTGGCGCACGTTCAGTTCGTAGATGACTGCATTGCGCGACCACGGCACGTGCTCGACGGCGGTGTGACCCGCCGACACGACAGCAGGTTCTGCGCTCGCGAACGCGCTCAGCAGCACCCCGAGACCCAGCACACACCGCGACCACCAGGACGAATGGGACATACGAACAGCACCCCGAGTCGTTGAAACGTCGGCCGGGATTGTAGCGCCTTCCGATCGCGTCCTTCGCATCGTTGGCCACCGTGTGCGCTATGCTTTGTGGGCAGGCCCTGCCCTGCGGACGACACCCACGTGAGTACCCTGCGGAAACCCTTTATGTGCGCCGATCGCACGGCCGAGTCGCCGTTTTTCAACCCTTCCCCACGGATCAGTCAGGTGTCGTTGGGAGACGATCGGTCCTGTCTCGTTCTGGATGACGTGTTGACCGATCCGGCGGCGGTGGCGGCATGGGCCGGTGGCCTGCACTACCAGACGACGCCGCACTACCCTTACCCCGGCGTCGTCGCCGGGTTGCCGGACGCGCTGCAAGCCGTCGTGCGCGACCACTTTGATCACACCGTCCGCGCGCGCTTAGGGGGGCGGCGCACGGTGGATGCGAACATGCGGCTCTCCGTGATCTGCACCCCACAGTCGGAACTGCGACCGATCCAGTGGCAGTGCCATCGCGATCGCATCGCCGCCGATCCGACGCGCACCTTGTTTGCGGCGTCGGTGCTCTACCTCTTCGCGGATCCGACGCTCGGCGGCACCAGTTTCTATCGCTCCCGCGTGTCGCCCGTCGAGACCGATCGCCTCGTCGCCGACAGCCAACGGCTGAGCGCCGAAGACTACGCCCGCCAATACGGCCTAAGCGCCGGCTACATGAACGGCAGCAACGCCTATTTCGAGCGGATCGCCAGCGTACCGGCCGCGTGGAACCGCATGATTTGCTACGACGGCAGCATCTTCCACAGCGCCGACGTCAACACCGCACAACCGCTCAGCGCAGACCCCCGCTCGGGCCGACTCACGCTGAACGGTTTTTACACCTGCACCCGACCGTTGACGACTTAGTTGCAGTCGTCGGTCAGCCCGCGATTACCGCCCTGCATTTGGGCTTGGCACCGCGCCGAGGCGCGCGCGAGATCGCTGTGTTGCAACGCCTTGTTGCGCGCCGCTTCCATGGCCTGAGCCGCCGCGACTTTCTTGGCGTTGGCGAGATCCTGCTCAAGACCGGGCGCTTTGGCCGGACGTTCCAACGTCGCCTGGCGATCGGAGCCGACGGGGATGATCGTGAAGTACGTGACGGTAGCGCCGCTCGGCCAAACCGCCTTGACGTCCGGGGTCGTGACTTGACCGGTCTTCGGATCGCCGGTGTACGTGCGCGTGACCGGCGCCAGTCCGATCGACGTATCGCCTTCAAACAGTTCGGCGCCGCCCGGCGTCGTCTCATAGGTCAACGTCGCCGTGGTCATCGGCGTCGTCTGACAGCCCGCCAGCAGCGCCGCACCCAGCAGTAAGGACAAAACGGAAATTTTCATAGCGATACCTTGATCAAGACACTTTGGACGCCGCGCAGTTCTCGGCGATAAATCGCGCGTGTGAGGGCATCACATCGGCGCAGGCAGACATCACGTTTTCGACATCTTCGAGATACTTGGCGATCTCCTCATCGTCCAACACGTTGGTGAGCGGGTGATAGGACTGGGCACGAATACGCTGGCCGTGCAGCACCTGCAGCCAGCTGACTTTGGTGAACAACTCATTGCCTTCGCGGAACACGCGGCCGTGATTGCGGAAGAGCTCCATCCGATGCTCGAGCGACTCCGGCACTTCCATCGTACGGCAGTAATTCCAGAACGGCGAGTCGGTTCGTTCCGTCGCCTTGTAGTGCAAGATGATGAAATCGCGAACCCAATCGTACTCCTGCTTCATCGCTCGGTTGTAAGCCGCAATTTCCGCCGGCTCAAAACCGCTGTCGGGGAAATAGGTCAACAAGTGCGCAATGCCCATTTGCACGAGATGAATGCTCGTGGACTCGAGGGGCTCGAGGAAGCCGCTCGCGAGCCCGATGGAAATCACATTGCCCTTCCAAACTTCGAGTCGTCGGCCCGGACGGAAGGTCACGACGCGCGGATCCGCCAACGGCTGGCCGTCGAGATTGCCGAGCAGCTGCGCCGTCGCTTCATCGACACTGATGTGACGGCTCGAGAACACATGGCCATTGCCGGTGCGATGCTGCAACGGAATCCGCCACTGCCAACCCGCCTGGCGGGCCGTCGAGCGGGTGTACGGATGCAGCTCCGGAATTGCCGTGCACGGCACTGCGACGGCACGATCGCACGGCAACCAGTGCGACCAATCTTCGTAACCGGACTGCATGGCCCCTTCGATGAGCAAGGCCCGGATACCGGAGCAATCGATGAACAAGTCGCCGGCAATCCGCTCGCCCGACTGCAGCCGAACCGCCGCCACTTTTGAACCGTCGGCGGTCTTTTCGACCTCGGTGATCTTGCCCTCGACGCGCTTGGTACCGCGTTTCTCCGAGTAGCCGCGCAGGAATTTCGCATACAGCGACGCATCGAAGTGAAAAGCATACGCAATTTGCGACAGCGGCGACTTTGGCATATCGAGGCGCGGCCGCATAAAGCGATCACGCATACACGCCAGCGTGTTGATGGAGTAGTACTCGAGCTCTTTGGCTTTGCCGGCGAGGTACTGCTTCAACCAGTAATGGTGAAAATCGACCGTCCAGGTGTCTTGGCCGATTGTTCCGAAGCCGTGGATATACCGGTCGCCGAGGCGCCCCCAATTCACGAATTCGATGCCGAGCTTGAACGAGGCCTGCGTCGAACGCATGAACTCGTCTTCGTCGATTTCAAGCATCCGATTGAACAGTTGGATCATCGGGATGGTGGCTTCGCCTACACCGATGGTGCCGATCTCGTCCGACTCGACGAGCGTGATGGCATACCGGCCGCGCAACACTTTCGACAATGCTGCGGCCGTCATCCAGCCGGAGGTTCCTCCACCGACGATCACGACGTCCAATTTGCCCGGTTCTTGCATGGCTCTCTCCTCAGCAGAAACGCTACTTTGCACCGGCACGCGGCAAAAAAAAACCCTTGCCGCGTTGCCGCGGCAAGGGCCTTTTTCATGCGCTAGCTCAGATTACTGGGCGAACCGGTAGCTGATCTTGAACGCATAGGTGGCACCGGTCTGCGTCGAGAAGTTGACGGAACCGTCACTCTTACGCTCGGTGTAGTACGGCTTGTTCAGGTTGTTACCCTCGAAGCGGAAGCCGAGGCCCTTGAACGCGCCGCCCTGGAACTCGTAGCCCATCTGCGCCGAGACCCACTTCTGGGCGTCGACGTTGATCAGCGACGGGTATCCACCGACGGTCGTGTTCGAGACGCTCGCGACATAGGTCGAACGGCTGTTATCCGCCACGAACGCGCTGAAGCCACCGCGCTCGTAGTAGAACACCACCTTCTCGTTGATGTGCGAGAGGCCCGGCAGCGAGATCGAACCCAAGTTCGTCGGCACCTGCTGCGACGGATTCAAACCGATCAAGTTCGGCAAGTTGACCGAGCTCGTGGTCGACGCGAAGTTCGCCATCAAGCCGAAGCCTTCCAGCCAAGAGCCGATCATGCTGAGCGGCAACGAGGCCGACAGCTCGAGACCCTTGATGCTGCCACCCGAGCCGTTGACCGTCTGGGTGAAGGTGCCGAGCGGACCGGCCGGCGGAATCGTCAGACCCACCTGCGGCGCGATCGTGGTGAAGTCATAGCCACCGTAGTTCGTCGCCTGGGTGATGTAGCTGTCGAGCTTCTTGTAGAAGCCCGCCGCGCTGACGTACGCCTTCGACTGGAAGTACTTTTCGAACGACAGGTCGAACGCATCAGCCAAGAACGGCTTGATCTGCGGGTTACCGGCCGAACCGACGATGGTGCCGGCGAGCGGGCCCGTGGTCTGCAACGAAGCAGCCAGCGAGTTACGCATGTCGGTCATGTTCGGACGGGCCATTTCCTTCGCAGCCGCGAAGCGCAAGTACTTGCCTTCGCTGAAATCGGCGACCAAGTTCAACGACGGCAACACGTTGTTGTACGTCGCGCCCGAGGTCGTCAGCGTACCGGCCGGGTTGGTCAGCGTCACGTTGGAGCTGACGTCCGCGCGGTAACCGCCCGAGGACTGTTCGGTGCGCACCAACTGCGTGCCGACGTTGCCGCGGACCGGGACATCGCCCCAGTGCGTGTCGATGTCGAACTTCACGTACTCGGTGTTCACCTTCTCTTCAACCGTCCAGGTCTTCGAGAGAATGTCATCGTTGTACTTGCGCAGAATCACGGCGCCCGGCCACAGGCCGGCGGTCGGCGTGAACGACAGGACGCTGACGCCCGTGCCGCCAACGTTCGAGACGACGCCGCTGCCCGCCGGGAACGGAATCGGATCGTAGCCGCCGTTGTTGGCGGAGATCACGAGACCTTCGTCGGTGATGCGGTCCTTTTCACGATCGGTGTAGTTCGCGCCGAACTCAATCGCGCGGAACATGCTGCCCGACAGCTTGTGCGAGAAGTCGAGGCGCACCGACGTGAGCTTGTCGGTGATCGTCGGACCCTTGCTGTAGCCGGCCTGCGGCACGGTCTGGCCCGCGTACGGACCCGACGGGTAGGACACGCCCGACCAGCCGGACACGTCGTGCACGGCAATAACCGACGGATCGGTGAAGCTGCTCGGCGAACCCAGCGTCAGGCTCGGGATCGCGGCGCCGCCGTTGGTGAACGACAACGTCGTCGGCGAGGCAATGCCGGCGTACGTTTCGATGTCGCGCTCAACGCGCTGCGCCTGGTTGTGGTTCAAGTCCAGGGTCGCCGTCCAGTCGTTCGCCAGGTTCAGCGTGTTCTTCCAACCGATCGACTGAATCGTGTCCTTGTCGTACAGATTCTCGTTGCGATCGATCAGATCCCACGCGCCTTCCTGAATCGTGCCCGACTGCAGGACGTTGTTGGCGACCACGGCGTTGGTGACCAAGTCACTGCCGTAGCCCGTGCCGCGGCCCAACTCGACCTTCAAGGTGCCGATGTTACGACGCGCGTAGTAGCCGTCGATTTCGCTGGTGAAGTTCTCGTTCGGCTTGAACTCGAGAATCGCGACGCCGCTGTCACGCTTGTCGGTGTTGAAGTCGGTTTCGAAGGTCATACCGCCGCCGAACGGCGAGTAGACGGAGCCCAGCGAGTTGCCGTTGGCGTCCACCGCATTCAGGTTGCCGCCCCAGCTGCCGTTCGACAGCTGCGCGCTGTTCGACGACGAATGGACGTAACCGAGCGCGATACCGATCTTGTGGTCCGCGAACTGGTCGATGAACGACAGGGTGTAGCGCTTGCCCTTGCCCTGCACCGGCAGGCCAACGCCATTCTTGGTGTCTTCGGCCTTCGCGTCGACGATCATGCCCTTGTACGCGAGCGGCTCGATCAGACGGCTGTCGATCGTGCCGGCGAGACCGGCGGTCATCAACGAGGCGTCGCCCGACTTGTACACGGTCGCGCCGGCGATCAACTCGGCCGGGTAGATGCTGAGGTCCACAGCGCGGCTGCTGTCCGTCGAGGTCTGCTCGCGGCCGTTCAGCAGGTAGCCGTTGAAGTCCGGGCCGAAGCCGCGGATCGACACGTTGGTGGCGTTACCGAAGCGGTCACGCTGCGTGGTCACGCCCGGGAGGCGAGCCAGCGACTCGGCGATCGTCGTGTCCGGCAACTTGCCGATGTCTTCGGCCGTGATGGCTTCGACAATGACGTCTTGGTCGCGCTTGATGGTGATCGATTCTTCGATCGACTTACGGATGCCGGTGACGACAACCTCTTCGAGCCCGCCCGACTGAGCAGGCGCCTGCTGCGCCGTCGCAGCGAACGAAAGCGCCAAGAGCGCGGAGCCTGCAGCGACCGGCGAAGCGGCGCGCAGAGTGAGTGCGATACGGGAACGCAGATTCAGCGTCGACATGAGCGTTGAGCCTCCCAAAAGAAAAGGACTGAGCCTAAACAAAAAAATCCACACAAAACAAAAGCCGGAACCACGCTTTCGCGTTGTCCGGTTGGACCGATTAGTTCAACAGCAATGCCGCAGAAACCCCTCGAGCCGAAAGTCGTTGGACATCGTGTTGCGTCCAGCGTTGTTGTCATCGCATCGACTTGTGCCGATGCGTTTGAAAAATTATGCGAAAAATACGGTGATTTTGCAAACGTTTCGCGGGCATCCCCGTCCGTCGTTTACGCTGCGCCCCGAAAAATACAATAACTATCTGAATTATATTGTTTTTTCATTTGTTGTTGTCGCCGAGCAACATGCGCTTTTGGCGGCATGCTGCAGCGCGTATGAAAATTAATGCAAAATTTCCATCAAGCGCCGCAACTCTCGCGAACCACGAGGTCGGTCGGCAGGCGCTCAGAGCGCAAGTTCGTGGCTTCGCCATTGAGGAGCTTCGAGAGCAACAAGCGCCCGGCCAACGCGGTGTCCTGACGGATGGTGGTCAAGGCGGGTCGGGAGTATCGGGCCACGGGCACGTCATCGTAGCCGACCACCGACACGTCGCGGGGCACCGACCGTCCCGCCCGCTCAAGGGCACGGATCGCGCCAATGGCAATGAGATCGGAGGCGGCGAAGATCGCATCGAAGGCCACCTTGCGATCAATCAAGACGTCAATGGCCGCCTGCGCACCCTCCAAATCGAACGGCGCCCGCACGGTCAATGCCGGATCCACCGGGAGGCCGGCTTCCTGGTGCGCCACCAAGTACCCCTGGTGGCGCTGAAACGACTCCGGCGCTTCGGTATCCCCTAAGAAGACGATCCGCTTGCGACCGAGGCGCGCCAGATGCAACGTCGCCCGCCGCCCGCCGAGCGGGTTGTCGCTGCCGATGGAGCAATACAATTGATTGGGCATGTGCGCTCCCCACACCGCAAAGCGCGTGGAGGTTTGCGAGAGCTGGTTATAGGCCGCGTGCAACGAGCTCTGCCCCAAGAAAATGATCCCATTCGTGCGCGTGGTCGCCATCAATTCCTCGAGGTCCGAGGGTCCGGACGGCGCCAGATGGGACACGATGAAATCGCAGCCGCGCTGCCGCGCGGCCTCGCCCAAGCCTGCGACGAGTTCGAGGGTAAACGGATCGGACAGACGGGCATCACGGCCTTGCGGACGCGGGATGACAATCGCGACCGCGGCGGCCGCCACCGTCGGGCCGGAGGGCATGTAGCCGCGGAAGGGGTAATCGTGCTCGCGGGCCAACTTCCACAGCAATTGCTTGGTCTGCTGATTGACGGCGGGACTGTCGTTCAAGGCGCGCGACACGGTCGTGATCGACACGCCAGCGAGACGTGCCAGATCTTCCAAACGCGTATTGCGTCGTGCCGCCATGATGCCCCCCACGATGAGGGACGGAATTCTAGGCAAGCACTGACGCGCTTGCATTATTTTTTTCATTTTTTTTCATCGCAGCTTGGCCGGGAAGAGCGGAGAGATTTCGGATTTCGGATTATTTCTTAGGGAGTTACAGACGCTAAGCCGCAACAAACACAGACCCCCACAACGTCCAGTACACAGAATCCCAAAATTTTGCAGGCTGCGACCGACACCCTGAACGTCTCGCCCTTCCCGCCGGCTTCGGGCAACATCACTCCCGCGGCATCCATCGCCGAGGGGGAGACGATTCATGTACCAGTGGCTGTACGGCGCCCTTGCCGTGTGCGTGTTCGCTTCGGCATCGGCAGAAACTACGCCGGCCGCACCACCCCCGCCCCAGAACCACCGCGTCAGTATCGCCTCGCCCAATCACGTGCTGTCCGTGGAACTGGACGATCGCGACGGGTACCCCACCTACGAAGTGCGTCGATTCGGCACAGCCGTGATCGCCCCCTCGCACGTGGGCTTCATCTTTAAAGACGCCGGTAAGATGACCCGCGAATTGCGGCTCGCCGCCGACAGTGTGCCGGCGAAGAGCGTCGATGACACGTGGGAGCAGCCGTGGGGCGAGCGCCGCTACGTTCGCAATCACTACACCGAACAGACGCTGCGCCTGGTCGAAGCCAAAGAACCGCACCGGACGTTCTCGATGACCTTCCGCGTCTACGACGACGGCGTCGGTTTCCGCTACGACTTTCCCGATCAACCCGGACTGCACGACGTCAAGATCGCGGACGAGCTGACCGAGTTCAATGTTGCCGACGCGGCCACCGCGTGGTGGATGCCGTGGGGCGAGCCGAACGATACCGAACTGCTATACCGGCGCACACCGCTGGCGGAAATGAGCACGGCTCACACGCCCTTGACGCTGCGCACCCGCGACAGCCTCCACATTGAAATCCACGAAGCGGCGCTGATCGATTTCGCCGGCATGTACGTGCAGCGGATCGACGAGCAACACCTGCGTGCGCGCCTCGTACCCGCCTCCGAAGGCTGGGCGGCGCGCCGAGCGGCGCCTTTCCACACCCCGTGGCGGATGATTGGCATCACGGACAGCGCCGGGGCGTTATACGAGTCCAATTTGGAACTGAACCTCAACGACCCCAACGTCTTGGGCGACGTGTCCTGGATACAGCCGGGCAAGTTCATCGGCATCTGGTGGGAGATGTTCCACGAAGACTGGACGTGGGCCTCGGGCGCAAAACACGGCGCCACCACAGAACACGCCAAGCGCTACATCGACTTCGCCGCCAAACACCATTTTCGCGGCGTCTTGATCGAGGGCTGGAACGAAGGCTGGGACAGCAACTGGGCAGGCGATGGGTCCGCGTTCAGCTTTACGAAGGCCTATCCCGACTTCGATCTGCCGGCCGTGGCCGCTTACGCGCGACAGAAGGGCGTGCACATCATCGGACACCATGAAACCGGCGGTGACACGTCGAACTACGAAGCGCAAATGGGCGCGGGGTTCGATCTCTACCAGTCCCTCGGTATCGACGCCGTCAAAACCGGCTACGTGACCGATGCGGATCAGATTCATCACAACGACGCGGACGGCCAACGCCATACGGAATGGCACGACAGTCAGTACATGGCGAATCACTACCTGCACGTCGTGGAGGAAGCCGCGAAGCGCCACATCATGATCGACTCCCATGAGCCGATTAAGGACACTGGCTTGCGTCGGACCTACCCCAACTGGTTAGCGCGCGAAGGCTCCCGCGGTCAGGAATACAACGCGTTCGGGATTCCGGTGAACCCGCCGGAACACGAAACGAACTTGGTGTTCACGCGCATGCTCGGCGGCCCGATGGATTTCACGCCCGGTGTCTTCGATCTGAAGGGCATACGGCCGTGCTGCAGCGTCCCAACCACGCTCATGAAACAACTCGCGCTGTACGTGGTGTTGTACAGCCCCGTCACGATGGCCGCGGATCGCATCCAAGCCTACGAAGCGCGCCCCGACGCGTTTCAGTTCATTGAGGATGTTCCAACGGACTGGGCCGAAACCCATGTGCTGAACGCGGAAATCGGCGACTACGTGACGATCGTTCGCAAAGATCGGCACTCCGACGACTGGTACCTCGGTTCCATCACGGATGAGCACGGACGGTGGATCTCGATCTCGCTCGGCTTCTTGGAGCCGGGCCGGCACTACCGGGCGGAAATCTATCGGGACGGCGAACGTGCCCATTGGGATAAGAATCCCTATGACTACGTCATCGAATCCCGCGAGGTCACGTCTACCGACGCGCTGACCCTGCGCCTCGCGCCGGGTGGTGGCGAGGCGATCCGCTTCGTGGCCCTCCCCACACCGAAACATCATTCCTAAGGGCGTCGCCATGCTCGCTATGCAACGGGATCGATCCACGGGCTTCCTCGCGCTGCTGGCGTTGCCGGCAACGGCGATGGGCTTTGCGCTGTCGGTACAAATCTCGGCGTTGTCGTGGATCCTCACAACGCGATACGGCTTACACATCGACGAGATCGGTTTGGTCTGGGCGGCTGGCCCCGTTGCAGGAATACTCGGGCAATTGCTCGTCGGTGTATTCAGTGATGGGGTGTGGTTGTGGGGCGGTCGCCGTCGGCCGTTCATTCTGATCGGCGGACTGCTGACCGCATTGACGCTGTTCGCCCTCCCCCACATCGGCTTGCTGAGCCGGGCGCTCGGTGTTGAGTCGATCTTAGGGGTCGCGATCACGGTTGCGCTCGCACTCGACCTGTCCATCAACGTCAGCTTCAATCCGACGCGTTCGATCATCACCGATCTCACGCGCGACGGTGCGGAACGGACGCGCGGGTACACCTGGATGCAAACGGTGTCCGGCACGTTCGGCGTGTTGGCCTATGGCATCGGCGCGCTCTTCGGCAACTACGCCCTCATCTACACCGGGGTCGGACTCGTGCTTGCGTTCTCACTGATTCCCGCAGTGTTGGTGGAAGAACCCGTTGTCCTGCATCCCGCCGAATCGGCCCCCAAAGCGGATCCGCTCTCGTGGCGCTCGGTCAGTCGCTTACTGCTGCCGCTGTGGGGCATCTTGATCTACGACGTCATCAGCGTGGCCTTGAAAGTGGCCGGCGTGCAGCGGGACTCGCACGGGCTGGAGTGGTCCGCCGCCGTGGCTACGCTCTTCTGCCTGATCGTGACGCTCAGCGCACGCGATCGCGGCCTCGCGCATCGCCGGGAAGACTTGATCGAGTTCCGGAAAGTGCTCGGCGCACACGCGTTCTCATGGATCGGCGTGCAGGCCATGTTCGTGTACATGATCGCCTTCGTCCAACAACGCTTCCCCGGGCTGGACGCACGCGCCGGTGGTCAACTGTTGTCGACCGCGTTCTTCGTGCTGTCGTTGGTGGCGGCGGTATTGCCCTCCCTCGGCTTGGCGCCGCTCGCGCGGCGTTACGGAGCGGTGCGCGTGCATACGGCGTGCTTGTTCGTAATGGCCGCGGCGTATCTGGGTATCTACGCGTTCGGACAAACGCCGTTCGCGGTCTACGCCATCATGGCGGTCGCGGGCATCGGTTGGGCATCGATCGTCAGCCTACCGTTCGCGATCATGTCGCAGCGAGTCGACGAGTCGCGAATCGGATTCTTCATGGGCATTTTCAATCTCTCGGTGGTGTTGCCCCAGTTGGTGGCCAGCCTCGCGGTCGGTGCCCTCGTGGCGGCGCTCCCGGACAAGGGCGCGATCTTCGTGATTGCGTCGGCATCGCTGTTGCTGTCGGCACTGTGTTGGCTGTTCGTCAAAAGCGACGCCGCAACCGAAGGATTGACCGCCTCGTAAGCGCGGTGTCGGATCGACTAACCCTCGATCAGCCACGCGTAGCCGTGCCGCGGCACGTGCACGTGATCGCCCTCAAGACGACCGGTGCCGGCGAGCAGCGACCAACGAGCCTGCGGTAGCGGCGCCGTGACGGCGTCACTGCCGAGGGCATACACACACAGCACCCGCGCGCCGGCAGCGCCGCGCTCAATGAGGAGCGCCGAATCGCCCCACTCCGTGAGGCGTTGGTCACCGTCCAACAGGGCCGGCGTTTGCCGCCGCAGGGCCAAGAGCCGCCGCGATAACTGCAACAGCGAATCGCTGTCGGCTTCCTGCCGATCGACCGCGAGCGCCGGATACCGGTCGTCCACCGGCAGCCACGGCTCCACGGCACTGAATCCCGCATACGGCGCATCCGCGCACCACGGCATCGGCGTCCGCGCGCCGTCACGGCCAAGGGTCATGGGCCAGTTCGCGATGGCCTCCGGGTCCACCAAGCGCTCAAAGGGCACAGACGCCTGCGGCAAGCCCAACTCTTCGCCCTGATACAGACAGACCGAGCCGCGCAACGACAAGAGCAACGCGAGCAGGAGCTCGACGTACGCGCGATCGGGTTCTTCCCCACCCCAGCGACTCGCGACCCGCGGCGCATCGTGATTGGAATACACCCAGGTCGGCCAACCGTCCCCGTGACCGGCCGCCCACTCGTCAAAGGCTTGGCGGATCAATGCCGGCGTCGGTGCGCCGGAGCGCAAAAAGAAGAAACTGTACGCCGTGTGCAGGCGATTGTCGGCCACGTATCGGCCGTCCTCGGAACCGGCCACGCCAGGCCCACCGAGTTCGCCGAGCGAATAACGCGCCTCGTAGCGATCCAAGAGGGCGCGCAACTTTTCCAAGAACGCCAACGTCTCCGGACGATCGACCGTATAGATCAGGTCCTGGAAATCGAACGGTCGCGTCCGCGGTCCGGGCAGCGTCTTCGGCGGGTTATCGCGCAATAACGGGTCGTGCACAAAGTGAGAGACGGCGTCGATGCGGAACCCGTCCACACCCCGCTCCAACCAGAACGTGGCGACATCCAGTAAGGCGTCGTGCACGTCGGGATTCAATAAATTCAGGTCGGGCTGTTCCGTTAAAAAGTTGTGCAAATAGTACTGGCCACGACGGGCATCCCACGTCCAGGCACTGCCCACGAACACCGACTGCCAATTGTTGGGTGGCGAACCATCGGGTTTGGGGTCCGCCCACACATACCAATCCGCCTTCGGGTTGTCGCGGTTGGCACGACTTTCGGTGAACCATGGGTGCTGATCCGAGGTGTGCGAGTACACCTGATCGATGATCACCTTTAAACCGAGCCCGTGGGCACGCGCGACCAGCGCATCAAAGTCAGCCAGCGTGCCGAACAGAGGGTCGACACCGCAAAAATCGGCGACGTCGTAACCAAAGTCGCGCATCGGCGACGGAAAGAACGGCGATATCCAGATCGCATCGACCCCCAACGCGGCCACATAAGGTAACCGCTCGGTGATCCCGGGCAGGTCGCCGATACCGTCGCCGTTCGAATCGGCAAAGCTGCGCGGATAGATCTGATAGACCACCGCGCCCTTCCACCACGGAAGCTCGATCATTCGAGGGGCTTCCACGCCAAGGCGGCCGCACTCACGAACGCCAGCGACGCGATGACCATGACGCCCACCGGATCCGCCGGGAACAACTGATGGACGACCGGGCCCATGACCACCGACACGAAGATCTGCGGCAAGACGATGAAGAAGTTAAAAATCCCCATGTAGGTGCCGAGCTTTTGGTAGGGAATAGCGCCGCACAGCATGGCGTACGGCATCGCGAGCACGGAGGCCCACGCCATACCAATCCCCACCATCGACAGGTAGAGCACCGCCGGATCCGTCGACACGACGAACAACAAAAACCCGACCGCGCCCGCGAGCAAATTGACCGCATGCAACAGTTCGCGACCGAGACGCTTCTCCAGCGCCGGCAAGAGGAAGGCATGGATCGTCGCGACGACGTTGTAGATCGCAAAGAGCACGCCGACATGGTCTGCGGCTGTGTTGTAGGCCGCACTGCCGGCCACCGTCGCGCCGTAATGGTGCCACGCGACCGCCGGGGTGCCGTAGATCCACAACAAGAAGAAAGCAAACCACGAGCAGAATTGAACGAGCGCGAGCCGACGCATGGGCTTCGGCATACCGATCAGGTCGCTCAGCAATTCGCGCACGGGAGAGACCGTCCGGGCACGCGCCGGCGGCTCCGACACCCCCTCGAACGCCGCCAACTGCGCCGGCGAGTACTCGCGAGTCGTGGCAATCGTATAGAGCACCGCCAGCAGCAACGCCGCCGCGCCGATGTAGAACGACACGCGTACGGTCAAGGGTAGTTGACCGGCCGGGGCGCTGTCGGACAGCCCTGCGAAGTGCGCGAGCAGCCAAGGTGCTGCCGATGAAATCGACGCGCCGATACCGATGAAGATCGTCTGAATCGCGTAACCGCGCGTGCGCTGTGCATCCGGGAGCATGTCGCCGACAAACGCCCGGAACGGCTCCATCGTGACGTTCAGTGACAAATCGAGCAGCCAGAAGGCCGGCACCGCGAGCCACAGCACCGGGGAGTTCGGCAACAGCACGAGCGCGATGGTCGAGAGGATGGCACCCAACAAGAAGTACGGTCGGCGCCGGCCCAGTCGGCCCCACGTACGATCGGAGAGGTAGCCTATGACCGGCTGAACCAAGAGGCCGGTGACCGGCCCGGCAATCCAGAGGATCGGCAGGCTGTCGATGGGGGCACCGAGTATTTGGAAAATTCGGCTGATGTTGGCGGTCTGTAATCCGAAGGCGATCTGGATGCCCAGAAATCCGAAGGACAGATTCGCGATGGCCCCGAGCGGCAACAGCGGTTTGCGTGCGTCGGTCGCCACGCGAGGTGCAACAGTGGTCATGGTCAGCCTCCGGCAGTCCACCGACCGCCCCCGGCGGGCGAGTATGCAAGCCCCTCGGCGCAAAGACCACCCCGTCGCGCTATTGACCCCGTGCGTTGGGTCGCATCTACTCGTACGGTACGTTTTGCGCTGGATACCGCATGACCCGCTTACGCGCTCTCATCCCCGCTCTCAACCTCCTGTTCATCGGTGCGGCGACTGCCGCGCCCATCGACCGCGTCGATCCGCCCTCGTGGTGGGTCGGTTTTGAAGCGCCCACGGTGGAATTATTGATCCACGGCGACGCCGCCGGTGGCTTACGTCCGAGCGTGCAATACCCAGGCGTGTCCGTGCGCGATGCCCACGCCTTGCCGAACTCGCACTACTTATCCCTCACCCTCGCGATCGCGCCGGATGCGTCACCCGGGCGCGTCCCGATCGACTTCGCCAACGACACTGGCGTCGTGGCGCATCTCGACTATCCGTTGGAGGCGCGGCGCGAAGGCAGTCGCGACCGGCGCGGGTTTGACTCGCACGATACGATGTACCTCATCATGCCGGACCGCTTTGCCAACGGGGATCCGCACAACGATGCGGCGCCGGGCACGCGCGACCACACCGACCGAAGCGACCCCAATGCGCGCCACGGCGGCGACCTCAAAGGCATCACCGCGCACTTGGATTGGCTTGCCGACATGGGATACACCCAACTGTGGCTGACGCCGGTCCTCGAAAACGACATGCCGACGTACAGCTACCACGGCTATTCGATCACCGACCACTACAAAGTCGATCCGCGCTTTGGCAGTAACGAGGACTACCGCGCGCTCGCCGAGGCAGCGCGGCAGCACGGCATCGGGCTGATCGAGGATGTGGTCATCAATCACATCGGACTGAACCACTGGTGGATGAAAGACCTGCCGGATCCGGACTGGCTGTCGAATCACGGCGTCTTCGAACGCAGCAACCACTATCACAAGTCCATGATCGACATTCATGCCGCGCCCTCGGAGCGGCAACGGTTTATCGACGGATGGTTTGACGCGTCGATGCCAGACCTGCATCCCGTGGCGCCGTCACTCGGCAATTACCTCATCGAAAACGCCATTTGGTGGATTGAATACGCCGGGCTCTCGGGGGTGCGCATCGACACCTACCCGTACACAGACAAGACGTACACCGCTGAGTACTGCCGTCGCATACTCGCCGAGTATCCGCATCTCAACATCGTCGGCGAAGAAGCGCCGGGCAAATCCGATCCGGTGATCATCTCGTATTGGCAGGCCGGTCGCGTCAACCAAGACGGTTACGTATCGACGCTGCCGACGCTGATGGATTTCCCGGTCCGCGATGCCCTGATCGATGCCTTGCTGCCGCACCCGGAATCCAGCAATCGGATCCGCGAAATATACGAAGTGTTGGCTGACGATGTGATCTACGGCGATCCCAATAAATTGCTGGTGATGGCCGACAACCACGACACGGACCGCATTTTTCATACGCTGAAGCACGATGACCGGGCCTTCCGCATGGCGATGGCCTTCGTCGCGACCGTGCGCGGCATTCTGCAAGTCACTTACGGCACCGAGTTTGAGTGGGCGAACGAGCAACCGGGCGATGGTTACAAGCGCTTGGACTTCCCGGGTGGGTTTGCCGGTGACACCGCGAATGCATTCACCGGCGAGGACTTGGACGGTCGCTCTTGGGAAACCATGAATTACCTGCGCACATTATTCCGGTGGCGCAGCACGTCAAAGCCGGTCCAGGAAGGCACCTTCCGGCACTACGTGCCAGAGAACGACATTTACGTGTACTTCCGCCAAGCCGCGGGCGCGACCGTGATGGTGATACTCAACAACAACACGACGACCAAGGACTTACCGCTCGCCCACTATCGCGAAACGATGGGCGACGTGCACAGCGCCGTCGATCCCATCAGTCACGACATCGTCTCGTTGGGCGACAGCCTGAAGTTGGAACCGAAGTCCGCACTGATCCTGGAGCTTCAACCGTGAAACATCTCGGCGTGACCGTACTCCTCGCCCTCCTCGCCGGCTCCGCGTTGAGCGCGGTCTCCGAGCATCCGACGGCGGTCACGCACACGGCCTACGGTCGCTACGAGCGCTACACGTCGGTGTCTGCGGCCGATCTGACGGCGCGTGACGTGGTGGTGTTCGTGCCGGAGGGTGCCCCGCCGGCCGAGGGCTATGCGGTCGTGTATCTGCAGGACGGGCAAAATTTATTCGACCCCAACACGTCGATGGCGCATGAGCCGTGGGCCGTCGATCGCGCAACGACGGAAGGCCACTACCCGCTGATCGTCGTGGCGATCGACAACACCGCGCAGCGCTGGCCCGAGTACATGCCGACCTCCGCGTACGAGGCGTGGCCCGATGCCGTGAAGGCGACCGCCCTCGGGACGCAAGTGCCGCCGATCGCGGATCGCTACGTCGATTTTTTGGCGGGCGACTTAAAGCCCTTCATCGACACCCATTACCCGACGCGCCGTGATGCGGCGCATACGTTTATCGCCGGCTCGTCGATGGGCGGCCTGATTTCAATTTATGCCATGGAGCGGCACCCGGACGTCTTCGGCCGAGCCGCCGGTCTGTCGACCCACTGGCCGTCCACGACGAACTTTGCGCTGTACGGCCATGGGCCAGCGTCGGCCGATCCGACGCTCGCGCTCATCGCGAACAGCACCGTAGACACTTTGGCCGCGCAGTTGCCGGACCCGGCAAACCACCGACTCTGGGTCGACTACGGGGACCAGACGCTGGACCAGTTTTATGCGCCGTATGCGGAGCGATTTAAGACGCAGGCGGAGGCTCGAGGCTGGGGCGCGTCCTTAGCGGTGCGGTTCTACCCGGGCGCCAGTCACGCGGAACCGTCCTGGCGCGCGCGCTTCCCCGAGGTATTAAATTTCTTCTTCGCGCCGTAGCTCAGTCGGCGCGTTCGTACATCGCCAGCGAGCGAGGGGCGCGCACATGGCGTCGCCCCGAGTGCGGCCCCTCGGCCATCAGATCGGCCGTGTCCGCCACGAGCAGCCAGTGCCCGGTTGGCGGTAATGGCACGTCAAAATCGACGACCACATCCGCCGCATTGAAGAGCAGCAACAGCTTCGGACTGCCGTCGTGCAGGTCTGGGTAGATCACGCCCAACGCGTGCGCATGCGGGTCGTTCCAGTCGGCTTCGCGCATCTGGTGACCGTAAGGGTGTAACCAGACCACATCCCCGCTGTCTCGCCCTTGCCGCCACCCTTCGAGGAAAGCCTCCTGGCGCAGCTCGACGTGTTGCCGACGGAACGCCAGTACGCGCTGCACGAAGGCCACCTCGTCGCGCTCGCGCAGCGACCAATCAATCCAACTGATGCCGTTGTCCTGACAATAGGCGTTGTTGTTACCCAGCTGAGTGCGCCCGAACTCGTCTCCCGCCATCAACATCGGCACGCCTTGCGACAGGCACACGGTCGCGATCAGGTTCCGGCGCTGGCGCCGCCGCAATACCGTGATCTCAGGGTCGTCCGTGGGGCCTTCGACACCGCAGTTCCAGCTGCGATTGTCGGCATGGCCATCGCGATTGTCTTCGAGATTGGCCTCGTTGTGTTTGTCGTTGTAGCTGACGAGATCGGCCAGCGTGAACCCATCGTGCGCGGTCACGAAATTGATGCTCGCCTGCGGCGAGCGATCGTCGTGGCGAAACACATCGGAGGAACCGGCAATGCGCTCCGCAAAGGCGCCGAGCACGTAATGATCGCCCGTCCAATAGGACCGCACCGTATCCCGATACCGGTCATTCCACTCCGACCACGGCGCCGGAAACCCGCCTAAGCGATAGCCGCCCGGTCCGATATCCCACGGTTCGGCGATGAATTTGACGCCGGCGGCCCACGGTTGTGCGTGGATTTCCCGGAAAAACAGCGCGTGCGATGAAAACCCGTCGGCATTGCGACCGACGGAAGGGCCTAAGTCGAAACGGAATCCGTCGACGTGCATCGACTCCACCCACCAGCGCAACGCATCGAGCACCAACTGCCGACTCGCGTGGCTGTCCGCTCGGGCCGTATTGCCACAGCCGGTGAAGTTCTCGTAGCGCCCTGGGTTGCCGGGCTCAAGTCGATAGTAGCTGCCATTGTCAAAGCCCTTCAGCGAGAGTACCGGGCCCCACTCGTTGCCTTCGGCCGTGTGATTGAACACGACGTCGAGTATCACTTCGAGGCCGTGCGTATGCAGCGCGCGCACCATCTCGCGGAACTCCGTCACGGCATCGCTGATCGCATACTGCGGTGCCGGCGCCGACCACGCGAAGGGGTTGTATCCCCAGTAATTCACCAGACCCTTGTCACGCAGGAACGCCTCACTAGCGAACGCCTGTACCGGCAGCAGTTCAATCGCGGTCACGCCAAGCCGTACGAGGTCCTCAATGACGGCGGGCTCCGCTAGGCCCAGATACGTACCCCGCAGACGCGTGCGCACGCCCGGATGGCGCATCGTGTGACCCTTCACGTGGGTCTCTAAAATAACCGTCTCGTTCCAAGGGCGGCGCGGCGCGCGATCGCCACCCCACTCGAAGGCCGGATCGACAATCACGGACCGCGGCATCGCGCCCATCGAATCCAGATCGTGACTGTCCGGACCGTCGTAGAGCGACTCGTCGTGGGCGGGTGCCGCGGTGACGGCTCGGGCTGCCGGATCGATCAGGAACTTGGCCGGATTCGCGCGCAACCCGCGCGAGGGATCAAATTCACCGCTGACGCGATACCCGTAGAGATCGCCGATGCGCACGTGCTGCGACGGCAGCAAACCGTGCCAGATCGTCCCCGTCCGATACGGCAACGCCACCGTGGCGCGCGTCGTGCCATCGGGGTTGCACAACACCAACTCCACGCGATTGCCGAGCGCCGCATGCACCGCGAAATTGACGCCGCCCGAGACCGGTGTTGCACCGAGAGGGCTCGGGCTCCCGGGCTCCACCGGAATTTCGCGATGATGCATCTTAGCTACGACGCAAGACGAGTCCGCCGAGCGGCGGCAGTTGGACCCGTATCGCGTAGGGTCGACCGTGCGCGCGCCCTTCGACCGCGATCATTTCCGACTGCGCGTTGTAGCCGGCGCCGCCGTAGCGGACGTCGTCGGAGTCCAACACTTTCACGTAGCGTCCCGGTGCATCCACTCCGATCCAATAGTCGTCGCGTGGCACCGGCGTTGCATTGAACGCACAGATCAATGGCTCACCGCCGTCACCGTGGGTCGAACGTCGTTCGAAGATGTAGACGCTTTCGGTCGCGTTGTGCAGGTCGATACCGACAAAGCCCTGCCCGTCGCAATCCGAACCGTGCAACTGGGGCGACGCGGTGTACAGGGTATTCAGATCCCGCACCAGATCCCGTAGCCGTCGATGGTCGTCATGCCCGAGGAGCGCCCAGTCCAACGCTTCGGCATGGCGCCATTCGTGCCATTGCGCGAACTCCTGCCCCATGAACAACAGTTTCTTGCCCGGATGTGCCGTCATGTACGTCATGAACAGACGCCAGTTCGCTTTTTTCTGCCAGTCATCCCCCGGCATCTTGGCGATCAGCGAGCCCTTTCCATGGACCACCTCGTCGTGCGAGATGGGCAACATGAAGCGCTCGGACCAGGCGTATACAAAGGAGAAGGTCACGAGGTGATGATCGTAGCGGCGGTACACGGGATTTTTTTCCCAGTACCGGAGCGTGTCGTTCATCCACCCCATGTTCCATTTGAACGTGAATCCGATACCGCCGAGGTGCACCGGCGTGGTGATGCCGGCAAACGCCGTGGACTCCTCCGCGATCATCATCGCGTGGGGGGCGTATTCCCGAACGGCCCAATTGAGGTGCCGCAGAAAATCGATGGCCTCAAGATTTTCACGACCGCCGTAGCGATTCGGAATCCACTCCCCGTCTTCCCGGCTGTAGTCGAGATAGAGCATCGAGGCGACGGCATCGACCCGCAGTCCGTCGAGGTGGTACTCGTTCAGCCAATACAGCGCGTTCGCCGTCAGAAAGTTTCGGACTTCGTTTCGACCGAAGTTGAAGATCTTCGTGCCCCAGTCTCGGTGCTCGCCCTGCCGCGGATCAGCGTGCTCGTACAGCGCCGTTCCGTCGAACTCGGCCAGACCGTGCCCATCTTTCGGGAAGTGCGCCGGCACCCAGTCCATGAGCACGCCCAAGCCAGCGGCATGGCAACGATCCACGAAGCGCATAAAGGCCTGAGGCGTCCCGTATCGCGCCGTCGGCGCGTAATAGCCACCGACCTGATACCCCCACGATCCGTCAAACGGATACTCCGCGATGCCCATCAACTCCAGATGGGTGTAGCCCATATCCACCGCGTAGGGGATGAGTTGCTCGGCCGCTTCGTCCCAGGTCAGAAACGGCGGATCCCGGTCCGGCGCGTGGCGCCACGACGCGAGATGCACCTCGTAGACGGAGATGGGTTCCCGACGGGGATCGGCGCTGCGTCGCCGCGCCATCCACTCGGCATCGGTCCACTCAAAACTCGACAAATCCGCCACGATCGATGCGGTCTTCGGCCGCAACTCCATCGAGACACCGTACGGATCGGCTTTCAGCCGGGTGTCCCCGTGACGGGTGCGAATCTCAAACTTATACGTCGCGCCCACCGCAACGTCCGGGACGAACAGCTCCCAAACGCCACTGCCCCCGCGGGACTGCAGCGGGTGGCGACGTCCGTCCCAATTGTTGAAGTCACCGACCACGCTGACGCGTTCTGCGTTGGGGGCCCACACTGCAAAATGCGTTCCCTGGACGCCGTCGAGGGTCTCCACATGGGCGCCGAGCTTCGACCAGATGCGATGGTGATTGCCCTGGCCGAACAAATAGAGATCGAAGTCGCTGAGCTGCGGCCCGAAGTAATACGGATCGGGCTTGGTGTGCGTATTGCCGTCCCGATAGCGGATGGCCAGTCGATACGGCACGAGCGGTCGCCGGTAGGGGATGCGTCCCTCAAACAGGCCCGCCGAGTGCACGCACTCCAACGGACGCGCCGCGTCCACCGACTCGTCTTCCCAGTAGACCCGCACTTCCACCGCGTCCAACTCCAGGACGCGAACGACGACCACCGGTTCCTCCGCCTCGCGGGGGTACTCGTGATAGCCAAGTACCGACCGTGGCTCCCGGTGCCGGGCCGCCAACAACGCATCGATCTCGGACTTGCGCAAGGCCGGCCATAACCGCTTGGTCTTCTTCGTGGCGAGTGCCACGCCTTCGCCGCTGTCGGTACGGGTCGTCTTGCGTGTCGCCATTACTTCACCGGTTGGATGTTCCAGATGCGGTCAGCGTACTCCCGAATGCTTCGATCACTCGAGAAGAAGCCCATACGGATACTGTTCACGATCGCCGAGCGCAGCCAGCGCTCTTGGTCACGATACAGGGTATCCACGCGATCCTGTGCCTCCATGTACGCACGGAAGTCGGCACAGACGAGGAAGGGTTCGTCGTTCGACAGCAGACGGCCCACAATCGCTTTGGCTTCCGTCACGTCGCCGTTGCTGAAGTAGCCTTCGTCGATCATAGCGATCGTCTGGGCAAGCTCCGCATCCGCGGAGACGAACTCCGACGGCCGATAGCCCTTGGCCTTTTCGGCGCTCACTTCTGCCGCTGTCATGCCGAAGATGAAGATGTGCTCGTCGCCGACGTGATCTTTGATCTCGATATTGGCGCCGTCGAGCGTGCCGATGGTGAGCGCGCCGTTCAGGGCCAGCTTCATATTGCCCGTGCCCGACGCCTCGAGGCCCGCGGTGGAAATCTGCTCCGACAGGTCCGCGGCCGGCATGATGCGCTGCGCCAACGACACGTCGTAATCGGCCAAGAAGACGACCTTGAGACGCCCCGCGACCACCGGATCGTTATTGACGAGCCGAGCCACGTTGTTGGCCAATCGAATGATCGCTTTGGCGAGGTAGTAACCCGGCGCAGCCTTACCGGCAAAAATCACCGTGCGTGGCACGACATCCGCCTCCGGATGGCGGCGTATGCGGTTGTAGCGGGTGATGACGCCCAGCAGATTCAGCAACTGCCGCTTGTACTCGTGGATGCGCTTCACCTGCACATCAAACAGCGAGTGTTCATCCACCTCTACGCCACTACGTTGGCGTATGGCGGCAACAAGGCGACGCTTGTTTTCCTGTTTGATCGCGGCGAATCGCGCGCGAAACTCCGGATCGTCCTCCACGCCTTCGAGGCGCGACAGCGCGGACAAATCGTTCTCCCAGACCGTACCTAAGCGCTCGGTGAACATCGCCGACAAGCCCGGATTCGACTGCTTCAGCCAGCGCCGAACGGTAATGCCGTTGGTGACGTTGGTGAAGCGGTCCGGCCAGAGCTGCGCAAAGTCGCGGAAGATCGTTTCCGTCATGAGGTCCGAATGCAGTTTCGCGACGCCATTGACCTTGCGGCTCGCCACCACGGCCAAGTGCGCCATGCGCACGCGCCGACCGTGGTCCTCATCGATCAGCGAGAGGCGCCGACGGCGATCAAGATCGTCCGGGAACGCAATCGCAATCTGGTCGAGGAAGTGCCGATTGATCTGATAGATGATGACGAGATGGCGCGGCAACAGCCGCTCGAAAAAATCGACCGGCCAGCTCTCGAGCGCCTCCGGCAACAACGTGTGGTTCGTGTAACCAAAGCTGCGCGACACAATGTCCCAGGCCGAATCCCACGCGTAGCCGTGCACGTCGATCAACAACCGCATCAGCTCGGCTACCGCGAGTGCGGGGTGCGTGTCATTCAGTTGGATGGCCACGGCATCCGGCAGTTCATCGAGCGTACGGCCCTCGGCGAGGAGCGTTGCGAGCAAGTCCTGCAGCGACGCCGACACGAAAAAGTACTGCTGCGACAAGCGCAGTTCTTTGCCTTGCGGAGTCGTGTCGTCCGGGTACAAGACGCGGGACAGGTTCTTCGCACGAACCTGATCCGCCACGGCCTCCGGATAATGACCGTGATTGAACTCGGCGACATTGAACGGAACGATGGCGCGGCCGGACCACAGGCGCAGATGGTTCACGGTCGCACAGCGATTGCCTGGCACCAGGTGATCGAAACCCACCGCGTAGATCTTGTGGGTGTCGGTCCACGTGTACGTCAACTGCCCGGCGGCATCGGTTTCGGTGACGCAGCGTCCACCGAATTGAATCAGATAACGGGCCTGCGGCCGGGTGAGCTCCCACGGATCGCGCAACCGAAGCCACGACGAACCCACCTCGCGCTGCGCGCCGTCCGGCTCAATGACTTGGGTAAAAATGCCGTAGTCGTAGCGGATGCCGTAGCCGACCGCGGGGTATTGAAGCGTGGCCAAGGAGTCGAGAAAGCAGGCCGCGAGACGGCCCAGACCGCCGTTGCCGAGACCCGGATCGTGCTCTTCGGCGATGATCGCCTCGAGGTCAAAGCCCAATTCGGCCACGGCCTGACGCGCAGCCTCCACGAGTTCGCCGTCGAGGCTCGACAACGCATTGAGCAGCGCGCGACCGGGCAGGAACTCGACCGACAGGTAACAAACGCGCTTGGTCTTCGCACGGGCCACCCGCCGCTGGGTGGCGACCCAGCGAGCCGCCAATTCCTCGCGCACGGTGTTCGCCAACGCCTCGTAGATGTCCCGCGGACGCGCCGACTCCGGATCCCGGCCGAGCGTACGGATCAGATGCTCGAGGAGGAGATCCTTGAGATTGGCGGCCGACAGCACGTTACAGGCGACGGCAGCGCCGCTCGAATCATTGGTCAGGGACATCGGGTAAACCCCAGAGTTCAGCAATAACAGCGGACGATAACCACTACATCGGCACTACACCACCGCGGAGGCCTCCGCGGCATCGGTCATTCCACGGAGTGCAAACGATTGTATTCCTCCAACCGCGCCCGCGGGCGGTTCCGTGCCCCGACGCGCGATCCGACGGCTCGCCGCACGATGGGCGAGCCGCCGTCGTTACGGCGCCTTAACCGCCGTCCGTTTCAAGACCCGTGACGCGCCGATAGGTCTTGGGTAGCAGCGCGCCGCGCTGCGCACGCTCGCCGCGGTACTCGGATAATTCGTTGTAAGACAACGACATCGACCGTTCGCCGCAGACGATCTTGAGCCGCGAACCTGGGGCAACCACCGCGACGCCCACCACGAGCTCCTCGCGGGCTTCCGCCTTCGCCGACGGAATGTTGATCAGCTTATTGCCCTTGCCGCGCGCCATCTCGGGCAGGTCGGCCACCGGGAATACGAGCAACCGACCGTCCTGCCCCTCCGCCGCGGCAGCCACGGCAATCAGTGCATTCGGATTCTCCGTCACGAGCACCGCCGGCAGCGCTTTGGCATTGTCGGGGACCGTGAGCACCGCCTTACCGGCGCGGTTACGGACGTACATGTCCTCGAGTTTGACGATGAATCCGTAGCCGGCATCCGAGGCCAACACGTACCGATCGCCGGCATCGCCCAAAATCACCGACGCGAAAGTGGCGCCATCGGGTGGGTCGACCCGACCCGACAGCGGCTCGCCCTGGCCGCGGGCCGAGGGCAGCGTGTGCACGAGGAGACTGTAGGTTCGACCCGTGGAGTCCATGAACACGGCTTGCTGCGTACTCTTGCCGCGGGCTGCCGCCTGGAACCCGTCCCCGGTCTTATAGGACAGCGATTTCGGGTCGATCTCGTGGCCCTTGGCCTGACGCACGTACCCGGCGGTCGAGAGAATGACGGTCACGGGCTCCGTCGGCACCAACTCCGTCTCATCGATCGCTTTGGCCGCCTCGCGCTCAACGAGCCGCGTTCGGCGCTTGTCGCCGTATTTTTCCGCGTCGGCGACCAATTCCGCACGAATGAGTGCCTTCAATCGACTCACATCCCCCAAGATGCCCTGGATCTCGTCGCGTTCCTGAGCCAGCTGCGCCTGCTCACCGCGAATTTTCATTTCCTCAAGGCGCGCCAAGTGCCGCAGCTTGGTTTCGAGGATCGCTTCCGCTTGCTCGGCCGACAAGGCAAAGCGGGCCATGAGCACCTGCTTGGGTTCATCCTCGGTCCGAACAATGTGGATGACTTCATCCAGATTGAGGTAGGCAATCAACAAGCCGTCGAGGATGTGCAGCCGGGCGTTTACCTTGCCGAGGCGATACTCGAGGCGACGGACGACCGTCCGCTCGCGATAGACGAGCCACTCTTGCAGCATGGGCTTCAAACCCATCACGCGCGGCCGACCGTCCAAACCGATCACGTTCATGTTGACGCGATACGTGCGTTCAAGATCGGTGGTCGCGAACAGATGGGCCATCACCTGCTCAACATCGACGCGATTCGAGCGCAGCTCGAGCACCAACCGCGTCGGATCTTCGTGATCCGATTCGTCGCGGATGTTCTCCACCATCGGCAGCTTCTTCGCGCGAATCTGCGCGGCAATCTGCTCCAAGACTTTCGAGCCGGAGACTTGGTACGGCAATGCCGTAATGACGACCTCCGCGCCCTCCGCTTCGTAGATCGCGCGCGCGCGGAACGACCCGGTACCGGCTTCATAAATCGAGCGCAGTTCGGCGCGCGGCGTGACAATTTCCGCGCCGGTCGGCAGATCCGGCCCCGGTACCAACTTCATGAGATTGGCGGTCGACACGTCCGGCTCGTCCAGCAGTCGGATGCAGGCGGAGGTGACTTCGCGGAGATTGTGCGGCGGGATATCGGTCGCCATACCGACCGCGATACCCGTAGCGCCGTTCAAGAGTACGTTGGGCAACCGCGCCGGCAGTAGGGCCGGTTCGTCCATCGTGCCGTCGAAATTCGGCACCCATTCCACGGTCCCCTGCCCCAATTCGGCAAGCAACGTCTCGGCGTACGGACGCAAGCGCGATTCCGTGTAACGCATGGCGGCGAAGGACTTGGGGTCGTCGGTCGAACCGAAGTTGCCCTGACCGTCGACGATGGGATAGCGGTATGAGAAGTCCTGCGCCATGTGCACCATGGCTTCGTACGCGGCCGAGTCACCGTGCGGATGGAACTTGCCGATCACGTCGCCGATCGTACGCGCGCTCTTCTTGTGCTTGGACCCGGCCGAGAGCCCGAGCTCGCTCATCGCATAAATGATGCGGCGCTGCACCGGCTTTAAGCCGTCGGCAAGCTGCGGCAACGCGCGATCGAGAATGACGTACATCGAGTAATCGAGGTACGCTTTTTCGGTAAATGTCTTGAGTGGCTGGCGCTCGACGCCCTCGAAGTTCAATTCCTGGGAGCTCACGGCGCCACCTCGGCAAGATTACCCTTCGACTCGAGCCAATCGCGACGATCCGAAGCGCGCTTCTTGGCCAATAACATATCCATCATCTGATCGGTGTCGTCGCTCGGCTCAACCGTGAGCTGCAACAATCGACGCGTCGAGGGCGCCATCGTCGTTTCGCGCAACTGCAAGGGACTCATCTCACCGAGACCCTTGAATCGCGTCACCGTGACTTTGCCGCGGGTTCCTTCCGCCGCGATGCGATCGAGTATCCCCGCTCGCTCGGCATCATCCAGCGCGTAATAGACGTTCTTGCCGATATCGATGCGGAAGAGTGGCGGCATGGCGACGTACACATGACCGGCGAGCACCAGCGGACGGAAGTGTCGCAAGAACAGCGCGCACAGCAAAGTCGCGATGTGCTGACCGTCGGAGTCCGCGTCGGCGAGAATGCAGACTTTGTGGTATCGCAATTCTTTCAGATCGGGCGAGCCCGGCTCGACGCCGATGGCGACCGAAATGTCGTGCACTTCCGACGAGGCGAGGACACCCGACGCATCGACTTCCCAGGTATTCAAAATCTTGCCGCGCAGCGGCATGACGGCCTGAAAATCCCGTTCACGGGCCTGCTTTGCGCTGCCGCCGGCCGAATCGCCCTCGACCAGGAAAAGTTCGGTGCGTGCCGGCTCTTGCGACGTGCAGTCGGCGAGTTTGCCCGGCAAGGCGGGACCGGCCACGACGCGTTTACGGATGACTTTTTGGGCCGCTTTGAGGCGCGCCTGCGCTTTTTCGATCGCCAGCATGGCGATCTTTTCGCCGGCTTCCGGGTGCTGCGCGAGCCAGAGTGAGAACGCGTCTTTCACCAATCCGGAGACGAACGCGGCGGACTCGCGCGACGCCAAGCGTTCCTTCGTCTGACCGGCGAATTGCGGCTCGTGCATCTTCACCGAGAGCACAAACGCGATGCGGTCCCACACGTCTTCCGGGGCGAGCTTCACGCCCCGCGGCACGAGGTTGCGGAACTCCGTGAACTCGCGAACCGCTTCGGTAATGCCCGTTCGTAAGCCATTGACGTGCGTGCCGCCGTCGTTCGTCGGAATCAGATTCACGTACGACTCAGCGACCGTTTCGATTCCGTCTTCGACCAACCAGGCAAAGGCCCACTCGGCAGACTCGGATCCGCCTTTGAGACTCGCCGCAAACGGCTCGTCCGGCACGATGGTGGCGGCCTGCAAGCGATCCGACAGGTAGGACGAGAGCCCTCCCGTGTAAAACCATTCATCCCGCTCGCCGGTGGCCTCGTTGAACAGCGTGACTTTGAGTCCCGCGCAGAGGACCGCCTTGGCGCGCAACACATGGCGCAACTTGGAGACCGACACCTTCTCGGAATCGAAGTACTTGGCGTCCGGCCAGAAGCGCACCGTCGTGCCGGTGTTGCGGGCGCCCACCTTGCCGATGACCTTCAACTTCTCGTCGAGATAGCCATCCTTAAAGACGATTTGATACTCGGTGCCGTCGCGCTTTACGCGACACTCCAGCCGGGTGGAGAGCGCATTGACCACCGACACGCCGACGCCGTGCAGGCCGCCCGATTGCTGGTAGTTCTTGTCCGAGAACTTGCCGCCGGCATGGAGGCGACTCAGGATCAGCTCGACGCCTGGGACTTTCTCGATCGGGTGCATGTCGACCGGCATGCCGCGGCCGTCGTCGTTCACTTCCACCGACCCGTCTTTATAGAGGGTGACGGCGATTTCCTTGGCGTGGCCGGCCAGCGCCTCGTCGACGCTGTTATCGACCACCTCGTGAACGAGATGGTTGGGCCGGGAGGTATCGGTGTACATGCCCGGGCGGCGGCGGACCGGGTCCAACCCGGCGAGGACCTCGAGGTCCTTGGAGGTATAGGTGGTGCTCATGGAGGCGCGAGGGTACTGGAATTCGGTGGCGAAGACAGGTCGAAGCAACGATTGAGCGCGGAAATCGGGATCAAACGCTGCGCTTTGCCAAGGTATATACCATGGTATATATTCCTTGCAAACCCTCTCCGAGCCGATCGTGGGCCACATCGCCAAACTCTTCTGGAACGGCCGCAGCCAAGCGGTACGCCTTCCCGCCGAATTCCGCTTCGACGGTGACGAAGTGCATGTGCGGCGGGATCCCGTGACCGGAGACGTGGTGCTGTCCGCGCGCGCCGACGATTGGAGCGCGTTCTTTGCGCTCGTTGATCGGTTAGCCATCCCCGCGGAGGGGACTCCCGAGCCGATCGGGCTGGACCATGACCCTGGCCGATGAACGCTACCTGCTGGATGCCGACGCCGCCCATCGGCTGCTGCAGCCGCACGCGTCACCCGGTTTGCGCGAACTGATCCGCACCACTCGCCTCGGGTCGGTGTGGATATCGGCCATCACCGAGGGCGAGTTGCGGCGCACGCTGGCCCGATCCCCTCGCGCGCCCGAACACCTCGCCGCTTTGGAACTCCTGTTACGCAACGTCGCGACCGTCCCGTTCGACCGAGCCGCCGCCATCGCCTACGGCCAACTGCTTCAGCCGCTACCGGGCTTTGACGTGAACGCCCCCGAGTTATGGGTCGCCGCACAAGCGCTGAGCACGGATTCCACGCTGATCACGGTGGACCGTCGCTACACGGCGATTCCAGGTCTCAAGACCCTGCGTTGGAACTGAGACGATTAGGCCTGTAAGTCCCGCCCGAGCGCCTGACGCATGTCGGGCGTCAACTCGGTTTGGTACCGATACTCAGGATGGCCGACCTCGATCGTCACCTGAGCCTCCGCAAAGCCCGGTCGCAGCGCCTCGGGAATCGTAAAGCGCATGAAATGCACGGCCGAGGTTTTTTCGTCGTTCTCGCGCTCCAAATCCTCGTCGACCACGGGCGCGATTCGCTCGCCGTTGATCACAAGGCAGACTGTCCGCTCTAACCCTTTCAGCGCGCGCAATCGTTCGGCACGCACCGTCGCATCGGCGAATTCAATCAACAGCGTGGCCTTCAGGTTGGTGCCGTCGGGGATCAGCGGGTTGTAGGCCGCCAGCTCCTCGGCGATGCCGTCGGGCTCGAATATCCGCTCGATCCGCAACATCTCTTGGATCTGGTATTTGATCGTCAGGCGATCCTCGAACAACAACGTGAGATGCGGCCCAACAGGAACGGTGCGCCGCTTTTTGTGAGCGATCACTCGGGCCCGGAATGCCGGCCGCTCGCGCGCGTAGCTTTCCAAGGTCATCAAATCGCTGGCTTGGAGCGTTCTCATTCCGCAGTCTCCGTGGCGATGCCGTAGGCGCGCGCCAACAACGTCAAGGGATGCACCGGAGCACGTCGCTCCTTCAGGCCGTCCGATATGTGATGGCCAGCCATGGGGCAGTCGGAACTGTGCACCGTTGCGGCGGCGGCAGCCACCTTATTCGACACCGGCTTGCCGATTTTCAGGGCGTTCGCCCGAAATTCTTTCTTCACCGCATACGTGCCGTCGTGACCGGTGCAACGCTCGATCACCTCGAGGGAGGTGCCCGGCACCAGCTTCAACACATCCCGTGTTTTCAGACCGATATTCTGGACACGCAGGTGGCACGGCACCTGATACGCCACTTTGCCGAGCGACACGGCGAAATCGGTCTTGAGCAGACCGTCCTGATGGCGCTTCCAGAGGTATTCAAAGGGATCGTGCATGGCCGCTTTGACCTTGGCGACGTCCGGATCGTCCGGGAATAGCAACGGCAGTTCCTGCTTGTACATCAGTACGCACGAGGGTACCGGCGCGACAATGTCGTAGCCGGCGTCGACGAGTTCGACCAAGCGTGGGATGTTGTGCGCCTTGAGCGTGGCGACACCCTCCAAGTCACCCAACTCCAGTTTTGGCATGCCGCAGCAGCGCTCTTTCGGCACGGTGACGACCGGGATACCGTTGTGCTCAAAGACGGCCACCAGATCGTGAGCAATGGCCGGTTCGTGTTCGTTGCAGTAGCAAGTCGCGTAGAGCGCCACTTGACCCGTGGTTTGCGGGGTGGCGATCGGTTGCAGTGGAGCCGGCGTCCGGCGACGCTCCACATCCTGAAACGACTGTGCGTGAAATTCCGGCAAGCGCGCGTCGCGATGGATACCGAGCGTGGACTCTAAGACTTTACGCACCGTCGGGTTGCGATTCGCAGCATTCAACACTTCCGCGACGACCGGGATGCCGCTCAGTCGACCCACCGTCGCTGCCGATGACAGGAATCGATCCCGCACCGACGCGCCGTGGGCTTTGAATCGCTGCGCCTTGGCACGCAACATCAAATGCGGGAAGTCGAGGTTCCATTCGTGCGGCGGCACGTAGGGACACTTCGTCTGGTAACAGAGGTCACACAGATAACACTGGTCGACGACATCCCAGTAGGCCTTTTTGGGGACGCCGTGCAATTCGCCGTCCGCCGTCGCGTCGATGGCATCGAACAGTACAGGGAAGGCTTGGCAGAGCGAGAAGCAGCGTCGACATCCGTGGCAGATGTCGTACACGCGCTCTAACTCACGAAGGAGCGAGGCTTCGTCATAGAAATCGTCGCTACGCCACGCGATGGGATGCCGGGTCGGCGCCTCGAGGCTGCCTTCACGGCGCGGAGTGGAAGGACTTTCGCTCATGATCGAGGCCCCTCGGGTGAGCTGAGGAATCGCCGCGTCTCATCAACGGGCGTCGGTCCGCCATCCGCGGCCCACCGACGCCCGCCCCGCTCGGATTACAGAGTATCCAGCGCCTTTTGGAAGCGGTTCGCGTGCGAACGCTCCGCCTTCGCCAAGGTCTCAAACCAATCGGCGATTTCGTCGAAACCTTCTTCGCGCGCCGTCTTGGCCATGCCCGGGTACATGTCGGTGTACTCGTGCGTCTCGCCGGCGATCGCCGCGCGCAGATTGTCCGCGGTGGACCCGATCGGCATGCCGGTCGCCGGATCGCCGCAGGCTTCGAGGTACTCCAAATGACCGTGGGCGTGACCCGTCTCGCCTTCTGCGGTCGACCGGAATACCGTCGATACGTCGTTGTAGCCCTCGACATCCGCCTTCGCTGCGAAATACAGGTAACGACGATTCGCTTGGCTCTCGCCGGCGAATGCATCCTTCAAGTTCTGCTCGGTCTTACTGCCCTTGAGGCTCATGACAGATCTCCATGGGGTGTCTACCGGAGCCGGCACATCCGGCGTCGGAGTCCCGATTCTGTAGAGGGCTCTCTGGCGCGTCAATGGAGGTTTCCGCCGTACCAACGGGTTTGACGCCCGCGACCCCGCAGGACTACCCTTCACGTTTTATGCCGCATTGGAATGCGCATGACCAAGACGACTGCAGCAAAGGATGCTGCCACCACAGAATCGTTTGATTTTGAAGCTGCCATGCGTGAGCTGGAAGCGGTGGTAGCGCGCCTCGAATCGGGAGACGTGCCGTTGGAAGAGGCGCTGACCACGTTTGAACGTGGCGTCACCCTCACCCGGGCCTGCCAGACTGCGCTGGCCGCCGCCGAACAGAAAGTCGAACAGTTGTCCGTGCGTGCGGACGGTTCCGTGACCACCGAACCGTTTGAGGGTGACGACGCCTAATGCCCGATTTCAGCGCGGAATTGCTTCGCTACCAGGCACGCGCCGAGGCGGCGCTCGATCAACGATTGCCCTCGGCGGAGGTGGTTCCCGAGCGCCTGCACGAGGCGATCCGCTATTCCACCTTGGGCGGCGGTAAGCGCATCCGCCCCTCACTGGTCTACGCGACCGGCGAACTGCTCGGAGCCGACCCCGTCAGTCTCGATGCGGCAGCGTCCGCAGTCGAGATGATCCATGCGTATTCGCTGATCCACGACGATCTGCCGGCCATGGACGACGATGACCTGCGCCGGGGACGCCCCGCCTGTCACAAGGCATTTGACGAGGCGACCGCCATTTTGGCGGGAGACGCGCTGCAAGTGCTGGCGTTTGAGAGCCTCGCCAATGCGCCGTGCGGCGCCGAGGAACGCATCAACACGGTCAGCATTCTCGCGCGAGCCTCGGGCACGCGAGGAATGGCCGGCGGCCAGGCGATCGATCTCGCGTCGGTCGGAAAGACCCTGACGGCCGAGCAGGTTGAGCAGATGCACCGTTACAAAACCGGTGCCCTGCTCGAAGCCAGCGTCACCCTCAGCATCGCACTGGCGGCGCGCGACGGCACCCCTGACGCGGCCGCCCTACTCCGCTACGCGCGCGCGATTGGGCTCGCCTTTCAAATCGTCGACGATTTGCTCGATATCGAAGGCGATGCCTCGTTGCTCGGCAAGACCATCGGCGCGGACCTGGCGCGTGGCAAACCGACCTATCCCGCCGCCGTGGGCTTGAGCGCCGCCCGACAACGCGCTCAGGATCTCATGATCGAAGCAGAGACGGCCCTCGACCACTTTGGTGACGCCGGCGGCATGTTGCGCTGGTTGGGGCGGTATATCGTGCATCGTCAGTCCTGAACCTGCGCGTCCGGTTGCGGTAAACTGCCGGGATGTCCGGTCACCCCCCCTACCCGTTGCTCGATCGCATATCGAGCCCCCCAGAACTGCGCGCATTGCCGGAGTCGGCACTGCCGGCCGTCGCAGATGAACTGCGCGCGTTCTTGATACAAACGGTCAGCCAAATGGGCGGTCATTTCGCCGCCGGCCTCGGCACCGTCGAACTTACGGTCGCCTTGCACTACGTGTTCGACACGCCGGACGATCGCCTCGTCTGGGACGTGGGGCACCAAGCGTACCCGCATAAAGTCTTGACGGGTCGCCGCGAGCGGCTCTCATCCATAAAGCAAAAGAACGGCCTGGCGCCGTTTCCGACGCGCTCCGAGAGCGAGTACGACACCTTCGGCGTCGGGCATTCGTCCACCTCGGTCTCGGCCGCCTTAGGGATGGCACTCGCCGATCGCCTGCAGGGCGGGCATCGTGCGCACGTGGCCGTCATCGGCGACGGCGCCATGACGGCGGGCCTGGCGTTTGAGGCCCTCAATCACGCCGGCGCAATCGATGCAAACCTGCTCGTTGTCCTGAACGACAACGACATGTCGATTTCCGAAAACGTCGGTGCACTGTCCAACTACTTTGCGCGCGTGCTCGCCGGGCGGCTCTACCAGGGCATCCGCGAGGGTGGTAAGCGCGTACTGCGTCGTATTCCGGCCGCGTGGGAGTTCGCGCGCCGCTCGGAAGAGCATCTGAAGGGCATGGTCCTACCGGGAACGATGTTTGAGGAAATGGGGCTGAACTACATCGGCCCTGTGGACGGACACGACGTCATTGGGTTGGTCCGTACCCTGAAGCTGATCAAACAAGCCCGCGGACCGCAGTTCCTCCACGTCGTCACCAAGAAAGGCAAGGGTTATGCCCCCGCCGAGGCCGACCCGATTAAGTGGCATGGGCCGGGTCCGTTCGACGCCGCGAAAGGCGAGATCCGGACCGAGAAAGCCTCCGGGCCGACCTACACCCAAGTCTTCGGTCGATGGCTCTGTGACGCGGCCGAACGCGATCCGTCGATCGTCGCGATCACGCCGGCCATGCGCGAGGGTTCCGGTCTGGTGGAGTACTCGAAGCGCTACGCCGATCGGTACTACGACGTGGGGATCGCCGAACAGCACGCCATCACGCTGGCCGCGGGGCTCGCCTGCGAAGGTCTCAAACCGGTGGTGGCCATCTACTCGTCGTTTCTACAACGCGGCTACGACCAGTTGATTCACGACGTCGCACTGCAAGATCTGCCGGTCACCTTCGCCTTGGATCGAGCGGGCCTCGTGGGCGGCGACGGCGCCACGCACCAAGGCATGTTTGATCTGTCCTTTTTGCGTTGCATCCCCAACCTGACCGTGATGGTCCCAGCGGACGAGAACGAGTGCCGGCAGATGCTGCACACGGCCACCCAGCTCGGCCACCCCGCGGTCGTGCGATACCCACGCGGCGCTGGACCTGGCGCAGAAATTGTACAAGAATTGTCCAGCATTCCGATTGGCAAAGGTGTGATCGTGCGCCAAGGCAGTTCGGGACTTGCAATCTTGGCGCTCGGCCCCATGGTTTCGCTGTTGGCAGCAACGGCGGAGCACTTGGATGCCACGCTCGTGAATCTCCGTTTTGCCAAGCCGTTGGATCGGGAGCTTGTACTGGACATCGCGACGCACCATAACCACCTCGTCACCGCCGAAGAGAACGTGCTTCAAGGCGGCGTGGGGTCGGCTGTGCTGGAGTTACTGGCCGATGCCGGTGTCTCCGTGCCGGTGCTGCGCTTAGGCATCCCCGACAGTTTCATTGAACACGGTTCCCGCAACGACAATCTGGCGTCAGCCGGCCTTGATGCGGCAACGATGCACGAACGAATTGCCGCATTTAGGGCGCCCCTTTTTCAGCGCGCGTAATGCGCGCCCATCGACGGCCAAGGCCGTCCCTCAGTCGCTAAGGACTCTGCCATGGATACCCCCGCCTCCCCGACTGCTGCCACGTCGCCCATCGAGGACGTGCAAAGTCGTGCTGACGAGCGCCGCATTGCGATCGACAAGGTCGGCATCAAGGACATCTACCACCCGGTGCGGGTGAAAGATCGCTCCGGTGGCGAACAGCACACCGTCGCTAACTTCAACATGTACGTGTACTTGCCGCACAATTTCAAGGGCACGCACATGTCGCGCTTCGTGGAGATCCTGCATCTCAACGACCGCGAACTGTCGGTGGACTCGTTCCGCGACATGCTCGGCGAGATGGTCAAGCGACTGGACGCGGAGAAAGGCCACATTGAGATGGCGTTCCCGTACTTCGTCATGAAGTCAGCGCCGGTCTCGGGCGTGCGCAGCCTGCTCGATTACCGCGCCACCCTCATCGGTGAGATCACGCAAGGCCGGACCGAGACGTGGATCAAGGTGGTCGTTCCGGTCACGAGCCTCTGCCCGTGCTCGAAGAAAATCTCCGACTACGGCGCCCATAACCAGCGCTCCCACGTCACCATCACGGCGCGGATCGAAGGGCATGTGTGGATCGAAGAACTGATCGACATTGCCGAGAAAGAAGCGTCGTGCGAAGTCTTCGGGATTCTGAAGCGCCCGGACGAGAAATGGGTCACTGAGCGCGCCTACGACAACCCGAAGTTTGTCGAAGACCTGGTGCGTGACGTGGCGGTCCGCCTCAACGCCGACGATCGTATTCGCGCCTATACGGTGGAAAGCGAGAACTTCGAGTCGATCCACAACCACTCGGCTTACGCCTTGATTGAATTGAACAAGGATGCGGCGGCGTAAGGCCGCCGAATTCGTCGCACTCGCCGGCGTGCTAGCGCACGCCCTGCAGGCGATGCACGAGGCTGCGTAAGAAGACTTTGGTGAAATGCAATTGGCAGGCCGGCGAGGCCTGCTCGAGACGCGCCGATGACACGCGCAAGACCGTGACGGGCCCGTCGGCGCTGATCGTGGCCAAGCGTCGCGCACCGGTCACCCAGGCCGCTTCACCGAAGCAATCGCCCGCCTCCAAGCGCCCGATCACCGTGCCGCTCTTCGTGACGTTGAGTCGACCGTCCACCGCGACGTAATAGCGATCTTCCACCTCGCCCTCTCGCACCAGCTCGCTACCGTCCGTGTACGTTTCCCAATCGCTGGCTCTGAGGATCTCGGCAATCTCCGAGTGACTGAAGTCATGAAAGAACGGCAGGCGTCGCAGGATGACGACCTGGTCGGGACGATCAAGGCCTGGGCCTTGCGTGCGTAGACTCTGGTGCACCCGCGACAGCGCGGCAGCAAATTCATGCCCGGACGCATACCGCTTCTCAGGATCTTTGCTCAGCGCGGTCATCACAACCGACTCGAGCGCCTCCGGTACGTCGTCGCGCAGCGTATGGATGGGCGCGGGTGTCGCATAGACAATCTGATGCATCAGCTTCGCTAAATTCGGGCCGCGAAACGGTCGTGAACCGGTCAGCAATTCGTACATGACGGCGCCGAGCGAGTAGAGGTCCGAGCGGTTCGACAAGGCTGCCGATTGCACCTGCTCGGGCGACATGTAGGACGGGCTGCCGGCGATCCCCTCGATGCCGGAGCCGACGCCGTTGGGACCGAGCGCAATGCCAAAATCAATGATGCGCAGTTCGCTCTGCACGTTCAGCATCAGGTTCGATGGCTTGATGTCCCGATGGATGACGCCGCGGCCGTGCGCGTAGGCCAGTGCTCGAGCGCACTGGTACGCAATCTCGACCACCGTATCCGGCGGCAAGAGGTTGTCTTCGCGACTGTAGGTGGCCAGGGTACGGGCCCCGTGCACAAACTCGGTGACGACGTAGCAGCGACCGTTTTCTTCGCCCGCATCGTAGATCGGCAGTATGTGAGGGTGCTGCAACAGCCCCACCAGATGCGCTTCCGAGAGGAACATCTGGCGATACATGCGGCGAGGTAACTCGTCTTCGGCGTCGGAGGAGTGATAGACCTTGATCGCGACGTCGCGTCGATAGTAGGGGTCGTGCGAGAGGTAAATGACCCCGGTGGTCCCCCGTGCCACTTCCTTAATGATTTCGTACTTACCGATGCGCTCCGGCGCGCGCACGCGCCCCGCGCCCAGCGGCAGGGGGTGAGTCAATACGGTTGGTGGCGGCGACGTGATAGGGATCTCCGAGCGTCTCTCGCTCCCGTCGGAGCTCGCACTCGGGAGACTACCCGGACCGAGCCGCGCAGACCGTGAGGTGTCTCGCGGTTTACCGCCCGGCGGACCCTCAGGTCCGAAAATGATCCCACCCACGCGGCACCGGCAGCTCGCCTCGCTCACCCCACACGCGGACACCCTTGCCGGCGACAATTTCGCCGATGCAGTGGCAGGCGGGGGCACCGGCTTTCGCTGCGAGCGCGCCAATCTGCGCCCGCGCGCTCGCCGGCGCCGTAAAGAGCAATTCATAGTCGTCGCCGCCCGCTAGGGCATAGCCACGCGCCGCCTCCTCGCCCGCGAGCGTGTACAAGGCTCGCGACAACGGCAGTTCCCGCGCCCGAATAATCGCGCCGACGCCCGAGGCCGCCGCCAACCGCCCAAGGTCCTGCGCGAGCCCGTCTGAAACATCAATGCACGCATGGGCGACGCCGCGCAGGCCTTGACCGAAGGCCAAGCGCGGCTCGGGATGTCGAAACTTACGCTCCAACGCACCGCGATTCGCGCCTTGGCCTTGGAGTCGACCCTCGAGGAGTGCGAGTCCCGCCGCGGCATCGCCCGGCCAACCGGTGACGTAGACGAGATCCCCGACGCGCGCGCCGGAGCGCCGCAAGGCGGTCCCGGTCGGCACCAGGCCAAGGGCCGTCACCGAGACGGTCAACGGACCGCGCGTGGTGTCTCCGCCCACGAGGGCGACACCCGCGTCCTGAGCCAATTTGCCGAGTCCGCGCGCAAAGCCGTCCAGCCATTCCTCGTCCATGGACGGCAGCGTCAGCGCCAAGAGAGCCCATGTCGGCGTCGCGCCCATCGCGGCCAGATCCGACAGATTCACGGCAAGGGAGCGCCAACCGATGTCATAGGCGTCGCTGTTAGCCGGAAAGTGGCGACCTTCGACGAGCGTATCCACACACGTCACGAGTTCTTGGCCCGTAGGGACCTGCAGGAGCGCCGCGTCATCACCGACGCCGGCCACGACATCGGGTCGGACCGCCCCGAGTGAGGCGAAAAACCGGTCGATGAGCTCGAACTCACCCATACCGGTCACATCCTCAGGCGTCGCGCTCGTGCGGCCGCAAGTCGATGGCAGCGCGGTCGAGTACGCCGTTTACGAACTTGTACCCGTCGGTGGCACCGAACTTTTTGGCCAGATCGACCGCCTCACTGATCGCGACGCGAAACGGCACGTCGAGGCGATGCTGCAATTCGTAGAGTGCGAGCCACAACAGTCCGTGTTCGAGCGGATCGAGGTGTTTCGGCTCAATGTCCGAATAGCGCGTCAGCAAGGCGTCCAAGGCGTCGCGCTGCTGGGCGATGTTCATCAACAGCTCGCGCAGGTACTCCATATCCGCGCCTTTCGACTCCGGATCCAAGGCGTACTGATGATAGATGTCCTGCCAGGCTTGCCCGCCGACCTGCATCTGATAGAGGGCTTGCGCCAAGACTTTGCGAGCGCCACGCCGCGCTCGTGACATCTGTCGAACGTCCGATTCACGGCCCATTACAGATCCAGTCGCTTGAGCAAATTGGCCGTTTCGACCGCCGCCAGCGCCGCTTCGGCGCCTTTATTGCCGGCTTTGCCACCCGCGCGATCGATGGCCTGTTCAAAGGTGTCACAGGTCAGCACGCCATTGGTGACAGGAATGCCCGCATCGAGCGCCGCACGCGCGATGCCGGAGGTCGCCTCGCCCGCAACGAAATCGAAGTGAGCGGTATCTCCCTTGATCACCGCGCCGAGCGCGATGACCGCGTCGTACCGCTTGGACAATGCCAAGCGCCGGACAACCAGCGGCATCTCGAAGGCGCCAGGAACGCGAACCACCTCGAGATCCTTCTCACTCGCGCCATGCCGCACGAGCGCATCGATCGCGCCCTCGACGAGGCGAGCGACGACGAAATCATTGAATCGGGCGGCGACGATCGCGATGCGCAGATCGCGCGCAATCAGATCGGCCTCATACGTGCGTACGGTACTCATCGACGCGACTCCTCATCGGCGTCCGGCGCGCCGGTATGTACATATTCGGTCACGGTCAGGCCAAACGCGGCCAGACCCTGCAGATGCGTATAACGGGACAGTACCCGCATTTCGGTCACACCGAGGTCGCTGAGGATCTGCGCGCCGATACCGTACGTACGCAGCACCGGACCCGGAGACTGCCGGGCGCCGCTGCCGAGCGAACGGATATTTTCGACGATCTCGCGCGGTCCCTCATCGCCCCGGAGGAGGACCACGACGCCGTTGTCCTCTGCCGCGATGCGCCGCATCGCCGCCGCCAACGGCCAGCCTAACTCCGTGGCGCGTACGCCGGCGACGTCGCGCAGCGTTTCGGTCAGATGGACGCGCACCAAGGGCGGCGCCCCCTTCAGATCGCCGCGCACGAACGCCAGATGCACCGCACGGTGCACGTGGTCTTCGTACGCGACCATTCGAAAGCGGCCGTACTCGGTCTCGACGTCCTGGTCGGCGATGCGCTCTATCGACCGTTCTTTCGCCAGCCGATAGCGGATCAAATCCGCGATGGTGCCGATCTTGAGTCCGTGCTCGCGCGCGTACTTCTCCAAATCCGGCCGGCGCGCCATCGTGCCGTCCTCGTTCAGGATCTCGACGATCACGGCAGCCGGCTCAAATCCGGCCAACCGCGCCAAGTCACACCCGGCTTCCGTGTGCCCCGCCCGGGTCAAGACGCCGCCCGGTTGGGCCATCAACGGGAAAATGTGGCCGGGCTGGCGCAGATCTTCGGGCTTGGCGCCGGCCTGCACCGCAGCCTGGACCGTACGGGCGCGGTCATGCGCCGAGATGCCCGTCGTCACGCCTTCCGCCGCCTCAATGGAAATCGTGAAATTCGTGCGGTGATCCTCTGCGGTCGACGACACCATCAACGGCAGGCGCAAATCGCGGCAACGCTGTTGGGTCAACGTCAGGCAGATTAGGCCGCGGCCGTAGCGCGCCATGAAGTTGATGTCCTCGGCACGCACACACTCGGCCGCCATCAACAAATCGCCCTCGTTCTCGCGATCTTCGTCATCGACCATGATGACCATACGGCCGGCCTTCAGCTCGGCCAGAATTTCTTCGATGGGAACCATGGGTGTCATGCGGGTCATCTGTCCAGTCAAAAAACCATTGTAACAGGGCCGGCCTAGCCGCCGGCTCGCTTCGCGTCGATACCGCGCTTTTGCAATTCGGCGACGAGCGTGTCGCGGTGCTCGCCCTGGATTTCGATGACGCCATCGACGACTCGGCCACCCGTACCGCAGCGTTGCTTCAACGCCTTGGCGAGCGCTTCGAGTTCTGCCGGCGGCAGGCCGAGACCGGTGATCAGGCTGACGGCTTTGCCGCCACGGCCGGCCGTTTGCCGAGCGACCCGGACCGGCCCCTTCTGGGCTTGGGTCGCCGCCAAGGCGGCACGCGCCTTACAGCGACACGCGTTGGTCGGAAAGCCACAGCCCGGGCACACCCGGCCGGCGCCAGAGGAATACACAATGCGGGAATCGTTGCGACTCATGGGTGCCAGAGTGTACCGGATTGAACGCCCAACTCGACCCGCCGCACCGACTGTCCGACAATGGCCTATGGTGTCCATCGACATACACAGCGCCCGCAAAGGGGACTCTGCCCCCCTGTCCCGTTTGTCCCGACGATTGGTTGAGGCGGGCCTCGAGCCGGCGTGGACGGAATCCCGAATTGAGCGGTGTCGGCAACGCGAGGACAGTCGCGTGCTGGTAGCTCGGGCCGGTGGCGGCATCGTCGGCGGCGCCTTGATCGACTTTGAAGATGACGCGACCCACCTGGGCCTGCTCGTGGTCGACACCGCCTGGCAACGCCGCGGCGTCGGGCGCCGCCTGATGGACGCGGTCCACGAGGCCAGTCGTGCGGCGGGCTTGCCGCGCATCACCTTGGAAGTGCGGATCGGCAACGACAGCGGTCAACGTTTCTACGCGGCGCTCGGTTACGCGGTGGCCGGCGTGATTCCGCGGTACTACGGCCCGGGCGAAGACGCGCTGCGGTTTGAGCGCGTCCTCCCCGCCGCCGCGCTCAGCCGCTGGTGATCCGCTCGAGATTGGTGCCCGACAGCGTCATCGTCATGGGGCGTCCCGCCACGAAGTCACCGAACGCAATCCATTCCGGGCTCGTCGGTTCGTCGCGCAGCCAAAAACGACCGTCGCCCGTCGGCTCCAACGGAACAAATCCGTCCAGCCACAACTGACCGGCGCGCAGCACGATGTGATGACTGCCAGTCCAGACGTCCTCCGAGCGGTAATGGCCCACATAGGCGCCCCAGGCAGTCGGCGCCGCCATCACCCGGGAGCGAGGCACGCCTTCCCGTCGATACAACGCAGACCCCCAACCGAAGGCCCCGAGTCGGCCGTCGGCAAGCGCGGGGCCGGTGAAGGCGACGAGATCGTGGTCCGCGCCCTCGGCGCGCACGACAAAAACCCCTTCCGCACCACCGACCGGCTCGAGCGGCAAGCGCTGGCCTGCGGGATGCACGGAAGACGTGACGACCACCAACGCGACCCCCGGGCCGTCTTTGACGACGTCGAGCGTGCTGCCATCGTCATCGTCGTAGCGTCCGATCAACGCGGCCGCGTCCGCCACGGTTCGCGGCGATCGCTGCGGCGACGGCGTGGGCAACCGCCGCTTCTCCTGAGCCGCGCGCAGCGCGCGCAGGGCAAACTCCGCGACTGGGCGTGGACGGACGCCTTGCATCGCGTTGACCGAGACGAAGACACCGACACCACTGTCCGTGTCGACCTCGAGCGCTGATGCAAAGGAGACCATACCGCCGGTGTGTCGCAATCGCCGATGGCCGTCAAAGGTATCCACGGCGATCCCATAGCCGTAATGCGCCCCGTTGCCAAACTCGTCGGCTGCAATATACGGCGTGGAAAACGCAGTAAATGCAGCGTCCGACAACAGGCGACGCGACCCAACGCGTCCCCCGTTCAAGAGCAGCATCAGATAGCGACCCATATCGGCCGGCGTCGAGGACACGCACCCCGACCCTTCGGTCGCCATGATGCGAGGCGCAACGACCAAGCTGCCGTGCACCGGATACGGACGATCGGTGCGCGCGGGCCAGTAACTTTGCACCACGTGTCGCGCCCGTTCGAACGACGTAACGGCGGCCGTCGACGTCATGCCCAGTGGCACCAAGAGGCGCTGCTCCAGACTCTCGGCCAGACTGCGCTGATCCACCTGCTCGATGACGTGACCGAGCGCCTGCCAGCCCATGTTGCAGTAGTGAAAATCCCGCCCCAGCGGGCCCGTGGGGCGATGACGGTAGGCCGGGTCGCACGGGAATAACGCACCGTCCGGCAACGCGGCCGTGTGCGTTAACAAATGGTGCAGCGTGATCGGCGCATTCGGGGACTCGAAGCGCAGGCCCGGCAAATACTTCTCGATCGGATCGTGCACGTCCACCCGACCTTCGTCGACGAGCTGCAGTAACGCGAGGGCCACAAACGACTTGGAAATAGACCCGATCTGGAACTGCTGATCCGGCGTGACCGGCGTACGACTGGCGATGTCCGCGTAGCCGTAGCTTGCGACATGCCGCACGCCCTCGCGATCCGCGAGCGCGAGCGTCAACCCTGGCGCCCCGAGTTCGGCGAGATACTTCGGCACGTAGGCATCGATCGCGGCGATGGCCGCGCCATAGGGACCGAGATGCGTTCCGGCAGGGTGCACCGGCGGCGGCATTTTCAGCGCCACCGCCGGCGCGGCGGCCAAAGCGGTCCCCAACGTCACGAAGGATCGACGACTCAGAATCATGCAGTGTCTCCTGAAGAATCGACCGTGGCCGGTCGCACTCGTTTAGCGGCGAATTCGCTCGTTCGTCGGATCGTACAGGGGCTTTAGCGCCGGCGTGACCGTCCGTCGCCCTTCCGCTAATTGCACCTCAAATCGTCCGGAATGGATGAATGCCTCGTCGACACCGTCGGAATGTCCGACGTAGGCCATGGCGGTGCACGCGCCAAGCGTATGCCCGTAACCGGCACTGGTGACAAAGCCGACGCGTTCCCCGTCGCGGTAGAGCGGTTCGTTGTGATACGCGAACGCATCCGGATCGTCGAAGCGCAATTGCACGAGGCGGCGCTTGGGTAATCCGGCCTCACGCTCGCGCAACAGCGCGTCTCGGCCGATAAACCCACCCGCTTTATCGTACGCACACGTAAAGGCCAGTCCCGAGACAATCGGTGAGTCGTCCGGACCGATATCGTGCGCCCACTCGCGGTACGCCTTCTCGATCCGCAGCGTGTTCAACGCGTGGTAGCCACAGTGCTGCAAGCCGTGCCGACTGCCTTCGGCGAGAATGGCGTCGTAGACAGGCAGCGCAAATCCGGTCGGGATATACAGCTCAAAACCCAGTTCGCCCACGTAGGTCAGGCGGATCGCGAGGACGGTCTGGTAGCCCAAGCGAATCTCGCGCGCACTGCCGAACGGGAACGCCGCGTGCGAGAGGTCATCCTCACTCAGGGCTTGCAAGAGCGCGCGTGCGTTCGGTCCTTGGATGTTCAACATCGCGTAGGCCTGACTGATGTCGGTTACCACCGCGAACGCGTCGGCCGGAATGTGATTGCGAATCCAACTTTCGACGTGCGTCTGCGTAAACGCAGCCGTCAGGATGAGGAAGCGATCGCTCGCGAGGCGCGTGATCGTGATATCCGCCTCGATGCCGCCCCGCTCGTTGAGAAACTGCGTGTAGACGCAGCGCCCCACGGCGACATCGACATTCGCTGTCGACAGTCGATTGAGGACTGTGACGGCATCACGGCCTTGGACGAGTAGTTTTGCGAACGAGGACTGTTCAAACAGCCCCACACGCTCGCGTACGGCCTCGTGCTCACGCGCAGAGGGCATGAACCAGTTGTTGTCGCGGCCCCACCCGTAACGATACGCCGGCGTCTCCCCCGCGGTGGCATACCAATTGGGGCGCTCCCAACCCGCGCCCTCGCCAAAACAGGCGCCCGCGGCCGCTACCCGATCGTGCAACACGGTCTTGCGCACATTCCGCGCCGTCGACCATTGCCGCGCAGGCCAGTGATCTTGATAGCCGATGCCGAGCGCCTCGACGATGCGATCGGCTAAGAAGCGCGAATTGTCCTGCCACGGATGGGTACGCCGCAGATTGACCGACCAAACATCCATCGGTGGATGACCGTCAACGATCCAACGCGCCATGACATGGCCGACGCCCCCGCCCGAGAGTATCCCGAGGGAATTAAAACCTGCCGCCACGAAGAAATTCTTGAGGTTCGGGGCCTCACCCATCAAGTAATTGTGATCGGGTGTGAAGGACTCCGGACCGCAGAACAAGAGCCGAATACCGGTTTCGTAAAGGATCGGCACGCGGCTCATCGCCTGCTCAATCACGGGGGAGACACGCTCCCAGTCGGGCGTGATCTCGCCAAACTCGAAGTCGTCCGGAATGCCATCGAGCCCCCACGGCCGCGCCTCCGCTTCAAACAGACCGACCATGATCTTGCCGGCCTCCTCACGGATATAGGCGGAATTCCCCGGATCGCGCAGGATCGGCAGCAGTGGGTGCAAGCCTTCGATCGGTTCCGAGACGAGGTAGTAATGTTCGGCGGCTTGCAGCGGCACATTGACACCCGCCATGCGCCCCACGGCCCGCGCCCACATACCGGCACAGTTCACGACAATCTCGGCCTCGATCGCACCGCGGTCGGTCTCCACGCCGGTGACGCGACCGTTCTGTTGGCGAATGCCGGTGACCTTCGTGTGCTCGTAGATCCGCACGCCGCGCTGACGGGCCCCTTTTGCCAAGGCCCGCGTCACGTCGCCCGGATTAACTCGCGCATCATTCGGAAAGTGGAAGGCCGCGGCCAGATCGGCGACCTGAGCGAGCGGCCACAGCGACCGGACTTCCTCCGGGCTGATCTCGCGTGCTTCAACGCCGAACGAGGCCGCCATGTGCAAGCCGCGGCGCATTTCGTTCGCTTTTTCGATCGTTTTGGCGAGCTGTACCGAGCCACACGGAATAATGCCGGTCGCCTGACCGGTCTCCGCCTCGAGTCGGCGATAGAGATCCTGCGTGTATTTGGCGAGCCGGGTCTGTGTCTCAGTATCGCGCAGCGTGGTCAGCAACCCGGCGGCGTGCCAGGTGGTCCCCGAGGTCAGTTGCTTGCGCTCGAGCAGCACCACATCGGTCCAACCGAGTTCGGCCAAGTGATACGCGATGGAACACCCGATGACACCGCCGCCAATGATGACGACGCGCGCGTGGGTCGGAAACGTGTCGGACATGATGAACTGCTACCCCCGAAACTGGGCAACGCCGCGCGCTACCCTACTGAGCGTAGAGCCTCCCATCCCGACGCGCCGTTGTCCATACGTCACGCACAGTGCGCAGACGGTAGCGCACCCTCGGCGTGGGGTCGCGTCAGTCGGCCTTGCCGAACTTGAACCCGAGTATCACTTTGACGACCCACGGGTCGGCGACGCCCGTCAGTCCGCGGCCGACACCGACGTGTACATCGCAGGCCGCCGTCGGCACGTCCGCGGTCAAATACACCGTGTGCTCAAACGCCGAGAGCATCCCCGGGTGCGAGAGCGTCCCGAGCGTGTCATACGCCTCGACACCGAGGATCACGTCGTGTCCGATGTCACGACCAACGCGGGAGGTCAGCTCGACCGTGGCGGGGCCGGCGTGCGCAGACAGCGCCGCGTCCACGTTGAGGTTGGCGGCCAGCCGCCACGGGCCGGAGCGCCACCCCACAATGCCTTTGAGTTCGTAATTCCAGGGCTGCTCCGCGACGGCCCGTGCGGTCTTACCCACCTCGGCATTGACGCCCCAATAGGCCCCGTCCTCCGCGTGCGGCGCGATGTATTTCACACGCACTTTTGCCCCATCGACGGCCGGGTGTCCGTCGCCGGTGAGCGCGCTCAGCACATAGACGCCGAGCTCCAGTTGATCCGTGAGCCCACGGTAAAACTCGGGCGTAGCGCGCAAGACGTGTTCGGTCGGCCGCGCACCGGGATAGTCCGGATCCCGGTGACCCGCGAGGGCGTCGTTGAGGTGCAGATCGAGTCCGTAGCGACCTGGGGCCGTGAGATCGTCGTCGTAGACCTGGATTTCCTCGGGCGCCGCGTACGCCGCCGTTGCGTAGCTACCGAGCACGATCCATATCCCAACGCCGATGCTGCGTATGACTCTCACCGTCCACCCGTCCCTAGCGATTTGTGCGACACCATAGCAGTCAGGGTTGACCGAACGATTACCGGTCAAATGCGCTCATGCGCTCGACGTATCGGGCAATGATATCGACTTCAAAATTAACGGATTGACCGAGCGTGAGCGTCCCGAGGGTCGTCACGTCCTGCGTGTGTGGGATCAAATTCACGCCAAAGACGCAGCCGTCGACTTCATTGACCGTGAGACTCGTCCCTTCAATCGTGACGGAGCCTTTCGCCGCGACATACCGAGCGAGGCGCTCTGGCACCTGAATCGACACGCGCAAGGAGCGCGCATCCTGGGAGAGGCCCACGATCGTCGCCACGCCATCCACATGGCCCGTCACGTAGTGGCCACCCAGCGCATCGCCTGCGCGCAGTGCCTTTTCCAAATTGACGCGCGAACCCACGGCGAGCGACCCGAGCGTCGTACAACCCAAGGTCTCGTTGGAAACGTCGGCAGCGAATGCTCGCTCCTCTAAGCGGGTCACCGTCAAACACGCACCCGATACGGCGATGGAATCGCCCAATGCAACGCCCTCGAGAGGGAGCGTATCGGTGTCGATGAGCAACTCGACATCGCCCGAGCGCGGCGTGAGCGCCTTGACACGACCGACGGCCTGTACGATTCCAGTGAACATCAACCACTCTCCTTCGGCAGCGGGATCAAGGTCAGGCGCAGATCCTCACCGACCCGAGTGACATCCGAAAAACGAAAATTCCAACGATCCCCGAGCTCATCAAGCATCGGCAGCATCGCCAACGGCGCGCCGTCGTGGCCGAGCATGTGCGGCGCGATATACAACAAAAATTCGTCAGCCAATCCCGCCTCGATAAAGCTGCCCGCGAGCCGTGGGCCCGCTTCGACCAGCACTTCGTTGACGTCCCGTGCCGCCAGATAGCGCAAGACAGCCGACAGATCGCGCACATCGCCCTGCGGCAGCGCGATAACCTCGGCACCGGCCGTGTTCAGCGCGGCCGTTTTCTGGGGATCGGTGTTCGCTGTGATCAGCAGCACGGGCCCCTCTTCCGTGAACAACCGTGCGGTTGGTTTGACGATGAGTTGCGGGTCGAGCACCACGCGCAGCGGTCGTCGACCGGCCAAATCAATCGACGCATCGCGCACCGTGAGCCGCGCGTCGTCGCGATCCACGGTGGAGGCACCCGACAGCACGGCGGAGGAACGCGCCCGTAAGCGCTGAACGTCGGCACGGGCGGCAGCGCCGGTCAGCCATTGGCTGCGTCCGTTCGCCAGTGCTGTCCGTCCGTCCAGGCTGGTCGCGACCTTGACGCGCACGTACGGCAAGCCCGTGCGGTGCCGCTTCAGAAACCCCGGATTGAGTGTCTCGGCCACCGCGGACAGCAACCCCGACTCCACCCGAACGCCGGCTTCGCGCAAACGCCGCGCACCGTTGCCACACACACGGGGATTGGGGTCGTCCCCCGCATACACCACACGAGCAATGCCCGCGGCGATGAGCGCCTCGGCACACGGGCCCGTGCGACCGGTGTGGGCGCACGGCTCCAACGTCACGTAAGCCGTCGCCCCACGTGCCCGAGTGCCTGCCTCGAGCAGCGCGCGGGGCTCGGCATGGGCTTCGCCCGCCTTGCGATGAAAACCGCGCCCCACGACCGAGCCATCGTGGACGATCACGCAACCCACGCGAGGATTGGGATCCGTTGTGTACAGACCGAGGCGGGCGATCCGAATGGCCTCCGCCATATGGGCGTAGTCATCGGCGCCAAAGGTTGCCGTCATGGAGTACCCTTTTTGGCCTCGCTACCTTCCAGAAACGAGAGCTGCTCGCGTCGCAGCGTCTTTTCCGGTTTGCGCTTCAGTTTGGCAATTTCGTCATGAAATGCCTGCACGTCTTGGAAGCTGCGATAGACCGAGGCAAACCGGACATAGGCCACTTCATCGAGGTGCCGCAATTCGTCCATCACCAGTTCACCGACCAGGCGCGAGGGCACTTCGCGTTCACCCAAGGCGCGCAACTTGTGACCGATGCGGGCGAGCGCGGCATCGATGTCATCGTTCCCCACCGGCCGCTTTTCTAAGGCGCGCCGCATACCGGCGCGCAGTTTGCTTTCCGAGAACGGCTCTCGCGTCTGGTCACTCTTGACCACTTGCGGCATGACCAGTTCGGCGCTTTCGAACGTGGTGAACCGTTCGCCACATTGCAGACACTCACGACGCCGCCGAATCTGCTGCCCTTCGGCGGCCAGCCTCGAGTCGGTGACTTTCGTCTCGATGTGGCCGCAGAACGGGCAGTACATGCATCAGCCCCGTGCGTATACCGGGAAGCGGCGGCAGATCGCTTCCACTTCGGCGCGGACGCGATCGACAACTTCCGCTTCGGCGGTGACACCGCCCTTACCGTCGGGACTGCCGAGGTGGGCGCGCGCGGACAGGTTGTCGATGAGATCGGCGATTAAGTGCGCGAGCAACTTCGCCTCAGGCTCCTTGAAGCCACGGGTGGTCATCGCCGGCGTGCCGATGCGCACACCCGACGTGATCATCGGCGGACGCGGGTCGTTCGGCACTGCGTTTTTGTTCACCGTGATATGCGCGCTGCCGAGCGCAGCGTCGGCGTCCTTACCGGTCACGTTCTTCGAGACGAGATCCAAGAGGAACAGGTGATTGTCCGTACCGCCCGTGACGATCGAGTAGCCACGCTCAATGAACGCGGCGGTCATGGCGCGCGCATTGGCCACGACCTGGGTTTGGTACGCCTTAAACTCGGGCATCAGCGCTTCTTTGAAGGCCACGGCCTTGGCCGCGATGACGTGCATCAACGGACCGCCCTGCGTGCCGGGGAACACCATCGAATTGAGCTTCTTGGTGACCTCTTCGCCGGCCGCCGAGAGAATGATGCCGCCGCGCGGACCGCGCAGCGTCTTGTGCGTGGTGGAGGTCACGACGTGGGCGTGCGGCACCGGGTTCGGGTACAGGCCCGTGGCACACAGACCGGCCACGTGGGCCATGTCCACCATAAAGTACGCGCCCACCTCGTCCGCAATCGCGCGGAAGCGCGCCCAGTCGATCACGCGGGAGTACGCCGAGAATCCGGCGACGATCAACTTCGGCTTGTGCTGGTGAGCCAGTGCGGCGACCTGCTCGTAATCGATCTCGCTGCCGTTGGCCTTCAGGCCGTACTGGACGGCATTGAAGATCTTGCCCGAGAAGTTCACCTTGGCGCCGTGCGTCAAGTGACCGCCGTGATCAAGGCTCATGCCCAAGAGCGTGTCGCCCGCGTTCATGAGCGCGAGATAGACCGCCGCGTTGGCTTGCGAGCCGGAATGCGGCTGCACGTTCGCCCAGGTCGCGCCGAAGAGCTGCTTGGCGCGCTCGATCGCCAGGGTTTCGGCGACGTCGACGTATTCGCAGCCACCGTAGTAACGCTTACCCGGGTAGCCTTCGGCGTACTTGTTGGTGAGCACCGAACCCTGCGCTTCGAGCACGCGGGGGCTGGCGTAATTCTCCGAGGCAATCAACTCGATGTGATCTTCCTGGCGCTGCCGCTCGGCGGCGATCACAGAGGCCAGTTCGTCATCAAATCCGGCGATGGTCATCTTCGAGTCAAACATGGTCGGCGCGTTCCGTAGAGAGTGTGACGACCCCCGGCGGGTCGCTAATGTCACAATTCTAGCGGAAGTCGCCCGGCGGAGTGTTCTATAGGCGTCGTATGCTCTCGCAGATCCGACGTTCTCGGGATCGTCAGGGCGCGGCGTCGCTGCGCTCGAGGAAGCTGCGCACCACCGACGTCCAGGCCCGTGCCAAGTTGGAGCGATTGTAGCCACCGCCCCCCAGCCCGAGCAGACGCCCTTGGCAGTGGGTATCGGCCAAATCGGCCAAGCGCGCGGCGGCGTGGGCATGCGCCGCCTCGCTGAAACACAGGTGTGTCAGCGGGTCGCCTTCCAAACTGTCCGCCCCGGCCTGCAGGATGATGAATTCCGGCCGAAAGGCGGCGACGTGCGCCTCGACACGCTCCCACGCCGCCCAAAAGACGTCGTCGCGGGAGGACGGCGCGATCGGGATGTTGAGCTTCAACCCCTGCGCCGGGCCGATCCCGGTCTCGTGGGCAGCCCCGGTGCCGGGGAAGAGGTAGCGGCCGTCCTCGTGGATATCCGCAAAACACAGCAAGGGGTCGTGCTCAAACGGGTAATACACGCCGTCGCCGTGGTGCGCATCGATGTCCACGTACGCGATCCGCTGCACGCCATAGCGGTGCCGCAGGGCTTGGATAACCACCCCGATGTCATTGAAGACGCAGAACCCCGATGCCGTACCGGGCGCCGCATGGTGTAAGCCGGCAATGGGCACAAAGCCCCGCTTCGCCCGCCCCTCCATGATCTCTTCCATGGCCACGAGCGCGCCGCCGACCACGGCACTGGCGGCTTCAAACACCCCTCGGTAGGCCGGCGTATCGCCGGCGTCCAAAAACCCCTGCCCCAGTGCCGAGCGTTGCTCGACCAAGCTGACGTAGGCCGGCTGGTGAAACGTTTCGAGTTCGTAGCGCAGGGCCTCGCGCGGCCGCTGCACCCGCAGTCGCCCCTCCAGCTCCTGCGCGCGCAGTGCCTGCATGAAGTGGCCATAGCGATCCACGCCCCACGGGTGACCCTCGGGGAAGCCGTAACGCCCGAGCGCCTCACCGGCGACCAAGACTGTGTCGCGGACCGATCTCATTTCCCGAGACTATCACGCGGCGCCCGATTGGAAAGTCCTACCCCGCGACGGCGCGCCGCCGGCCGCCGCCGCCCCGTGCCGATCGGCGTCCCGCAGGGCTATACTCCCGGCCCCGGCGCCCACCCCTCGGCGCGCCCCGAACCCTTGCGGATGAAGCCATGGCGCAGTTCATTTACACGATGAATCGGGTCTCCCGTGTTGTCCCGCCGAAGCGGACAATTCTGAAGGACATCTCCCTCTCCTTTTTCCCCGGCGCCAAGATCGGCGTGCTCGGTCTGAACGGCTCGGGTAAGAGCTCCCTGCTGCGGATCATGGCGGGCGTCGACAAAGAATTTGAAGGCGAAGCGCGGCCACAACCGGGCATCAATATCGGCTTTCTGCAGCAGGAGCCGGAACTGGACCCGGACCGGACGGTGCGCGAGATCGTCGAAGAGGGCGTGAAGCCGATTAAGGATGCCCTCAATCGGTTGGACGCCGTCTACGCCGCGTACACCGACGAGAACGCCGATTTCGACAAGCTGGCGACGGAACAGGCCGAACTCGAGGCCTACCTCACCACGGTCGATGGGCACAATCTGGAGCGGACGCTGGAAGTGGCGGCGGATGCGCTGCGCTTGCCGGAGTGGGACGCCAAGGTCGGTCATCTGTCGGGCGGTGAGAAGCGCCGCGTTGCCCTGTGCCGGTTGCTGCTGCAGAAGCCGGATATGCTGCTGCTCGACGAGCCCACGAACCACCTCGACGCCGAGTCCGTGGCGTGGCTCGAACGGTTCCTTCACGAATACCAGTCGACGGTGATCGCGGTCACCCACGACCGTTACTTCCTCGACAATGTTGCCGGCTGGATTCTCGAGCTCGACCGCGGCCACGGCATTCCGTGGCAAGGCAACTATTCCTCGTGGCTGGAGCAGAAGGAAAAGCGCCTCGAGATCGAAGAGAAGCAGCAAGAGGGCCTGCGCAAGATGTTGGCGCAGGAGCTCGAATGGGTCCGTCAGAACCCCAAGGCGCGCCAAGCCAAGTCCAAAGCGCGTCTCGCCCGCTTCGAAGAATTGCAGTCGCAAGAGTTCCAGAAGCGCAATGAGACGAATGAGATCTACATCCCGCCGGGCGAGCGCCTCGGCGAACTCGTCATTGAGGCGAAGAACTTGCGCAAGGGGTTCGGTGATCGCCTGCTGATCGACGATCTGTCCTTTGCACTGCCGCGTGGCGGCATCGTCGGCATCATCGGCCCGAACGGCGCCGGTAAGACGACGCTGTTCCGCATGCTGGCGGGCCTCGAGCAGCCCGACAGCGGCGAAATCCGTGTCGGGCCCACCGTGCAGTTGGCGTACGTCGACCAATCGCGGCAGTCGCTGGACGACTCGAAGACGGTCTGGAACGAGATCTCCGGCGGTCTCGACATGATCAAGGTCGGCAATTACGAGACCTCGTCGCGCTCCTACGTGGGTCGCTTCAATTTCCGCGGCACCCAGCAGCAGCAGGTCATCGGCGAGCTCTCCGGTGGCGAACGCAATCGCGTCCATCTGGCCAAAGTGCTCAAGACGGGCGGCAACGTGCTTCTGCTCGACGAGCCCACCAACGATCTCGACGTCGAAACGCTGCGCGCCCTGGAAGAAGGCTTGCTGGCCTACCCCGGGTGTGCCGTGGTCATCTCCCACGATCGCTGGTTCCTGGATCGCATCGCGACGCACATTCTGGCGTTCGAGGGGGACAGTCAGGTGGTCTGGTTCGAGGGTAATTATCAGGAATACGAGGCGGACCTGATCAAACGCAAAGGCGTCGATGCGGAGCGTCCGCACCGCATCAAGTACCGGCGCCTGGCAAACTAATAGGGAACTTAGACGCCATACATCGGGTGAATTCCCGATGTATGGCGTAACTTACGGATTATGTTAGAGTCTCTGGCGTGCCGGCGCGCCGACGAGTCCCCTTCGTGGATTCGCGACACCTCCCGCCGCACAGGGAGTGCGGATGACCCTCCACATTGATGCCAACGGTCAGCTCGTGCAGGAACCTGCCACGAGTATCGCGCTCGTCTGCCCGCAGTGTGAGACCTACGCCCACCTGACCCCGGTGTCTGTCCCCTCCTGGTCCGTGCTCGAAGCCACCAAACCCGCGCACGTGGGCGTTGTGTTTCGCTGCGATGCCTGCAACGCGCCGGTGTTTTTGAAATTCAGCGTCAAGCTGTACAGCCGCCAACGGGTCGAACTGTCGTCGCATTTCCAAGAAATCGAGCGCCCCCGTGAGCGCCTCGACACCGAGTACGTGCCCGAGGGCTTGGAAGCGTTGTGCCAGGAAGCGGTTTCGGTCTTTACGGCCGGTTGTTGGACCGCGTTTGGCCTCATGGCGCGACGCATCTTGCAAGAAATGGCGCTGGATCTCGGCGAACACGGCAAGTTGAAAGTGTTCGACCTGCTGAACGATTGGCGCGAAATGGCCGAGATTGACGGCGAGACGTTCAACACCCTGCGCCGCTTGCTGGTCGCCAGCGACAACACGTCCGCACCTGCCCCACCAAGCCTTGACGCCGATACCGCAGGGATCTTGTTAGAAGCGCTCAAAGACATGCTCTATCAGATCTACACGCGCCGCGGTCGGGCCCAAGAGTCCCTCATGGCGCGGCGGCGACCCCAACCGCCGGAGCCGCCGACCAACGTGACCGTTCTGTCACGCAGCAAGTCCTGACCTCAATAGCGACGGAGTCGACCCATGCGCAGGATGATCGTTGTCACGCTCCTGTCTCTCGGCACGCTGTCCGCAGGGGCCGAGGAGCCGGCCACGGTCACGACCCACGCTACCGCCCACGAGACGCTGCACCCGACCCGGGCGGCTTTCGACATCACGATTCTGAACAACGCTCGGCTCGCGCCGGCCGCGCGCGCCGACAACGCCACCACGACCGCTGCGGTGACCGCGGCGCTGCAGGCCGCGGGTTTGGCCAGCGCCGATATCAAGTCCTCGCAACTGACGGTGGCGCCGCATTGGACGTATGGCCGAGACGGCGACGCGAAGGCCGCCGGCATTGATGCAACCAATCGTCTGCACATCGAAACGCATCAACTCGATGCAGTCGGCCTCTATCTGGATGCCGCGTTGAACGCCGGTGCCAAAGAAGTGTCGGCGGTGAGTTTCAGCGCCGATGACGTTGACGAGGCGCGCCATCGCGCGCTCGCACACGCCGTAGCGATCGCCGAAGCCGACGCCGCGGCGATCGCCCAGGCGGCGCACCGCGCTCTCGGTAGCGTCGTGGTGCTGTCGACGGAACCCCTGAACCGCCCGGGGAGTGACGAGATCAACGAGATCGTCCTCACCGGCATGCGCAGCCGCGTGGGCGCGCCCCCACCCCCGACCACCGCTGTGGTCATCCCCGACATCACCGTGACCGCCACCGTGAATGGGCGTTGGCGGCTCGACCCACCGCCACGCTAAACCGTCAGGCCGACGCCGGTTGCGCCCCGCGCTCGGCCAACACACGCCGTAATGCCGCCACACAGCAGTCCACGGCCGCATCGTCGAAGGTGAGTGGCGGGCGCACCTTGATGATGTTGTTGTCGTGGCCTTCCGTGCCGACCAAGATGCGCAGCTCGCGCAACCGCTCAACGATATAGCCCGTCTGCGCCGTCGCCGGCGTCCGCAACTCGCGGTCGTTGACGAACTCGACACCGAGGAAGAGACCGTGACCGCGGACGTCGCCGATCAACGGGTAGTCGCCAGCGAGCGTCTGCAAAGCGTTCTTAAATCGCCCACCGACGACCCGCGCATTGTCCATTAAGCGTTCCTCGTCGAGGATCGCGAGCACTTCACGGCCGACCGCGCAGGCGACCGACGAGCCACCGAAAGTACTGAAGAACTCCATCCCGTTGGCAAAGGCATCGGCGATCGCGCGCGTCGTGACCACCGCGCCGATGGGGTGACCGTTACCGATCGGCTTTCCCAACACCACAATGTCGGGCACCACACCTTGCCCTTCAAAGCCGAAGAACCAATCGCCCAATCGGCCGTAACCGGTCTGCACTTCGTCGGCAATACACAGGCCACCCGCAGCCCGCACCCGCGCATAGACATCCGCGAGATACCCCGCGGGGGGCACAATTTGTCCGCCCACCGACGGCAGCGTCTCGGCTAAGAACGCCGCAGGACGGCGACCGGCCGCGCGGATCTCATCAAGCCGGGCGCCAACATCGGCCGCATAGGCGGCGGCCGTATCCGGGCCGCGATAGCGACCTCGATAGACATCGGGTAAGGCCGCCACGTGGACCCAAGGCTCCCGTCCGGTTCCTCCTTTGCCGGCAAACTTGTACGGACTGAGTGCGATCGCGGTGTTGGTGTTGCCGTGATAGCCCTCTTCGAGCACCACAACGTCGCGCGCGCCGGTGTAGGCCCGCGCCAATCGGATCGCCAACTCGTTCGCTTCGGAGCCGGAGTTCACGAAGTAGCAGACCTCCAACGGCGCCGGGAAGCGCGCCGCCAGCGCATCGCCGTACTCGAGATGCACGTCCTGCAGATAGCGGGTGTTGGTCTGCAGCAACCGGCCCTGCTCCGCCAGTCGACGCACCAGTCGCGGATGACAGTGACCGACTTGCGGCACGTTGTTGTACACGTCGAGGTACTCACGTCCCCACGCGTCGTAGAGAAAATGCCGCCGCCCGCGCGCCGCTGTGATCGGCTGACGGTACGACGTCTTCAGGTTTAGGCCGTACCGATGCTGGCGTCGTTCCCGCCGAGCGGCATCCTCGACCGGCCGACCGTCCACGGCATGCGCCGGGAGGCCCAACAACGGAGCCGGGTTCGGATAGAGCGCGAGCCAGGCCGGGAGGTCGTCTGCCGACGCCACGCCCGGCCAATCGCTGCCGCGATCCAGCGTCGTGAGACCGCACTGCAAATGCAGATGCGCAGGCCATCCGCCGTTTTCGTCATCCGCGCCCACTACGCCGATCGGCGTACCCGCGGTCACGCGGTCGCCGACGCGATGGTGCAACCCCGCGTCGTGTGCCAAATGACCGTAGAGCGTGTAGAACAGCACGCCCTCCGGCGTTTGGTGCTCCAACACGATGACGCCACCGTAGTCGAGGGCATCCGGCCGTATCGCGATATCGACGATACGAGCGTCGAACGGCGCGCACACGACGGAACCCGACGGCACGAAGACGTCGAGACCCAAATGCACCGTGCGCCGCTCACAACCCGTCGCCGTCGGCGTCAAGAACGCCGGCGCCGTGTAGATCAGGCGCGGTTCGGCATATCGGCCGATCGAAACGCCATCGACCGACACATCATCGACATAGCGCTCCAACGCACGCATGTCGAACTGCCGCGGATCGTCCGGCGAACCGGCCCCGGCAATCGATAGGTCGAGGATCGGCGCGTCGCGGAGCGGCACCGCGAGGATCGGGGCAGCCGCCCCCTGCCGAAGACACGCCGCCACGGCATCGCCCGCCGGATGGGCCGGCAAGCCGCACGCGAGGCGCAGTCGCGCCACCACGTAGTCTTCCGGGTAACGGTCACTCGCTTCGAGAAACGCCCACGCACCGCGCTCGGAAATCACGACGTAGGGATCGTGAGGCCGTGCCAATTTGCCGAGGCCGCTGTTGGTCACACTGACCGCCAACCGCGTGAGCAGTAACGGCCAGAGTAACGCAATCTCCTCGTCGCTGAGGTGCGAGACCGAATGGACGCCCGCCACGTACGCCGCCAACAGGTCGATCGGTTGCGCGTGCTCGAGCACCAAATAGGCCGCAGCAATGGCCCAATCGGCCACGCGAGCCCCGGGAATCATGTCCCCAAAGTCCAGCAAGCCCGAGACATGCGGACCGTCGTCACCGACATCAACCAGGAAATTGTGATCGTTCAGATCGTTGTGTATCGCGGCATGGGGCAAGGCGGCCAAGCGCGGCTTGAGATCTTGAACGAAACGCGTCGCGATCCGATCAATGCGACGGCGTCGCGCGGGCTCCGGTATCGCCTCCGGGTGATCGACGATCCAGTGAGCA
>Ga0164296_1000295_pt1 | contig 62322 bp, 54 predicted proteins | sample GEODES057metaG_FD_113533 | JGI IMG/M metagenome (GOLD analysis project Ga0164296, IMG submission 113533) | Dystrophic lake water microbial communities from Trout Bog Lake, Wisconsin, USA - GEODES057 metaG | ecosystem: Environmental > Aquatic > Freshwater > Lake | place: USA: Trout Bog Lake...
CCCAGGCCGAAACCGCGGCCCTCCTCGAAGCAACCCCCGCCGCCGCAAAACTGCTGCGCCCCCTCTGCCACATCCTCGGCATCAAGCCGGCCGCATTGAACTGGCCCAGACCAAAACCCCGCCCCCGGCCCGACCGCCCCAAGAAACCCCGCCGCCTCGGCCGCAAGGCCCTCAAGCAACTCCTCCACTACCCCAACATCCACAACCGGCCCATGAACTTCCTGCCACGAAAAAATCGGGGCGTCTGAAGCGCGGCCCAATCGCGCTCATTTTATTGCTTATTCGTAACAATTTACCTCAAGACGCCCCACCCGGGTTAAACACTCTCGTTACCTTTTCCCGTCATACCCCACCCCATGACGGCCGATTCCTTCCGGCTTCTCTATTCCGCGCTCGATGGCAACGGCACGGTCCAGCTCTGGGCCACCGACGGCACGCCCGCGGGCACCGCCGAGCTCACCGCCGTCGCCAATGACGGCGGCGGCCTCTTCCCCGGCGCCATCACCGTCTTCAATGGCCAGGCCGCCTTCACCGGTATCGACGCCGCGGGCAGAACCTCCCTCTGGATCACCAACGGCTCCGCCGCCGGCACCGCCGAGCTCGCCCCCGCCGATGCCTTCATCAACGGGCTCGACCCCAAGGGCCTCATCGCCGTCGGCGATCACCTCCTCTTCACCGGCACCGACGCCACCGGCCACACCGGCCTCTGGACCACCGACGGCACCGCCGCCGGCACCCACGAACTCCTCGCCATCCCCGATCTCGGCCCCGCGATCGACACGCCGGAGACCGCCCTCGCCGGCGGCCGCGCCTACGTCGCCGTCAACGGCCGCCTCCTCGTCTCCGACGGCACCGCCGGCGGCACCACGCTCCTCGCCACCGCCCTGCCAACCGCCGACCCGCCCACCCTCGCCCCGATCGGCGACGCCCTGCTCTTCACCGCCAACGGCCACCTCTGGCGCACCGACGGCACCCCGGCCGGCACCACCCCCCTCGCCCCGCTCGACGCCTACGACCTTACCCCCGTCCACGGCGGCGTCCTCTTCAGCGCCATCGACGCCCACGGCAACGCCCAGCTCTGGTTCACCGATGGCGCCGCCCCCCACGCCCTCACCGCCTTCACCCACGCCACCCCGCCCTTCGATATCACCCCGCTCGCCGGCTCCACCCTCTTCTTCACCGATGGCGGCGGCACAGGCACCCAGCTCTGGTCGACCGACGGCATCACCGTCACCCCCCTCACCACTCTCCCCGCCCCCGGCCTCGCCCCCGCCTTCATCACCCCCATTGGCGCCACCGCCCTCTTCACCACCACCACCGGCGGCCTCTGGACGACCGACGGCACGCCGGCCGGCACCACCGCCATAACCGGCCCCGCCTTCGCCGGCCCCGGCGTCGCCCTCGGCGCTACCGCCCTTCTCGCCACCTCCGGCCCCGATGCCGCCCTCTACGCCACCGACGGCACGCCGGACGGCACCACCCGCCTGATCGACGCCCCCTACGCCGGCGGCCTCACCCTCCTTCCGCCCACCGCCGAGCTGACCACCAATGCGGCCCCCGCCTGTTTTCTCCCCGGCACCCTCATCCTCACCGAACATGGCCCGGTCGCCATCGAGCACCTCCGCCCCGGCGATCGCGTCTTCACCGTGTTCGGCGGCCTCCGCCCCCTCCTCTGGATCGGCGCCGGCCGCGCCACCATCGGCGCCCGCAAGGACCATCCCGCCCGCCCTGTCCTCATCCGCGCCGGCGCCCTCGGCCCCAACACCCCCGCCCGCGACCTCCGCCTCACCCAGGGCCACTGCCTGCATTTCCCCGACGGCACCGGCCCTGGCGCTCTCGTCCCCGCCGCTCTCCTGGTCAACGGTACCTCCATCCTGCTCGACCCCGGCGAAGGCGACATCGTCTACCACCACCTCGCCGTCGACGGTCACGACGCCGTCCTCGCCGAGGGCGCCGCCTGCGAGACCTGGCACAACGACGGCACCGCCTGGCAGTTCGATCTTCTGCCCCCCGCGCAGGCCGGCCTCACCCCCTGCGCGCCCAAGCTCGCCTATGGTCCCGCCACCATCGCCCTCTGGCGCACCCTGCGCACCCGCGCCGGTTGCCCCCCACCCGGCGGCACGCCGGATCCGGCGCTGCACCTTCTCGCCGACGACGTCCCCATCTCCCCCGATTTCGCCCGCGACGGCCGATACCGCTTCACGCTGCGCCATCGTCCCAGCGCGCTCTACCTCGCCTCCCGCAGCGCCATTCCCGCCATCACCGGCCTCGCCCCCGACCTCCGCCGCCTCGGCGTCGGCCTGCGTGGACTTGCGATCGCCCAGCGCGGCACCCTCGCCCGCCACGGCCCCGAATCCCCGGTCTACGCCGACGGCTTCCACCCACCCGACCCCACCGAGCGCCTGCGCTGGACCGCTGGACTCGCCCGGTTCGACCCCTCCTATCTCCGCCTCGCCCGCGCGCCCCTGCGCCTCGAGCTCATGGCCGAAACTCTCGCTGCCTATCCGCCATGATCCTCAACGGCCATATCGACCTGCTGACGCCCGACCTCATCGAGGGCTGGCTCGCCTGGCCCATGCCCGGCCCACCGGAGCTCGACATCCTCGCCGGCCAGCGCCTCATCGGCCACTGCACCGCCGATCACCGCCGCGAGGATCTCATCGCCGCCGGCCTCGGCGAACGCGCCTTCAGCTTCCTCGTCCCGCTGGAAATCGACCTCGCCCCACTCGACCAGGTCCGCCTCCGCCTCGCCGGCACGCCGCTCTACCTGCTGCCCGACTCCACCACCCGATACAGCACGTAGTTCGACCCCGGGTCCGCCCCCACCCGCTGCAGCCACGGCGGCGGATCGGCCGCGAACAGCCGGTCCAGCAGCGTCGTCTTCGGCAGCCCATCCACCAGTGACGGCCGCCCTTCATGCGGACACAGCAGCACCAGGCTCGCCCGCGTCGCGAGAAATTCCGGCCCCACCGTATCCCCCGGCACCGCCCGCCACGCCGCCCACATCCGCCCTTCCGGCACCACGTTGCGATGATACAACCCGGCCACCGTCCGCACGCCCGTGCGATACAGCAGCTCCGGCACATCGTTCGGGTCGCTCAACACAATCGCATCCCCGAAGGGTCCGAGCAGTTGTGCCGCGCCATGCAGGTTGCACCCCGGCGTCGTCACCCCTTCCGGCTTCGGCGCCGCCCCCATCATGGCAGCCAGCGTATCCGCCCGCGTCGCCAGCACGGCCGCCAGGATCAGACCGATCCGGCCATAGACCTGCGACCGTCCATGCATCCATCGGCCGATCTCCGCGATCGCCACCGGCAGCGCCGCCGCCCCCGCCAAAGCCCCATAAGTACTAAACCGCACATGCAACCCACCGAGCCCCAGCATCACCGCGGCACAGAGGGCCGCATAGGCAAACGTCCAGGAGCGGCGGATCACCGCTAGCCACAGCGCCACACCGAACGCCAGCACACTGCCGCCAAGGAAGGTCACCGCCTGCAGCACGGAATCGACCGGCATCATCTCCTTCGTCGCCGCCAGGATCGCCTTGGACGCCGCCGCGTCGACCACCCCATCGGCCCCGGCCAGAATCTGCGGGAAGCACCCGACCCACAGCACGATCGCCGCCACCGCCAGCGGAATCACGAAGCGCCCGACGAGGGCTATCCACCAGCCCACCCCCGCGGTGATCGCCGCCAGCACGACGTATGCCAGCGACACCCGGTCGATCTCGAACCGCCCGATCCCCGGATCGACCGCCACGATCGCCGCCGTCAGCACCAGGAACACCGTCCCCGCCAAGGCCAACCCCGCCGCCACCGCATCCCGATCCCGCCCGGCCAGCCAACCCACGCCGCCGCCGGCGAAGCCCATCAGCACGAAGGGCATCGTCTCCGGCGACAACCAGATCCCCGCCGCCGACGCCGTGCCCAGCAACACCCCCTGGCGCCATTCCCCCGCCGCGACCCGCCCCGCAGCCCCCGCCACCAGCACCGCCATCGTGCCGAGCAGCACGTGGTGATGCACGACCCCCGGCACCCCGTAGGCAATCACCGACGGCGTCAGCCCAACCATCGCCGCCGCCATGAGCCGCATGCCTCCCACTGCCAGGGGCGCGGTCATCCACACGACGGCGACCCCCGTCAGCCCGATCGCCAGCGGCCCCGAGACCAGCCCGGCCATACGCAAGGCCCAGTCCGACGTTCCGCCGAACGGCAGGGCCAGAATCAGCAGCAGACTGTCGAGGAAATGCGACCAGTGCAGCACCGCCCCATCGCCCGATCCGTCACGGGCGACAACGTGCAGCGGCGACGCGGCCGCGACGATGTCGCGCAACCGGACCAGCCGCATGTAGCTGTCGGGATTGACCAGATCGCCGTCGCGCACCCCGGGAGCGGCGCGCAGGCCGGCGACGACATCGAGCGTGGCAGCGACGAGGAAGGCGATTGCCGCCTCGCCGCGACGAAGCGCCACGCTTATTCCGCGAGGTCGGGCGTCAACCGCTTGATCAGGTCGAACACGCTCTTCCGTACGGCAGCGTCGGGGATGCGATAATAGGCGCGGACGAGTTCCTGCGTTTCGCGCCGGTTCATCGAGTCGTCGGCGGTGCCGAAAGCTTCCTGCTGATCGGCGAAGCCAAGGGTGCGGCGTCCAGAGAGGCTGCCGCCGGGCCCGGTGCCGGGCTGGGACAGCGGCTCCGGCATGTCGTCGAAGAAGAAGCTGATGGGCACGTCGAGCACGCGGGAGAGATCGAACAGCCGCGAGGCGCCGACACGGTTCACGCCACGCTCATATTTCTGCACCTGCTGGAACGTCAGCCCAAGCGCCTCGCCGAGGCGTTCCTGGGACATGCCGAGCAGGGTGCGGCGAAGCCGGATGCGGCCGCCGACATGCACGTCGATCGGGCTCGGGCGTGATTCGCGGTCCCCCTTGTCGGGCGACGGGTCGGACGCCTGCAAGCGCGCCAGGGCATCATCGAGCTGGCCGGACATGCGGATTAACTCCTGTTGGACCCCACGGGGCCCGTTTCACACGTGAGAAAGGTTTGCCATTTAGAACGGCACTTGCCGCCGGTTGACCCAAAAGTAAACGCCACAACCCATGATCGTCAAGGTTTTACCCCAAAATTGACGGAACGTCTCATAAAATAATCGCGATCACCGCCGCGACCACACGCTTCGCGCGAGTCCGAGGGCGAGAACCAAACCCGCCAACACCGCGGGAATCCACAATCCGAACCGCGCAAACGGCGTCGAAGGCAGGGAGGCGGGAAGATTCAATGCGATCGTGCCCGATTCGTTCATACCGACTCGGCCCAACTCCCGCCCAAAGGCGTCGAACCCGGCGGATATCCCGGTATTGGCGGCCCGCATGAGCGGCAACCCCTCCTCCACCGCGCGCATCCGGGCCGCCGCCAGATGCTGGCGCGGGCCGGTCGAATTGCCGAACCAGGCATCGTTGGTCACGTTCACCAGCCAGGCCGGCCGGTCGGCGGCGACACCTTCTCCGGGAAAGATCGCCTCGTAGCAGATCAGCGGCCCCACCGGCGGCAGGCCGGGCAAATCGAGCGTCCGCGGCCCGGGGCCGGAAGCGAAGCCTTCGGTGACGAAGGCGATCGGCAAGGGAAACCAGCCGGGCTGGTACTCGCCGAAGGGCACCAGGTGCCATTTGTCATAGACCGCCACCGCCGGGCCCGGGCCATCGACGATCGCGAGACTGTTGCGGACGCGCTGGCGCTCGTCGAAGCGGATGGTGCCGATCAGGGCCAATGCCCCGCCCGTCGCCTCGGCGATCGCGGCCCGGGCGTTCGGGTCGGAGGTGACCAGGAAGGGGCTCGCGGTTTCCGGCCAGATCACCACCGGAACGGCGCCGGGCACGCTGCGCCGCGCCGCCGTCATCGCTGCCTCGGTCAGCGCCAGGTAGTCCTTGAAAATGCGGACCGCCCGCGTGCGCTCCCACTTGCCGTCCTGCGCGATGTTGCCCTGGACCAGGATGGCGACGACCGGCGGACCGGCGGGCTGCGCCCCCGACAGGCGCCAGATGCCGGCACCGATCCACAGGCACACGACCATCCCCCCGATCGCCATCACCCGCCGGCCCAGCAGCGGCGTCGCGGCCAGCAGTAGTGTCAGCAGGCTCAGCCCATGGACACCCACCCAGGCCGCCGGCTGCAGCATCACATCGCCGACGACACCCGTCGCCGCCCACACGCTGCCAAGCGGATTCCATGGAAAACCCGACAGAACGAACTGCCGCCCGATGTCGACCAGCACCCACCCGCCGGCGAGAACCAGCACCCGCGGCCATCCCCCGGGCGCCAGACGGCTGAGCGCGCATGGCAGGGCAATGAACAGCGCCAGCACCGCCGCCAGCATCGGCACGGCCAATGGCACCAGCCACCAGAAGGTCGCCACCTCGACCAGGATCGCCTCGGTGATCCAGTAGAGACCCGCCACATGATGACCGAAGCCGAAACACAGACCGATCCAGGCGGCCCCCCGCCAGTCTGTCCGCGTCGCGATCAGCCGCAACAGACCGGGCACACACAGGAGCAACACAGGAACCAGGTTCACCGGCGGCAAGGCCAGGGCCGACAACAGGCCCAGCCCGATCGCCACATAGGCCGGACGCTCCGTCATGAAACTGGCCGTGCGCGCACACATCACTCTGCGCTACAGGCGACGCGACGCCTGTGCAAGCATCGCCGCAGGATCGACAAGGACACGCCATGCGCATCCCCTGCCTGACCACCGTCATGGTCCTGCTTACCGCCGCTGCCCAGGCCGGCGATGCCGACGTGATCGCGGCTCAGGCGCGCCGGAGCGGGGCCAACACATTCGACTTCGACGTGACCGTGCAAAGCCGCGATACCGGCTGGAACGCCTACGCCGACCTGCTCGAAGCCGTCGCGCCCGATGGAACCGTCCTGGGCCAGCGCGAATTGCTGCATCCCCACGATGACGAACAGCCCTTCACCCGGGACCTCTATGGCGTGAGGGTCCCCGCGGGGATCGGCTCGATCCGGATCCGCGCGAGATTCAAGCCGACCGGCTATGGCGGCAAGGAACTCACTGTGGATCTGTCCGGCGTGCGGTAGGCAGCCGGCGGCCCCCTTCTACCGAACGATCCGTTCCGCCAGCACCTCGCCGCCGGTCAGTTTGGCGGCGATGCATTCCGCGGCCATGACGCCCATGTTCACCAGGGATCCGTCGGTGACGCCGGCAACGTGGGGGGTGGCGAGGACGCGGGGGTGGTCGCGCAGGCCATAGCCAGGGGTGGGCGGTTCGGTTTCAAAAACGTCGAGGCCGGCGCCGGCGAGGTGGTTCGAGTCCAGCGCGGCGGCGAGGGCGGCTTCGTCGATGATGCCGCCGCGGGCGGTGTTGATGACGTAGCCGCCGGGGGGCATGGCGGCGAGGGCGGTGGCGTCGACGAGGTGGCGGGTGGCGGGGAGGTAGGGGACGTGGACGGAGAGCGCGTCGGAGATGGCGCAGAGGGCGTGCAGCGTGGGCATGCGGCGGACGCCGGCGAAGGCGGAGTCAGGGAGGCCGGGGTCGTAGGCCGCGATCTCCATGCCGAAGGGGCGGGCCAGCGCGGCGACGGCCTGGCCGATAGGGCCGAAGCCGAGGAGGCCGAGGCGGAGGCCCTTGATGTCGCGCACCTTGGTGGCGCCGCCGCGCCAGTTGCCGGCGGCGATGGCGGCGCCGAGGGGGCGGAGGTCCTTGGCGAGGGCGAGGATGAGGGCGAGCGTATGTTCGGCGACCGCGGTGGTGTTGGAGCCGGGCGCGCGAGTGACGAGGATGCCGCGGGCGGCGGCCGCGGCGAGGTCGACGTCATCGACGCCGACGCCGTGGCGGGCGACGATCTTGAGTTTCCCGGACGCATCCATGGCGGCGGCGGTGACCGGGCCCTGGCGGGTGAGGATGGCGTCGGCCTGGAGCGCGGCGGTGAGCGCGGCGACGGCTTCGGCCTTGGGGTAGGGGTCCATGTAATGGATACGGCAGCCGGCCGCTTCGAGGATGGCGACGGCGGGGGCGGCAAGTCGCGGCGCTGTCATTATGACATTGAAACGTGTCACGATATATTCCAGTACATAGTGGACGTGCGGGGCGATTAATCGCGGCCGACGGGTTTGCGGCGGCGACCGAACAGCTCGAGTCGGTGGGAGACGAGGTCGAAGCCGAGGCGGTTGGCGATGGCCTGGAGGACACGCTCGTGCTCGGCGTCCTCGAATTCGATGACCTTGCCGGTTTCGACGTCGATGAGATGGTGGTGATGGCCGTGTTCGGTGGGTTCGTAGCGGGCGCGGCCGCCGCCGAAATCGCGGCGTTCAAGGATGGATTTTTCCTCGAAGAGGCGGACGGTGCGATAGACGGTGGCGATCGAGATGCGGGCGTCGAGCTTGGCGGCGCGGCGGTAGAGTTCCTCGACATCGGGGTGGTCTTCGGCATCGGACAAGACACGGGCGATGACGCGGCGCTGGCCGGTCATCTTCAATCCACGCTCGATACACAGTCGTTCGATACGGCTTTCCATCGGGGCCGGATGCTACACGATGCGCGGCGGGCGGTCACAGGGGGGCGGATTGGCGAGGCGCATTGGGCGCCAGCCCCCCCTCCCGCGCGGCGGGAGGGGGGAAGGCAAGGCGAGGCTGATTACTTGCGGCCGCGCGGCTTGGTGCCGAGGCCGATCTTCTTGGCGAGCGAGGAGCGATGCTTGGCGTAGTTCGGCGCGACCATCGGATAGTCGGGCGGCAGGCCCCACTTGTCGCGGTATTGGTCGGGCGACATGTTGTAGGCGGTCTTGAGGTGGCGCTTCAGCATCTTCAGCTTCTTGCCATCTTCGAGGCAGATGATGTGATCGGCGTAGACCGACTTCTTGATGGGAACTGCCGGTTCCTTCTTTTCGACGATCGGCGTGCCCTCGCCCATGGCGGACAGGGTCTTGAAGATGCTCTGAATGAGACCAGGCAGTGCATCGGTATCGACGGAGTTGTTGGCAACATGCGCGGAGACGATCTGGGCAGTCAGACCGAGTATATTCGCGTCGCCAGAATTATCAGCCATGACGATTCCTTTCCATAGCACAAGTGCCGCCTTATATGTGCGGAGTTCGTTGTCGCGCAATGGATATTCGAGCGGAGTACAACAGAAAGTGGTTAACCATGAGGAAGGCAAGTCCGGCGCAATGACAATTCCGTTAGGTTCTGGACAGGATCAGACAATCGATATAACCCGTGAATTCTGTCCAATGACGTTCGTTCGCACACGTCTTGCACTCGATAGACTTACCTCCGGGCAGACTCTGCTGGTGTTGCTGAAGGGCGAGGAACCGTTACGCAACGTGCCGCGCACCGCCACCGAGCAGGGCCACACGGTGCTGGGCATGGAGACGGGCGCCGACGGTATTACGCGACTTCTGTTGCGGCGGAAGTAATCGCGCGGCGCATCACGAGGGCGTCCGATCCGTCGGGATAGTAACGAACGCGCAGGCCGACCTGGATGAAGCCGGCGGCTTTGTACAAGGCCAGGGCGGCGGAGTTCTCGCACGATACTTCAAGGAAAAGTTCGCCGGCGTCGCGCAGCAGGGCGCCTTCAGCCGCGGCGGCAAGCAGGCGTCGGCCGATGCCCTGGCGCCGCGCTTCGGGATGGACGGCGATGGTGAGGATCTCCGCCTCCCCAGCGACCGCGCGGGCAAGGACGAAGCCGGCCGCGTCGGCGATCAGGCCGTAGACGCCGGGCAAAGCGAGTTGCATGGCGAAGGTGTCCGCGCCCCAGCGTTCGCGCGGCGGGAAGGCCGCTGCATGCAGGGCGGCCATGGCGGCGGCGTGGACGGGCGTGGCCGCGAGCAGGGCGGTCATCAGACCGGGGGCGGGCGCAATCCGCCGGCGGGCAGCTTGGCCTCGGGGGGATCGACGTAAAGCGGCTGGGCGGGCAGCGGCGAGAGGTCGCCGCGCAGCCGGGCCACGGCAACCAAAGCGACCTGGCGGATCGGGGGAAAGCGGACGTCGGTCAGCATCACGTCGGCCTCGCGGGCGGCGAGACGGGCGGCGACGGCGGGGGCGGCATCGCCGGCGATGGCGACGCGGGCAGTGGGGTTGGGGAGATCAGTGAGATCGGTCGGCTCGGGCAGACCGGCGCCGCGGTGGAGGAAGACGCGGCCGCGACGGCTGTCGATCGCCACCCATAGCTCACGCCCGCCAAGGGACAGCAGGGCGGCGGCCATGGCCTCGGCGACGGTGACACCCACAGCCGGGCAGCCGGCGGCCGCGGCAAGGCCGTGCGCCAGCGAAATGGCGGCGCGCAGGCCGGTGAAACTGCCGGGGCCGACAGTGACGGCCACGGCATCGAGCGACGCTGCCGCGACGCCGGCTTCGGCGAGGACTGTCTTGGCCATCTCCGGCAGGGCGGCGGCATGCCCACGATCGCCAGCGACATGACGCGCAGCCTTGACCTCGCCGTCAACGACGACGGCGGCGGCGCAGCGGGCGAGGGCGGCGTCGAGGGCGAGAATGCGCATCGGGAAAACCTAGCCGCTGGTGGGTGGGGCGCCAAGCGGGGTTGGGCGGGAAGGGAAGTGTCTTCTTTTTCTGAAGAAAAAGAAGCAAAAAGACTTTTATCCGATTGGGCTCGTGCGAACCTGGCGGGTGACTCGCGCGAAACAATGATTCATTGGCTTCGCCGCTCCCCTGCGGTCAGTGCCGCGGGACCCAATCAACGAAAGTTTTTTGGTTCTTTTTTTCAAAAAAGAACTTCTCTTGCTTTCTTCCTGTCTGCGCCTGCGCCTATTCGCGCGCGAGCAGGCGATCGTTGATGAAGGCGAAGAACCCGCGGGCCTTGAAGCGGCGGCGGAGGTCGTCTTCGTTGTAGGTGGTGCGGACCCAGTCGAGGAAGTTCATGCGCCCCTCGCCTTGTTCGGCGTAGAGGCGGAAGAAGGCGTCGAGGATGCCGGTGGGGGAGCGGGAGATGTGGAGGTAGCGCCAGGAGAGGTGGCGGGCGGCCTGGGCGGCGGTGCCGCCTTCGAAGAGGGTGACGAGGCCGGCGGCGAGGCCGGCGCGGTCGGCGCCGGATTTGCAGTGCATGAGGGCCGGCATGGCCATGCTGCGGTAGATCTCGTGGAAGCGGAGGATGCGGTCTTTCTGGGGGGCGCCGCGGCTTTCGAAGGCCATGTAGATGGTTTCGACGCCGAGGCGGGCGGCTTCGGCGGCGGAGAGTGTGGTGGAGGGGTTGGGGGCTTCGCCGCGGAGGTTGACGATGGTGCGCAGGCTGTAGTCGCGGATGTCGCGGGCTAGGCGGCGGGGAGTGGGGTGGTTGGAGCGGTAGAGCTTGCCGCGCACGACCTCCCCCCAGTTGGACCAGGCGACGCGGAGGACGGCGTGGTCGCGGAAGAGGCTGGCGAGGCGGAGGGAGGTCATGCGGGCGGGCGGAGGGTTTGGCCCTCCGCGCCGGCCCGGTGATATGGCCGCGTCAGCCATGGCGCTCCAGCATGAGGGACTTGATTTCGGCGATGGCTTTGCCGGGGTTCAGGCCCTTGGGGCAGGTCTGGGTGCAGTTCATGATGGTGTGGCAGCGATAGAGCTTGAAGGGATCTTCGAGCGCATCGAGGCGGGCGCCGGTGCTTTCGTCGCGGCTGTCGGCGATGAAGCGGTAGGCGGCGAGGAGGACGGCGGGGCCGAGGTAGCGGTCGCCGTTCCACCAGTAGGAGGGGCAGGAGGTGGTGCAGCAGAAGCAGAGGATGCATTCCCACATGCCGTCGAGCTTGGCGCGCTCCTCCTTGCTCTGGAGGCGTTCGCCGTCGGGCGGGGCCGGCGTGTCGGACTGGAGCCAGGGCTCGATGGAGCGGAGCTGGGCGTAGGCACCGGAGAGGTCGGCGACGAGGTCCTTGACGACGGGCATGTGCGGAAGCGGGTTGATGCGCACGTCGCCTTTGCATTCCTCGATCGGCTTGAGGCAGGCCAGCGTGTTGGTGCCGTCGATGTTCATGGCGCAGGAGCCGCAGATGCCTTCGCGGCAGGAGCGGCGGAAGGTCAGCGTCGGGTCGACCTCGTTCTTGATCTTGATGAGGGCGTCGAGGACCATCGGGCCGCACTCATCGAGATCGATCTCGTAGGTGTCGGACTGCGGGTTTTTCCCGTCGTCGGCGTTCCAGCGATAGATCTTGAAGTTGCGCACGCGCTTCGACCCGGCGGGGGCCTTGAAGGTTTTGCCGGTGCCGACGACGCTGTTCTTGGGCAGGTTGAATTCGACCATGGGAGCTCTGCCCTTCCTTAGTAGACGCGCTTCTTGGGCGGGAAGACGGAGACCTCGTTGGTCAGGGTCTGCATCTTCACCGGCCGGTAGTCGAGCCGCACGTTGCCCTTGTCGTCGCACCAGGCGAGCGTGTGCTTCATCCAGTTTTCGTCGTCGCGGTCCGGGAAGTCGTCGTGCGCCTGGGCGCCGCGGCTTTCCTTGCGGGCTTCGGCGCCGACCATGGTGGTCATGGCGTTGCCCATGAGGTTCTGCAGTTCGAGGGCTTCCATCAGGTCGGAGTTCCAGATCAGGCTGCGATCGGAGACCGACATGTCGGACATCGAGGACCAGACGTTCTTCATCTTGTCCACGCCCTCGGTGAGGCTCTTGGAGTTGCGGAAGACGGCGGCGTGGGCCTGCATGGTGCGCTGCATGGTCAGGCGGATGTCGGCGACCTTGGTGCTGCCCTTGGCGTTGCGGGTGGCGTCGAGGTTGTCGAGCGAGGCTTCGCCGGCGCGGGCGGGCAGCGCGGGCTGGGTGGCGCCGGGCTTGATGGTTTCGGCGGCGCGGTGGGCGGCGGCGCGGCCGAAGACCACGAGGTCGAGCAGCGAGTTGGTGCCGAGGCGGTTGGCGCCGTGGACGGAGACGCAGGCGGCCTCGCCGACGGCCATCAGGCCGGGGACGACGGCGTCGGGGTTCGACGCGGTCGGGCGGAGGACTTCGCCGTGATAGTTCGTGGGGATGCCGCCCATGTTGTAGTGGACGGTGGGGAGCACGGGGATCGGGCCCTTGGTGACCTCGACGCCGGCAAAGACGCGGGCGGTTTCGGAAATGCCGGGCAGGCGCTCGTTGAGGATGTCGGCGCCGAGATGCTCGAGGTGGAGCATGATGTGGTCCTTGTTGGGACCGCAGCCGCGACCGGCGTTGATTTCGAGGGTCATGGAGCGCGAGACGACGTCGCGCGAGGCGAGGTCTTTCGCGGTGGGGGCGTAGCGCTCCATGAAGCGCTCGCCTTCGGAGTTGGTGAGGTAGCCGCCTTCGCCGCGGGCGCCCTCGGTGATGAGGCAGCCGGCGGGGAAGATGCCGGTGGGGTGGAACTGGACGAATTCCATGTCCTGCGCGGGGAGGCCGGCGCGGAGCACCATGCCGTTGCCATCGCCGGTGCAGGTGTGGGCCGAGGTGCAGGAGAGGAAGGCGCGGCCGTAGCCGCCGGTGGCGAGCACGACGGTCTGGGCGCGGAAGCGGTGCATGGTGCCGTCTTCGAGGCACCAGGCCATGACGCCGCGGCAGATGCCCTCGTCGTCCATGATGAGGTCGAGCGCGAAGTATTCAACGAAGAATTCGACTTCGTGCTTGAGGCTCTGCTGGTAGAGCGTGTGCAGGATGGCGTGGCCGGTGCGGTCGGCGGCGGCGCAGGCGCGCATGGCCGGGGCCTTGCCGTATTCGGTCATGTGGCCGCCGAAGGGGCGCTGGTAGATCTTGCCGTCTTCGGTGCGGCTGAAGGGCACGCCGAAATGCTCGAGCTCGTAGACGGCGGGAATGGCCTCGCGGCACATGTATTCGATGGCGTCCTGGTCGCCGAGCCAGTCGGAGCCCTTGACGGTGTCGTACATGTGCCAGCGCCAGTCGTCCTCGCCCATGTTGCCGAGGGCGGCGCCGATGCCGCCCTGGGCGGCGACGGTGTGGCTGCGGGTCGGGAAGACCTTGGTGATGCAGGCGGTTTTCAGGCCGGCGGCGCCCATGCCGAGGGTGGCGCGCAGGCCGGCGCCGCCGGCACCGACGACGACCACGTCATAGGTGTGGTCGATGACGGTGTAGGCGCCGAGAGAGGGCTTTGTCACAGCGTTCATCTTGAGTGCGTCCGATAGGGCGTTTCAGCCGGTGATAGCGAGCTTGAGCACGGCGATCGAGCCGGCCAGGGCGAAGAGGGTGCAGATGGCCTTGATCGTCAGGATGGTCGCGAGCTTGCGTTTTTCCTCGCGCACATAGTCGACAACCACGGCTTCCAGGCCGAGCTGGAGATGGTGGAACGTAGTGGCGAGGAGGGCGATTGTAAGGGCGGAAACCAGCGGGTTCGCCATGTAGTGGGCGACGCCGGCGCGGCCGGCGCCGCGGAGGTGGATGCAGGACCAGATGAACCAGAGGGTCAGCGGCAGGAGGGCGAAGGAGGTGACCTTCTGGGCCCACCAGTGATGGATGCCGGACTTGGCCGAGCCGAGGCCGCGGGCCTGGCCGAGCTTGGAGCGCATGACGGAGGGGGCGGTGGGGTGGGTCATGGTGGGTCTCCCTCAGCCGGCCACGAAGACGGCGACCCAGGTCACCAAGGTGAGCACCGCGGCGGCGGCGAGGACGAGTTTGCCGGAGGCGTAGAGCTGGTCCATCTCGAAGCCGTAGCCGAAGTCCCACGCCAGATGGCGGATGCCGTTGCAGAAATGGTACCACAGCGAGCCGGTCCAGCCGAAGAGGGCGAGCAGGCCGATCGGGGTGCCGAGGAGCCAGACGAGCCAGTTGAAGGCGGCGTCGGACGAGGCGGCGGCGACCAGGAACCAGACCATCAGCACCGCGCCGCCGGCGAGGGCCACGCCGGTGATGCGGTGGGAGCCGGAGAGCACCATCAGCATATGCAGCTTGTAGACCTGCAGATGGGGCGAGACCGGGCGGCGCACGGTGCGCCCGTCAGAGGTGCGCGCCACCATCAGCGCTTCGCGCGTATCAAGCATCACAAGGCCCCCGAAACGTTAGGAATCAGCGGGGTTTCACTTACGCTTCACCCCGCTTGTGGTCAACGCGATGTGGTCGCCCAGCCGACAACCGCAAGGAGGCCCGGGGTCACTCGGCCGCGGCGGCCGGGGACTTCTTGCCGATGAGACCCTGCGCCACCATGGTTTCCGCAATCTGAATCGCGTTCAGCGCGGCGCCCTTGCGCAGGTTGTCCGACACGCACCAGAAGGCCAGGCCGTTGTCGACCGTGGGGTCGATGCGGATGCGGCTGACATAGGTGGCGTCCTCGCCCTGGCACTCCAGGGGCGTGATGTAGCCGCCGTCCTCGCGGGTATCCATGACGACGATGCCCTCGCCGCCACGCAGCGCCGCGCGGGCGCCCTCGAGCGTGATGGGGCGCTCGAACTCGACGTTGATGGCCTCGGAATGGCCGATGAAAACGGGGACGCGGACGCAGGTGGCGATCACCTTGATGTCGGGATCGAGGATCTTGCGGGTCTCGGCAACCATCTTCCACTCTTCCTTGGTCGACCCGTCATCCATGAACTTGTCGATGTGGGGAATGCAGTTGAAGGCGATCGGCTTGGTGAACTGCTCCGGTGTCGCGGGGTCATTCACGTAGCTGGCCTTGGTCTGGCTGAACAACTCGTCCATCCCCTCCTTGCCGGCGCCGCTGACGGACTGGTAGGTGGCGACCACGACGCGCTTGATCTTGTACTTGTCGTGCAGTGGCTTGAGGGCCACAACCATCTGAATTGTCGAGCAATTCGGGTTGGCGATGATGTTGCGCTTGTTCTTCAGCAGGGCCTGCGGATTGACCTCGGGGACGACGAGGGGAACATCGGGGTCCATGCGGAAGTGGCTGGTGTTGTCGATGACGACACAGCCGGCGGCGGCCGCGCGCGGGGCATGGACGGCGGAGATCGACGCGCCAGGCGAGAACAGGCCGATGTCCCAGCCGGTGAAATCGAAGGTCTCGAGGTTCTTCACCTTGAGAGTCTGGTCACCGAAGGAAATCTCGGCGCCGACCGAACGCGCGGAGGCGAGGGCAACGACCTCGCTGACCGGGAACTTGCGCTCGGAAAGGGTTTTCAGCATCTCGCGCCCGACCGCCCCGGTGGCGCCCACGACTGCGACCCTGTACCCCATCGACGTATCTCCTTACTGAAACGGCCGGAACGGCCCCGCAAACGGCGGAGGGTTAGTCCCGATGATGCGGCGCGGCAAGGGGGATTCAGGGGGGCGGGTATGCGTCGTGCCCAGGATTGAGCAAGAGAAGGGGCTCCGCCGGCCAAGGGCTATGCCCTTGGAACCCATGACATAATGCGGCTGGGGCATCGTTCATCAGCTGCTAACGTCTTCCTTAGTGCCGCAGGCAATCGAACCCGGCGACTGTACGGACTGTCGTGCGGTTGCATCGATATTACTGGCTTCGCCGGTCTACGCCTCGAGATCGTGGGATTGCGACCGAAGGACGATGATCCAGCCGAGAGAGGTTGTGGGTTGCAAGGGCCTCTCGGCCCTTGCCCGCCGGAGGCTCTTCCTTGTCTTGCCTTCGCTACCCGATTAGCGGCACTAAACTGCGTATGAGCGAACGTTTCACGGCCATTTATCATGTCCACTCCGATGCCGCCTCGATCGAGGCGCGGGCGCGGGGGATTGCGGTTGAGCAGAGTGTCGAGATGCCCGTGGAGGGGATCGAGGATGTGGGGGTGCTCGAGGGGATTGTCGGGCGGGTGGAGGGGATTGCGGGGATCGGGCCGGGGGTGTTCGAGGTTCGGGTTGGGTTGGCGGTGGCGACGGTGTTGGGGGCGGATGGGCGGGCGGATGCGGGGCAGTTGTTCAACATGTTGTTCGGCAACACGTCGATCCAGGAGGGGGTGAGCCTGGTGGATGTGGAGTTGCCGGCGCATGTGGTGGATGGGTTTGGCGGGCCGAATTGGGGGATTGCGGGGTGGCGGGCGCGGGTGGGGGCGGAGCGGCGGGCGCTGACGAATGGGGCGTTGAAGCCGCAGGGCTTGGCGCCGGAGGGGTTGGCGGCGATTGCGGGGCGGATGGCGCGGGGCGGGATCGACCTGATCAAGGACGATCATGGGTTGGCGGACCAGGCTTATTCGCCGTTCGCGGCGCGGGTGGCGGCGGTGGCGGCGGAGCTGGGGCGGGTTGCGGGGGAGACGGGGAAGCGGACGCTGTATGTGCCGTCGTTGGCGGGGACGCTTGATGACATGCGGGGGCAGGTGCGAATGGCGCTGGGGGTGGGGGTCGAGGCGTTTCTGATCGCGCCGGTGATTGCGGGGATGAACACGTTTGTGGCGCTGGTGCGGGAGTTTCCGCAGGCGGGGTTCATGACGCATCCGACGTTGTCGGGGATCGCGCGGATTGCGCCGCCGTTGTTCTACGGGAAGCTGTTCCGGATGATGGGGGCGGATGCGGTGGTGTATCCGAACCATGGCGGGCGGTTTGGCTATTCGCCGGCGACCTGTGCGGCGCTGGCGGGGGCGGCGCGGGGGGCGTGGGGGCATGTGAAGCCGTGTTTGCCGGTGCCGGCGGGGGGGATGACGCTGGAGCGGGTTGGGGAAATGCTGGATTTCTACGGGCCGGACACCATAGTGCTGATTGGCGGCGCGTTGCTGGCGGCGCGGGAGCGGTTGACCGAGGAGGTGGCCGCGTTCGTCGATGTGGTGGCGCGGCATCGGTTTCAGTGAGGGTGTGATGGATCAGGATCGTTCGGCGCCGTTTCGCCGGTTTGGCGAGGACTATCGGTGGGAGGGGGTGTCGCATTTGCCGTACAAGGAGGATGCGACGACGCCGTTCAAGTCGGTGACGCGGCAGGTGTTGTTCCATGAGCCGGACATGGGCTGTGAGCTGCGATATTTTGAAGTGTCGGCCGGCGGGTATTCGACGCTGGAGCGGCATGAGCATGCGCATGCGGTGCTGATCCTGCGGGGGCGGGGCGAGGCGATGGTGGGGGGCGAGGTGCGGGCGGTGGACACCAATGATCTGGTGTCGATCGGGCCCTGGGCCTGGCATCAGTTTCGCGCGAGCCGGGGGGAACCGTTGGGGTTTCTGTGCATGGTGAATGCGCTGCGGGATAAGCCGCAGTTGCCGACGGCTGATCAGATGGCGGAGCTGCGGGCGGTGCCGGCGGTGGCGGCATTTCTTGAGCGGACGGGAGAGGGCTGATGGTGGCCGGGGTGAAGGCGATCCTGTTCGACACGTTCGGGACGGTGGTGGATTGGCGGGGGAGTTTGATTGCGGAGTTGACGGCGTTTGGCGCGGCACGGGGGATTGCGGCGGACTGGACCGGGCTGGTGGATGCCTGGCGGGGGAACTACGCGCCGTCGATGGATCGGGTGCGCAAGGGGGAGCAGCCGTGGACGAAGCTCGATGATCTGCATCGGGCGACACTGGATGAACTGGTGGTGAAGTTTGGCGTGACGGGGCTGAGCGAGGCCGATCTCGATCACATCAATCGCGGCTGGCATCGGCTGAAGCCGTGGCCGGATGCGGTGGCGGGGCTTACGCGGCTGAAGGCGAAGTATACGATCGGGCCGTTGTCGAATGGCAATGTGGCGCTGCTGCTGAACATGGCGAAGAATGCGGGGATTCCGTGGGACATGATCTGCGCGGCGGAATTGTTCCGGCACTACAAGCCTGATCCGGAGACGTATCTGGGGGCGGCGGCGCTGCTGGGGCTGGAGCCCGGCGAGGTGATGATGGCGGCGGCGCATAACGGCGATCTGCATGCAGCGCGGAAATGCGGGCTGAAGACGGCGTTCTTTCCGCGGGTGACGGAGTATGGGCCGCATCAGAGCCGGGATTTCGCGGCGGATGGGCCGTTTGACGTGGTGGCGGCGGATATCGAGGATCTCGCGGGGAAAATGGGCTGCTGAGCATGTGGCGGCGGGCGGGCTGGGCCTATATCGGCCTGTTGCATGTCCTGCTGGCGGTGCTGGTGTTCAAGACGAATTTTCTTGAACTGGCGGCGAAGACGATCTGGGGCACGCCGCAGTATGAGTGGTCCGAGGAGATCTATCGCGGCATCGCGGAACAGGCGGCGCGCGATGCGGTGACGCCGCCGGGGGCGGTGCTGTTGTTTGGCGACAGCATCCTGTCGCAGGTGCCGCCGGAGAGCGTGGGCGCGGGTGTGCGCAATTTCGGCATCACGGGGGATACGACGGCGATCCTGCGGTTGCGGCTGGCGGCGCTGCGGTCGGTGGCGACGGCGCGGGTCGCGGTGGTCGCGGTGGGGGTGAACGATTTGAAGTTCAGGCCGCAGGCGGAGATCGTGGCGAACTATGCGGCGATCCTGGCGGCGGTGCCGGAGCGGGTCGGTGTCGTCGTCGTTGCGGTCTTGCCGGTGGATGAGACGGTCGAGCGGATCCAGCGGCGGCCGGATCTGCGCAATGGCGCGATCGCGGCGCTGAACGAGCGGCTGAAGGCGTTGTGCATGGAGCGCGCGGGATGCCGCTATCTCGATACCTGGCCGGGAATGAGTGATCCCGCGCGCGGGGGGCTGGCCGCGGCCTGGCATGCGGGCGACGGGTGGCATCTGTCGCCGGCGGGTGCGGTGCGCCTGGGCGCGCTGATCGCGACCGCGTTGCCGCGCTGAGGCGGCGCTTGCGTGTTGGCCACTTGTGTGGTCGCCTTCCGCTGCTTTCGTGCCATGAAACGCGCTGCCCGGCCGCCAGGCCGAGGACGGCGCCACCAAGGGAGGCGGGAAATGCCAAGCTATGTGATGCTGGCGAGCTGGACGGACCAGGGCGTCCGTAACGTGACCGAGTTGCCCAAGCGGATCGACCAAGCCAAGCGGATGCTTGCCGAGATGGGCGGCCAGTTCAATTCATTGCATGCGACGATGGGGGAATACGACCTCGTCGGCATCTATGACGCGCCGGATGATGCGGTGGCGCTGCGGTTCACCATGATGCTGCAGAAGCTCGGCAATGCGCGGACGTCGTCGATGAAGGCGTTTCCGGAGCAGGCGCTGCGCGAGATCGTGAAGTCGATCGGCTGACATGGACCCGATCGCGCGGCGCAAGCTCGGCAAGTCTCCGCTTATGGTGACCCAACTCGGCTTCGGGGCGGCGCCGCTCGGGGGCGCGCGGGCCAGTGTGACGGAGATCGAGGCGATCCGGACGATTCAGGCCGCCTATAGCGCGGGCGTGCGGTTTTTCGATTCGTCGCCGTTTTATGGGTCCGGCCGCAGCGAACTCAGGATGGGCGCGGCGTTGCGGGATTATCCGCGTGATGACCTGGTCATTTCGACCAAGATCGGGCGATGGATGACGCCGCTGCGGGCGGGGATGGATGCCAGCAAGCTCCGGGTGGGCGGGCTGAAATTCCTAGCGACCTATGACTATTCGTACGATGGGGTGATGCGCTCACTCGAGCAGTCGTGGTTGCGGCTGGGGATGAACGAGATCGATGTGGTGCTGATCCACGACGTCGATTTCTGGACGACGCAGGATCATGCCGTTTTGGAGCAGCGGTTTTTGCAAGTGGTGGACAGCGGATTTCGCGCGCTGGACGAGCTGCGGCGGGCCGGGGTGATCAAGGCGATCGGCGTGGGGCTGAACGAGGCGGACATGTCGGCGCGGTTCGTGCGGGCGATCGATCTCGACTGCGTGCTGCTGGCGGGGCGGTATACGCTGCTGGAGCAGGGGGCGCTCGATGATTTCCTGCCGTTGTGCGTGGAGCGCGATGTCGGCGTGGTGATCGGGGGGCCGTTCAATTCGGGCATTCTCGCCACCGGGGCGGTTGCGGGCACAAAATACAATTATCTCGACCCGCCGGCTGATGTGATGGAGAGAGTGCGGCGGATCGAGGCGGTGTGCCGGCGGCACGACACGCCGATTGCGGCCGCGGCGTTGCAGTTCCCGCTGGCGCATCCGGCGGTGAGCGCGACGATTCCGGGGGCGGTGAGTGTGGCCGAGATCGAAGCGAATCTGGCACTGTTCCGCCGGGAGATTCCATCGTCGCTCTGGGCCGAACTGCGCCAGGAAGGCTTGTTGGACGCCCGCGCACCAGTGCCGGGGTAGTACGGCGTTTCAACGACCCGGATCGTCCGCAAAAGTCTTTTTGCTTCTTTTTCTCCAGAAAAAGAAGGCTTTCTCTAAACCGACAGCCGCGACCGTGCGATGCCACAGAGATAGGCGATCGTCGCCGGCAAGGCGGCATCGTCGTAATTGTAGTGAGGATTATGCAGGTTCGCGCAGTCGGTGCCGTTGCCGATGAAGGCGAAGTTGCCGGGAATGTGGGTGAGGAGGTGGGCGAAATCTTCGGAGCCCATGAGGGGCGCGCAGTCGGGGTCGATGGTGGTGAAGTGCGGCGCGGCGGCGGCGAGGGCGGCTTCGGTCTGGGCGGGGTGGTTGGTGGTGGGGATGAATTCGCGGGTGTAGTCGACGGTGGCGGTGGCGTTGTGGGCAGCCGCGGTTGAGGTCGCGATCCGGCGCATTTCGGCTTCGATGGTGGCGCTGATGTCGGGACGGTAGGAGCGGGTGTCGCCCTTGATGGTGACGGTGGTGGGGATGACGTTCCGGGTGCCGTCGGTGAGGAATTCGGTGATGGAGACAACGGCCGGGTCGACTGGGTCGAGGCGGCGGGCGACGATCTGTTGCAGCGCCATCACGATGGCGCTGCCGGTGAGGATGGGATCGACGCCCATATGAGGGCGGGCGGCGTGGACGCCAACGCCGGTGATTTCGATAACGAAGTTATCCTCGGCGGCCATGAGGGGGCCGGGGCGGGTGGCGAAGGTGCCGAGGGGGAGGCCGGGCATGTTGTGGATCCCATAGGCCTCGTCCATCGGGAAGCGGGCGAGGAGGCCGTCGGCGAGCATGACCTGCATGCCGCGGCCGTGTTCCTCGGCGGGCTGGAAGATGAAATGGACGGTGCCGGGGAGGTCGCGGGCGGCGGCGAGGGTGCGGGCGGCGCCGAGGAGGGCGGCCATGTGGCCGTCGTGGCCGCAGGCATGCATGCGGCCGGGGTTCTGGCTGCGGTAGGGGAGGTCAGTGGCCTCGGTGATGAGGAGGGCGTCCATGTCGGCGCGCAAGCCGATGGCGCGGGTGTTGGCGCCGCCGGAGCGGAGCGTGGCGACGACGCCGGTGCCGCCGATGCCGGTGGTGACCTCGAGGCCGAAGGCGCGGAGTTTCTCGGCGACGAAGGCGGCGGTGGCGTGTTCCTCGAAGCCGGTTTCGGGATGGGCGTGGAGGTGCTGGCGCCAGGCGGCGACGTCGGAGTGGTCGGGCATGGTCAGATCACCTCGGCGGGGCGGAGGCGGCAGGCGGCGGCGAGCTCGGGGGTTTCAACCTGGAGGGTGGCGTGGCCGATGCGGAAGCGGGCGGCGAGGCCGGCGGTGGCAGCGAGGATGATCTCGTGGCCTGCGGCGGCGTCATCGCGCACGAGATGGGCGGTGAGGGCGGTCTCGGTGGTCGACAGCGCCCAGATGTGGAGGTCGTGCACTTCGGTCACGCCGTCGAGGGTCGCGAGATAGGCGGCGACGTCGGCATGGGCGATGCGGCGGGGAACGCCGTCCATGGCCAGGTGCGTTGCCTCGCGCAGGGTGCCCCAACTGCCCCAGACGATGACGGCGACGATGGCGAGACTGATGACGGGGTCGATCCATAGCCAGCCGGTGAGCATGATCGCGCCGGCGCCGATGACGACGCCGAATGAGACGGCGGCATCGGCCAGCATGTGCTGGAAGGTGGCCTTGATGTTGAGGTCGTCATGGCCGTGGCTGAACAGCCAGGCAGTGAGGCCGTTGACCACGATGCCGGCGGCGGCGACGGCCATGACGGTGGCGCCCTGGACGGGGGCGGGGTCGAGGAAGCGGTGGGCGGCTTCGAGGGCGATGGCGCCGCAGCTGACCAGCAGGATCACGGCGTTCGCGAGGGCCGCGAGGATGGACGTGCGACCCCAGCCGTAGGTGCGGCGCAACGAGGGCGCGCGGGTCGCCAGCGCGGCGGCGAGCCAGGCGAGGAGGAGGCCGAGGACGTCGCCGAGGTTGTGGGCGGCGTCGGCCAGCAGGGCGACGGAGCCGGCGAGGATGCCGTAGGCGAACTGGGCGGCGACGAGAGCGACATTGAGGGCGGCGCCGATGGCGAAGGCGGCGCCGAACGCGGCCGGGGCATGATGGTGATGGCCGTGCCCGTGGTCGTGGTCGTGGTCGTGGTCGTGGTGATCACGTTGGTGTTGGTCGTGATGGTGATGATCGTGATCGTGGCTGCCGTGCATGGGGCGAGCTTACGGCGCGGCCACGCCGAGTGGAAAGAGCACGGACCGCGGCTTGCATCATCACGACGTGACAGTTGTCCGTTCACGAAACAGAGTACAGTATCCGCCCGGAACGGCCCCCCTACGCGGAGGCCGAAATTCTGCGGAAAGGGATCACGATGGGTATTGGTTTTGCACGGCATTCACTCGTTGGGCGGGTCAATGACGCGTTCCATGCCGACAATATCGCCACGACGGCCGCTGCTGCGACCACGGCGCCGGATGCCGATGCGCTCGATATTGTTCACTCGCTCGGTCTGTTCCAGTTGCCCTCGCAGGCGGCGCTCGAGGCCTATCGGGCACAGCTCGGCATTCCCCCGCTCAACCTGGCGATCATGACGCTGGCGTTCCGCGAATCGGTGCAGAACAAGATCCCGTTGAGCTTCACCGTCGCCTCCGGCCATGCCGAGGCGGTGCAGGTGGCGACATCGGACACGTTGATCTCGGTCGTGCTGACCCGGGTCGACTAATTTGACCGGCCCCCTTCTGCCGTCCGGCGGGAGGAGGCATGATGCCCGGCCTGCGAGGATTCCCGCCGCCGTGGTCACGCCCGTCCTCTCTCCTCCCGCCGACAGCACGCACGAGCCGGAGCTGCGCCGTGTGACGGTGCTGTTTGCGGATATCCAGGGCTCGACCGCGCTGATCCAGGATCTCGACCCCGAGGATGCCGCGGGGCTGATCGATCCGGCGCTGCATGCGATGATCGATGCGGCCGAGCGGTTCGATGGGGTGGTGAGCCACCGCGGCGACGGGATCATGGCGATCTTCGGGGCTCCCTCGGTATCCGAGGATCACGGGCTGCGGGCGTGCCTGGCGGCTCTGACGATGCGCGACGCGCTGACCGGCGGCGGCGCGCGGGCGGGCATGGTGACCGAGGGGGTGCGCGGGCGGGATGTGCGGCTGCGCATCGGCATCCATGTCGGCGACGTCGTGTTCCGGCCGGTGCGGATCGGCGGCGCCTGGACGCAGGACGCGGTCGGCATCGCCGTGCATGTGGCTGCCCGGCTGGAGCAGTCGGCCGAGCCTGGCACGATCTGCATCAGCGGGGCGGCGGCGGCGACGGCGCTGGGGTTCATTCGCACGACGCCGCTTGAGCCGATCATGGTCAAGGGGGTGGACACACCGATCGAGCGCCTGGAGCTGATCGAGGCGGAGCGCGCGGCCAATCGCTGGGCCGTGCGCGCGGCGCGCGGGCTGTCGAGCTTCGTTGGCCGCGGAGAGGAGCGCGCGGCGTTGGAGGCCGCACTGGTCGCGACCGGGCGGCGCGGCGTGCATATTCAGGGCGGGCCGGGGATCGGCAAATCGCGCCTGCTGCACGAATTCCTGGCCGACGTGCCGACGCGGACGCACCATGCGGTGACACTGGTCGGCGATCATCATCGCCGCTTTGTGCCATTCCATCCCGTCTCGGCCTGGTTGCGCGGCTGGCTCGACATCCGGCTGACCGATGAGCCCGGGCAGGCGCGGGCAAAACTGGCCGCGCGCCTCCCGGGATGGGCGGCCGCCGATGCCGACGCGCTGGCACGGATCCTGAACCTGACCGATGCCGCGGCGGTGGCACTGCCCGGCACACTCGCGGCGGTGGATCTTGGCCGGCCGTTGGCGGAATTGCTGCGGATGATGGCGGCCGGGCGGCGGATGATTCTCGTGTGCGATGACGCCGACCGGTTCGACCCGGCAACGCAGGATGTGGTCGATGACGCGCTTTGGCATCTCGCCGAGGACGATATCCTTGTCGTTACCGCCGGCCGTGGCGCGGTCAACCTGAGCCCGCTGCCGGCCGGGCGGACGTCACAGATCAATCTGGCGCCGCTCTCGGACGCGGAGGGCGCGACCCTGCTCGGGCGACTCAACGCGCGCTATGCCGAACAGCCGGACCTGGCGGCGGCGATCATTCGCAAAGCCGGCGGCAATCCGCTGTTCATCGAGGAGGTGGCGCCGCGGGCCGGCGACACGGACGCGATCGCCGACATACCCGACCGCGTCGAGGCACTGATCGCCGATCGCCTGACCAGCCTGCCGCGGCCGTTGCGACGCGTGCTGGAGGTGGCGGCGGTGATTGGCAACGACGTGCCTGTTCGCCTGCTCGCGCCGCTGGCCGGGCTGCCGGGCGATGGACTGCGGGGGGCGCTGGCGACGTTGCAGAGCGAGCAGGTGTTGTACGAGAGTGCGCGCTATCCGGAAGCGGTGTTCAGCTTCAAGCATGCGCGGACCCGCGACGTTGCCTACAAGGCGATGCTGGCCGCGCGGCGGCGCGCCGAGCATGCCCGCATCGTGACGGTGCTGGAGGCCGAGGGCGAGGCAGCGCGGGCACGCAACAGCGACGACCTGGCGAACCACGCGCTGCTGGCGCGGCTGTGGGGCCCGGCGGTCGACTACCTCGCGCTGTCGGCGCGTCAGGCGGTGAGCCGGTCGGCGTATCGCAGCGCGATGGCCGCCCTCGTGCGGGCCCGCGAGGTGGCTGCCAACGAGTTGGAAGACACCGAGGAAACGGCACGGCTGCGGTTGTCGCTGCTGATGAACCTACAGGTGCTGATACAGGTCTGTGGCGGCTATGCGGACATGCTCCCGGTGCTGGAGGAGGCCGAGACGATCGCGCGCGGGCTGGCCGATCGCGATGCGCAGGCGCGGCTCCTGGCCACCCGCGTGCATGTCTTGAATATCCTCGGGCGGCTCGATGAAGCGATCGAACTCGGCGAGCGGGCCCGCTCCACGGCGCGCACCGAGGGGAACGTGCGGCAGATGATCCAGGCCGGCTTCTTTACCGGGCAGACCTATTTCAATGTCGGCCGCCTCGATGCCGCGGAGGGTGTGCTGTCGGACATCCTGGCGGAAATGGAGAGCAGCCGGTCCGCCCCGACCCATGGCGCCGATGCGCTGGCGGTGCATGGATCGCTGCGCACGATGCGCCCGCAGGCACATGGCACACGGGCGATGGTGCGGGCGCTTCGCGCCGACTTCGCCCACGCTGCCGCCGATGTGGACGCGGCGATGGCGCGGGCGGGAGACTCGCCGAGGCCCTATGAAAGGATCTTCGCGGTGGCCTCCGCGGGCTTCGTCGCGCTGCAACGGCGCGACCATGTGGCCGCCGCCGCGCAGTTCCGCCGCGTGCTGGACCTCTCCGACGAGGCTGAGATCGACCAGATGCGCTCGGCCGCCATGGCCTGTCTCGGCCATGCCCTGCTGATGGGGGGCGAGACCGCGGCGGCGAGCGAGATCCTCACCGCCGCGCATCGCCGTGCCGGAGCCGAGCAGCGCCGGATGATGCAGGTGGGCGCTGCGACCGGGCTGTCGCTGGCGAGCCTGGTGCTCGGCGAGCCCGACCTCGCGCGCAGCTTCGCGGAGGAGGCGGTGACCCTGGCGGATCGGCATGGCTTCGCGGCATTCCGGGTCCATGCGCTGCGCGCTCTCGGTGTCGCCCGCGCGGTGACCGCCGGGGAGGAGGCGGCCGGGCATGCGGTTCTGGACCAGGCGCTCGCAGAGGCCGCTCGCCTCGGCATGCGCGCCGACGTTGCCCATGCGCACGCCGCCCTCGCGCTGGTGCGCGCGCCCGGCCGGGCGGCGCATTTGGAAGCGGCGCTCGGCGCCTATCAGGCACTTGGCCTTGGCCCATGGGCCGCCCGGGTGCGTGACGAGGTCGCCGCCAACCGGCTGGCGTACGTCTAGCGCCTGCCGCATCATCGGGCGAAAGACCGAGGACACGTCAGATGGCTTTGCGCATATATCCGATGGAGCCGGACCGGCTGCCGCAGTTCGTTGGCGAGGTTGCAGGCGTCGATGTGCGGGCGCCGCTCGCACCCGCTGACCGCAACGCCATCATTGCCGGCATGGACCGCTATGCCGTGCTGGTCTTCCGGGACCAGATGATTGACGATGCACAGCAGCTGATCTTCTCGCGCCATTTCGGTACCCTCGAAGTCGCCAGCGGCGACATCGTGCAGGGCGCGGCGCGGCGCCTTGGCGACGAGATCAACGACATCTCCAATCTCGATCGCGAGAACCGCGTGCGCGCCATCGATGATCGCGCGCGTTTGTTTGGCCTCGGCAATATGCTGTGGCACTCCGACAGTTCGTTCAAGGCGACGCCGGCGAAATATTCGCTGCTGTCGGCGCGCGTGCTGCCGAGCGCGGGCGGGAATACCGAGTTCGCCGATATGCGGGCCGCCTGGGATGCGCTCGATCCTGCCATGCAAGCGGAGCTGCGTGATCTCGTCTGCGAGCACAGCCAGCTCTATTCTCGCGGCGTACTGGGCTTCACTGAGTTTACCGATGACGAACGGTTGAAGTTCGTCCCCGTTCCGCAACGCCTCGTGCGCCGCCATGCCGGCACGGGCCGGCTGTCGCTGTTTCTCGCGTCACACGCCGGCGCCATCCGCGGCATGCCCGTGCCGGAGGCGCGGATGTTGTTGCGGGACCTTACGGAGCTCGCGACCGAGCGGCGCTTCGTGCATGCCCATGTCTGGCGGCCCTGGGATCTCGTGATGTGGGACAATCGGGTCACGATGCATCGTGCCCGTCGCTTTCCTGCCCATGAGGCGCGGGACATGCATCGCACCACTGTCGCCGATATCGCGCCGACGCTCGCTCAGCCTGCTTGAAAGGGATCAAATATATGACTGCAAATCCACGCTGGAAGCATCGCCCCGAGGGCTCCACCTGGGGTGACTGGGGGCCCGATGACGAGCTCGGCCGGCTCAACCTGCTGACACCCGAGAAGGTCCTGCAAGGAATAGCTGAAGTCAAAACAGGCAAGACCTTCTGCCTCAGCCTGCCGCTCGACTATCCCGGCGGCAACGTGATCAATCCGCGCCGCAATCCGCCCGAGCTGCGCCCGACGATGCGCGAGGGCAAGCCCAACATGAACGTGCCGTTGCGCTGCTTCGATCCGACCGCGCTCGATGTGGTCTGTGACGATCAGGTCGTGCTGACTTTGCAATATTCGACACAATGGGACACGCTCGCCCATGTCGGCCAGATGTTCGATGTCGACGGCGATGGCAAACCCGAGGACGTCTACTACAACGGTTTTCGTGCCGGCGTGGATGTGGTTGGGCCGGTGCTGTGGGACGCTGCTGGCAAGGATACGCCGACGGCATCGGGCAAGCATGTCGGCGCACGGCACCTCGGCGTCGAAAACGTGGCGACGTCCTGCGTGCAGGGGCGTGGCGTGATGATCGATCTGGAGGCGCATTTCGGCCGCTCCGGCAAAATCATCGGCTACGAGGATCTGATGATGGTGCTGGAAAAGGACCGCATCACGATCGAGAAGGGCGATCTCGTCTGCCTGCGCACCGGCTTCGCGCAACTGCTGCTGGACATGAAGAAGCAGCCTGATCGCGATGTGCTGTTCTCCACCACGTCGGCGCTCGATGGCCGCGATCAGCGGCTGCTGCAGTGGATCACCGACACCAATCTCGTCGCCCTGTTCGCCGACAACTATGCTGTCGAGTGCACGCCCGCGCGCGCTTGCCTGGATGCCTATTGCAGCACTCTGCCGCTGCATGCGCACTGCCTGTTCAAGCTCGGCGTCTATCTCGGCGAGATGTGGTACCATACCGAACTGGCAGACTGGCTGCGCGCCAATGGGCGGTCGCGGTTCCTTCTGACTGCGCCGCCGCTGCGGCTGCCGGGCGCGGTCGGTTCGCCAGCGACACCGGTGGCGACGGTGTGACTCAGGCCTTCTTCTTGCGCGCGGCGGCCGGTTTGGTGACAGGCTTGGCCGCCGCGGCAGCGCGCGACTTGCCGTTGGTCAACTCTGCGAACAGGTCTTCGTAGGCGGCGATGTGCCTGGCCATGTCGAGATGCTCCTCGGCATAGCGGCGGGCACCAGCACGAAGACGGCGGCTGAGTTTGTCGTCGTCGAGGACTGCGAGGATTGAGTCGGCGAGGCGCCGCGGATCGAGGCATGGGGTGAGCAGGCCCGACTTGCCATCGGTGATGAATTCGCGCACCGGCGCGACATCGGCACCGACGATGGCGCAGCCGCAGGCCATCGCCTCGCGCAACGACCAGGAAGGGACGAAGGGGTAGGTCAGGTAGACATGCGCATCCGAGCGCTTGAGCAGGCTGATATGGACATCGTAGGGCACCTGGCCCGGCAGGAGGACACGGGTCGCGTCGTATTTGCCGGCAAGCTCGCGTTGCATGTGTTCCCGCCAGGTCGTGTTGGCCAGGCGGGCGCCATAGCTGACGTCGTTGCCGCCAATCATCACCACCTTCGCATCCGGACGGGCGCGCAGCAGGTCCGGCAGGGCGCGCATCATGACATGGAAGCCTCGATACGGCTCGAGGTTGCGCGCGACGTAGGTGATCAGCTTGTCCTTCGGTGAGATCACGAAGTTGTTGATGGCCAGCGGCTTCGTGCGCGCTGCGGGATCGGGCTTGCAGATGTCGAGATGCGCCCCTTCGGGCAGCAGGCGGATCTGCTTTTGCGCCCAGTCGGGATAAAGCGAGCGCTGCCACTCCGTCGGCGTCTGCCCGTGCTGATTGAGCGCGAGCGCCATGAGGTTGACCGCGTTCATGGCACGGATGCGGGGATGCTGATCCGGGGCCACCGGGAATTCCGGGTCGAAGCCGACATCCTGGCCGACGGTCTGATAGAAGAACTCGAAGTAGCCGACAATCGGGGCCTCGGGCCAGACGTCGACGAGATTGAGCAGTTCGCCCCAACCATGATGGCCAACGATCACGTCCGGCGTGAAGCCGAGGTTCTTCAGATTGGTCGCGATACGGGCGACATATTCGGCGCGCGTAAGGGCGAGGTTGAGATCACGGATATGCGGGTGGGTGCCCTCGTTGCTGAGGGTGGGCACCTGATAGTTGAGGCGGCGGACACCGGCGATGGCGTTCTGGTTCGGCTCGGTGATGAACGCAACTTCGTTACCAGGCTGCGACATCAAGTGGCGGATGATGTGCAGGTATTGGCCGGGATAGTTCTGATGGACAAAGAGGTATTTCACGCCAGCATCTCGTTTGTGCGAAAGCGGCGCCGCCGCTGCGGATCATCTGATAGCACGGCGTAGGCCATGACGGCGAGGGTGGCTCCGCGGGAGGGCCGGCCGCACCTCCCGCGTCGGTTGCTACTTGCGCTTCGCGGCCGGCTTGCGGGCCGGCTTGGCACCGGGATCGGCGGGCGGCGCTTCGCCCTTCGGGTAGATGTGTACAACGAAGGATTCGAGGGCCGCGAGGTCGGGAGATTCACACGGCTCACCGGCAGGAACAGGGCCGACGGCCTTGCCATCGACGAAGGTGGCGGAATAGCTGCAGTCGAACGTCTCGGCCGCCGCGCCCTTGAGGCGCAGGCGCAGGCCGAGCAATGGCAGGGCCATGCCGCGGCTGCCGCAGAACTGGCCGCCATCGACCCAGGGGGAGAGCCAGTCGCGTCCGAGAACCGCCTGATATTCCATTTCGGTGAGCGGAATGCCGGTGGTGGGCGCGATGGCGAAGCCTTCGACCCATTGGCCGCTGCCCACCGTTCCGATGCGCTCACCAAGCATGCAGCCAACATCGCCCTGGCCCTGCACATGGGCGATCATATCAACCACCTTCTTGGCTGCCGGCGCCGCTGCCGGCGCCGCAGCGGCCTGAGGCTGTCCGGATGGAGCCACAGCCGCCGGAGGCGCCAGGGAGTCGGACAGGCGCAGAACCTGCAGGTTGGGCGAGCCCCCTTCGATGATATTCGCCCCCTGGTAGACGGTGACAAGGATCTGGGCCGGCGCGCCGGTGATGCGGACCAGGGCGGCGTCACCGAAGGGGGTCATCCAGCCATCGGGACGGAAAGTTGAGATCGCAACGGCATCGGGCCGGCCGAGCGGGCCAGGCGGCAGCGATACGCGCACGCCGGGCAGGCCGGTTGCGGCATCGGCTGCCTTTGAGGGATTGCAGACGATGCAGAACAATCCGGGATCGAGAGTCATCAAATGACCGGAGACCCGGAGTTCGTTGACCAGCTTATTGGGCCTCTCGGCAGCGGCGTCGGACATGCGTGTCTCGCTGTTCATGGTGATTCAATCGATGGGATCGGAAACCGGCAATGCTGAGTCATTCGCCGGCGACCGACAGGCGGAAACTGTCATTGGTGACATTTGTGACATTGGTGAAGCCGAGCAGGGCGGAATTAATCGACGCCGGAGGTAGTCCCAGCGGCAGAAGCCAGCCGCGGCCTGTGCGACGGATACGTTCGGCGGGGGCGCCGATATCGAATGCGGCCACCCGCAACCCGGCACGCCAGGCGAGCCCAAGCGTGAAGCACCAGGTCTCCGGCCAGATCGACGGTTGCCAGGCGAAATGAATATCGAGGCTCGCGATGAGGGCAATCGCCTCCTCCTCGACATAAGGGCCGGTGACGAAAACATGCCCGGTGTCGATCAGCCGGCCGTCATCGGGCGTGTGACCAACGACGGTGAACCGGAGCTTAAGGCCGCGTTGCGCGGCATTGCGCGCGCATGCCAGCAGGATGTCGTATCCCTTCTCCGTGCCGATGCCGCCGAGGATGCCGATGTTGGGCGGGAACCCGGGACGGAGGGAACGTTCCGGTGGCAAATGTGCGTCGTCCTCCAGCGGCTCAACCACCGGGGCGATATGGCTGAAGTGCCGGCGCAGGCGGGTAGCGACGTCCGTAGACGGGACAACAATCCGACGCGCGGCGGCAAGGTCGGAGGCGGATCGCGCGCGCAAAGTGGCAACCGGGATATCCTCGGTGGTATTGCGGCCGGCATCGGCGACGCAGGCCTCGCAGGCCGCGGCGTCGGCGGGTTCGCCGCAGTAGCGTGCATCACGCCCGACCAGACTGATGCGCGGACAGAACAGTGCGTAATCGTGGACATGGGTGTCGACGGGGACGCCGAGGAGTTCGGGCAGCCGCATCACTGCATGGTCGTGGCCGAGAAGGTGATGCGCCTCGACATGTGTAATCTTCTCGGCCCGCAGCAGGCGGGCGAGGTCGGGCAGTTCCGCCGGCACACGGAAGCACAGGTTGGTGAAGGGCATCGCATCGGCCGCCTCCGTGATCTCGTCGAGGCGGCACCACCCATGGCGGTAGAAGTCCCGGCCTTCGCGGGCGCGCAACGGTCGCAGCACGATCGCCCGGCGGCCGGTGGCGCGGATGGCAGCGGCACGCTCGCGCACCACGCGTTCGACGCCGCCGCCGCTGTCGTGGGTGATCAGCAGGACCGCGCCGGCGGACATCCGCCCTGCACGCCAGCGCAGCACGTCAATCCGGCGGCGGGCTTCTGCCAGTGGGTCGGCGTTCTGGAAGGCGGCGATCAGGTCGTGATAGCCGGGGTGCAGACGTTCCAATGCATCCAGGTTGCGCGCAATCAGCTGGGCGCGCGCCATGCCGAAGGACTGACCGCCGATATGGGCGACATAGACCCCGGGAGCAGCGACGTGACGCCAGCCAAGATGGCGGGCGCGGATGCAGAAATCGTTCTCCTCGCCGTAGCCCTGGGCGAAGATATCGGCGCGGAAAGTGCCGACATCGGCCAGGCATTCCTGACGGATATACATGCAGAAGCCAACCGCCGTCGGGATGTCGACCGCAGTCTTCGCGTTCGCACTGGCGGCCCAGCGCTGCAGGCGGCGCAGCGCATCTGCGCCGGGAACAACATTCGGGCCGTGCACGTCCGGATAGCTCAGGATCGTCGCATCGTTGGACAGCGGCGTCGCCGTGCCGATATTCGGCGCAGCATGGACCACCTCGCGCAAGGCCTCGAGCCAGCCGGCGGAAACCAGCGCATCGCTGTTCAGAAGTACGACATCATGCGCAACCGGCAGTGCGGCAGCAGCGGCCAGGCCGGTGTTTGCCGCCATCGGGAACCCGCCATTCGCCGTGTGGCGCAGCACGCGCCATCGTGGCAGCCGCGCGTACCCGGCGAGAAGCTCTGATATGGCGGGATCAGGCGAGGCATCGTCGACGATGATGACACGTGTGTCAGCAGGGATCGTCTCGCCGAGGGCGGTCAAACAGCCGCGCACGAGCGGGACGTTGCCGTAGACTGGAACGATGACGACGACCGGACGATTGGGGTGGAGCCGAGCGGATGCAGGCGGGCCGACAATGTCAGCGGCCACAGCGGCGACACGCAACGCGTCCGCAGCCTGCGCCGGCGTAACGTGCCCTGCCTGCGCGGCGGAGATGGCAATCGCGGCGCGCCTCTCGGCACCGGGATCGAGGGGGCTGCCCATCAGCGACCGGCCATCGGCTCCGAGCACGTGGATCAACCCCGACAGGCCGGCGATCCGATCAGGAGTGATGTTGAAGCGCCGCGGCCGAGCGAGCGGACTCGGGGCAATCATGCTGCCGTCATCGGCGATAATCGTCAGTCCCGGTCCGCCATCCGATGACCGCACGGTCAACACCGGATCCGTATCGGGGGCAGATGGGTGCCAGGCCCAGCCCTCGAGCCCGCCATCGCGACTGCGCACGATGCCTTCCACGCGCCGAATGGCGGCGACCTCGATCGGGCTACCGAGAAGTTCGCGGTCGCCGAGGCGAGCCTCGATGCGGACTGTTCCCTGCGGGACGAGCTGACGAGTGAGGCGGCGGGCCACGCCGTCGACCAGGACAGTCGGGCGGCTGCGGCCGGGGACATGCACGACCAGGCGGCCGTCGCCGGTCATGCCACACCATCCCGCCAGGCCTGCATCGGCCGCGATACCATCGGCCATAGCAGGCAATTGCGATTGCGAGGGCAGGGCGTGGCCGGAAAGGGCACGACCCAGCGCGGCCGCGGCGCCCGTATCATCGCCGCGGCTGCGTCGCACCGATGCGAGGCTGAGCCAGATCTCCCGGAGGTCGAGCCTTTCGGTAAGGTTTCGCAGAAGATCCTCGGCTGCCGCTTGGTCGCCAATGCGTATGCGGGCACCGGCAAATGCAAGCGCAATCGCTGCATCGCGCGGTGCAATCCGGTGGGCGCGGTCCAACCAGGCGGCGGCTTCACGGTGGTCGCCTGCGGACTGCGCCGTTTGAGACCGGCGCCAGGCGTCGGCCGCGCGCTCCTGGAACCACTCGGCCTGGGTCTTCATCGAGTGGTTGCCGTTCGCATCACCGGGGCTGGCCGACCGTTGGCTCATCCGCCGGGCGGACCAGCAGTCACCGCGTCTGGCGCGAGATCACCCGCGCTGACAGGCGCTGCATCCTCCGGCGGCGGCAAGGCAGCAAGATCACCCTGTGCCTCCTTCACACCGCGGGCAACGGCCTCGTTCAGCCAGCGGCGGGCAGCCTCGATGTCAACGTCGCCAGCGAGGCCACGGGCGAGATAGCGGCCGAGCATCATCTGGGCGTAGCCATGCCCTCGCTCGGCCGCTGTCTGAAACCAACGTTGCGCCGCAGGACGGTCCCACGGCACATCGTGGCCGCCACCGAGCATGGCGCCCATGGCAAATGTTGCACCGACATGGCCCGCCTTCGCGGCCCGCTCGAACAAGACCAACGCCTTGGGGTGGTCCTTTTCACCGCCCACGCCGTTCACCAGAATTTCTGCAAAAGCCACCTGGGCATCAAGCATACCCGCCTCAGCGGCGCGCTCGATCCATTCACGCCCAAGGGTGGGATTGGGCTCGGTGCCGCGGCCCTCGATGACCATACGGCCATACCAGTACTGCGCGTTGACCACGGTGTCAGCGGCACGGCGCAGCCACACCAGCGCCTCAGCATCGTTGCGCTCAACGCCGACACCCTCGGCCAGGCAGATCCCGAAGTTGTATGCCCCGACAGCGTCGCCTTTGGCGGCCTCCTGCTCGAACCACTCCCGCGTGCGTTGGGCCTCCTCGGGCGCGGCTTCGCGGCGGAGAACAAGATTGGCGAGATCGTATCGCGACGTGGCATCGCCCGCTTCGGCCGAACGGCGGAACCAGCGGGCCGCTTCCTCGCGATCGCGGGGCATGCCGGTGCCATTGAGGTGCATGAGACCGAGAGCACGCGCGGCCGCTTTATGCCCCCCCTCCGCGGCACGGCGATACCACATTGCGGCTTCAGCGTAGTTCGGAGGCAAATCCCCATCCGAACGCGCATACAGGTCGCCAACCATGGCAGCCGCATCTGTATCGCCCTGCAGGGCGGCACGTCGTAGCCAGGATTCACCCTCCTGAGCGTTTTTCGGAGCGCCACGACCCTCCATAAGAACAGACCCGTAGCGGACCTGAGCTGCGCGCAAGCCGCGTTCGGCGGCCTGGCGATAAAGATCCAGCGCTAAGACTGGGTCGGCCTCAGTGCCTTGCCCCTGCTCGGTCAAAGCTCCAAGCAGATAAAGTGCCGTCGGCAGCCCGGCATCGGCGCCCTTGCGCATCCAGCCAACGGCCTCAGGCAGGACGGACGGATCATTGCGACGCAAGAGGATGAGCGCGTAGCCGAGGTACCCTTGCGGGCAATCCTCCATGGCCGCTTCTCGATAGAATTGTTCGCCACGGGCGAGGTCACGCAGGGCCTCGGGACCGGACGTCAGGATGTAGGCGAGAAGTGCCTTTCCATCCGCCGATCCGCCATCGGCAGCCCTGGTTGCCCATACGATCGCACGCTCGAAATCCGGTTTCGCCTCATTGTCGCCATCGCCGAACAGACCCGCTGAAGGGCGATTTCGGGCTATGGCAGAGAGATCGGCGTCGCGGCGGCTGCTCTGGCCCAGCACGCCCTGCACGTAAAGCGAGGCCAACATCGACTGAGATTCGAGATGGCCATGTTCGGCCGCCCGTTCCAGCCAGAACGCGCCTTCGGTGGCGCTGCGCGGGGCACCATTGCCCATGAGGTAGGCACGGGCGACGAGATACTCCGCCTTGGCCTCACCGGCCTGAGCCAAGGGAATGAGCATCTTGAAGGCGGCAATATGATTATCCTCGGCAATGAACGCCTCGGCGCGCTTCAGCTTGCCGGCTTTGGAGCCGAGCAAGCTGCCGACGCGGGTCAGGACCCCTGCCATTCCCTCAGGCCACCGACCGTCGCGTCATTCGCCTCGACATGCTCACTTGTCTCACGGCTCGCGGAACCCTTCAGTCACCGTCGGCACCACGCGGGTAAACATGTATTCAAGGAATGTCCTGTGCCCGACAAGGACATCAACGGTGACCGCCATACCGGGGGTCGGGCGGAAACCATCCGGTACCGAGAAAAGCTTAAGATCCTCGATGGAGACACGTCCTTTATAGAACAGCATGCCAAGCTGTTGCTGAACGTCGCTCAGGCCAGCGGGCTGGGTGATAGGGTTATACGGATTTCTGATCGAATCAGGGCTGAGGACGCGAATCTTTCCGGTCCCGGTACCATGAGTGGTGTACGGGAACGTGTCGAACTTCACTGTCGCCCGCTGGCCCGGAATGATGTAGCCGGCATCCTGGGCCGAAAATATAATCTCGGCTTCGACGGGTGCGTCTATGGGCGTAAGTTGGATCAGCTGGCTGCCCGCAACCACGACAGTACCGTTATTGACCGGCGCGACTTGCAGAACGATCGCATCCATCGGCGCCCGCAGCTCGACGACATCCATGGTCAGCCGCGCCTTCTGTAAGCTATCAATCGCCTGGTCGAGCTTGTCGCCCTGGTCCTTCAAGGATTGGGCGGTCGTGGCTCGCCACTGTTCAAGGAAGCCGTCTCGTTCAGCGATCATTGCATCCAGAGTGCGCTGTGCGTTGATCAGTACGGCGCGAGCGGCCTCACGGAACCGCAACATCTCGGCCCTCACGTCGGACGCGCTCAGGGTATTCAACTGGCTGCCAACTTGGAGACGTTCAAGCTCGCGCCGCTTGTCCTCGACAACCCGAGCATAGCTCAGGCGCTCGTTATAGCCACGGATGTCGGACTCGGCCTGCTGTACCGGACCGCGCAGAGCTTCAATCTTCTGTTGGTAATTCTCCAATTGAGACGTCAACTGAGAGTTCCGCTGCGTGTAGAGAGACGACTGCAAATCGCCGTGACGTGTGCCGTCCGAAAGATAGGTGCGGCCATCGAGTTCGGCCTGGAGTCGCCTCGTTTCCTGTGTGAGCGACGCCACCTGATCTTCGTAAAGCGTCAAATCGGCGCTTGCGGTCGTTGGATCAAGCTGGATGAGCACGTCTCCTTTGCGGACAACCTGCCCGAGTTGCACCTTCACCCGGCGAACGATGCTGTTCTCCAGGGCGGCCACGCCGATCTGAGGCTCTAGCGAAACAATTGTTCCAACCCCTTCAACGACACGATCAATTGGCAAAAAGATCGTCACCATCAGGAGCGAAAAGAACATCGCGAAGATGATGTAGAGCGTGAAGCGCGACCGTCGTGGGATTGGTAAAGCAAGCTGATAAGCGGCAGGCGATTCAAACTCCAAGATAACCTGTTTGGACCGCTCAGAATCCTCGCTGGTGGCAACCTCCTTGCCCTTGCCGCGTGCCGCGACGCTCGTCGGCTGTATCTTGCCGAGGAGGGCCGGCTGCTGTGCGTCACTACGGGCGCCCGGAGGGGTTTCGCTCATCGTTCAAATCCTTCCGTTCACTCGCCTGGAGCCAGCGCCACTCGGCGAGCACCATCGGGGCCGTTGGAGTCGATGTGGCGGTTCTGCTGTTGCCAGAGTTGGCGATAGACGGCGCAGGTTTCGAGCAGTTGGTTGTGCGGGCCCATGTCCATCACCTTGCCTCGGTCGAGCACCAGGATCTGGTCGCTATCGACCAGCGAGGAGAGGCGATGCGAGACGATGACCATGGTGCGATTGGCGGCAATTCGGGAAATGTTGGCATTGACGAGCGCCTCACTCTCGGGGTCGAGGGCGCTAGTGGCCTCATCGAGGATCAAAAGCCGCGGGTCGTGGATCAAGGCGCGAGCAATCGCCAGGCGCTGACGCTGACCGCCCGAGAGGTTCGGCGATCCTTCCTCAACAATCGTCTCGTAACCCATCGGCATGCGCTCGATGAACTCCTCAGCGCCCGCGAGCCGTGCGGCACGGACGGCGTCGGCCAGGGTGAGGCCCGAACGACCAGCCAAAAGGTTCTCACGAATAGATCCGCGAAAAAGAAAATTCTCCTGCAACACGACACCGAAGCTGCGCCGAAGATGCGCGAGATTGATTTCGCGCAGATCCGATCCGTCAATCTTGATCTGACCCTCGTATTCTCGATTGATCCCCTGCAGCAGCCGCGTGACGGTCGACTTCCCGGATCCGCTGCGGCCAACCAGGCCAAGGATCGTGCCAGGCGGAATCTCAAACGAGATGCCATCGAGCGCGCGGGACTTAGTGCCGGGATAGGTGAACTTCACGTCGCGAAACGTAACCGCCCCCTCAAAACGCGGTCGAAGTCCAGCCCCAGGGGTCATGGTCTCTGGACGATTGTTTAACACGGTAGACATCATGCCGATGGCGCCACGCAGCTCTTCGAGGTCTTGCAGCAGCTTGGCTAGCGATGTCAGCGGTGCGGACACACGGTTACTGATCATCATAAACGCGACGATACGACCCACGCTCGCGTCGCCGCCGGTGATGGACATGTAGGCGCCGATCATCATGACGCCTCGGGTCATCATCGTATCCAACGGTGTGACAAGCGTTTCCGGCCAGTTCGAGAGGTCATCAAGGCGGCGACGCCAATATGCAGACTCCGACGCACGCCGGTCCCAAAGCTCGCTCTGAGTGGGTTCGAGGGCGAGTGACTTGATGGTACGAATGCCGTGCAGGGTCTCCACCAGCACGGTGTTCTTCATGATCTCTGTTTCGAGCCATTTGGCAAAGGTGCGGCGGATTGGCGCGATGAACAGATAGATGATGAACGCCATGATGCCGCCGAAAGCCAGCACCATCCAGGCCATCGGCGCACTCATCCAGAACAAAACCGGCAGCACGACAAAGAGGTTCACCAGATCGAACATCGTGCTCATCAGCTTGCCCGTGATGAAGCTGCGGATTTTCTGGCTTTGCCCTACGAGAAAGGAAATACGGCCGGTCGGCGTGCGCTCGAAATAATCGATCGACAGGCTGAGGAGCCGCTTGAACATGAAAAGGTTGAGTTTGACGTCAACCCGAAGTGCAACAATGGCACTCAGCTGGCGACGGACATAACCAAGGATGGCTTCGAATGCGAGGGAGATGAACAGCACCCCGGCCGCCATCACAAGCGTAGCCATCACCTTGTAGCCGATAACCTTATCGATGACGACCATGACCAGCAGCTGCGGCACCACCGACAGCATGGCGAGGATGACGGCGCCAAAGCACAGATCACGCAGGATCGTCTTTTCCGCCAGGACAACCCGCACGATCCAGCTAATATTGAATGGCTCGGCATCGAGACTGCCACTGCGGTCTGGCCGGATCAGCAGTGCTTCTCCACCCCAAAGCTGCGCCATGCGCAACTCATCGACAGGAACGCCTTCCTGATCGAATTCCGCGCCAGGATCCTTAAGCCAGACGACGTTGCGCACGGGGTCCGGCCGGATCATCACAGCAGCCGAGCCATCCTTCATGAGAAGGACCGTCGTGCCGCTGCTCTCAAGTTTGAGCAACTGGCGCCAACTCATCTTCGCGGCACGGCACCACAGCCCCGCCTTGGTCACCCAATCCGCGAGTGTCGCGGGCGACGGCGCCTCACCGTGCTTGATCCGCAATTCGTCCGCATCGAGATCCGCGCCCTGCTCCCGCGCAGCCGCAATGATGGCAGCAAGGCGCTGGTCCAACGGCGATGCCGGCGGGACACTTCCGTCCGCGGGACCTGCTCGGCCGTCGGCCGCTCCTGCTTGTCCCGCGGTTGCCGTGATCTCTCGCGACTCAGATTCCAAATCCATCACTCCCCACTGGGTGCATGTCACCTAGACGGACACCCTGGACCAACCCGCACCCGGCACGCCCGATGCTGAGTGGTTGCATTTCATCACAGACAGGCTCGGAGCACAGCGCGACACTTATCGCCGCCTCCAAACCGCATCGTCACGGCACTCACGCGACGATTTATAGCGACCAAATGTTCCCGGCCCAAGCCTTCTCTGGCATTGGTCGTATAGCATAAGCGTGAACCGAAAATTAGAACGGCTGCATCAAAACTGCGGACGTCGCGCTATATCACATCGCAAGCAGAGAGTTTGCACGACACTGGCAGGCATGCGATGGACGGTCCCTGAGCGGCCTCCGGCCGAGCAAGCAACGCCCTTCCTGCGAAGAGCGGCGGGAGGGGGACAACCCGAGGTTGAATAGGGAACCGAACTGAATTGAGCCTGAAATTCCTCGAGCAAGGCGACACCGGCCGCGATGTGGAAGTGTGGCAACGCTTCCTTGCGAGGCTATGGCTGCTCGAGCTTGATCGCGCGCAAATTGGCCGCTTCGATGAGGCGACCGATGCCGCGACACGGGAATTCCAAAGGGTCCATGAGCTCGAAGTGAACGGCATCATCGATCCGAAGACGTTTCTGAAGGCTCAGCATCTTGGCATCAGCGTCGAGGACTCTCTGATATTTCAGCCTCCGACTTTTGGTAGAATTGTTCTATATATTTGCGGATTTGTTCTCCTCGTCGTGACGTCATGCAGCGTGATTTCACCGCAAACCACAACGAACTACCTGGGAACACCACTCCCCCTCAGTCCTTCGCTGGTTCCGGGATCCCCGCCTCCGCGAAACTGTCCGACCTGGTTCTGCTGAGTAGTCGCTATGCCGCGTAAAACCGGGCCGCAACGAAACGATCTTCGGCCAAGGCTGCGCGAACTTCGGCTGCTCCGTTCGCTGGCAGATCCACAATAAGGCGGCGGAATAGCGGCAGCTCCCCCCGCGCGCGCGCATGATACAACGTGGTCATGGCCTGAGCCGCGCTTGATCGCCACACGCAGCAGTTGCAACCCACCGCATGGCCGCCGCTGCCCGCTCCCAGGCGAGCGACAATATAATGGTCAACGGCGGGCGAGTTCGCATCTGTCAGCACAGCGTCCTCAGCGCCAGCCAACTCAAGCGAAACGAACAAGACTGGTATGCGTGAATCGGTGTTTGCCATGTTCTCCTAGACATAAGGATATCTTTATACGATAACAAGCCATGGAGACACTTCTGATCGCCCTCCGGGCCGCCGCAGAGCCCACCAGGCTGCGCATCCTGGCCCTTGCGGCACGCGGGCCGTTCTGCGTCATCGAATTCGCCGAGATCCTCGGCCAGTCGCAGCCGCGCCTGTCGCGCCACCTTCGCCTGCTCTGCGAAGCCGGTCTGCTCGAAAGATCGCGCGAAGGCGCTAATATGTGGTTCACACTGCCGCCGCAGGATAGCAGAGAAGGCGGCCTTGTGCGCCTGCTCCTCGGCCAGATCGAGGGCGCCCAAGGCGACGACCCAATTCTCACCGCCGATCGCCGCCAGGCCGCCCGCGTCATGGCCGAACGCGCCCGTGCCGCCTCCGAGAGCTTCCAGCGCACCGGCGCCGACTGGGACGAGATGCGCGCCCTCAACCTGCCCGCCCCTGCCGTCGAACGCGCGCTGCTCGACCTGTTGCCCCCCGCGGCTATCGGCCGCATGCTGGACATCGGCACCGGCACCGGCGGCCTGCTCGAAGTCCTCGCCCCCCGCGTCTCCTCCGCCCTCGGCGTCGACGCCAGCCGCCAGATGCTCGCCCTCGCCCGCGCCCGCCTCGCCCGCCCCGGCCTCGAGCACTGTGCCGTCCGCCAGGCGGACATGTATCGCCTCCCCCTCGCCGACGACGCCTTCGATCTCGTCGTCATGCAGATGGTCCTCCATTACGCCGAAGACCCAGCGGGCGCCCTCGCCGAAGCCGCCCGCGTCCTGCGCCCCGGCGGCCGCCTGCTGATCGTCGACCTCGCTCCCCACGCCGACCCCGATCCACTCACCCGCCTCGCCCATCGCTGGCCCGGCTTCTCGGACGCCCGCATGCTCGCCCTCCTTGCCGGCTCCGGCCTCACCATCCACGTCGCCCACACCGTCCCCGGCCCGCTCGACGTACGGATATGGTCGGCCGGCCACGCCACCCAACCCGTCCCCGCCGACCTCGCTCTGGAAGCCACACGATGACCCAACGCTCCCTGCTCGACCTCCTGCGCGAGCGCGTCCTGCTTGCCGACGGAGGCACCGGCAGCCACGTCCAGGCCCTCACGCTCGACATCAAGGACGACTACTGGGGCCGCGAGAACTGCACCGACGTCCTCTGCCTCTCACGCCCCGACATCGTCCGCAACCTCCACCGCAGCTACTTCGCCGCCGGCGCCGACATGGTCGAGACCAACAGCTTCGGCGCCTCCCCCATCACGCTCGCCGAGTTCGACCTCGCCGACCGCGCCTTCGAGATCAACAAGCGCGCCGGCGAACTCGCCCGCGAAGCCATCGGCCTGTTCTCCGACGGCCGCCAGCGCTTCGTCCTCGGCTCCATCGGCCCCGGCACCAAGCTGCCCAGCCTCGGCAACATCCCCTACGACGAGCTTGAGGACGCGCTCGCCGAACAAAGCCGCGGCCTCATCGCCGGCGCCGTCGACGCCATCCTCATCGAAACCTGCCAGGACCCGCTGCAGATCAAGGCCGCCGTCAACGGCGCCAAGCGCGCCCGCGCCGCCGCCGGCTCCCTCCTGCCCATCTTCGTCAACGTCACCGTCGAGACCACCGGCACCCTCCTCGTCGGCCCCGACATCGGCGCGGTGGCCACCATCGTCCACGCGCTCGACGTCCCGATGATGGGCCTCAACTGCGGCAGCGGCCCGCAGGAAATGGCCGAGCACCTCCGCTGGCTCTCCCGCAACTGGCCTAAGCTCCTCGCCGTCATGCCCAACGCCGGCCTGCCCGAGTTGCTCGACGGCAAGACCCACTACCCCCTGGCCCCCGCGGAAATGGCCAGCTGGATGGAGCGCTTCGTCGCCGAGGACGGCGTCAACCTCATCGGCGGCTGCTGCGGCTCCACCCACGAACACATCGCGGCCCTCGACGCCATGCTCCGCCGCCGCGGCGAATTCCGCCCCACGCCCGCCGAGCGCACCGCCGTCTGGATCCCCTCGGTCGCAAGCCTCTACCAGGCCGTGCCGCTCCGCCAGGAAAACGCCTTCTTCGCCATCGGCGAGCGCTGCAACGCCAACGGCTCCAAGAAATGGCGCGAGCTGCAGGAAAAAGGCGACTGGGACGGCTGCGTCACCATGGGCCGCGAACAGCTCGACGAAGGCTCCCACAGCCTCGACATCTGCACCGCCTTCGTCGGCCGCGACGAAACCGCCGAGATGGACGAAGTCATCCGCCGCTTCACCGCCTCGGTGAACTCCCCCCTCGTCATCGACAGCACCGAAACACCGGTCATCGAGGCCGCCCTCAAGCTCCACGGCGGCAAGGCCATCATCAACTCCATCAACTTCGAGGACGGCGAGAAAGCCGCCGCCGACCGCCTCGTCCTCGCCCGCCGCTTCGGCGCCGCCGTCATCGCGCTCACCATCGACGAAACCGGCATGGCGAAATCCCCCGAGAGCAAGCTCGACATCGCCTCCCGCCTCGTCGACTTTGCCTGCAACCAGCACGGCCTTCCCCAGGCCGACCTGATGATCGACCCGCTGACCTTCACCATCGCCACAGGGAACGAGGACGACCGCAAGCTCGGCCAATGGACACTCGAGGGCATCCGCATGATCCGCGACAAGTTCCCGGACATCCAGATCATCCTCGGCCTCTCCAACATCTCCTTCGGCCTCAACGCCGCCGCCCGCGCCGTGCTCAACAGCGTCTTCCTCGACCACGCCGTTAAAGCCGGCATGACCGGCGCCATCGTCCACGTCTCCAAGATCCGCCCGCTGCACCAGATCGCCGCCGAGGAAGTCCAGGTCTGCGAAGACCTCATCTTCGACCGTCGCCGCGAAGGCTACGACCCCCTCCAGCGCCTACTCGAAATCTTCGCCGATCGCAAAGCCGCCGACGCCGTCAAGAAGAAACGCGCCGACACCGTCGAGGGCCGCCTCAAGGACCGCATCGTCGACGGCGACCGCAAGGGCCTGGCCGACGAGCTCAACGAAGCCCTGCTCGTCCACAAGCCGTTGGACATCATTAACAACATCCTGCTCGACGGCATGAAGGTCGTCGGCGAACTCTTCGGCGCCGGCAAGATGCAGCTCCCCTTCGTCCTGCAAAGCGCGGAAACCATGAAAGCCGCCGTCGCCCATCTCGAACCTCTGATGGAGCGCGTCGAAGGCCAGGAAAAAGGCACCATCGTGCTGGCCACCGTCAAAGGCGACGTCCACGACATCGGCAAGAACCTGGTCGACATCATCCTCACCAACAACGGCTACCGCGTCGTCAACCTCGGCATCAAAGTCCCCCTCGCCGACATGATGGCCGCCGTGCGCGAACACCGCGCCCACGCCATCGGCATGTCCGGCCTGCTGGTGAAATCCACCGTCGTCATGCGCGAAAACCTCGAGGAGATGTCCCGGCAGGGGCTCGACGTTCCCGTCCTCCTCGGCGGCGCCGCCCTCACCCGCAACTACGTCGAGGACGACTGCGTCCGCGCCTACGGCTCCGGCCGCGTCGCCTACGCGCGGGACGCCTTCGACGGCCTCCACCTCATGGACCGCGTCACCGGCAACGGCTTCGACGACTACCTCGCCGCCGTCCAGGCCAAACGCGCCGGCAAGGCCCGCAACACCACCCGCACCCTCGGCCAGGCCGACGCCCGCGCCTTCCGCCCCGTCGACGTCGCCGCCGTCCGCGCCCGCCGCCAGCGCCTCACCCAGGACGTGCCCCCCTTCGAGCCGCCCTTCTGGGGCTCCCGCATCGTCGAGGCCGCACCCAAGGCGATCATTCCGTTTGTGAACGAGCGCAGCCTCTACCAGTTCCAGTGGGGCTTCCGTAAACAAGGCCGCAGCCTCGACGACTTCCTCGGCTGGGCCCGCCAGGAACTCCGCCCCGTCATGCGCCGCATGCTCGCGCTCTGCGACGAGCAGGACATCCTCAAGCCCCAGGCCAGCTACGGCTACTGGAAAGCCGCCGGCCAAGGCAACGACCTCATCATCTTCGAACAGGACGGCACCACCGAAGCCGCCCGCTTCACCCTGCCACGCCAACCCAAGGACGACGGCGAATGCATCGCCGACTTCTTCCGCGACGTGGATGATGCCCCGCGGCAGCGAAGCGCGAGCGGCGAAGTACAACGCGACGTCATCGCCCTCCAGGTCGTCACCGTCGGCCAGAAAGCCTCCGACACCGCCCGCCTCTGGTTCGAAGACAACCGCTACCAGGACTACCTCTACCTCCACGGCCTCTCCGTTGAGATGGCCGAAGCCATGGCCGAATACACCCACAAACGCATCCGCGCCGAATGCGGCTTTGGCGGCGAAGACGACCGCGACATGGAGAAAATGCTCGCCCAAGGCTACCGCGGCAGCCGCTACTCCTTCGGCTACCCCGCCTGCCCCCGCCTCGAAGACCAGACCCCCATCCTGCATATCCTCGGCGCCGAACGCATCGGCGTCTCGCTCTCCGACGAATGGCAACTCCACCCGGAACAATCCACCAGCGCCATCGTCGTGCTCAACCCACGCGCGAAGTATTTCTCAGTGTAAGGCCCAGGCATCAAGTAAGGATGGCTCCGCCGGCCAAGGGCCCCGAGGCCCTTGGAACCCACCCCATCTCTCGGCTGTGGAACTGGCCTTCAGTCGCAATCTCACGATCTCGCCGCGGAGACTGGCGAAGCCCATAATGCCGGTGCAACCGCACAACACTGGGTACGCCACACCGGCCTGATAGCCTGCGGCGCAAGAAAGAAGTTAGCAGCCGATGGACGCCGATCCAGCCAAGAGATGTGATGGGTTCTTAGGGCCTCTGGGCCCTAAGCCGGCGGAGCCCTGCCTTTCTACCCTACGATCCCCGCCCAAATGATCGTCGGCCTCATCGCCATAGCCCTAGGCGGCGGCGCGGTCATCGCCTTGGCCGCCTGGGCCGGCTGGGCCGCCATCGGCGCCGAGTTGTTCGTCGCCGGCTGGGTCGTCGCGCCGGCGAGCCTCATCATGCTCGTGCAACTCTATTTGTCCGCCGTCGCCTGGCGCATGTCGGTCGGCGCGGCGCGACCGAAGGTGGGGCGTTATTTCCGCATCCGCTTGATCCGTGAGGCAGTGAACGGAATGCTCCCGGTCGCACAGTTGGGTGGCAATCTGGTCGGCATCCGGCTACTCACGCAGCGCGGCGTCCCAGGCCCCTTGGCAGGAGCCGGCACCACGCTCGATGTCACCATCGAGGTGGTCACCCAGTTCCTCTTTACTGCCATCGGCTTTGCTGCCTTGGCCAGTACCGACGTCGGGGCCGGGCAGGCCTGGGTGCGCTGGTCGCTCGTCATCATGGCCGCGATCGCGGTCGCCTTCGTGCTGGCCCAGCGCGCCGGTCTGCTGCGTATCGTCGAGGCGCTGATGCGTCCGCTGCGCCTTGTTGTTCCCGGCATCACGATGGAAAGCGTGCGCGGCCTGCACGAGGAGCTGATGCGCCTGCACCGCGACTGGCGGGCGCTGCTCGGCGCCGGCACGCTGCATCTGGCGGCCTGGCTGCTCGGCGTTGTCGAAACCTGGCTCGCGCTCGGCGCCATCGGCCAGGCGCATGGCGTGGTGGAGGCCGTGGTGATCGAGAGCCTCGGCATGGCCGCTCGCAGCGTGGGCTTCGCCGTCCCCGGAGCGCTCGGCATTCAGGAGGCCGGTTTCGTTCTCGCAAGCGGCCTGTTCGGCATGCCGGTCGACAATGCGGTCACGCTCTCGATGATCAAACGCGCCCGCGAATTGCTGATTTGCACCGCCGGTCTGGTGATGTGGCAATGGGCCGAGGGGCGCCGCGTGCTCACCAGCCGAAATTTTAAATCAGATTGAGCGCAACCGCCACACCGATTCCCGCCGAAGCGAGCCCGATCGCGCCAGCCAGTAGCGCCAGCGGCTTCATGCGCGACACAATCGAAACCGACGCCAGAACGATCGAAATCTGCAAGGCGCCAACAACGACTTCGAAGAGATGATAGCGATGGAAATCATTATCCCGCTGCCGCTCGCTGTCGCGCGCCTTCACCGCCAGCTGCTTGCGCCCGTTCGCCTTCTCGTCGTCGTCCAGGCGCTTCGCTTCCGCACGTGCCGCCTCGGCCTTCTTGCGGATCGCCGGATCGCTACCGTTCGGCAGGCTCTCAAGCAGGTCGGCATGCAGGTTGTAGACATTCGCACGGATATTCTTCGCCTGATAGAATGACCAGTCGTCGGATGCCGCGATATGATGGGTCAGATAGGCGTTCTGCGCCCCCTTCTCTCCCATTTCCGCCATCGCCAGCGCGGCGGCGAGGACGGCCACGAGAATGGCGACGTTGCGCGGAAACCGGTCAGCCGAGTGCTCCGCCTCGTGATGGGCGTGCTCGATGGCTTCCTTGGCGTGTTCAACGGTTTCGGACATGCGGTTTAGGGTGATTTCCTCTACCCGGCGCTGCTGCCGGTCGCGTGTTTCCGACGGCGAGAGGCCGGCGGCGGGATGGTGGGTGCGACAGGGATTGAACCTGTGACCCCCGCCGTGTGAAGGCGATGCTCTCCCGCTGAGCTACGCACCCATCCCGCGGCGGGCGGTGATAGGTCTGGCCGCTTCGTCGTGTCAAGCCATATGCTGCGCCATGAACAGGATTCATCCCACCCTGCTGCTCATCGCCACCCTGCTCGCCCCCCCGGCCCTCGCCCAGGACCGACCGCCGGTGAAGCTCAACTTCGCCGTCTATGCCGCTGGGCTCAACGTCGTCCTGGTCGAAAGCCAGACCGACCTGTCCGACGCCGGCTACCGCATCGACCTCAATTACCGCAGCACCGGCCTGTTCGGCACCTTCGTCCCCAGCGAAATCGAAAGCTTCGCGCAAGGCAGTTGGACCGGCATCCGGCCCCTACCGCTCCGCTTCGCCAACTGGGGAACGCTGCGCGGCAAGGAACGCCGCGTGACCATCGACTACGACCACGGCCAGCCCATCCTGCGCCGCCTCGTCCCCGAAACCGAAGACAACCGAGACCCCGTTCCCCCTGCCCTGCAGCGCGATACGTTGGATACGCTGAGCGCCATGGCCTACCTCGTCCGCGCCGTGACCGACACCGGCAAGTGTGACGGCACGGCCCGCACCTTCGACGGCCGCCGCGTGTTCGAAATCGAATCCCGCACCGCCGGCGAAGACGTCCTGCGACCGGACTACCGTTCGAGCTTCGCCGGCCCGACATTGCGCTGCGACATGAAGTCCCGCCAGCTCGCCGGCTTCCAGCATGACGCCGATGATGCCGAGCTGAAAAAGGTGCTGGACAGCCAGGCCTGGCTCGCCCCGCTGCTGCCCGGCCAGCCAAAACTCCCGGTGCGCGTCGTCTTCTCCACCCGGTTCTTCGGCGCCGCCACCGCCTTTCTCACCGACGTGGCGCCGGGCGTCCGCAAGTAGCCCGCGTTCTGCGTGCCAGCAGGCCCATTAGGTGTTTCCTGGCACCACGCCCTGCCTTGGAGTAAGCAGCGCAGATGAACGATGACACTGAAAACCCCGCACCGGACGCAGCCGAACCCACGGCCGAACGCGAGCCCGGCGAACGCATCGCCAAATTCCTCGCCCGCGCCGGCGTCGCCAGCCGCCGCGACGCCGAGGCCATGATCACCGCCAGCCGGGTCAAGCTCAACAACGTCAAGGTCATGCACCCCGCGACCTTCGTCTCCGCCGGCGACATCGTCACCGTCGACGGCCAGCCCGTCGGCGTCCAGCGCGAGCGCACCCGCCTCTTCCGCTACCACAAGCCCGACGGCCTCATGGTCACCCACAAGGACCCTCAGGGCCGCCCCACCGTCTTCGAGCGTATGCCGCAGGGCCTCCCCCGCCTCGTCAGCGTCGGCCGGCTCGACCTCAACAGCGAGGGTCTGCTGCTGCTCACCAACGACGGCGCCCTGGCCCGCCAGCTCGAACTGCCCGCCAACGCCTGGATCCGCCGCTACCGCGTCCGCGCCTTCGGCATCGCCGAGCCCGCCATGCTCTCGGCACTCGCCAAGGGCATCACCATCGACGGCGTCCGCTATGGCCCGATCGACGCCGGCCTCGACAGCCGCCGCGGCGACAATCTCTGGCTCACCGTCGCACTGAAGGAAGGCAAGAACCGCGAGGTCCGCAAGGTCCTCGCCCATCTCGGCCTCAAGGTCTCCCGCCTCATCCGCGTCGCCTACGGCCCCTTCCAGCTCGGCACCCTCCCCCGCGGCGCCGTCGAGGAAGTCCCCGCCAAGGTTCTCCGCGAGCAGGTGAAACTGGCGTGAGGATCATCGCCGGCCGCTGGCGCGGACGTGAGCTGAAAGCGCCGTCAGGCGGCACCACCCGCCCGACCGCCGACCGCGTCCGCCAGGCCCTCTTCGACATGCTGCTCCACGCCCCCTGGGGCGGCCGCTGGGTGGTCGAAGGGGCCAACGTGCTGGACGCCTTCGCCGGCACCGGCGCCCTCGGCCTGGAGGCCCTCTCCAGGGGCGCAGCACACGGCTGGTTCATCGAGCAGGACAAGGCAGCCCTCGCCGCCCTCAAAGCCAATATCGCCATGCTCCGCGCCGAGGCGACCCTGGTCCCCGGCGACGCCATGCGCCCGCCGCGCGGCAAACCCTGCAGCCTGGTCTTCCTCGACCCCCCCTACGGCCGCGAGGACGGCCCCAAAGCCATCGCCGCGCTCACCGCCACCGGCTGGATCGCCACCGGCGCCCTCATCATCCTCGAAGTCGGCCGCAACGAGGATCTCCCCGAGCTCGGCGAACTCCTCGCCGAACGCACCCACGGCACCGCCCGCGTCACGATATGGCGGGCACCCCAAACAGCAGCCCCCAGCCCGTAACCCGCGCCGGATCGGCGCCGGCCAGGATCAACGACTTCCACACCACGGTGGCGATGCTGTCGAGCACCGGCACCCCCGTCTCCGCCTCGATCCGCGCCGCGATCGACCCCGCCCGCATATTCGTGCAGACGATGGCGATCGCATCCACCCCCTGCCCCGCCACCTCCCGCGCCATCCCCAGAATCGTGTCTTCGCTCACCTCAGCGAATGCAAAGTTATCCCGCACCCCACAATGCCGCTCTGCCCCGCAGTCGATCCCGATCCCCGCATAATTGGTCACGATCCGCGCCTGCACGTCGTCGGTATAGGGCGTCACCAGCCCCAGCCGCCGCACCCCCAGCCGGAACACCAGCTCGTTCATGGCCAGGATCGACGTCGTCGCCGCAATCCCCGTCGCCGCCGTGATCCGCGCGCATAGCCGCCGATCTGCCTCGAACCCCAGCCACGACGCCGACGTCCCGCTCCAGCCGATCACGTCCACCTTGGCATGCGCCAGCAACTCGGCCGCCCGCAGGATCTCGCGATCATCGAACTGCCCGAGCGCCGCCGGCGTCAGCGCAATCTCCGTCACTGGAAAGCGCGAGAAATGCGCACTCGCCTCCGGCAGTCCCCCGATCATCGCCGCCGTCACCGGCTCGAGCACCGTATTCGAGCTCGGCGTCAGCATGCCTAGGCGGATGCGGTCTCCCATGCGATCTCCGTGGCGTTGAGCACCGCCCGCGCGGCGTGGAAGCTGTAGAACAGCAGGCCGAGCCCGCATGTGGCAATGCACAGGATCAGCCAGATCACCACCAGTCGCATCTCCCGCTCAACGTCGTAATCGCACACCAGCCGCCCGATCGTCGCCCCCTCGGCATCGATCAGCCGCGTCTGGTTCACCACCAGCTTGAAGAAATGCCCGCTGACGATGATCCACCCCAACCCCAGCGTCACCACGCTGACCAAAAGCCAGACCAGGAACGGCACCCAGACTTCGGACAGCTTCATGTCGTTGACAAAGCGCGTATTGGCCGGCGGTGCGCTCATGGTGGTTCCTCCCGAATAGTACAGATCGTTGTGCCCCACCCGCAGCCCGTCGCACTGATCTGGATCAAGCGCTCAGCGGCGCCCGAACAGCCGTTCAATCTCCGCCTTGGTCAGCTTGAGAAACGTCGGCCGCCCATGGCTGCACGTCGCCGCCCGCGGGGTAGCCTCCATCTGCCGCAGCAGCGCATCCATCTCCGGCCCCGCCAGCCGCCGCCCCGCCCGGATCGAGCCATGACACGCCATCCGCGCGATCACCGCATCGAGCCGCGCATCCAGCGCCGTCGTCTCCTCCATATCCGCCAGTTCATCCGCCAAATCCCGCAACAACGGCGCCGGATCGGGCGCCCCCAGCGGCACCGGCAACGCCCTAACCAGGATCGCCCCCGGCCCGAACGCCTCGATCTCCAGCCCCAGCCGCGCCAGCTCCCCCGCCCGCTCCAGCAGCCGCGCCACATCGCCCCGCGGCAGATCGACCACCGCCGGCAACAGCAACGGCTGGCTACGGACGCCGCCGGCCAGCACCTGCTCACGGATCGCCTCATGCGTCAGCCGCTCATGCGCCGCATGCTGATCCACCAGCACCAGGCTGCCATCCGCCGCCACCGCGATGATGTAGGTATCCAGCACCTGCGCCACCGGCGCCCCCAATGGAAACGCCCCCGCCTCAGGCGCCGGTGCAGCGGCGGTGAACGGCCCATGGAACCGATCCGGCGCCGGCAACACCCGCGCCGCCGGCATTGTCTCCAACGCCAGCTGCGCCTCCGCCAACCCCACCTGAGCCACCGGCGCCGGCGTCAACCGCAACCCCGGCCGATACGACGACCTCGACTGAAACGACTGCGGCGAAAACGTTACCGGCGCCACCGGCCCCGCCCCGCCCGCCAGCGCCCGCCCCAACCCGCCGATCACCAGCGAGCGCACCCCATCGGCATCGCGAAACCGCACCTCCGCCTTCGCCGGATGCACGTTCACATCCACCTCTTCCGGCGCCAGATCGAGAAACGCCGCCACGATCGCGTGCCGCCCATAGGCAATCACATCCCGCGTCGCCACCCGCACCGCCGTCCGCAGCAACGGGTCCGCCACCGGCCGCCCATTGACGATCAACGTCTGCGCCGCCGTCGTCGCCCGCGTCACCGTCGGCGCGCAGATGAACCCCGTCAGGTGCATCCCTCCCCGCGTCGCATCCACCGGAATCAACGCCGACGCCGCCTCCGCCCCCAGCAACGCCGCCAGCCGCCCCTCCCGCGTCTGCGCCGGCAGATCGAACAACACCCGCCCATCGCTCTCCAGCCGAAACGCCACCCCCGGCGCCGCCAAGGCGAGCCGCCGGATCGCCGTCTCCGTCGCATCCGCCTCGCTGCGCGGCGACTTCAGAAACTTCCGCCGAGCCGGCGTCGCGAAAAACATGTCGCGCACCGCCACCCGCGTCCCCCGCCCCCCCGGCGCCGGCGTCACCGCGCTGACCACCCCGCCCTCGACCGTGATCGTCGCCGCGTGATCCCCCTCCGCCGTCCGGCTGGTGATCGCCAGCCGCGCCGCCGCCCCGATCGACGGCAGCGCCTCGCCGCGAAACCCCAGGGTCGAAATCCGCACCAGCTGATCGTCCGTCAGCTTCGACGTCGCATGCCGCTGCACCGCGAGCGCCAGCTCGTCGGCGCTCATCCCGATCCCATCATCGACAATCTCGATCCGGTCGATCCCGCCCCCGTCGATCGCCACCGTGATCCGGCTCGCCCCCGCGTCGAGCGCGTTCTCCACCAGCTCCCGCGCCGCCGCCGCCGGCCGCTCGATCACCTCGCCGGCCGCGATCCGGTTGACCGTCGCCTCCGACAGCAGGCGGATGCGCCCGGCCGTCGTCGTCATGTCTCGCCGCGCAACGCCCGGAACCGGGCAATCAACGCCCCCGTCGACGCATCCGGGCCCGCCCCGCCTTCCGTCAACGCCGGCAAAATCGCCCGCGCCAGCACCTTCCCCAGCTCAACCCCCCACTGGTCGAAACTGCTCACCCCCCACAGCCACCCCTGCACCGCCACCTTGTGCTCATACAGCGCAATCAGCCGCCCAAGGCTGAACGCATCGAGCCGCCGCAGCAAAATCGTCGTGCTCGGCCGATCCCCCGCGAACACCCGATGCGGCGCCAGCCGCGCGATCTCCCCCTCAGACACCCCCGCCGCCCGCATCTCCGCCTCGACCGCCGCCAGCGTCTTCCCCCCCATCAGCGCCGCCGCCTGCGCCAGCGCATTCGCCGCCAGCATCCGATGCGCCTCCGCCCGCTCATGATCCGGCACCGCGGCGAGGATGAAATCCACCGGGATCACCTGCGTGCCCTGATGCACCAGCTGCATGAAACTGTGCTGCGCATTCGTCCCCGGCTCGCCGAAAATCACCGGGCAGGTCCGCCCCGCCACCGCCGCCCCATCGAGCCCGACCGACTTGCCGTTGCTCTCCATTTCCAGCTGCTGGAGAAACGCCGGAAACCGCCGCAGACGGTCGTCATACGCCAGAACGCAGTGCTGCCCGAGCCCGAGCGCATTCACATGCCAGATCCCCACCAGCGCCAGCAGCACCGGCAGATTGTCGGCGAAATCCGCCGCGCGGAAATGCGCATCCATGTCCCGCCCGCCATCGAGCATCGTCTGGAACGCGTCCCACCCCGCCGCCAGCGCAATCACCAGCCCCACCGGCGACCACAGCGAAAACCGCCCACCCACCCAGTCGCGGAACCCGAACACCCGCTCCGGCGCGATGCCAAACGCCGCCACCGCCTTCAAATTCGTCGACAGCGCGGCGAAATGCGCCCCCACCGCCGCCTCCCCCAATGCGCCGGCGATCCAGCCGCGCATCGCCCGCGCGTTCATCGCCGTCTCCTCGGTGGTGAACGACTTCGACGCCACCAGCACCAGCGTCCTGGCCGGGTCGAGCTCCCGCGTCAGCGCCGCCACCCCATTGCCATCCACATTGGAGAGAAACCGCGCTTGCATCCGCGCCCCCCTCGCCAGCGTCAGCGCCTCCGTCGCCATCAGCGGCCCGAGATCGGAGCCGCCGATGCCGATATTCACCACCGTATCGAAGCGCTCCCCGCTCGCGCCCCGCAGCGTCCCGTCATGCACCGCGGCGACAAACCGCCGCATCGCCTCCCGCTCATCGGCCGCAAGCTTGCTCGCCGCATCCACTCCATCGCCCAGCGCCGCCTGCAGCCCATCCCCGGCATGCGAGCGCAACGCCATGTGCATCGCCGCCCGGTTCTCCGTCGGATTGACCTTCCCGCCAGCGAACAAACGCATGCGGAACCCATCGAGATCGGCGGCATGCGCCAGCTCCAGCAACGCCACCAGCGCCGCCCCGTCGATGCTCGTCTTGGAAAAATCGACCGTGAGGTCGCCATGATGCACGGTGAAGCGCCCGGCCCGCCCGGGATCGGCGGCGAACAGCGGGCGAATGGCGCGCGCATCCGGCCGAGCGGCCAGCGCGCTCAAGCGGTGCCAGGCTTGGGAAAGGACCGAGTCGCTGGGCATGAACGCATCCTACAGCAGGTCGGGGTTAGCTCGGAGCAAAGAAAGCGGGAGCGCTATCGCTGATGCAACAGGTGCGGCGGTTGAGTGGAGCGCTATCGCGGTTGCAAGGGCAACCGCTGTCGCTCTCGTCGCCGCGCGCGCAGCGCGCGTCAGCGCGTCAGAACCAATTAGAGAAAATGCTCGTCCGCTTCGGCTTAATGATGCTGCTCGGATTATCCTGGTTGGACTGCCCAAGGGCGGCGTTCTCGCGCAGGCGCTGAGCTTCCTTTTCCGGATCGATCAGCACGCCGGGCTGCTTGTCATTCATCCACACCATCAGCTTGTCGGTGAAACCCGGCGGCGGATCGTCAAGCGCGGCAAGCGAGTCGAGCTGGTTGCGGATATCGGCAGGCGCGGCAGGGCCGGCGGCCTGCGAAAGCGCGCGCTCGCCCGGCGTCGTCCCCACCGGCGCGCTGCCCAGCGCCGCCTGCGGCGAGAGCACCGCCTCGGCGGCGTTGCGCGAGGACATTTCCTGCGGCCGTGCCGCCCCCGGCCGCGGCGGCTGCAGCATGTAGTTCGGCGGCATCGACAGCGGCGCCCGCGTTGTGACAGTGAATTCATCCGGCGCATCGCGCTGGAACCCGAAGGCGCGGGACACATCATTGCCGCACCCGGCAAGGCCGAGCAGGGCGACAATCAAAAAGGGCGTGGCAGCGCGGAACTGAGGCATAGGCGACTCCTTACTTGTCCCCGGGAGCGGCGGCAAGGCGGCTATCCGCCGGACGGCGCATGCCGTCCAGCACTAGCGCCGCGACTCCACAGACGATCGCGGCGTCGGCGACGTTGAACACATACCACGACCAGCCGAAAGCGTGGGCATGAATGAAGTCGACTACCGCGCCAAACCGCGCCCGGTCGATCACATTCCCTACCGCCCCCCCGGCCACCATGCCGATCGCCACCGCCACCAGCTTGTGCTCGGCGCGGCGCAGCCACACCCCCAACGCGCCCACCACCGCCAGCGCGATCACCGCGAGAAGGATGATCCCCGTCGTGCTGTCCGCATTGAACAGCCCGAAGGTGATCCCGCGGTTCCACACCATCGTCAGGTTGAACATCGCCATCACCGGCACCGATCCGATCTCCGGCAGCCGCAGCACGTAGAGGATCCAATACTTGCTCGCCTGGTCAGCCCCCAGCACGACCACCGCGCAGGCAAGCCCGAGCCACGTGAGCGCGTTGCGGCTCATGCGCTCGCCGGCCTGCACACCAGGCCCGACTCGACTGCATCCGCGCAACGCCGGCACAGCCCGGGATGCCCATGGTCATGCCCCACCTCCGGCAACACCTTCCAGCAGCGCTGACACTTCTCGCCCGGTGCGATCCCCGTCACCACACCCGCCGTCTCTGCCCGCGTCACCGACGCGCCCGAGACGATCAGCACCTCCGCCCACTCGGCACTGTCGAGCAGCCCCTCCTCGCCCTCGGGCAGCGCCAGCGACACCGTCGCCTGCAACGAAGCGCCGATCTTGCCGTCGCGCCGCATCGTCTCCAGCGCCGCCGTCGCCTCGCCACGCCGCGCCCGGATCGTCGCCCATTTCGCGCCCAGCTCGTCATCTCGCCAGCGATCCGGCACATCGGCGAAATCCACCAGATGCACGCTGTGATCCTCGCCGAACCGCGCCGTCCACGCCTCCTCGGCGGTGAACACCAGCACCGGCGCCAGCCACGTGCACAGGCTGCGATGCAGATGATCCAGCACCGTCCTGGCCGCCCGCCGGCGCACGCTGTCCGGCCGGTCGCAATACAGCGCGTCCTTGCGGATATCGAAATAGAACGCCGACAGATCGCTTGAGCAGAAGGTGTGAATGGCCGGATAGATCCCGGTCCAGTCGTGGCTCTCCACCGCGCCGCGCAGCTGGTCGTTCAGCTCCCACAGCCGATGCAGCACCCAGCGCTCCAGCTCCGGCATCTCCGCTTCCGGCAGATGCTCATGTGGCGCGAACCCATCGAGACTCCCCAGCAGCCAGCGCAGCGTATTGCGCAACCGCCGATACAACTCCGCCGTCTGCTTCAGGATCTCCGGTCCGATCCGCTGGTCCTCGGTGATATCCGTGTTCATCACCCACAGCCGCAGGATATCGGCGCCATACTTGTCCCACACCTCCTGCGGCGCGGTGACGTTGCCCAGCGACTTCGACATCTTCCGCCCGCTCTCGTCGAGCGTGAACCCATGCGTCAGCACCGCCTTGAACGGCGCCACCCCACGCGTCCCCACGCTCTCCAGCAGCGAGGAATGGAACCACCCGCGATGCTGGTCCGACCCCTCGAGATACAGATCCGCCGGCCACGGCAAATGCCGGTTCTCCAGCACGAACGCATGCGTCGAGCCGCTCTCGAACCACACGTCGACGATATCCATCACCTGCTCGTAATCGTCGGGATTGCGCCCCTGCCCCAGGAAGCGCGACGGCGGCGAGGAATACCACGCATCCGCCCCCTCCTCGGTGAACACATCGACGATCCGCCGCACCACCTCGGGATCGCGCAACGGCTGCCCCGACGCCTTCTCGACAAACACCGCGATCGGCACGCCCCACGCCCGCTGGCGCGAAATGCACCAGTCCGGCCGCGCCGCGATCATCGAATCCAACCGCGTCCGCCCCGCCTCCGGCACGAAATCCGTCTCCGCGATCGCCTTGCGCGCCAGCCCGCGAATATCCTCCGGCCCATCCATCCGAATGAACCACTGCGGCGTCGCCCGGAAAATCAACGGCGCCTTCGACCGCCACGAATGCGGATACGAATGCACCAGCTTCCCCCGCCCCAGCAGCCCCCCGGCCGCCGTCAAGGTCTCGCACATCTTGTCGGCGACCTTGTAGACATGCTGCCCGGCAAACAGCGACACCCAGGGATTATACGTCCCGTCATCCCCCACGGTCTCCGGCACCTCGATCCCATGCGCCCGCCCGAGATGGAAATCGTCCTCCCCATGCCCCGGCGCGATGTGTACTAATCCCGTGCCCGCCTCGGTGGTCACGAAGTCGCCTGGCAGGAGTGGAACAGGAAAATCATAACCCTGCCCGCGCAGCGGATGCGCGCAGACACAACCCGCTAGATCGCCACCTTTGATGAGACGCAAGATGTGGTGCGTTTCGATCCCCACCGTCTCACAGAATTGCGGGAGGAGCGGCAACGCGACAATCAGACGCTCACCAGGGCGTGCCAAGGAACCGTCTTTTACGCTGTCCACCCTGACAACTGCATAATCAATATCGACGCCATACGCGATTGCTCTGTTTCCAGGCATCGTCCAGGGAGTGGTGGTCCAGATTACGACAGACGCACCGTCCAGATCACTCTGCTGACCGCTCCACGCTGCTGGAGGGCCGTCAATCCGAAACCGCACGAAAATCGTCACACTCGTGTGGTCGTGATACTCGATCTCCGCCTCAGCCAGCGCCGTCTTCTCCACCGGCGACCACATCACCGGCCGCAGCCCACGGAACAACGCCCCGTTCAGCAGAAACTTCCCGATCTCCCCGGCAATCGCCGCCTCGCTCGGCCGATCCATCGTCGCATACCGGTCGTCCCACGCCCCGAACACACCGAGCCGCTGGAACTCACTCCGCTGCACCCCCAGCCAATGCTCGGCATAAGCGCGACACTCCGCCCGGAACTGCAAAATCGGCACCGCATCCTTGTCCCGCCCGGACTTGCGATACTCCTCCTCGATCTTCCACTCGATCGGCAGCCCATGGCAGTCCCAGCCCGGGATATACAGCCCGTCAAACCCCGCCATCTGCCGCCCGCGGTTGATCACATCCTTCAGGATCTTGTTGAGCGCATGGCCGATATGCAGGTTCCCGTTCGCATAGGGCGGCCCGTCATGCAGAATGAACTTCTTCCGCCCCTTCGAATTGGCGCGGATTCGCTCCCACACCCGCATCTTCTCCCAGCGCGCCAGGATCGCCGGCTCCTTCTTCGGCAAGTCCCCACGCATGGGAAACGACGTCGCCGGCAGGAACACCGTATCGCGGTAGTCTTTGGTTTGGCTCATGAATATCTCGGGCGGCACCTGGCCGCATCAGGGGGTTGGGCGCGTGGAAAGTTGACCCGGCTCTCCAGCCCGATCGCCGCTATCGCGGCGTCGAGGGAGACACCGGGCGTATAATTCGCGCGTGAATAACCCCGTACATACCGATGATTATGCGGAAAGCGGCGCCACCCGGTCAAGGATGCGCCGCGCCTCCGCCGCATCCGCGGCAATCTGCCCCCGCAACTCCTCCAGCCCCGAAAACTTCTTCTCCGGCCGCAAATAGGCCATCAGAGCCACACTCAACTCCTGCCCATACAAATCCTCGGCGAAATCGAACAGGTTCACCTCAAGCCGGCTCTCCGGCCCCGCATTCACCGTCGGCCGCCGCCCGATATTCGCCGCCCCATGCCGCACCCGCCCATCCGCCAGCGTCACCACCACCGCATAAACCCCCCTGGCCGGCTCCAGATGCCGCCCCAACGCGATATTCGCCGTCGGAAACCCGATCGTCCGCCCCCGCGCATCCCCATGCGCCACCTCGCCCCGGATCGCCCAAGGCCGCCCCAACTTCTCCGCCGCCCACTCCGGATACCCGTCCTGCAACGCCCGCCGGATCCGGCTCGACGAGATCTGCCCCGCCTCATCCGTCAGCGGCGGAACCACCGTCAACCCAATCCCCAACGCCTCCGCCCTCGCCGCCAGAAACGCCGCATTCCCCCCACGCCGATGCCCGAACGCGAAATCCGGCCCACACACCAGATGCCGCGCCCCAAGCCCCGCATGCAGCACCCCACTGACAAAATCCTCCGCCGACATGCCGCTGAACGCCGCATCGAACGGCATCTCATACAGCACCGACACCCCCAACCTCTCCAACGCCCCCGCCCGCTCCGCCGACAACGTCAACCGAAACGGCGGATCATCCGGCCGAAACACCTCCCGCGGATGCGGCTCGAAGCTCAACACCGCCAACCCGGCATCCGGCCGCGCCCCATGCGCCATACGCAGCAAATGCGCATGCCCCAAATGAACCCCATCGAAATTCCCCAACGCCACCACGCACCCCCGCGCCGCGCCAGGCAACCCCCGCCAATCCCGATAAACCCGCATGCTCACCCGCCCCGGCTCACCCACGCACCGGCGGCAACACCACCGCCTCCCCCTCAATCACCACCTTCCCCCCCACCGTACACACCGTCTTCAACGTCGCCTGCTTCTTCGCCACATCAATCGCCGTGACCTCACACGTCGCCGTCACCGTATCCCCAATCTTCACCGGCCGCCGAAACCGCAACGTCTGTCCCAGATAAATCGACCCCTCCCCCGGCAACCTGGTCCCCAAAACCGCCGAAATCAGCCCCGCCGACAACATCCCATGCGCAATCCGCTCCCTGAACTGGCTCCCCGCCGCCACCTCCGCATTCAAATGAACCGGATTGGTGTCCATGCTCACCGCCGCAAACATCAAAATATCCGCCTCAGTGATCGTCTTGCCCATGCTGGCCGACTGCCCCACCACCAAATCCTCGAAATACACACACTGAGCCATCACACCCTCACCCATCACGATTGCTCCCCACTTTCTGACCCCAACACGCCAGTTGGACAAGCGCAGATCGCAGACCAGGAAAGGGAAGGCGCTCCGCGGGCCAAGGGCTATGCCCTTGGAACCCGTTACCTTTCTCGGCTGTGGAACCGCTCTTCAGTTGCAATCCCACGACCTCACCGCGTGAGAGCGGCGAAGCCCATAAAACCAGTGCGACGACACCCAGGTCTGGGCGGTCGCCTCGTTCAATTGCCTGCGGCGCTAAGAAAGACGTTAGCAGCTGAAGAACGACGACCCAGCCGCGTTAAGTTGAAGGGTTCTCAGGGCCCGTGGCCCTGAGCCGGCGGAGCCTTGCCTTCCTTGCCTTCCCCTCACGAAATTGGACAACCAGGGCAGCGCAATGCTTAGGTCCGCCCATCCAATCCAAGGAAACGTCCCAATGTCCGATGCCGCCACCCAGGCCGCCCAGCTTTTGCTTGCCGCTCGCCGTGATCCGTCCAAGCGTCTCACCGATCTCCCTGCCGCGCTGAAGCCGGCCGATCGTGCGGCCGCTTATGCGATCCAGCAGAAGGTGGCCGCGGAGATTGGTCCGATCGGTGGCTGGAAGGTCAGCCCGTTCGGGGCGGACGGGTCGGCGCCGATGTGTGGTGCGTTGCCGGCGTCCGGCATTCAGGCGGCGCCGGCGACGTTCAAGCCTGGTGCCCAGGCCATTCGCGCCGTCGAGAGCGAGTTGTGTGTCCGCATCGGAAAGGACCTGCCGCCGCGTGCGACGCCTTACACGCGTGAGGAGGTGATTGCCGCCATCGCGTCCATTCATCCGGTGCTTGAGGCGTGTGAGTCGCGTTATGTCGAACCCAAGGTGATCGACATTCTCAGCAACATCGCCGACACCCAGTCGCATGGCGGCCTGATTTATGGCCCCGGCCGCACCGACTGGCAGTCGATCGATCTGTCGAAGGTGGTGTGCGAACAGCATGTCGACGGCAAGCTCGATGCCGGCCGCACCGGCCACCCCGCCGGCGACATTGTCGCCCAGGTGGTCTGGATGGCCAACGAGGGCGCCGTCTGGGCCGGCGGTCTGAAGGCCGGCCAGTTCGTCACCTGCGGCTCCTGGTCCGGCGCCAACCGCGTCTCCGCCACCTCGGTGGTGACGGTGAAGTTCTCGGGTTTTGAGGATGTGGTTGTGACGTATGCCTGACGCGTAGCGCAGCGGAGCGGCGACGGGAGCGACAGCGGTTCCGCTTGGAACCGCGATAGCGCTCCCCTCCACCACCGCAGGGATTCACGCGCTCCGCGGAGCGGCGGCGGGAGAAGCTCCATGCATCTCGGTCTCATCGGCGGCATCGGCGTGGCGGCGACGGTGGTTTACTACCAGCGCCTCACCGCCGCCGTCGCCGCCCGCTCGGCCGCGCCGTTGTCGCTCACCATCGTCCACGGCGACATCCAGGAGCTCATCCGCAACAACGTCGCCGACCGCCGCGAGGAGCAGGCGCGCGCCTTCCTCCCCCTCGTCGAACGCCTGAAGGCGGCGGGGTGCGATTGCGCCGCCCTCACCTCCCTCGGCGGCCATTTCTGCATCGACGAGTTGGTCGCCCTGTCGCCCTTGCCGATGATTTCCGCCGTCGCCCCGCTCGACGACTATTTCGCCGGCCAGGGCATCCGCCGCATCGGCCTGCTCGGCACCCGCGTGGTCGTGCGCACCCGGATGTATGGAAAGCTCACCCGCACCGAGGCCCTCGCGCTCGACGCCGAAACCGACCTGATCGGCCAGACCTACCAGGACATGGCCGTCGCCGGCGCCTGCTCCCCGGAGCAGCGCGCTTTCTTCCTCGACGCCGGCCGCCGCCTGATCGCCGCCGGCGCCGAAGCCATCGTCCTCGCCGGCACCGACCTCAACCTGGCCTTCGACGGCCAATCCCCCGGCTACCCCGTCATCGACGCCCTCGATGTCCACGTCGCGCTGCTGGCGGACCTCATGACGCGCTGACGCGCAGGGCAGCGAAGCGGCGACAGAAGCGACAGCGGTTGCCGGTGCAACCGCGAAAGCGCCCCACTCAACAACCGCTCCAAAAAACAGCGCGAGCGTCTCCTCCTCTCCACAGAAATAACGCTGAATCACGAAAATATTCCTTGAAGCGGCGATCCCTGATAGTTATTTCTAGTCCCCATGAGCCCCGACCTCTCCCCCCAAACCCGCGCCGCCGCGCCCGACATCGCCGCGCGCTTCTGGGACATCGTCACCGGCCTCGCCAAGCTCGCCTACCG